>JADMIO011113567.1_pt1 | contig 24289 bp, 24 predicted proteins | sample 8958161 | NCBI WGS metagenome assembly JADMIO01 (sample SAMN16585339, study PRJNA669376) | soil metagenome | isolation source: Crop rotation soil | place: USA: Cullars Rotation, Alabama | collected 2011
CCGCGACTTCAAGTCACGTGAATTCCAAGCTTCGGATCCCACTGTGCTGGAAAGCCGGCCGGACAGGAAAGTCATTTCGCGGCCCAGAATCTCGCGATCGAGTGCGGACAGATTCGACATCGCCGCGGGGTCGATGATCCGCTTGACGTAGACCCATTCCAGAATCTGAGCCGCGCGGAACGGTTTCATTCCGTGAGTGGAGCACCACTCCTTGAGCGTTTCGGGTGTGTGTTCGAAGATGTGGTTGGAGGGGTGGAGCACGCCGCAATCGTAAGGGGCTATCCACCGCGCCTACCCACGTTTGGCAGAAACCGTCAACGGCACCCCCCCATACCCCTCCGCCGTCACTTTCGCTTTGCCGACCCGGATTCCCCCCGCCGCCGGCTCGATCCCCTGCTCACGCATCAGTCGCTTCAACGCCGCGGGGAGGGCGAACTCGACATCCTCATCGAACACGTCCCGCGTCTCGATTGTCGCGCCGTACCGCTTCACCAGCTCGCGGCAAATTCCCGCCACCAGATCCTCCGGTGCGGAGGCGCCGGCCGTCAACATCACTGTCAACTCCGGCTTCCCCGCCGAATTTGCGGCTTGAGATTTGAGATTTGGGAATTGCCTTCCCCCCTCCTCAAACCACTCCCCCTTCAACTCCCCCACATCATCCAGCAAATACGCCCTCGCCCCGACGTTCTCCGCGATCTCCGTCAGCCGGACCGAGTTGCTGGAGTTCTTTGACCCCACAACCAGCACCACATCGCACTCCGGCGCAATTTGCCGGACCGCGTGCTGGCGGTTGGTGGTCGCGTAGCAGATGTCACTTGACGGCGGCTCCTTGATCTTAGGGAACGCTCGCTTTAGAGCTTCGATGATCACGGCCGCGTCGTCCGTGGAGAGCGTGGTCTGGGTCAGGTAGACGAGTTTCGCAGGATCGCGGATCACCAGCCCCGGAATGTCGTCGGGCGTCTCAACGACCTGAATGGCATCCGGAGCCTCGCCCCGGGTCCCCACTACTTCTTGATGGTCCACGTGCCCGACGAGCAGGATTTGGTACCCCTGCCGCGCGTAGCGCACGGCCTCGGAATGCACCTTGGTTACCAGAGGGCAGGTGGCATCGATGGCGGTCAGCCCTCGCGCTTCCGCCCGTTTCCGAATTTCCGGGCTCACGCCGTGGGCCGAGAAGACCACGATTTGCCCGGACGGCACCTCGTCCAGGTCGTCGACAAAGACCACGCCGCGGTCCTCAAACCGGCCCACGACGTGCTTGTTGTGGACGATCTGGTGGTACACATAGATGGTGCGGCCGGGGAACAGGTCCACGACCTGGTCCACGACATCGATGGCCATGGCCACACCGGCGCAGAAGCCTCGGGGGTTGGTGAGCAGGATCTTCATGGCTGTCGGTTGATCCTAGTGTGCGGGCACCCTGTCGGTTCCCGCCGCGGCCACCCAAGTTCTCAGCCCGAGAACCCTGCCGTCCGTCTCCCGGCCTCGGGAACACGCTTCAAGATTGAGTTTGGACCGCCCCTGGACTGGCAAGTCCAGACGACGCTCCTGTATACTCCGAACTCGCCGGTGCTCACCGGCCAGAAACCTCCCAGACCCCTTGTCGGAGACCGGATTGGGCAAGGTCAAACCGTGGCAGATCGTCATTCTTGTTGTCGCCGTCGTGGCCGTCGCGGCGTCGGCGTACCTGTCGCTTTCAGGTGGTGAGACGGTCAAGCTTTCAAACGAGATCACGATGGTGGATGTGAACTCGGGTGACTTGTTCGCATTTGCGGTGGACCGTCGTCACGTGGTGATGCCGCCGGAGAAGAATCCCGACACCGGAAAGAGAACACTTCTCTCTGTCAACAAGAACGCAGAGGGCAAATGGATGCTGGATGGTCGGGAACTCGGGGCGATGCTTCCCACGATCGAGGGTGATCACAAGGCGGTGATCGATCGGAGGTCGGGAGAGGTCAAGGTCAACAACGAGAAGCCCAAGCCGGGCAGGTGATGCGAGAGGAACTATGAATAAGCTCGTCAAGACCGGTGGCCGCGGGTTCACACTGATTGAACTGTTGGTTGTGATCGCGATCATCGCGATCCTGATTTCGCTGCTCCTGCCCGCGCTCAGCAGCGCCCGCGAGGTGGCGCGACAGGTGGTCTGCTCGGCCGGAGTCCGCGGCGCCTCTCAGGGCCAAACGGTTTACGCAGGCAGCAACAAGGACTTATTCGCCGGCCCCACGACCACGGGATACAAAGGCCAATTGGGTCAGGCCGGGAATTCACTTTACGTGGGCGATACGTCATCTGAAACACCGACCTCGACCATGGACTGGATCAGTCCGACGATGGGAGAATCGATGGGTCTCTCACCCAACAGAGCCCGGCGGACCACCCAGATCTTCAACAAATTTGGTTGCCCAAGTGCAAAGAACTACAACGTTCGCGTCTTTAATCCTCCTCCCCAAATGAGTGACGAGTCTCAGTTCACCCAAATCATCAACGAGGAAGGAATCCGCCAGATCAGCTTCCTGTCACCAGCAGCGTTCCACTACTGGCCGGGAACGCTTCCGATCCCGGAACAGATTCGACTCAACGGGATTATGGGCAACCAAGCCACGATCGGTTTTGACACGCCGGTCAAGGTCAAGGCGGGATACAAGCCCCGGTTCGACTTGGTGGGCTCAGATCTGAGCAGAAAAATCATCGTTGCTGATGGGACGCGTTACCTCGCGACTCAAGGCACCGGCGCGGTGCTCGATTTCGACATCGACTGCACTCCCAAGTACTACGGATCGTTCATTGATCCGGGTCCGATTTTCCATGATGGCACTGCGTATGGGCGCGGACTCAATGGTGGCGGAGCACCAAACCGGCACCTGCTCTCGTTCCGTCATCCCGGCAAGCGGGCCGATGTCGGTTACTTCGACGGACACGCCGGCTCGATGAAGGCGGAAGACGCCTGGACTGATGCCGCCCCCTGGTACCCCAGCGGCAGCACGTGGTTCCCCGGCGGTGTCGCTACTCCCGAGTCCATGGCCTACTACAACACACCCGCACGCAGCCCGATCATCCCCTGAACGAATTCTGACTTTCTTGCTGCAAGAACTATCTCGCCTAAACGCATTCTGAATGCGGACTCGGTACACTCCTCGCCTCGATAGGAGTCGGCAAGGGAGAGACAAGCCGCGGCCTCATAAACCGCACCCTGCGCCGATGTTGTTGTGTTCCCAGTCCCGCACGGGGCTCGGTTATCGCTTGAGCGGTCGCCGCGCTTCGGCTCATCGGCCTCGCAAGGAGACAGAGACATGAAGAAAGCCCTTTCACTGGTGGTCGTTTCCGGCCTCGCGCTCGCCGCGCCCGCGATGGCGCAGAACGGACTGTTCGACATCGGCAACCTGTTGGTGTCGCAGGCGGGCGACGGTACCGCGGCACTGGGCAGCGCGGCGACTGTCTGCAGCATCCGTGAGATGACCACGGCGGGGGCGTTCACGAACGACAACGCCTTGATGCCCACGGTTGTGAACGGCTTGCAACGCCGCCTCACGATGTCCGGCTCAGCAACATCGGAAGGATTCCTGACGTTCACTGCCGACAAGAAGGCCGTGAGCTTCCAGGGATACGACGCTTCGCCCGGACTCGCGAGCGTCGCGACCACGACCTCCGCCGCCGTGAACCGCGTTGTGGGGCGGATTGACCTCGCGATGAACATCGATACAGGGACCGCCTTCACCGACGCCCACTCTGGGAACAACATCCGCTCCTCGTATATCGCCGGATCGACCGCGTACAGCGGTGGTGCGGGCAACGGCGTGCGTTCCGGACCGTTCGGGTTCGTGGGTCCGACGACGGCTGAATCTGGCACTCTCACCAACGCCCGGGTCATCAACAGCTTCGCCGGCCAGCTCTTCTCCAGTTCCGCGGCGGGCGCGTTTGTCGGCATCAACTCCCTCTCGGGCGGCGTCGCCACCAACGTGTTCGGGAGCGTCTCGGGCACGGGCACGCCCAGCCCCTACGACTTCATCTTCGCCAGCGCGACCGTCTGCTACGTCGCGGATGATCGCACCGTTGCCAATGGCGGTGGACTCCAGAAGTGGACCTTCAGCGGCAGCTCCTGGTCCCTCGCGTACACCATGACCACCAACCTCACCGCCGGCCTCCGAGCCCTCACCATGGACCCGGCCACCGGCACCTTCTACGCCATCAGCGCGGACACCCAGTCCAAGCTCGTCGCGGTCATCGACGGCGGTTCCGCGGCCACTTCGCCGTTCAGCACGCTCTACCAATCGACCACGAACACCAACCTCCGCGGCGTTGAGTTCATCGCCGCCCCGGCCCCCGGCTCGGTTGCGCTCCTCGGCCTCGGCGGCCTCCTGGCCGCTCGCCGGCGCCGTAACTCCTGACCGACCGCCTCATCGCCAACCCAATGCCCGCGCACGATCGCGCGGGCGTTTTTCTTTTTTCCGCAGCCGCCCGCTATGCTCGCCCTCTGGAGACCCCCATGCCCGCCGACCAAACCGCCGCCGTGCTCGCCTCGCTCGACCAGAATGAGAACGCCGCGATCCAGCGTTGGATGGAGTGGCTCCGTATCCCCAGCGTCAGCACCGATCCCAAGCACAACGACGACACTCGACGGGCGGCGGAGTGGTGCGCTGCTCATCTGCGCGGGTCCGGATTCGATGCCAAGGTCGTTCCCGCGAGCGACGGCAAGGGGAAGTCGGGCCATCCGATCGTCATGGCCTCTTGCCCAGGCGCTGCGGACTACAAGGGCCCGCACGTCTTGTTCTACGGCCACTACGACGTCCAGCCCGTGGACCCCATCAACCTCTGGGAGAGCCCACCTTTCGAGCCGGTGGTGAAGCCCGCCGTGCCCGGCGGTCCCGGCGAGCGCATCGTGGCGCGCGGCGCGGTCGACGACAAAGGCCAGGTCATGATGTTCCTCGAGGCCATGCGTGCCTGGAAAACCGTCACCGGACAGACCGCGGGCGGCGTCAAGATGACCGTCATGATCGAGGGCGAGGAGGAGTGCGGATCGACGAGCCTCCCCCACTTCGTTCAGGAGCACAAGAGCACGCTCAAGGCCTGCGACTTCTGCCTCATCTCCGACACCGGCATGCTCTCACGCAAGCAGCCCGCGATCACCTACGGCGTCCGCGGCCTGGCGTACACGGAAATCACACTTCATGGCGCAGACCAAGACCTGCACTCGGGGCTTTGGGGCGGTCGTTCACCCAATCCCAACAACGAACTCGCGAAGGTGTTGTCTCAGCTTTGGGACAAGAAACGCCGGGTCACGATTCCAGGCTTTTACGACGATGTGCGTCCGCTTTCCAACGGTGAACGGGCCGCGTGGAAGAAGCTGAAGTTCAACGCCGCCGCGGCTCTGAAGAAGATCGGACTCGGCAAGGCGGCGGATATCGGCGAAGAGGGGTTCACGGCGATGGAGCGTGAATGGGGCCGGCCGACGGCGGAGGTGAACGGCATCTGGGGCGGGTACACCGGCCCGGGCGCGAAGACGGTGATTCCGGCCAAGGCCAGTGCCAAAGTCAGCTTCCGTCTCGTCGCCGACCAGGACCCGGTGAAGATCACCAAACTCTTCTTCGCGTGGCTCAAGAAGCACACGCCGCCGGGATGCCGGTGGGAGTTGACCGACCATCATGGCGGCCATGGGGTGACGGTGGACATCAAGTCTCCGGCGCTCAACGCGGCGACTCGGGCGATCAAGAAGGCGGGCGGCGTCAAGCCCGCCCTGATCAAGTCCGGCGGCTCGATCCCCGTCGCGGGCTTGCTCAAGGCCAAACTCGGACTCGAAACCATCTTCATGGGCTTCGGGCTGGACGATGACCGCGTGCACTCACCGAACGAAAAGTTCGAGCTCGATTGCTACCGCCTCGGGGCCCGGTCGCACGCGATCCTGATCTCTGAACTCTGGAACTCGTGAATCGGCGCGGCCGGGATTACGCCGCCTGCTCGACTGACCCCTGCCCCACCACTTCGATCTCGTTGTCCAGCTGTTTGGCCGCCTCAAGTTCCGCGAGTTGGATGGCGTAGGCGCGCTGGAGGGAAATTGCCTTGAGCTTCGTGTCGTGGACGTGGGTCTCCAGCCGCACGGCCGAGGCAAGGGCATGAAGCACGGCCACAACGGTCACGAAGATGATCGCCCCGATGACGAACCAGGCTTCTGTTGGCAGATTGGGCACGGGTTTGTCATCGGTCCCCGAACCTTCCCCCTTCAGTTCCGGTAGAATTGGCCGTCGGTCTGCCCGCCCCGAATCCGGACGTTTCCGGTTCGGCCGGCCACATAATGTTCGCGGCCCCCAACCGGGGCCGCTGGGGATAGCGCGGTGACCAATCACGCGTCGAGGAAATGGAGATGCCGCGTCCGCGCCCTTGCCGGGGCCGTGGCGGCTCTTGCCTTTTTCCTGCAGCCTACTCCCGCCCAGGAGCCCGCGGTCCCGGCTGAGCCCCTTCAGGCGTCGGGCGAGATCACGATCACTCGCCAGCACTTTGGCGTCAACAACGTCTGCCGGCCGGGCGAGTGGACGGGTATCCAGCTCCGCATCAACGACAGCAACGACAAGCCTCGCGAAGTTCTGATTCGCATACCCACTCCCGACGCCGACGGCGACAAGCCCGGCTGGGAAGCGTCCCTGACCACAAACCCGGGCGTCAGCCAGCCGGTCTGGGCGTACCTGCACCTCCCCGCCACGTTCAAGCCGGGCACGCCGCTCAAGGCGTACGTCTACGCGGCGGTCGAAGCGCCGGGAGGCGCTGCGGGAGATTCGCCGGTGACCACCGGCCGCATGCTCGGTTCGGCGTACATCCAGGCGCAGCGCGTCGTGAGCAGCGCCGAGGGCATGCTCGGGATCGTGGGCAACCGAACGATGGGGCTCGGTCGCTACGCGGGCAACCCGACGGAGTCGCAGACCTTTCTCATCAACGGGCATGAGCGCTGGGAGATTGTTCCACGGCTCGATGCCGACAGCCTGCCCGATCGCTGGCAGGGCCTGATGCAGTTCGCGGCACTTGTCTGGAACGAACCCACGCCCGGCTCGCTCAACTCTGAGAAGAGCGCTGCCATACGCGAGTGGGTTCTCCGGGGTGGGCATCTGATCGTCGTGCTCCCGCGCCTGGCACAGACCTGGACCGACGAGGCCAGCAATCCGCTCTTCGACCTCGTGCCCCGCGTTCGAGTCAATCGCTATGAAGGGGCGAGCCTCGAACCCATCCGCACGCTGATCACGCGGTTGCCCAAGAACCCACCGGAGAATCGGCCGCTCGACAGCAGCCTGGACATGCCGGTGAATGAAGTGCTGCAGACGTTCACGCCGTTGCCCGGCGCTTCGGCGCAGGATGCCGCGTGCATCATGGCGATGCCGAAGCCGGCGGATGGCTCGGAGCCGGAGTGGCTGGTGGTCCGCCGGCGGTCCGGGCTGGGCATGGTTACGCTCATCGGCCTCGACGCCGCGAGCCGGTGGATGGATCAGAAGGCACTTCCCGATCCGGAACTTTTCTGGCACCGCATCCTCGGCCGGCGCGGGCAGTTGACGCCGATCAAGGATGACCCCTCGCGCGGCAACTTCGGCGGCTTTGGACGGAGCCCGAGCACGATCGACAACGGCATCTCCGACCACATTGCCAAGACGACGCTCGCGGGCGCGGGCGTGCTCATGGGGCTGGTCGTGTTCGTGCTGTACTGGTTGGTCGCGGGGCCTCTGGGATATGCGGCGCTCAAGAAGACCGGCCGTCAAAGGCACGCGTGGGTCGGTTTCGTTTTGGCGGCGGGACTGTTCACGGGAATTGCCTGGGGCGGCGCGACGATCATCCGCCCGGCCAAGGTCAGCGCGGCACACATCACGGTTCTGGATCACGTGTACACGCCCGAGGGGCAGAACGTCCAGCGGGCGCGATCATGGATGAGCGTGCTGATCCCGCAATACGGCGAGGCGACGGTCGCGATCGGCGACCCGACCAAGAAGGACAGCGAGCGCTTTCACAATCTTCTCACGCCGTGGGAGCGGGACAACCAATCCAGCGCCGGCTTCCCCGATGCCCGCGGCTACCGCATCAACAGCCGCAACCCGGACCACTTCGCCATCCCCACGCGGTCCACGGTCAAGGTTTTCCAGGCGGATTGGGCGGGTGGGCCGGTCTGGAAAATGCCGCACCCGGTTCCCGATGCGAGCGGCAAGCCCACGGAGATCACGGCGGATCCGATCATGGGGAGCGGGACTGAAGTCACGGGTGTGAAACTGGCGGGCACGCTTGTGCACGACCTTCCGGAGGCGCTCCGGCACGTCACGGTCATTGTCAACCTGGGTCAGCGCCCGCTGAACACATCGTTCGCGGGGGCCGCGGCATGGCGATTGACTTCGGATGTATTCGCCGTCAGCTATCCAAATCCGTGGGAACCGGGCACTCCGCTCGACCTGGGCAAGGAGTTCCCGAGCAGCGTCTTCGACGTGAACTCCAAGGAAAAGTGGTTTGGAAGGCTTGTCACCGATCTCGCTCGCAACTCCGCCGACGGTCTTGACGGACAATCGCGAAAGAGCCTGACGATTACGATTCAGAAGATGGATGCCCTGGCGATGTTCGGGGCTTTGGAGCCGCCTCAGACCGAAGAATCTGCACAAAGCAACAACCTCGGCCGGCCGCTCGTTCGCCGTCAAGCCACGCACGGCCTGGACCTCTCGCCGTGGTTGACGCAACCGTGCATCATCATCCTCGGCCACGTTGGAGGTGAGGACCAGGGCCCGAATCCCGTACCTCTCATGGTGTCTTCGGGAGGGTCGTATCGCGCCGTGCCCATGACGGGTCCGACATTCATCCGCTGGGTGTACCCGCTTCCTCCCCGCCCACCGGCGTTCAAGTCCGGCGGAGACGACTCACCTTCCCCGCCCGACCCCACGTGAAATCAACTCTTCCTTCTCCCCTTTGATCCCGACGGAGCCCGCCCCGTGCCGATGGTCGAAACGATCAACCTGACGAAGCGCTACGGCGAACTCGTCGCGCTCGACAACCTCAACCTCTCGATCGAGGAAGGCTCCTGCTACGGCTTCATCGGCCCCAACGGCGCCGGAAAGACGACGACGATCAAGATCCTTGCGACGCTGCTGAAGCCTTCCAGCGGGCAGGCACAGGTCAACGGGTTGACGATCGGCTACCAGAACCGGCAGATCCGACCCATGATCGGCTACGTCCCCGACTTCATGGGCGCGTACGAAGACATGGTCGTCACGGAATACCTCGAGTTCTTCGCGAGCGCGTACAACATCCACGGCCAGCAGCGGAAGAAGGTCGTGTCAGACGTTCTCGAACTGACCGATCTCACATACAAGGCCACCGCCGAAGTCAACGGCTTGTCCCGCGGCATGCAGCAGCGACTCTCGATCGCCCGCGTGCTCCTGCACGATCCCAAGGTCCTGCTGATGGATGAGCCGGCCTCGGGCCTGGATCCCCGTGCCCGCATCGAAATCCGCGAGCTGCTTAAAGAGCTCAAGCGGATGGGCAAGACCATCCTGATCTCCAGCCACATTCTTCACGAGCTGGCGGAGCTCTGCAATGTCGTCGGGATCATCGAGCGAGGTAAGCTGTTGTTTTCGGGCACGGTCAAAGAGGCCCTCGCGCGTGCGAAACTTGGCCACATCATCCACGTGGGTGTTTCGGACCGTGCATCGGCCGCGGCGGAACTGCTGGCGAAGGTGCCAGGTGTCAAGAAAGTAGCCCTCGTGGATGCCGACACCACCGGCACACCTAACGGCCAGGCCCGAGCCCAGCTCATCCACATCACGTTCGAAGATGCCGCAGCGGGAGGCCGCAGTTACACAGACATCCCCAACATTCTGATCAACGGCGGGTTCCGGATCACGCGCTTCGGTGAAGAAGCGGTGAACCTGGAGACGGCGTTCATGCGGTTGACGAAGGGGATGGTGCAGTAGCAGTCTCAATTCTCCTGCGGAACCGCGCCCGTCAGGAAGCGGGGCCATTGGCACCCAACGCATCCAAGTACATCCGGCCTCTCGCTGCGTTCCCATCCACCTCCGCGTCCAACGTTTCCGCTCCCTGACGGTCGCGGTTCCGTCAGTTCGTTCCTACCCTTTCGCCCCTCAAAGGAACCGCCCCCATGCCCGACCGCATTACCTTGCCCGCGGACTCCAACCAGGCTCTCGGCCTCGGCCAGTTCGCTGTTGACTTCATGAACGGCTCGCCGGACCGCGCGGGCAATCCCGAACCAAAGGTCCTGGAACGGACCAACATGTTTCACACCGACGCCGTACTTTGCGGCGTTTCGGCCATCGCGTTAGGTACGAACGCTCCCACCGTTCTGCGGCACGAGGCTTCTCAGTATCGGTTCTCGCCGGAAGCCGCGAAGGGGGTTCTCGGGTCCTCGCACAATCCCGCCAAACGCGCGGGAGTGCCCGTGTTCGGCTCCACCGCAGATGTCGCGGTCGAGAAGGCGATCCTCGCCAACTGCTGCGCGGTCCGTGAGTGGGATTCGAACGGCACGAACTTTGGCTATTCCACCGAACGCGCCCATCATCGCGCCGGCGAGTTCGGACATAACGACTTCTACTCGGTACCCTTGGCCGCGGCGCAGCTCATGGGCAAGGACGGTGGGTACGCCCTGCGCGGCATGGTCCTGCTCGATGAGATCCGTGGGCGTCTCGCTGAAGTTTTCTCGCTCAAGACGTATAAGATCGACCACGTCGTGCACGGCGCGATTGGATCCGCGGCAACGTTCGGCGCGATGATGGGCGCGACGCCCGAGCAGATCGAGTCCGCGATCGGCATGGTGATCGCGCACGCGATTCCGTTCCGGGCTATTCGCGCCGGGCATCAGCTCAGCGATTCCAAGGGCGCATCGGCCGCGATCTCGACAGAGTTCGCGATCCTTGCGATGAAGCGGTCGATGGCGGGCTTCATCGGCCCCAAGGACATTTTCCGGAATCCCGAAGCGATCTTCTGCCTCTTCGAGGGCAAGGCCAAGAACGATGAAGCGGTGAAGAAGGGCAAGAAGTCGCCGTTCGATCTTGTGCTCAGCCGCGCGGGAAGCGACTTCACGGTCATGGGGATGCACTTCAAGCTCGGGCTCTACGAGCACCAATCCGCGGGGGCATTGCAGGGGCTCATCGACCTGCTCCGCAAAGACCCCGCCCTTCTCAGCAGCAAGTCCACGCTGGGCGATCGCATTCAGAAGATCGTCGTCCGCGCGTACGAACCCGCCTTCGGAATCATCGGCGACCCACACAAGCGCGACCCGCACACCCGCCAGTCCGCCGACCACTCGATGCTCTTCCTTGTTTGCACCAAGCTCCGCAAGGCCCTTGAAACCGCCAAGGCCAACCCCGGCAAGTCGCTCGATTGGAAGGACCTGATGCTCCTTCCCCACGACTTCAACCATGCCGCGATCAACCACCCGGTCACCCGCGGCCTGATGGCGAAGATGACGTTCGAATGGGGTGGGCCGGACTACGACGCCAAGTATCCGGACGGCATTCCGACCTCCATGGTGATTACTGACGACGCGGGCACGACTGCCGACTCTGGACTGGTCATGTACCCCGCAGGTCACGCGCGGAACACGACCGCCGACCTCAAGGACATCCTCAATCACAAGTGGAAGATGCTCGGGGCGCTGGCGTTTGAGAAGCCCGAGCCGGTCATCACGCAGATCTCAAGTCTCGAGAAGAAGTCGGCCCAAGATGTTGCTCGCCTCTATGCGTTTGACATTCTCGATCGCGGCACGTTCGAATAGCCGCGATCGAGGCCTTCCATGCGCGATGCACGCCTCTGTCTATGGATTCTTCCTCTTGCCGCGATGGCTCTCGTGGGATGTGCATCCTCTTCGCCGACGTCCGCGAAAGCTGAAGCCACTTCCTTGCTGGGGCGCCCGCTCTCCGCTCCTCAGTTCAGTCCCGAACAGCGGAAGATTCTCGGAGCGAATCTCGCCGCCGCGCAGGCAGCTTTCAACGAAGACCCGTCAGAGGACAACATAATTTGGCTCGGCCGCCGCCTGGCCTACCTTGGCCGCTACAACGAGGCCATCGCCACCTTCTCCCGCGGACTCGACAAGTTCCCCCATTCTCCCAAACTTCTCCGCCATCGCGGCCATAGATACATCACTGTCCGGCAGTTTGACAAGGCGATCGCCGACCTGACTCTCGCGAACGCCATGGTGGCAGGGCGGCCAGATGAAGTCGAGCCTGACGGGTCACCGAACGCGAAGAACGTGCCGCGGTCCACGCTGCACTCCAACATAAGGTATCACCTCGCTCTCGCCTATTACCTGAAAGGGGACTTTGCGGGGGCGTCAAGTGCATGGTTCTACAGCCTCATCGGTCCGCGGCGGCCCAACGACGACCAGATCGTTTCGTCCTCGTACTGGCTCTACCTCGCCCGCAAACGCTCCGGAGATCACGCCGGCGCCATTGCAGCTCTGCGAGACATCCGGCCCGACATGGACGTAATCGAGAACCAGTCCTACCACCGACTGTGCCTGTGCTTCAAGGGCGAGCTCAAGCCCGAAGAAGTCGGCGAGGGTAAGGATGCGCCCTCCGAGGTCGGCATCGCGTATGGCCTCGCGGTTCGCAAGGTGCTACTTGGCGACAAGGCGGGCGCGAAGGCCGACTTTGAGCGGATCATCGCGGGCGAGAACTGGGCCGCGTTTGGATACATCGCGGCCGAGGCGGAACTTGCGCGGGAGCGTGGACGCTGACCTTCTCGCTTGTGCTCCGGCCGGGCGGGTGCAACCGATACTCCTTCCGCTGCGGGGTGGAACCTCGCCATCGAATGCGGAAATGGAGTTTCTCATGAAGTTTGCACGAATGGCCACGATCGCGGTGTTGGGCATGTCCTTCGTCGGAGCGGGCGCGGTCATGGCTTCGCCGCCCGAGCACGGGAAGACCAAGGTCCACGCCAAGGCGACCCACAAGAAGGCTTCGACCAAGAAACACGCCAAGGCCCACACCCAGCACGCCGCGAAGAAGCATCACAAGACTTCCAAACCTACCTGAGCGGAATCCCGTAGCATCTGAGTCTGTCAACCGCCCCGGGGCCGTATCGGGGCGTTCTTTCTTGCGCCTCGGATGTTGCGAGAGACACATGGCCGGCTATTCAGGAACGCCCCTTCCCAAGAAGCTCGGGATCAAGCCCGGCCACCGTGTCGCCGTCATCGGCGCACCCCGAGACGCGATGGCGACGATCGCCGAGATCGCGGCGGGCGGCCCGGTGCAGCTCAAGTTCACGGGCAGCCAGCCCTACGACGTCATCCTCGCGTTCTGCGATTCGCAGCGGACGTTTGCTTCGCGGTTCGACGCAGCCAAGGCGAGGTTGATTGAGAACGGCGGGCTGTGGGTTGCGTGGCCCAAGCAGTCCTCGGGGATCGAAACGGACTTGAACGAGAACATCATCCGGATGATCGGATTGGCGTCGGGGCTCGTGGACAACAAGGTCTGCGCGATCGATGAGACGTGGTCCGGACTTCGGTTTGTGGTTCGGGTTGCCGACCGGACGAGTGCACCACAGAGGCGCAGAGGCACCGAGAAGAAGGGGAAGTGACTAAATCGGGAGGGCGTCCAGAAATGGCGACCCCGCCAATCTGTCCGTGCATTCCTACTCTGAGTCTCCGTGCCTCTGTGGTGTGTTCGAATGGATGACCAGATCGACCAAGTTGCCGAGATGATCCGCACCGCGGAGAGCATTGTCGTGCTCACGGGCGCTGGGATATCGGCCGAGTCGGGGCTCCGGACCTTTCGCGGCGCTTCCCAGGCGGACCTTCCCGCGAACATGCAGGCGCTGTGGAAAGAGTTTGATCCGATAAAGCTCGCCACGCCGGAGGCGTTTGATGCCGACCCGGCGGGTGTCTCGAAGTGGTACGACTGGCGGCGGCTGGGGTGTCTGGCCGCGGAACCGAACCCGGGGCACACTTCGCTCGCCGAGATCGAGCGCCGCGCGGCGGCCCGGTCGGCTCGATTCACGCTGCTCACGCAGAACGTGGACCGGCTGCACCAGAAGGCAGGGTGCCGCAACGTGGTGGAGCTCCACGGCTCGATCATTCAGTGGCGGTGCACAAGTTGTGAGACCAAGGTCACGCCGGGTCTCGACCCGATGCCGGCATTCCCGCAGCGTTCGTCGTGCTGCCCGACGGATCAAAAGGCCATCCTTCGTCCCGATGTGGTCTGGTTTGGCGAAGCGCTTCCGTTCGAGGCCTTGCGCGCGACCGATGAGGCTCTCGCAACCTGCGACCTGTTCCTGTCCATCGGGACGAGCAGCGTCGTCCATCCCGCGGCGAGTTTCATCCAGGTCGCCGCGGGCAACGGTGCGCACACCGTGGAAATCAATCCCGAAGCCACGCCGATTTCTCGGATGGTGGACGTGTCGCTCCGTGGGAAGTCAGGCGAGGTCTTGCCGCGGATCGTGGAGGCGCTCAGAGGGTAACTAGGCGGAGCATCAATCCCTGGCGGCCCCGGCGAACCCAACGGGGCTGCGGTAGCCATCTTTGTCGTAGGCGCGAACACCGAAGAAGTAGTTGTCCTTGCTCTGCTGGATCGTGATCTCGGTCGCGGTTCCGACATCCTTCACCTGCTCCCACCTGGGAGAAGTCGTGTCACGCCAGACCACTTCGTAGCCCGCGACATCGGGCTCGGGGCTCTTGACCCACCTCAATGTCGTCCAGTATTCGAGCTTGGCCGTGATAACGCGGATCTTCGCCGGGACCGATGGGGCGTTGGCGAGATGCACGAGAGTCGCCGCGTTCAGTTTCGCCACATTTGCGAGATACTCGCAATCGACGAACTCGTGAAGATCGCCGAACTGCACTTCTTTCCCATCCACCGTCTCCTTCCGCGGCGTCTGGTGCTGGTGCCGATAGTCCTCGTGTACCTCGGTGAACCGGACCGCCGTGAATCCTGCATCGTTGAACGCGCTGTGATCGCCGCCCCGCAGGAACCGGTCCTGCCGGAAGATGAGCATGGGCTTGACGACCGTGTCTTCCTTGGCTGCGACATCGACGATGTATCGCGCGAGTTGGCGGCTGGTCGAATCGCTTTCCGATGACAGGCTGCGGATGGACTGGAGTCTTTCGGCGTTCGGATTGCGGGGGATCGACTCCGAGAACACGCGGATCAGCTTGGGCGTCGCCATCATGGCATCACCGCCCGGGCCCATCGAGTCGCCGACGATGTCGTTGCTGAGCACAGCCCGGATGTCTTCTTTGCGTGCCGCGGCCTGATCGGCGTGGTACTTCGCGCCGAGCAGGCTCTGCTCTTCGCCAGAGGTACACAGGAAGACGATCGTCGATTCGCAGGGCTTCTTCGCCATCGCACGAGCAATGGCCATGACCGCTGTTGTTCCGGAACCGTCATCGTTCGCGCCGGGAGCGTCGGAGTTGGGGTCCATCACATCGGAGGGCATGGAGTCGTAATGGCCGACGACGTAGTACCGCCGGCCCGCGGCCTCGGGCATGGTTCCGGGCAGGACGGCGACGACGTTGACGAACTTGGTCGGCTTCGAGACACGACCGGTGACGGGCGGCTCGAACTCTTCGAACGAGACCTGGAGTTTGCCGTCTCCCCCACCGTTGTACGACTCGAACTCGGACTTCATCCAGTTTCGGGCCGCGCCGATGCCGCGGGTGGGGTTGGTGGCATCGGACAGCGAGTGACGCGTTCCGAACGAGGCGAGTTTCTGGTTGGTTGCCTTGACGTACGCCGTGTCGATGCCGGACATCACATCCTTGGCAGTCGGGGGTGAGATCAAGGCCAGGCACGCGATGGACAGCATGGTGAACATAGAGCGAGTGTAACCCGGGGCGTGGGGGCGGGGCTTGGCGCTGCAGCGCCATGAGAGGGTCAGGGTGAGAGAGGCACCCTGACCCTCTCATGGTGCGACCGGGGCAGGGACGCCTCCCGGCTCACTACCATGGTTCCATGCCGACCTCGACGTCTTCCACCGCCGCCTCCCCCGCATCCCGCCTTCGCGCCGCCATGGCCAAGGGTTGCGTTCCGATCCCTGGCGCGTTCAACGCACTGTGTGCGCGGGCGATCGCCCGTGCCGGATTCCAGGCCTGCTACATCTCGGGCGCGGCGACCAGCGTCTCTGCCGGCGTCCCGGATGTCGGCGTGCTCTCTCTGGAACACTTCTGTCGCGTGATCCGTGAGGCGGCGGATGCGGCGGGGCTGCCGGTTCTCGCCGATGCCGACACCGGATTCGGTGAAGCGGAGATGGTTCGACGCACCGTTCTCGACTATGCAAGAGCCGGTGCCGCGGGCCTGCACCTCGAAGACCAGAAGTTCCCCAAGCGCTGCGGCCACCTCGACGGCAAGGAACTTGTCCCCGTCGATCACATGGTCGAGAAGGTCGAGTGGGCGGTCAAAGCCGCTCGCGATTCGCATCAGCCCGACTTCATCGTGTGTGCCCGCACGGATGCCAAGGGGGTTGAAGGCCTCGACGCCGCGATCTCCCGCGCCAAGGCGTATCTCAAGGCCGGCGCCCACATGATCTTTCCCGAGGGCCTGACCACCGAGGATGAGTTCGCCCGCTTCGCGTCGAGCCTGCGTGGCTCCGTGCCTTCGTGCCTGCTCCTGGCCAACATGACCGAGTTCGGCAAGACGCCGATCATCCCGCTCTCCAAGTTCGGGGCGATGGGATACTCGTGCGTCATCTTCCCGGTCAGCCTGCTGCGTGTGGCGATGGGAGCGGTCACTCGCGCTCTGGAAGTTCTCAAGGCTGAGGGCTCGGTCGAGCCGCTGCTCGTGCAGATGCAGAGTCGCCAGCAGTTGTACGACCTCATCGATTACACGCCGGGGAAGCCGTGGGAGTATCCGACGGCCTAGGGACAACATCCAGATGACGGTTGAAGTCGCTTATCCAATGTTGGTGGTGTTGGGCTTGCTGATCGGCCTCATCATCATCGCCGCGGCCATCTCTGCCCTGGTATTTTCGCCCTGGCTTATACCCGCGATCCGTCGTATACACCGCGTTCGCCGCAACCACTGCCCCCACTGCAACTACGACCTCTGCGGCACTCCTTCAGGCTGCCCCGAGTGCGGCTGGAACCGCGCGGTAAGCTGAACCGGTCAAATGCCCCTTCTCCGCCGCATGCTCCGCCGAACAGTGGTCTGCCTCGTTGGCGGTGCAGTCGTGACCATCGCCATCGCGTGGACCGCCGCCCACATCGATCCGTGCCAACTCGGGAGGCAGCGATCTGGATATGCGGTCTCGGATCGCCGCCTGTGGCGTTTGCACGAATACCCGGGAAGCGCCGGAAGCGTCATCACCTGGGAATCCGCTTCCGGACTCGAGCTGATGAAGGGCCCCGGCCCTGATGGCGCCGAGTTTCCGGAGGAGGAACTTGAGTTCTGGGTTCATCTGGAAAAGAACGAGATCGGGTCAGGCATCTCCTACGGGAAACCGCGTCGGGGAGTTGACAGCAACGTCCGCTCCCGAATTGTGGAGATGCGTGGTTGGCCGTTCCCTGCGTTGTACGGCACTCTGACTCAGGATGAGTCACGGATGGAGGAGTATCGCACCGCCGAGGCGCGCGCGTCCGCCGCCTCTCTGCCGCCTCAAACCCCGTCTCCCGCCGGATCCTTTCACGTGATCCGGCCCACGAACACAACCGGGAATTCGCCCCCGCTCACGATCCGCGATGCGGCCACCCACGCAAAGGCGAAGCGCCCGTTCAGCACGTCGGGCTGCTTTGTGTCGCTTCTCCCCGGCCGCGCCAAGAGCCTCGCCAATGGAGCGATTGTCGTTCCCTACCACCCGATGCTCCGCGGCTTTGTGCTCGATACGCTCATCTTTGGCGCGATGATTTTCGTGCCCATAGCAGTCGCTCCGCTTGCCAGGTACTGGTGGAGGCGACGCTCCGGCCGCTGTCCCGAATGCGGCTACAGCTTGGAATCTTTGCCCATCCAGGGATGCCCTGAGTGCGGCTGGCACCGCGCCGACAAACCCGCGACAAGCAATCAATCCTGATTCGCGACTCGCTTCTGGGGAACTAACGCAACCTGCGTGCGTCACACGCCCCATGTCTCATAGTCAGGTCCGGGCCCGCATCCGCCGCGTGGCAGCATGCGCTGGTCTCGGTGCGGCCACCACCATCGCTGTCTCCTGGGTTCTCGCGTCGCAGGTCAGCCTGCGTTTCGCCTCTGAAATGTGGTACACCGCCGGCGACTTCGGCAATCCGCCGGCGTGGGTGACTGACTTCATCGCCTTCGGTTCGTGCCGGCGCGAATGGACTGCCCAATCCACTCCTTTCGACTCGGCGCAGATTCTGCACCGGGACAGACTCGCCGCGTTCGCCGGAGATGCCGAGCGGGCCAGGCTCGAGCACGATGCCCGTGTCCCGCGCTGGGGCATCGTCCCCGAGACTCCCCCGAAACCCTTCGCACGCATTCACGCCATCGAAGACGCCCGCGGCTGGCCGCGGCTGGCGATGCGTTGCATCATCGACTACGACAGCGCCCGCGACGGCTCCATCAATCGCTGGCGAATCTCTGACGGGTTCCTTCTCCCCTGGTCCGACCCGCCCTTCAACACCGCCGCGGCACGGATCGTGCCCATCCACCCCATCTGGCCAGGGTTCGCATTCAACACTGCCGTCTACGGGTTGGCGTGGATGCTTGCGATGCAGGTGATTGGAGTGGCGGTTCGGGCCTTGCGCATTCAGCGCGGCCGCTGTCCACGTTGCGGATACGACTTGAAGTGGGAGCACAAGAGCGGCTGCCCGGAGTGTGGCTGGAACCGCTCCGCCGGATTGTTCGTCGCTACTTCAACCTGGCCTCCACTTTCGCCTTCCTCTCCCTCACCTCCTCCAAGTACACCTTCCCCATCGGCTCGGTCGTGACAAAGGCCCAGGCACGCTCGATGTGTCGCCGGGCCTCTTCAATCGCCGCGCGATCTCCGGCACCTCCACCCGTGAGGGCCAGCTCCGACACCCAATCCCCCAGCACTGCGTGCATGTAAAACCGGTACGGCTCCTTGTCGCCCATCGATTCATCTGCCGCGGCGACCGCCTTCCGCATGATCTCGACGGCTCCGGCCAAGTCATCCTTCGCGTATCGCAGAGTCGCCTGAGAGAAGCTGATTCCAGACCGTTTCGACTTCGCCCGTTTGGACGGCTTCTTTTCCAGCCGCTTGGACTCGGCGCCCATCGCGGCTTCCATCTCCCCCAACTCGCGACGGACAGACGCTTCAAGCTCATCCTGTGGGATGTCGTGCTTTGACTCGCCCGCTTTGCGCTTGCCCATGCAACCTCCGCCAATGCAGTCTAACCCATGTTCGCCGGTCTTGTCCCTCCCGATATAGGCTCTCTCATCGATCACCCTTCAGGCATCTCGTTCTCCGCAAGGCTCCAGCGCGGTCTCGCGGCGTCCCTCTTTCCGGGCCTCATCCTCGCCGTGCTCGGCCTCACCTCGACCCTCTTCTTCGCCTGGGCACTGGCCGCGTGGCTGCCGCACGATCATCTTCTTCGCCGCCGCAACGTCATTTCTCAACCCGCGCCGGGAACGCCCGCTCATATCAAACCCGTTCCTCACTACATCACCGTCTACCAGTTTTCCCGTCGCGCATGATCCGATTGAGCTGGCAACGCGACATCGGCGGCACCAACCAGCTCAACTCAGACCTGACGCCCCGCTCGACCATCGCCCTCAAACTTCGGACGGTGAATCAAGACCGCTCCTGGGGTCGCCTTCCCTCCATTCTCGCTTCCGACAACTACGAGAAGATCCCGGCGGGGGGGCAGGATGCCCGCGGCTGGCCTTTCCTGGCGCTCTGGTGCGAGGTTGATGAGGGTGTTCCGTCGGGTTACACGACGCGAGGCGGGATCGCGCTCTCGCCCGCTTCGTCCACGATCGGTGCCGCCCGCATCCTTCCGTACTTCCCGATCTGGCGTGGGCTCGTTTACGACACGCTGATCTACGCGGCGGCGTGGCTGGCGGCGATCATCTCGTTTCGGCGGGTCCGGGCGATCGTCCGAGCTCGCAGCGGGCTGTGTCCGAGGTGCGCGTATGACCGGCATGGCGGGCCGGCAGGGCCCTGTCCCGAGTGCGGCCGTTCCGTTCCTTCGAAGCCGACCACCGTTCCTGAACGAGCCCGGAACTCAGTGACGGGTCAGCCATCAGGAGCGCAGTTGCGCGCCGACCCGTCACCTCGTTCCGGGCTCGTTACAAACGACTCGTCCTCATCGGGCACCCATAACGCCGCGTAACGTCAAACCGCACCCTCACGCCTCCAGCCGGTACAAGTTTCGCCATGACCCGCCGCTCACTCCTGAAACGCTCGCTCCTCTCCCTCGCCCTCGGCGCGGCAACCACGGTCGCCGTCGCGTGGGGGCTGGCGATGTGGTCGCCCTGGGGCGATCCGCGGATCGGTTCCTCGTGGCTCGCGCCCAAGGACTCGTCGATCTTCTCCGTCATGGTGCAGCAAGCAACGCAGCCCGGCGCGGTATTCCGCTCCGTGTCGACCGAGGGCGAGATCAGCCGGGCACCCGGGCCGATGCCGTACTCATCTCGCGACTACGAGCAGATTTCCGGGCGCGATGTGGATGCGAGTTGGGGGTTGATTCGGCAGGCTCTGATCCAGCGCGAGCGCGTTCACGGGAACGAAGAGGCCCGCGGGTGGCCGTTCGTTGCTCTCTACTCGTGGCGCAATCTCGCTTCCAACACGACCGGCGGCACGTTTCTCCGACTCCGCGGCGAAGATGTCTGGGGGGACGACTCCAAGGTCCTGCCGACGCTGCCCATCTGGCGCGGCTGCCTTCTCAACACCGCGTTCTACGCCGTGCTCTGGATGCTGCCTCTGGCCGCGCCATCGTTCTTCATCGTCCACCGCCGTCGCCGCCGCGGGCGGTGTCCGAAGTGCGGCTATGACCTGCGGGGCCAGACCAACGGCTGCCCGGAGTGTGGTCATAACCGTACCCCCCGTGCCACCGATTCTGCCGGTCCGCCGGCCTCGTCGGCGCCCTGCGATACTTTGCACCCATGACAGTTGCGATTCGCCCTTCTACCGATGCCGACCTCGCTTTCATCACCGCGACCCTCACCCGGGAGTTTGGTGCGACGCAAATCTGGTCTCGCGGACGGATGTTCGAGGCTTTCCCTCTCCCCACTCTCATCGCCGACGATGCCGGCACGCCACTCGGTCTCGCTGTCCTTCGATTCGAACACGACGAATGCGAACTGCTCGCCCTCGTCGCGACCGACCAACGCCGAGGCATCGGCTCGCTCCTTCTCGAAGCCTCCCGCCGCGCGGCCATCGACCGCGCCTGCCACCGTCTCTTCCTCACCACCACCAACGACAACCTCGACGCCCTCCGCTTTTACCAGCGCCGCGGAATGAAGCTTGTCGCCCTTCATCCCGGCGCCATGGATCGGGCCCGGCGGGCCAGCCCGGCGATTCCCGCGATCGGACACTACGACATCCCAATGCGGGATGATCTGGAACTCGAGTACGTTCTGAAGTGAGCCGGGCGTTTGCTGCAGACGATCGGTGTCCGCCGACATGTCGCTCTTCCAGGGCTCAAGAGGCTCAAGAACTGAGTTTGCTTGTGATTCCATGAGAGGGTCAGGGGTTGAGAGACACCTTGACCCTCTCATGGCGCTTCCGCCCTTTGGAGCTTGCGATCTCACTTTGTGTCAAGCCTATCGGACCTTCCTCAGTCACCTTCGCCCTCGCCGCGGCCGATGTCCGATGTGCAACTACACGTCCTTGAATGACTTCGCCGCGGACTGTTCGGAGGGTGGAAGGAACCGGGCGCCTCGCGGCAACTTGGGTAATCTTCGCTTTTTGCGCCCGAACCGCTAGGCTACACATTCTTGAGATGCGCCGACGCTTCTCGACTTCGACGCCGCGATCGACCATGACCTCACATTCGTTCCATCCCGATGACCCCGCTCGTGACATCTGGGATGTCGTCGTGGTCGGCACGGGTATGGGAGGGTCCACCGTCGGCCATGCCCTCGCACAGCGCGGGCACCGCGTCCTGTTCCTGGAACGCGGCAAGTTCCTCTTCGGCGGCGCGGACCGCGGCGATGGCCGGATGTTGGGCAGCGAGGACAACGGACCCGAGGGACGCCTCAAACGCGGATGGTGGCCGGAGCAGATCGAGGGCCGGGTGAACTCCGCCTCGATGCAGTTTTTCGCGCCGCTGGGTTCGGGCACGGGCGGCACAACGAGCCTGTATGCAGCGCAGCTTGAACGCTTCACCCGAAGCGATTTTTCGCCGCGGGCCAACTTCCCGGATGTCGGCGACTCCACGCTGCCCGAATCATGGCCGATCTCGTACGAAGAGTTTCTGCCGTACTACAAGCGGGCCGAGGCGCTCTACCGCGTTTCCGGCACGCCCGATCCGCTGAACCCGGATACGGATGTCGCCCTCCGCGAGCCGCCGCCGTTGAGCGAACGGGACCGGGACTTCTTCGAATCGTTCAGCGAGCTGGGCCTGCACCCGTACCGCGCCCACGTGGGATTTGACTACATCCCGGGATGCATGGAATGCGGCGGCGTGCTCTGCCCCAAGTCGTGCAAGAGCGATGCGGGCCGGACGTGCCTGATGCCCGCGCTCGAGCAGCACAAGGCATCCATTCTCACGGAGTGCGAGGTCCTCGGCCTTGATGCCGACGCGACGAACGTGCGTGGCGTGCGATGCCGGTGGCAGGGCAAGGAGCTGACGATCTCCGGGAAGATCGTTGTCCTTGCCGCGGGTGCGTACATGTCGCCGATCCTGCTGCTCAACTCGAAGTCCGCCGCGTGGCCTGACGGATTGGCGAACCGCTCCGGCGCTGTCGGTCGCAACTTGATGCTGCACGCCGGCGACTTCGTCATGGTCCGGCCGCGGCGGAAGCGCTCGACCGACGGACCGAGAAAGACGCTCGCGTTCAATGACCTCTACTTCTCGAACGGAGAGAAACTCGGCGCCTTCCAATCCGTCGGTCTCCCGGTTTCGAGAGGGCACGTCCTCTACTTCCTCCGCTCCGTGTTCGAGAAAGCCCCGAAGTGGAAGCGGGCGCTCGTATCCCCCTTCCTGCGCATCGTGGCACGCATCTCCGCCTACCACTTCCGCAACGCCGCGATCTTCGCGACGCTGCTCGAAGACCTGCCGTACTGGAACAACCGCGTCGTACCCGATCCGGCATCGAAGAACGGGATGCGATTCGAATATGAGTACACGACCGAACTTCGCGACCGGAACCGGACCTTCCGCAAGCGACTGGCCGCGGCACTCAGGCCCAACCACCGGATCATGGTCCTCACCAAGGAGAACACGCCGAACTTCGGCCACGTCTGCGGAACCTGCCGCTTCGGCGATGACCCCGCGACGAGCGTGCTCGACCGGAACAACCGCGCGCACGATGTCCAGAACCTCTACATCGTCGATGCATCTTTCTTCCCTTCGAGCGGCGGCACCAACCCCACGCTGACCATCGCCGCCAACGCGCTCCGTGTCGCCGAGGCGATCAGCCGCCAGCTTTCCCATGGAGAGAGCCAGGCGCCGGCCCCGCGCCCGCGTTCGACGACGCGCCCGCAAGCCCCCACGATCTCCCGCACTCCCGTCACCGCTCGCCACGCACGCCGACGCTTCACCGCTCGACGCGCGGTCACCTCGCTCGCCCTTGGTCTCTTCTCGACCGTCGCGATCGCGTGGGCCTCCGCACATTGGAACCAGGTTGCCTTTGAGCCGCTCGCCCCGCTCTCGGCCAGCCCGCCGCACCACGCTGTCGCGTTCACGCTGACCCATTGGGATGGGTTCGCAGTGGAACGAGTTTCTCTCGGGCACTCAAACAGCAGCGCCTCGAAACCCAGCGACCCCGACACAGCCCGCCACGCCATTCACTCATCCGCCGCCGACCTGCTGAACACCACAACCAAGGAGAGGCTTTGGCCGTGGTGGGCGACCACTCCGAACCCGGAGGCGCCCGGAATCACCTGGGCCGGCGAAGTGCAGGATGCCAGCGGCTGGCCCCTGCCCGCGCTCAAGTCCCAGTGGCTCATCGACTGCACCGACATCTCCGCCGAGCGGGCAGCGTTCAAGCCCGCGTACCACCTCCGCGGCGGAACTCAGCTCCAACCAATCCAGCACGACCACCCACGCCCCGAATCCACGCTCCGCGCGCTCCCCCTCACGCCCGTCTGGCCCGGCCTCCTGATCAACACCATGCTCTTCGCAACGTTCTTCTTTGCCTTGCCCACCGCATCGCGTGGCGTGGGCTCTCTGTTTCGCAAAAAGGCAATCAGGAAGATCCCGATCGCGCCATGAGAGGGCCAGGGCCTGAGAGACACCCTGGCCCTCTCATGGCGCCCCCCC
>JADMIO011478695.1_pt1 | contig 24284 bp, 18 predicted proteins | sample 8958161 | NCBI WGS metagenome assembly JADMIO01 (sample SAMN16585339, study PRJNA669376) | soil metagenome | isolation source: Crop rotation soil | place: USA: Cullars Rotation, Alabama | collected 2011
GGCGCCGCGGCGGCAACCGCAGCCGGGGTACCGGCCGTCGACAGCACGTCAGCCACGGTCAAGCCATCGGGATTGTAGGTGCCGCCGTTGACCGGGATGTTGTTGCCGCCGACATCGGCGGAGTTGGCGTGCATCTGCTCGGCGGCAGCGCCGACCAACGCCGCATTTCCGGTCTGCAAGCCTTCGATCATCTTGGTCACCTCGGCTCCAAGCGTACTCGTATCGCCGAGCAGTTCGTTGTCGAACCGTGCCTCGAAGATGCCACCCTGCGCGGCGTCGAAGTTGGTGACGTCCGTCTGGAAGGTATGCAGGTCGGCGATAACAGCAGCGGTCGCCGCCGCATCGTGAGCGGTGACGGCCGCAATCGCCTGTTGTCCCAGCGAATTGGACTGCGCGATGAAGTTTGCCCAGAAGTTGGTTTGCGCATCGTTGTCAGTGTATTTGGGCGTGGGGTTCAGGCTGTCCCCAAAAGGCGTAAAGCCGGAAACACCACCCTGGTTTGCCATGTTCGCCAGGTTGGTGTCGCCCTGGACGATGTCGATGATGTCGAGAATATTGTCGTTGCTGGCCCTTCCCGCATCGGGGTTTATTCCAGCCTGGGCGATGTACTGGTTCTCAAGCTCCAGCTGTCGTACGACCGCTTCCGCGTGAACGCCGGTCAGCCCGCCGAACAGCAGCGGGTTGGCAGTCATCAAAGCCTGCATGTCCGTGATGATGGCGTTCACATCGTTGCTGATTACCGTCGCGTTGTCGGCATTGACGCCGCCGAGTATTTGGCTCGCGACGTCGTTGAAGATGACGCCGATCTCGGCGAGATTGGCGTGGGGTGCGGTCGCGGCTGTGACGCCATCGGCAAGGCCCACGGGCGCTGCGAGGAATCCGGCCGCGCCGTTTTGCGTCGCCAAGGTGGCGAGATTGGCATCGTTGTTGACGATGTTGAGGATGTCGAGATGACTCGTCCGCAACGCGGTTTCTGCCGCCGCGACGCTGCCGAAATCGCCGCCGCCATTCACCGAGGCTGTGGCCGCCGACAGCGCGGTCGTAATGTCAGCCAGGATCGTGTTGACATGGGTCAGCGTGTCACCGGTGAATTGTCCTGCGGCGACCTCGGCCTGAAGGCCCGTTTGCACGGTGGTGAGATCGGCGGTGTATTTCAAGACGCTGCCAAGTCCCTGGCCGCCTTCCTCGACCACGTTTTGCCACAAACCGCCTACCAGGGCACGACCCGCGTCATTGAATGTCAAGCCAAGGTCCGAGAAGGCCGGCGCAGATGATGTTGGGGGTGTTGGATCGACAGGGGGCGTCGGATCGGTTGGAGGTGTCGGATCGACCGGGGGATCTGGGGTAATGACCGGTGGCACCGGATCGTGGTGATGTTGGTGATGAGAATGGCTTGCCATGGCTGGCTCTTCTCCTTGTCAACGTGGCTGATCGTCGCAATCGTACGCCTTCGTTCGTGGCGTCATTCGGCCGATACCGCGGCCGTTGAGCGCGGAAGCAAGGTCATAGCGGGACAAATGTATGATGCTCGATGTCTCAAAGTCGCCGGCTTCGACGGCGTCTATTCCTATTTCGGTCACGCTGCGAACATCGGCTTCGATGCGGCGCTGGGCGAGACCGGCGAGGGGATTGCCGTCATTCCGCCGGTGTCAGCTTGGCGTCACCGTCGATCGCCGGCTTCTGCTTGCCGAACAGCCAGGTCTGCAGCCTGTCGAGATAGATGTAGACCACCGGTGTCGTGTACAGCGTGAGGAGCTGCGACACGGCGAGACCTCCGACGATGGCATAGCCGAGCGGCTGGCGTATCTCCGAACCCGCGCCAGTGCCGATCATCATCGGAACGCCGGCGAGCATGGCCGCCATCGTCGTCATGAGGATCGGCCGGAAACGCAGGATGCAGGCGCGGTAGATCGCTTCCTCCGCCGTCAATCCCTCCTGTTGACCGACATGCAGGGCGAAATCGACCAGCATGATGCCGTTCTTCTTGACGATGCCGATCAGGAGAATGATGCCGACGATCGCGATCACGCTGAGATCAAGGTGAGCCGCCATCAGCAGCAACAATGCTCCGAGCCCCGCCGACGGCAGTGTCGAGATGATCGTGATGGGATGGATCAGGCTCTCATACAACATGCCGAGGATGAGGTAGATCACGAACAGCGCGGCGAGGATCAGGATCGGCGTGGTCGACAGCGAATCCCCGAAGGCCTGCGCGTTGCCCTGGAAACTGGTCTGAAGCGACAACGGCTTGCCGAGTTGCTGTTCGATATGCTCGATCGCCGTTGTTGCTTCGCCGATCGCGGTGCCCGGCAGCAGGTTGAACGAGATCGTCACCGACGGGAACTGGCCCTGGTGGTTGACCACGAGCGGAGCGACCTTGACCGCGCTGTCGACCAGCGTCGATAGGGGCACTTCCTGGCCGGCTGAGGATTTGACATAGATGCCGGTCAGCGCCTCCGGCGAGTACTGGAATTTTGGATTGACCTCCATGACGACATGGTACTGGTTCAAGGCCGTGTACATGGTCGAGACGATACGCTGGCCAAAGGCGTCATCGAGCGTGTTGTCGATGGTGAAGGGCAGGATGCCGTAGCTCGACGCCACTTCGCGCTTGATGGTGATGTCGAGCAGGGGACCGGAATTGAGCTGGTCGGTCGCGACGTCGGTGATGCCGGGGATCTTCTTGATCCTGTCGAGGAACAGTGCCGCCCAGTGATTGAGCTCGCCGGAATCGGCGTCGCCAAGCGTGTACTGATATTGGGTTTTCGAGACGCGGCCGCCGATGGTGATGTCCTGCGCGGCCTGCATATAAAGCGTGATGCCCTGGATCTTGGCCAGGTTGGTCCGCAGCCGTGCAAGTATCGTTTCCATGCTGTCACGTTGCTTGTAGGGCTTGAGCGCAATGTAGATGCGGCCGTTGTTGACCGTGGTGTTGCCGCCGCCGGCGCCGATCGCCGAACCGACGGATGCGACGGCCGGATCCTTCATGATGGCGTTGAGCAGGGCCTGCTGGCGCTCGGCCATCGCCTGATAGGAGATATCCTGTGCGGCTTCGGACAGGCCGATGATCAGCCCGGTGTCCTGCTGCGGAAAGAAACCTTTGGGGATGACCACGTAGAGATAACCGGTCAGGGCGATGGTCGCAAACATCGTGAGTAGCGTGATGAAGCGGTGACGCAGCACGATCTTCAGCCCCGCCTCGTAGGCGCCGAGCAAGGCATTGAAGCCGCCTTCAGAAAGGCGGAACAGCCGCCCGTGCGTCCTGCTTTCCGGCTTGAGCAGCCGCGCGCACATCATGGGCGTCAGGGTCAGCGAGATCAGAAGCGACAGCAGCAGGGCTACGCTGACGGTGACAGCAAACTCGCGGAACAACAGCCCGACATATCCGCCCATCAGGAACAGCGGAATGAACACCGCGATCAGCGACAACGTGATCGACATGATGGTGAAGCCGATTTCACCGGCGCCTTTCAGCGCCGCTTCGTACGGCGTGGCGCCTCCCTCCATATGCCGCACGATGTTCTCGATCACGACGACGGCGTCGTCGACCACAAAGCCGACGGCGATCGACAGCGCCATCAGCGACAAATTGTCGAGGCTGTAGCCCAGCTCGTAGAGGACGGCGAAGGTGCCGATCAGCGACAGCGGAACGGTGACCGCCGGAATGACCGTCGCCCAGAAATTTCTCAGGAAGACGAAGATAACCATCACGACCAGCGCAACCGTCAGTATCAGCGTGAACTGAACGTCGTGGATCGATGCGCGAACCGTGTCGGTGCGGTCGGAGATGACATGGACCTTGATGGCGGGCGGGATCGAGGCCTGCAGCACCGGCATCTCTGCCTTGATCCGCTCGACGGTATCGATGACGTTGGCGCCGGGCTGGCGCTGGATCGCCAGGATGACCGAGCGCTGATTGTTGTACCAGCCGGCGATCAGGTCGTTTTCCGGCGCGCTGACGGCGCGGCCGACGTCGCGGATGCGGACCGGCGAGCCGTTCCGGTAGGCAATCACGAGGTTGGCGTAATCGTCCGCGTTCAGCAACTGGTCGTTGGTGTTCAGCGTAAAGGTCTGGCGCGGGCTGTTGAGCGTGCCTTTCGGCATGTCGACGTTGGCCTGGCCGAGCGCCGTGCGGACGTCTTCGAGATTGATCCCGCGTGCGGCGAGCGCCTGCGGATCGAGCTGCACCCGCACAGCGGGCTTCTGCTGGCCGCCGATGCCGACGAGGCCGACGCCCGGTATCTGCGAGATCTTCTGCAGCAGGATGTTTTCCGCGTAGGCATCCACCGTGGTCAGCGGCAGGCTGTCTGCAGTCAGACCGAGCACGAGGATCGGCGTATCGGCCGGATTGACCTTGCGGATTGTCGGCGGATAGGGGATGCCGGGCGGCAGGAAGGGGCTTGCGGCGTTGATCGCCGACAGCGTGTCGCTGACCGTGCCGTCGATCTGGCGGTTCAGATCGAACTGCAGTGTGATCTGGGTGTAGCCGAGCGCGCTCGCCGACGTCATCTGGGTGAGACCCGGAATCTGGCCGAACTGGAGTTCGAGCGGCGTCGCGACCGACGCCGCCATGGTCTGCGGATCGGCGCCTGGCAACTGCGCCGTGACCTGAAGCGTCGGATAGTTGACGTTCGGTAGCGCCGCGATCGGCAGCAGCGGATAGGCGACCAGGCCGCCGACCAGAAGGCCGACCATCAGGAGCGCGGTCGCGATCGGCCGCTGAATGAAGGGCGCGGAGATGTTCATGGGATTACCGCCTGTTGAGCCTGCCGCGCCGCTGCTTCCTCGGCCGCTTCGCCGTGCAGCAGCGTGACATGCGTGGCCGGCTGCAGCCTGTACTGTCCGTCAATCACGACCTGCTCGCCGGCCTTCAGCCCGGAATCGATCAGCGCCTCGCCGTCAGTGATTTGCGCGACCTTGAGCGGACGGATCGCGACCGTGTCATCCGGTTTGATGACATAGGCATAGGCGCCGTTCGGACCTTGCTGCACGACGGAGGCAGGGACGGTCAGGCCGTTGTGCCTGGTCGTAACGAGCAGCCGCGCGTTTACCAGTTCACCCGGCCACAGTTCGCGCGACTTGTTGGGAAAGGTTGCCTTGAGCTGGATCGAGCCGGTTGTCTGCAGGATCTCGTTGTTGACCAGCGCGAGCACGCCTTTTCCCAGTTCGAGCGTATCGTCCTGGTTATAGGCGAGGACGGGAAGCGGCGTCTTGGTTGCCTGCTGCTGCCTCAGGATCTGCGGCAGCACCCCTTCCGGGAGGGTGAAGATCAGCGAGATGGGATCGAGCTGCGTCACGACCACGAGGCCGTTGGTCGTCGTCGGGCTGATGATGTTGCCGACGTCGATCTGGCGAATCCCGACCACGCCGTCGATCGGCGAGGTCAGCCGGGTGTAGCTGAGTTGCACCTTGGCGGCTTCAATCAGCGCCTGGTCGGTCTTGATCGCGGCGTCGAGCTGGCCGACCTGCGCTTTCTGGGTCTCGATCAGTTGCGGCGTCGCCCAGCCCTTGTCGCCAAGCTGCGTGTAACGGGTGAGATTGGCGCGGGCATTGGTCAGTTGGGCCTGGTCGCGCTCCAGATTGCCCTCGAACTGGTCGATCTGCGCCTGGTAGGGACGCGGATCTATTTGCGCGAGCAGGTCGCCGGCATGGACGGTCTGTCCCTCGGTGAAGTTGATGCTGATCAACTGGCCCTGGATCTGGGCCCGCACGACGTCGGTGTTGTAGGCAATCACGGTGCCGACGCCGTTCTGGTAGATTGGCACGTCATGCTGGGTGACGACGCCGGCAACAACGGGGACCGGGGCTGGCGGCGCGGCCGCGACGGCGGCCTTGAATAAATGGGCGTCCGTCAGCAAGAGCAGGCCGCCTGCGGCGGCGACGCCGACCAAGATTGCGGATATTACGACTTTCTTTTTCATGGCTGCGTCTCGCGCATGGGGTTTTCGCTCAGGGCAACATCGTGGCGCCGGGTGACAGGCCCGGTACCGTGTTCGGCACGCCCGTGATGTTCGGCGCCCCCGTGATGCTATCGGTGGCCGCGGGGACGGTCGTGGTGTTCGGGGCCGGAAGCGTGACGGCGGGCACCGTCGGGATCGTTGGCGCGATGGTTGGCGTGACGGTGATGATCGGCACCATCGCGGCGGAGCTCACCCCGAGATTGCCGATCTCCGTCGAACCCATCGGAATGCCGGTGCGCGGCACGCCGCCCGGCGTCGTCGGAGATGTCGGCGCCGATGACGCGGTACTGTTACCCGAGCCGGCGCCGCACATGCTTTGGCTACCCGACGTGTCGATCAGGGCCGATGTTGCTGGAATGTCCGACGACGGCATCGCCATCGTGCTCGGCGGTGTGACGGTGCCGAGCGGCATGCCGCCGCCGTCAAAGCTGGCAGCCGATCCGAACATCGTTGACGGCGCCGTACCGATGGTCGAGCACACGGTGCTGCCGATGATGCCGGTCGACGGCAGCGGCGCCGGACTTACGCCGGGCGAAGTGATTTCCGTTGCACCAAACGGGATGCCGGTGCCGCCGACCGGCGCGCTCGGCACCATGCCGAGCGGCGAAGTGGCCGACAGCGACGGTGTCGGCATCACCGCCGCCTGCTGCGCAAAGGCCTGGCTGCACAGTAGCGCCGAGGCTGTCGTGATCATCAGGAAATGCTTCATGGTGCTCTCCAGTGCCGGTCGAGCGGCGACGAACGGGAAGGTGGCGCAGGACTTGCGCGAGGGTCTCAGCTACAGCTCAGCGGCAAGGGCTGGTCGGGATGCAGGGCGTACCAGTCGTAGCAATCGGAATAGTAGGAACCGTATCCCGGCCCGTATCCGCTGATGCGATGCAGGGCGTGCTGATGCAGTCCGTGCGCGCCAATGTGCTCGTCGGCGCCGATGTGGCTGCCGCCGAGGCTCCCCATGAGCTCGCCGCCAAAGCCGCCGACGTGGCCTCCACCGCCGAGACCTCCGATGTGATCTCCACCGCCAAAGCCGCCGCCCATATGGCCGCCGCCACCGCCAAAACCTCCACCGTGACCACCACCGCGAGCGTCGGCCGCGCCTGCCAGCAGGCTCGAAGCGAGAAGGGCTGTTGCCAATACCGTGATCATCCGTTTCATCGTGACATTCCTTTTCAGTCAGATTGCTCGGCGCCATGATGCGCAAACTTCAACGAGCCACGCGAACGAAGCGTCGGATGACTGACAGGTAGGTGCGATGCACAAGGCCCCCACTAAATTCGGCGTTAGTCTTCGCCACCTTGCGTTCACGAGCTGGCGCGGAGGCATATCTGCGTCAAAGGCGAACTGCCTGACGCAGCAAAAGAAGACGGGCCGGCGGGATATCCCGCCAGCCCGTCTTGTTTCGTTATTCCGTCGTGACGCGTGCGGATCAATAACCCGTGTAGGGCTCGCAAGGCGCCGCATCGGTCCACGGTTCAGTGGCGAAGGCGCCGACACGCGGCGCCCGGAGGCAGCTATCGCCCTCGTAGGGCTGCATCGTCGACGTCACGCGGTTGTGGGTGTTGGTCACGAGATGCCGAGAGGCGTGTCCGGCGGCCAGCGCCGGAGTGGCGAAGGTGGCTGCGGTGAGTAACGCAGCCGACAGAAGTTTCAACTTGTGCATGGGTATTCTCCATAGCTAGGGGGAAGCCAGACTGGCTTCTTCCCGTGACGTGCGGCGGCTCCGCCTTCGTCCAAAGGAAACATGGCTTCACGCCCTTTCAACTCGACGTGAAGCGGACGAACACCGATCGGTTGCCTCGACTGGCCCGGAATCGCTCCGGCTGGTCGAACGATGCCGGCCTGCAGACTTATTAAATCGCTATTTATTGGCGCCGCCCCTCGACCAGGGCTAAGTGTTTCGAGCGGGCTCGCTGTGCTCGTACCGAGGCAGCGGAAATGGCCACAGGGCGGATGGTGCACGTCGGGTCCCGAAGGGATCGCGGCGCTGTCCGGCTCCCCGAACCTCTGAGACTTGTGTCGTCACCATGGCTTTATCGGCTGACCTGCGTATCATTGCGACCACGCCGGGCCGTGCGGGGAGAGGGCAATTTGGCAGTCGGAACGATCTCATGACGAAGGTTCTTCTCATAGAAGACGACGACGAGACGGCGGGAGAAATCACCGCTGAGCTGGCCGATCGCGGCTTCGATGTGGAATGGTCGTCCAACGGGCTGGACGGTCTCTCCAAGGCGCGCGACTTGCGGCCTGATGCGATGATCGTCGACCGCCTGCTGCCGGGAATGGATGGCCTTACCGTCATCGAATCCCTGAGGAAGGAACAGGTGCGCACGCCGGTGCTGGTGTTGAGCGCGCTCGGCGCGGTCGATGACCGCGTGCGCGGATTGCGGATGGGTGGCGACGACTATCTCACCAAGCCGTTCGCGATCGTTGAACTCATCGCGCGAATAGAGGCGTTGCTGCGCCGTCCGCCGGAAACGCGGGAAACCACCCTGCGGGTGGGACAGCTCGAGCTCGATCTGATCGAGCGCACGGCGAAGCGCGGCGAACGCAAGATTGATTTGCTGCCGCGCGAGTTTCGCCTGCTCGAATACATGATGCGGCGGAGCGACCAGCTGCTCACGCGCGCCATGCTGCTCGAGGAGGTCTGGAACTACAAGTTTGTCCCGGCCACCAACCTGGTCGACGTGCATATGGGCCGTGTGCGGCACAAGGTCGACGGCCCGGACGAGGCCCCGATGATTCACAATGTCCGCGGCGCGGGGTTCATTCTTCGTGCAGTGTCCTAGTTTCTTTTCGGGATTGTGCCACGGGCCGGCGAGGTAATCGGGCAGCAGGGTTCGAAGCATCAGATGCAGTTCATACGCTCGAACACGTTTCAGTGGGCCGCCGGACTGGCGGCCCTGTTTGCGGCTTTTGTCACGATTCTGTTCGGCTTCATCTACTTCAAGATCGATGATTACCTGATCGCGCGTTCCGATGGCATGATTACGACGCAGGTCAATTTCTTTGCCGCGCTGCCGCCCGACCGCCGGATCGCTGCGCTGGACGATCATAATCGGCAGGATTCCCGCGGCGTCCATTTCGCCGGCATCTTCGATGCGAACGGAAATCGGATTGCCGGCAATATCGCGCGCCTGCCGGGCGATCTTGCGCCCGGTGCGGGGGTGAAGAGCGTGCGGATGGCGCAGGCCAATGACGAGGAGCCCGGCGCTCCCTTGGTCAGAGCCGTCGCGCGGAGCGTTGATCACGGCCATGTCTTGGTGGTTGGACGCAACGTCGACGAGACCCGCGAAATCTCCAGGGTTGTCGGAGGCGCGCTGGGGCTTGGGCTGCTGCCCGCGTTCTGCTTCTGGCTGCTGGCCGGCGCGTGGCTGAGCGTGCGTGCGCAACGGCGCGTCGAGGAGGTCAACCTGCGGGTCCAGCGCATCATCGCCGGAGATCTGCGCGAGCGGCTGCCGCACCGGAATATCGACGAGCCGTTCTCGCGGCTTGCCGCCATCGTCAACGGCATGCTCGATGAACTGGAAACCACCATCCATGCGCTGGCCGGCGTCGGCAACGACATCGCCCATGACCTGCGAACGCCGCTGACGCGTGCGCGCCTGACGCTGGAGCGCGGCCGCACCAACGCGACCACGCTGGAGCAGCTCCAAGGGGCCGCCGACAAGGCCATCGCCGGCATCGACCAGTCGCTGTCGATCGTCACGGCGCTGTTGCGCCTGGCCGAGATCGAGAACAGCCGGCGCTCATCCGCATTCGGCAATGTCGAGCTCGGCGAAATGCTGCGCGAGGTCTGCGACATGTACGAGCCGATCGCCGAAGACAAGCAGGTCGCACTGAGCGTAGGCACGTCAGCCACACTTTACGTGCGCGGCGATCGAGACCTGCTGCTGGAAGCGGTCGCGAACCTCGTCGACAACGCCATCAAGTTCACGCCCCGGAGCGGCAGCGTCAAGCTCGAGCTGCTGCGCGGCGGGGGAGAGACCACCCTGCGCGTGACGGATACGGGTCCGGGAATCAGCGATCAGGAGCAGGAGGCCGTGCTGCGCCGGTTCTATCGCTCGGACAAGATCCGCAACACGCCGGGCGTTGGGCTCGGACTGAACCTGGTTTCGGCCATCGTAAAACTGCACGGATTTCGCTTGATCATCCACGCCGGCCCGGGGGGCCGGGTGGAGATCGTTTGCCCCGATGAGCCGGTCGGCCGGGCATGAGGGTGGTGAGCCGTGCGGGCAAGGTCATCCATGCCGGCGGCCGGTGTGGTGGACTCTATGCCAGACAGTGGGGCCGGCCATGCCGCTATCCCTTTCATTATAGGATTGCAGCACCGAGGGCGGCATCCCTTCCATCCGGTAGGCCGGCGTGGGCGCGCCGCCATTCAGGACGTCCAGATTCGGATAATAGAATGCAAAGGCTCCCGGCTCCTGAATAGCTTCCTGAGCGAAGGCGGGGGCTGCTGCCACCATCGACAGCAATGCTGCGACAGCGATTGTCCTGATCGAATTCATCGTCTTTCTCCATATCGTTGATGCGGGAATTCGCCGGACGCGCATGCGCGGTCACGCACTGTAACGGGCGCGTGTTCTTCCGAATGCGAACTGCTCGCTTGAAGCTGCATCCGGACAGCGGATGCATGGTGGAGATGTAGGGTGGGAGCGATCTCGTCCCACTAAATTGCCTTTTACAAAGCTCAACTAAGCTTGAGCCGGTTTGCCAGGCGTTTGCGCGGCAGGAGGCGGCTTCGGGATCACACCAGCGTGCGCGGTGACCGTTCGGTGTTTCGCGATCTCGCTCGGAACGCGATCGCGTGATTCTGAAATCGTGATGCAGAGTTGCGCAAAAACGCTAACAGCGAATTTACGTTCCTCAATTCCAATTTAATAGCTGCACCGCGGTCTCTTCTCCTAGGGTCTGTCTGCCGGACCGATAGATTGGAGCTACCCATGAACGCCCACAGTACGACCGTGATGTCAGGCCACCGGGAGATGTTGACCGAAAGCAGATCGCGAGCCCTCATCGATGAATACGCTTCGCTCATCAAGCGATACGTTCTGCTTGAACCGGCGCGGGAGCAGCAGCTCGCACGACGCTGGAAGGAGCATCGCGACCGCAGCGCGACCGATGCGCTCGTCACCAGCCATCTCCGGCTGGCGGCAAAGGTCGCGCGCCGCTACCAGAGATACGATCTTCCGCTTGGCGATCTGATCGGCGAAGCCAATGTCGGCCTCGTCATCGCGGCTACGCATTTTGAGCCCGGCCATGGTGCCCGGTTTTCCACCTATGCCCTGTGGTGGATCAAGGCGGCCATCCACGATTACATTCTGCGGTCGCGATCGCTGGTCAAGATCGGGACGACAGCCGCGCAGCGAAAACTGTTCTTTGGCTTCAGGCGTGCCATGAACAAGTTCGGGGGCGACAAGGCAGGATTGACGCAAGAGGTGGCCGAGGCGGTCGCGCGCGAGCTCGTGGTCCCCGTTCGCGAAGTGATCGAGATGAGCAGCCGTCTGACTGGCGACCTTTCCCTGAATGCGCCCGTCAGTGATGACGGGCCGACCGACTGGGAGACAATGCTGATCGATCATTCGCCGAACGCCGAGGCGATCGTCGCCGAACAGGACGAAAGCGCGCAAAAGACGAAAGCGCTCCGTTCGGCCCTCGATGTGCTGACGGCGCGGGAGCGGCGTGTGTTCGAGGCCCGGCGGCTCAGCGAAGATCCGCCGAGCCTGGAGGATCTCGGGCGTGAGCTGTCGATTTCCGGCGAGCGCGTGCGGCAAATCGAAACGTCAGCCTTCGAAAAGGTCAGGCGTGCAGCGACCAGGCGTTTGCGACCTGCGACCCTCTCGGCCTGAGAGGCAGCCGGTTGAGAAGACGGCGGCGAGCAGCGCTGCTCGCGCCGCCCGCATGTCCTTTCCTTCGTCTGTCAGCGAGCGATACGCTCGACGGCGACGGCGGTGGCTTCGCCGCCGCCGATGCACAACGCGGCGACGCCGCGTTTCAGGTTGCGCGCCTCCAGCGCATGCAGCAGCGTCACGATCAATCGCCCGCCGGTGGCGCCGATCGGGTGGCCGAGCGCGCAGGCGCCGCCATTGACGTTGAGTTGATCTCTGGCGATGCCGAGATCCTTCTGCGCCGCCATTGCCACCACGGCGAACGCTTCGTTGATCTCGAACAGGTCAACGTCACTGACGTTCCAGCCGACCTTGTCGAGCAGCTTGCGGATGGCAGGGATCGGCGCGGTGGTGAACCATTGCGGCTCCTGGCTATGGGTGGCGTGCCCCTTGATCTCGGCGAGAACAGGCAGGCCGTCACGATCGGCGAGCGAGCGCTTAGCCAGAATGAGCGCCGCGGCGCCGTCGGCATTGGCGGAAGAGGCAGCCGGTGTGATGGTGCCGTTAGCGCGGAACGCGGGCTTCAATCCGGGAATCTTCGCCGGATCCACCTTGAGCGGATGTTCGTCATTGGCGATGACGCGCGGACCGGCCTTTTCGGTGAGCGTGACCGGCGCGATCTCGGCCCTGAACGCGCCGCCCTCGACCGCCTTGCGGGCCCGGGTCAGCGTCTCCATCGCATAATTGTCCTGGTCCTTGCGGGTAAACTGATAGGCCTCCGCGGTGGCCTCGCCGAAATCGCCCATCGAACGGCCGGTTTCGTAGGCGTCCTCGAGCCCGTCCATCATCATGTGATCGATGATCCGGTCATGGCCGGCGCGATAGCCGCCCCGCGCCTTGGCCAGCAGATAGGGCGCATTGCTCATGCTCTCCATGCCGCCGGACAGCACGATCTGGGCGGAGCCCGCATTGATGATGTCGTGCGCCAGCATGGTCGCTTTCATGCCGGAACCGCAGACCTTGTTGACCGTGGTGGCGCCGGTGGCGTCGGGCAGTCCGGCGCCGCGCGCGGCCTGTCGCGCCGGGGCCTGGCCTGTCCGGCCGGCAGCACGTTGCCCATGAACACCTCGTCAATCCGCTCCGGCGCGAGTTTCGCCCGCTCCAGCGCGGCGCCGATCACGTGCGCACCGAGCTTGTGCGCGCTAAAGGGGGACAATTCGCCCATGAACCGGCCAAGCGGCGTGCGGGCGGCGGAAAGGATGACGACGGGATCGGGGCTTGCGGACATCACGGGTTCTCCTGTTCGGGCTGTTATATGACGATAGTCATATATTCAGGGATTGCAACGGGCCGCCGCCGCTTTCCGCAAACGAGGCGCTGCCTGACAGACCGCCGGGGGAGATGGAGGAAGCTAAAGCCGGCCCCGCGCATCCATGGGGCCGATCGGGCGTTATTTCCGCCGAAACTGTTTGGGCGCGTGCCGGGTCATCGATGCGCGGTAAGCGCGCCGTTGGCGGTGCGAAAGCACCACCCGGGCCCGACTTTTCCCTTGGAACTGCGTCCCCACAGCGAATTGTGGCAGGAGCGATGACAAGGGGAACGAGGGAGGCAAAAACCGCGCAGTACCCGCTCTTTCGTGGACCGCCACGTCGGAAGGATTAGCACCAATGATCTGGTGTCTACTCGAACGCGCTGATTGTGGAACAGATCGGCGGCTGATTCAGTTCCGCACGGATGGGTGTGGTGCGGTGGCTTGGCACGCAGCGCCAAAAAAACATCGCTAATTAGGTATGGGCGACCTGACCACCATGGATGAATCCGCGGGAGCCAGCTCGATAGGACCTTCTGTGCAGACGTGCGCCGCGGCAATCGCGACCTGGGTCCGGTTGCTTACGCCAAGCTTGCGCATGATTTCGCGGACATGGACTTTCACGGTCGTTTCGGTCATGCCGAGCTTGCGACCGATTACCTTGTTGGGGTCGCCCTGGCAGAGACAAACGAGCACGGCGTACTGCCGCTCGGTGAACTCGGGCGTATGCCGGGCGCCGTTGAAGCCGTGGTCGCGTGGTACGATCGCCGCCTTGTCGTCGAAAAGGGAGACTTGGTGCACGTAAGGGCCGTCGTACGGCCCGAGAGGCGGCGCCTGGGTCTGCAGGTCAGGTCCCGGAAGCGATTGCTCCGGGAGAAGGTCCGGCTGTCTGTGTTCGATGGGCGCCGGATTGCTGAAGGTCTGGCTGGCCAGGATGGCAGTCGGTGGAAAATAAGTGCCGCCATGGAGGACGAACGAAAGCGCCTGCAAGGCAAGCTCGGGCGGCATGGAATTGCTGAAATAACCCTGGGCCCCGCAACGCATTGCAGCGAGAACGGTCGCGGGATTTTCATCGTCGGAGACGATGGCGAGCGCCGCGTCACGGCGAAGGGTATGTATCACCTGTATCTCGGTAAAGACCTCGTGGGGAGAGGGAGCGCCGACGCTGTAAATCAGCATGTCGCATGCGGCGCGCTCGACGAGTTTTGAGTGGGCTTCGTCGGGATCGAGCGAAATCAGTTCGACGCTTTCGTTTTGGGCCCACGGAGTCAAGAAGCTCTCTGCGCGAGCTCGTCGGAAGGCCATTGCGTCTACGAGGAAAACCGTCTTCCAAAACGGGACTGACATAACGCGCCCCTTAAATTACGTCGCATGACTATCGGCCATCACATCCTTGACTATCGATAGATTGCCTCGAACCCCTTCTAGGCCGCTGTGAAACAGATCACTTAGCATCTAAATTGTGCATAAAACTTTACTCTTGTTACAACGGAATGCCAAGAAACGGGAATGTGACAACAGGAAGCGGAGGCGTGACAAGAAGTCGTCGAAAACAGGGGAATTGCAGCGAGAAAGTAGCAGAAAAGCGACATTTTGTAATTGCAAACACGAATGGACCCAACTTTTGCGACTATATCTTTCGATATGTAACTCCTTGGCGACGAAGCCATTACGATCAGCCGGCCTGTATTTGCGGAAATGTGGCCATGTTTGTCAGCAAGCTGCCGCCAAAACCGGACTTTGAAGTGCTCACGGCCGCGGCTCCCGCCTCGGCGGATCGTCGCACATTCGTTCTCGCCCTGATGGGAAACCTGATCTGCAGTTGGTCGAACAACGAAAGCCTTTTCATCTACGTGCTGATGATCCTTTTGCGCACCGACGAGGCTTCCGCCGCGGTCGTGTTCGCGACGCTGAACACGACCCGCGCGAGACTCGATCTGATCCAGCGACTGGCCAAAATCAGGATTGGCGACAAGGCGTTGGCGAAAAATCTGACTGCTCTCATCGAGCGCTTCTCGGAGTCGACCAAGGTCCGCAATGAATTGAATCACTGCATGTTCATTTTCGATTCCGTGGGCGCCATCACCCACACGCAATCGATGCGATTGATGGAAACAAGGTCGAGCCTGAGGTTCGGAGAGATCAAGGCACTGGACGAAAGCCGTCTGCAGGAGATGGTGCGGACGACCCACGAAATGACGAAGATCAACCGCGATATCTGGGATCTGCTGCCGCGTCTTGAAGCGCATGTCTGCGGCGCACAGCCACGAAGCGTGCCCCTCGATGCGGCCTGAAGCAGGTCGCTGATGGCAGGCGGCGGCCAGCCTCTTCCCCCGCTTGGTCATTGAAAGACTGAATCTTTTTGAGCATCAGCCGCGTCAATGGTTGATATCGCAAGATACCGCGCTGCATCTTATGCGTGCATGTTGTTGGCGAACGCATGGCGGCATCCTGACCGGGCCGGCATCCGCAATAAAGCGGAGGCGCCGGCGGTCGGAAGAACCGACGCAAAGAGCACCGCCGCGCTTCGAAGACCGCAGACTTAGAAGATCAGCGATCTCGTTCCGTCCGCGATGCTCCAACCGCAGGAGCTCGTCATGGGTAAGCCACAGAAGAAGTACGACCCCAAGAACAACCAGGATCAGGATCAGGACCAGAAGCAAGACCAGCTGCAGGCGCAGGCCAATCTCCAGGCTCAGTTGCAGGGCCAGGGTCAAGGCCAGGGCCAGGGTCAGGGCCAATTGCAGTTCGCCGTGCAGTCGCTGGATTCCAAGAGCGAGAACGACAACGACAACAAGAACGATAACAAGAACTCGAACGAGAACGAGAACAAGCTCGACAACCGGGTCGATAACGACGTCGACAACAAGCTCGACAACAAGGTCGACAATGACATCGACAACAAGATCGAAAATACCGTCGACAACAAGGTCAACGTCGATGTCAACGTTGATCTCGACCTCGACCTGAAGGCCGATGGCCTGAGCAGCCCGGTCATCGATCTCAACCACTTCACCACGACCGATTCCATCGTGATGCCTGATGTGGTGAACCAGACGCTGAACGGTGGCGGCAATCAGTTCAACATTGATCAGGTCAACAACCTGGCCGATCAGGACGTCAACACCTCGACTACGACCTACAGCGGCGGCGGATCCTATCCGGGCTCCGGCTTCGATATGGACGCCAAGATCGAGGGTGGCGAATCCAAGATCGACGGTGCGCATATGGGCGATGCGATAGGCGCCGGCGCCGGCATTGCTTCACATGCCGATGCAGTTCTGAACCAGTCTGCCTTCGATCAGAACATCACCCAGGGTGCGAACATCCAGTTCAACAGCATCACCATGGAGGTCGCGGGTCACGATCTGACCGATTCTCACGATACGCTTTAGTCTCGCGTATGACCCGCGCGGCGTTTGCCGTGCGGGTCATTTGCCAGTCATTTCCATTTCAGTCGCTGCAGTCGCCGGCAAGAACTGATGGCCGTACCGCGGCTCCGCCGGTTCACGGTGACGGGGAGATTCCCATGGCGTCAGCGAGCTTTGTTGAAATCATTTCCCACTTCGCAGGATATCTGCAGATCTTCCACGACATCGCGCGCGACCGCGTCGAATACGATGACAGTCTCACGCCTCGTCCGTCCGACGACTACACGACGCTGCGACCGAATTACGATTTTCGTTTCGCGCCTGATGACATGGACACCGCGGCAGGCCCGGTGCCGGAGCTGATGCCGGACGATCCGATCCATTTCCCGCGGGGCGGCCCGCTCAAGTTGCTCCATGGTCCACTGGACGACGATTCCGATTTCTTTCCGCGTTCGCAGACACCGAACATACCGCTGCCGAAACCGGTGGGCGGCGGCGGAGGCGGTGGCGAGCATCACGTCAGGGTGCACTACCAGGACGGCGGCGAGCAGACCCAACTGACGGTTCACCAGTACAACTTCATGCATGATGACGATGCCAATCTACCGGCGAATGCGCTGGCCGTGGTTGAACCCCTGATCGATCGCCTCAACAGCGATGCGATGGCCACCATCGAGCAGTTGGCGGCCGACGCCAACGCCCAGATTCCCGTCAACTGGCAGATGCCGCAGACCGACGGCGGCGCGACCGATTTCGTGATCGCGCACGACGCGGCCTGGGCCGAACGCGGCGGCACACCGGATGTGCACTCGGTAACCCCTGGCTACTATGTCAACGGCGAGCTGCAGGAGCGGCCGTCGGAACCGGCGCCGCCGGCCGAGCCGGAAAAATTGCCGGACACCGGAGACGGAATCGGCCAGTGGGCCTCGTTGGGCGGCAACTTCAGTGTCAACGCCGCGCTGATCGTCGACATCGGCGAGGGTGCCCGCACCATGGTGGTGATGGGAGACTACTTCAAGACCAATGCCATCTTCCAGACCAACACGACCGTCGATCACGGCCACATCAGCGTATCGGGCGGCCAGCACGAGCCCTCGGCAGCCAACAACAACCAGGACGTCGCGACCAACATCGCCGATTTCGCGCAGAACCCCAGCCTCTACACCGGCTTCGCGGCCCACGCGGCCGGCCCGAACTGGAGCGTCGACGTGGTCGATGGCGACTATTACAGCGTTCATGCGGCGGCTCAGGTCAACTATCTCTCCGACAACGATGTGGCAACGCAGGTCAGCAGCAGTTCTCACTACAATCTCGTCGGTGGCCACAATGAGCAAGGCAATCTGGCCCTGATCTATGACGGCAGCATTCAATACGACCTGATCATCATCAAGGGCAGCTATCACGGCCTGAACGTGATCTTTCAAAACAACATCCTGTTGAACAACGACAAGATCGTGATGTCGGCCGACGGCGCAGATCCGTCTCAATCGGCGAACTCAGGCGACAACAGCTTGATGAACGAAGCCGCGATTGCAAATTATGGCGGCGATACCTTCGACGGACTGCCGGGAAACCTCGAACTGATCCAACGCCTGCTGGCCTCCGGCATGACGTCGCTCGATCCGCAACTGGCCGGCGCCCTCATCGGCCATGGCGGCCCTCTCAAGGTGCTCTACATCACCGGAGACTATTACGACGTAAATGCGGTCTGGCAGACCAACGTCACCTCCGATGCCGACGTGATGTATCAGCTTCAGAACCAGCCGTTGGCCGATTTGATGGCCCTTGATCCCAACGGGACCGTGACGCAGTCGGTCACCACCGGCGGCAATCAACTGCACAACGACGCCGCGATCGTCGACGTCAACCCTGATGCCACATACGTCAAGGGACAGATCTACACCGACTCCATTCTGGTGCAGGCCGATCTGGTGCCGACAGGGGCGGATCATGCCGTCAACGCCGATACACACGCGCTGGTGACCGAACTCATTGCTTTCGTCGATGACCACCCGCAGGACGCGGCGAGCCCACCGCCGGCAGCAATCGTCAATTCGGTGCATTCAGACCCGATGGCGAGCGTGCTGCATTAGCGGCAGGGGCAGTTGGTTTGTTTATTGCAATTGCGGAAGAGGTTTCAAATGTGGGGCTGGGATGATCGTCCAGGCGGCGCCGGGAGCTTGCGCTTGAGTCAGCACGACGAAGCAACGGCGAGCACAGCCAAGATAATTCCGCTTCGTCCGTGGTTTGATCCGCCGCCTTCGCGCGTCGAAGATCCGCACGTCAAATTTGCCGACGAGAACGATGGCCCGGCTGACACCAGGAACGCTGACGTCAAGACTGCCGAGCCGGCATCGGTCGAGCCATTCCGGCGGGAGAAGGCCCGGACGGAAGTCAAGGCTGAGGTAAAAACCGAAGCCAGGCCGGAAATCAAAACGGTAGCCAGGACGGAAGCGAAGACGGAAGCCAAGACCCCGCCGGGGTCCACCGTCGTGATCGAGCAGACGGGCCCGGCTCCCCCGCTGCGCACGGGCGGCGACAAGGACGGTGGCGGCTCTTCAGGCGGCGGAAGAGGTGGCGGGGGCGGGGGCGGCTCGCCACCGCTGCACAGGCGTTCCAGCGACAATGAATTCAGGGACGTGCTCGGCAGCGGCCTGGCGAACGCCCGCCGCAATCTGGTGACCGTGGGATTGTTCTCGGTTGCGGTCAACCTGCTGGTGCTCGCCATTCCGATCTACCTGTTCAACATGTCCGATCGCGTGCTGACCAGCCGCAGCACGGACACGCTGGTGATGCTGACCATCATCGTGATTATCGCGATCGCCGCGCATGTGCTGATGGACATGATGCGCCGCATCATCCTGATGCGGATTGCGGTCGAAACCGAAGCCCGGCTGGGCGGACCGGTCCTGAGCGCCGCCGCCAAGGCCGCGCAGGGCGGATCCAGCCGCGAATTCCAGACACTGGCGGACCTGCAGCACCTGCGCTCGTTCATTACCGGTCCGGTGTTGCTGACGATGTTCGATACGCCGGTGGCGCCGGTCTATTTTGCCGTGGTGTTCCTGATCCATCCGCATCTCGGATTTATCGTGCTGGGGGCGGGCGTCGCGCTGGTCATTGTGGCGCTGCTGAACCAGCGCGTCACCGCGATCCCGTTCACCCAGGCCAACAATTACGGCGCCAGGGCAAACATGACGGCGGAATCGATGGCCCGCAATGCCCAGGTCATCAATGCGATGGGCATGATTCCGGAAGGCGTCCAGGTTTGGGGCCGCGAGACCGTGGAGTCGCTGAAGGCGCAGGTGAAAGGACAGGATCTGAACATCCTGATGACAGGGTTGTCGAAGTTCCTGCGGCTGTGCACCCAGATCGCCATTCTGGGTTGGGGCGCATGGCTGGCGCTGGAGAGTCAGATGACCAGCGGCATGGTGATTGCGGCCTCGATCGTGGCGAGCCGCGCGCTGGCGCCGCTGGAGGGCACCATCGAAGGCTGGCGCAGCTTCGTGCAGGCGCGGTCGGCCTATGCCCGCGTCAGGACGCTGTTGCTGAACTCGCCGCTCAACCTGGAGCGGCTGCGCCTGCCGCGTCCTGCCGGATATCTCAATGTCGAGCGCATTCTCTACGTGCCGCCGCCGAACAAGAAGGTGATCCTGAACGGAATCAGCTTTCAGTTGAAGCCCGGGGAATCGCTTGCCATCGTCGGAGACTCCGGCACCGGGAAAACCATGCTGGCCCGCATGCTGGTCGGATCGATCATCCCGACCGCGGGTAGCGTCAGGCTCGACATGATGGACCTGCGCAACTGGGATCCACGCCAGTTCGGCGAGAGCGTGGGCTACCTGCCGCAGGATGTGCAACTGTTCCCGGCGTCCATCAAGGCCAACATCGGCCGCATGCGTGACGACGCACGCGACGAGGATGTGTTCGACGCCGCCGAGACCGCCGATGTGCATGAGATGATCTCGAGCTTTGCCCAGGGCTACGAGACCATCGTTGGCATGGACGGCAGCCCGTTGTCGGGCGGCCAGCGGCAGCGGATCGGGCTGGCGCGCGCATTCTACGGCAACCCGCGCCTGATCGTGCTCGACGAACCGAATTCGAATCTGGACGCCAATGGCGAGCGGGCGCTAGCCAAGGCGCTGCTGCGCGCCAAGGAAAAGCAGATCACGGTGGTGACGATCACCCAGCGCGCGGCGCTGCTGATGAGCGTCGACAAGATCATGATCCTGCATCAGGGCTCGGTGCAGGCTTTCGGCGCTCGTGACGAGATCATTCCGATGATCACCGGACGCAAGCCGAACAATATCCCGACCGGGCCGGGCGATCCGCCTTCCTTGAACTGATCGAGGGCGTCGGCCGGGTTTGACAGCAACGAGGTTACGCGATGGCCCACAGGAAAATTGCGGTCCGCTCCGCGGAAGCAGAGGGCACCTGGTACGATTCGCTGCCGCGATCGACCAAACTGCCAACCGTCGCCGGTGCGCTGATCATGGCGGTGGTGCTGATGGGATTCGGCGTCTGGGGCAACGTGGCGCCGATCGCCGGCGCCGTGGTCGCCTCGGGCGTGTTCGTCGTTACCGGACAGAACAAGATCGTCCAGCATCTCGAGGGCGGAATGATCCGCGAAATCTACGTGCGCGAGGGCGACACGGTGGAGGCCGGGCAATTACTGCTCGAACTTGACGACACCGCGGCGCGCGCGGAACTGCAGCGGCTGATTTTGCGCCGCATCAGGCTGACGGCAATCGATGCAAGGCTGCAGGCCGAGATGAGGGAGGAACAGGAAATCACGCTTCCGTCCGAGATCGTCAATTGGCTGGCCAATTCGCCGTTGGCAAATTCGCCCGAGGTCAAGGAAATCGTGGACAGCCAGCAGATGGCGTTCACGGCGCGCCGCAACAACGTCAACAGCGACGTCAAGAGCATCCAGGAGAGCATCAACGCCCTGGACGAGCGAATCCGGGGATCCCGGGTGCAGCTCGATGCCGTCCACCGCCAGATCGTTCTGCTCGACGAGGAGATCGTGACCAAGGACAAGCTGGTGCAGGCCGGGCTGGTGCGCAAGCCGGAACTGATGGTGCTGCAGCGGTCGAAGGCCAATCTGGAAGGCGAGGTCGGCCGCATCATGGGCGATATCGGCGATGCCAAGGAACGCATCGCCCGCGCGCTCGAGCAGATCAACGGCGTGCGCAAGACCGCGATCAAGACGGCGGTCGAGCAGATGCACGAGGTCCGTGGCGAACTGGCCGACGTCCGCGAGCGGATGATGACCGCCAAGGGCGTGCTCGATCGGGTTCGCGTCACGGCGCCGGTGAGCGGCGTGGTGGTAAAGCTTCGCTACCATACCCAGGGCGGCGTGGTCGAAGCCGGCAAGAACATCATGGAGCTGCTGCCGCTGAAGGACGAACTGATCATCGAGGCGCGGTTGCGCCCGCAGGACATCGATAGCGTCAAGCACGGACAAACGGCGATGGTGCGGCTGACCGCGCTGAACCAGCGCATCACGCCGATGGTCTCCGCCGACGTCATCTATCTGTCGGCCGATACGCTGGCCGATGAAAAGAAGTCGCAGCAGGTCGGACCGACCGACATCTATATCGTGCGCGTCAAGCTCAACAGCGAGGAGAGCAGGGATATTCCGGGCTTCAGCCCGACGCCGGGCATGCCGGCCGAGGTCTACATCAAGACGTCGGAACGGACGTTCTTCCAGTACATCGTCAGGCCGATTCACGACAGCATGATGCGCGCATTCCGGGAGCGCTAGCCGACCGGTGAGCAGTTAACACGCAAGTTTGGAAAGGTGTCCGCCGTGCATATCGACATCATCGAAACCCTGCCGTCGCTGGCCAGGCTCGAAGACAACTGGAACGCGGTCTACGACGCGGACGACGAGGCGCAGATTTTCCTGTCGTGGAAATGGCTCCACGGCTGGCTGTCCAGCATCCCGGGACCGTGGCTCATCCTGGCGGCGAAAGAGCGTGACGACGCCGATCTGCCGTATGTCGCGTTCTTTCCGTTGCGGCTGCAGACCGTGATCGAGAAATCGGACGTTTTCAGCGACGTCCGGATGGCAGGCAATTTCGGCGCCGACTATACCGGCATCGTCTGCAGGCCGGAGGCGGAGCACAAGGTCATCCCGGCCTTTGCCCGCATCGTCAGGCAGATGAACTGGGCGCGTCTTCATCTCGACAATGTCAGAATATCCGAGCGGCGGTGGCGGCTGCTGACCGCCTGCTTCCCGAAGGCAAGTTTCCACTCCACCAAAGTCGACAAGATCATCAAGGTCGACGGGATCGACAACTCTCTCTGCCCCTATGCCACGCTGCCGAATGACTGGAACGCCTATCTCGACGCGCTCAGCACCAATACGCGGCAGAAGATCCGCCGCCTCCTGAAGCAGGTCGAAGCTTCCAGTGAATATCGGATAACCGTCGCCACGGCAGAGACGTTTGATCGGGACCTCGAGACCCTGCTGGGATTCTGGGAGACGAAGTGGCGTGCGCGAAAGTCGGATCGGATGGATAGCCTGATCCGCTCCAACCGCGCCATGCTGACGCGCAGTTTCCATTCCGGTCTGGTGTACTTGCCGACCTTCTGGCATGGCGACCGGCCGGTTGCGGCGCTGGCGACCCTGATCGAGCCGCGCAAGCGGACTTTCTCGTTCTACATGACCGGACGCGACGAGACGTTCGAGGGACCGGCGGCGGGCATGATCCTGCATGCCTACAGCATTCGCGAGGCCATCGCGCGCGGCTTTGTCGAATACGACTTCCTGCGCGGCAACGAGCCGTACAAATATTCGTTCGGCTGCAAGGAGCGCAGGATCCACTCCGTCGTTCTGGAAACCAGGAGTGGCAGGAATCCGGGCGGCCGGATCGATCCCCGGTGCATTCCCGACGTGCTGCAACAGGCGACCGAACTTCACCGCAAGGGGCAGTCCGCGGATGCGGAGATCGGCTATCGCCGCATTTTGGAGGTCGAACCGAAACACGCCGACGCGTTGCACCGGCTCGGCCAGTTGCTGGCGGCGAAGGGCGACTTCGCCGCGGCCAAGCGGCAGTTCCGGATTCTGACGACGGTTCGGCCCGACGCGGCCAAGGCGTGGCAGTGCCTGGGCCAGGTCTGCGAGAGTCTCGGTCAGTACGAGGAAGCATTGCGCCAGAACCTCGAATTCATGCGGCTGCAACCGGACCAGCCGGATGGTTTCGTCGCGGTTGCAAAGTGCATGGCCAAGCTCGGGCGGATGGCGGAAGTCAACGCCGCGCTGTTGGCCGCGATCGAACCGGCGAGCGCCTCATCGGTCCGCAAGCGGTGCGATTGGCGGCCCGCGCCGGACCGGCAGACCGCCGGCGAACACTCGGTCTCGGCGTGAGGCGAGTACGATGAAGGGAAACGACAGATGAATCCCGCAATGGCTCTCGGATCGTCGCGATCGCCTACGGAGCCGCCCGAACAGCGGCCCGTGTTGTCTCCATCGACCCGCATCAGGATGAGCGCGCTCGGCGCGGCGCGATGCCCAAATCTAGCCCGCAGGGAAGGGGTCGTTATTGGCACAGGCCGTTATCGCAGCACGGTCCGCGTCATGTTCGACGGCTTCAGGTCGGCAACCTCGTTGCACAGCACCTACATCGAGCCCGTGGCGGGGAAAGAAGCTCCTTCCAGCCGGGACGACCGCTAGCATTGCCGGATTTCCCCGGAATTGTTTACCGGCCCCAGCGCAACACCACGGGATCGAGCTGGCGGGCGATTTCAATCAGGCCCGCGCGCGCCGCCGGGTGGACCTTCTGCAGGGGGTGACGAACCGCTTCCGAGCCGATCA
>JADMIO010848998.1_pt1 | contig 24282 bp, 34 predicted proteins | sample 8958161 | NCBI WGS metagenome assembly JADMIO01 (sample SAMN16585339, study PRJNA669376) | soil metagenome | isolation source: Crop rotation soil | place: USA: Cullars Rotation, Alabama | collected 2011
CTGCTGCTGCTGCTGCTGCTGCTGCTGCTGCTGCTGCTGCTGCTGCTGCTGCTGCAGTTATATGTTGTGTCGCCGTCTGGCTGTCTGTTTGCGCGCGTCTCCATGCTGCGCCGGCGCCCGAACCCCCCAGCCCCCCAGCAGTACCAGCTCCTCGGCCTCCGCCGCCGCTGCTGCTGCTGATGATGCAGCTGAGGTGTCAGAGTCGCCGTCCGGCTGTCATTTGGTCGGTTATTCAAGCCGCGCCAGCGTTCAGCCCTGCCAGCAGTAACACTGCCTGGCCATTTTCGCTGCACGTCGAAACCTGCCAGCATGTGTCGCAGTATACCGCAGCATGGCAGGGCAGAGCTGTCCTCTGTGGCAGAGCTGTCCACTGTGGTTCTGGAACTTGGGATCGCTTCTGCCCACGAGGTTAGAAAGCATAGGCCTGCCAGAGGCGATGAACACGTTCACCACAACAGTCTGAATGCCACAGACCACATCAGCGCAAATCTGCAGCAGACGTTCGTACGGGAAGTTGCTGCTGTGCCTGACAGGCGTGCGAGCGCTACGAGGCGGCGTGCGCGCTGCGGCAGACGTCCCATGGTGCGTTCTACAACTGGGGCGTGGCGCTGTCGGACCTGGCCCGCCACGTGCGGGCCACAGATGCGGAGGCCTCGGAGCTGTTCCTGCTGCAGTCGGCCGAGAAGTACGGGCAGTCGCTGCGGTGGAACCCAAACAACCCGCAGGTGCTGCCGCTGCTGCTTTCTGGTGCAGGCTCACTGGTCGGTCAGCAGGTCCGTTGACATGCAGAGGCCAGTCAGCCAAGCTGGAACGACTTGCTCAGCTGGCACGTCTTGCTCGGCTGGCCTGTTGCTTTTTTGAGTTTGTGCAGGCTTCTTGCATGCGCCTGGACAGCACCAGGACTGCCGCTGCCGACCGCCAGTTTGATGATCTGTTTCAATGTCTGCTATATCAATGTCTGCTTATCAAATGTATGCAGCGTTTGTGTGCTCAGCGAACGCCAGTATAATTGGAGGGCAACGATGTGACCATGCACAAACCGATGTGTCACCCACACGATGTGTGCAGGCGCTGAACAACTGGGCGCTGGTGCTGCAAGAGCTGACGGGCCTGCGGCCGCCCTCGGAGCGCGCCTTCCTGGTCGCTGCCGCCGCCGCAAAGTTCCGGCGCGCCATCCGCCTGCGGCCGGAGTTCGACCGCGCCTGCTATAACCTGGGAACCGTGTACTACTCGCACGCCATGGCGCTGCAGACAGAGGCCGGCAAAGCCGGCGGTCAGGACGCAAGTGCAGCTGCGGCGTCGCCGGCCGGCCAGCCCTCGCAGCAGGTTCTGCTTTGCCAGGGATGCTAGCGAAGGTGTCACATGGTGTTTTGGCCAGCTGCATCTTGCAGGAGTCGGCGGCATGCTCGCTGCTGCAGGGCCAAAAGGCGACCATGACATGCGGCAGGGTTATCGAGGCAGCAGCAGCGCAGGGCTGCAACCTGTCCGTGGAGCAGCAGAGCGACAGCCGGTCAGCACCTGCAGTCGCGCACATCACGATGGGACAGCCGACCAGCACCTGCTGTCGTGTGCTTCACCCAAGCAGTGTCGCCTCTGGCTCATCATGTCAGTTGCAGAAGCAAGTAGCTATGTGGCTTCCTGTGGTGCAGCAGCAGGAGAGGCGGCCGGGTGGCCAGGAGCGGCAGCAGGCAGCAACACGGCAGCCTTTCGAGCTGGCGGCGCAGTACATTGCACTGGCGCACACGCTACAGCCTGGGAAGGACATCTACAAGCGGTCTCTACAGGTGATCGCCGTCATCATTCCAGTACAATCACCCCTGCCGTTGCCACTCTTGCCGTGCACGCCCAGGCTTGGTGCCCGCTCAACGCAGCGACTGCCAGTCAGACGGATGGCGGCAGCTGCACGGCCATTTCTGCTGGTGGGGCGGCACAGCGCCAGGGCTGCTTGCTGGGATAATTTTGTGCACATCACCGTGCTCTGAGCTTGTGTTTGATGCTATGGCTGGCACATGGTCTCGATAACGTCGAAGCTGTATGGCTGCGTCTCCGTCAGCTGGTGCAGCATATTGCATATGTGCCGCTGCCCCATCTGCGGCTGCCGCCGCTTGCTGGCGCTGCCGAGAAGGCTCATGTGTGCTGCACCTGGCACCATTGTGCCGCTCCTCCCCACCCCGTTCGACACCCTTTTGTGCTGGCAGGTGGTGCGGCAGATGCTGCCGCTGCCGTTCCTGCGGGTGGGGCACCTGCTGGTGGTTGACGACAGCAGCGAGCAGCAGCCCGCCGTCGACGAGCGATGGCAGCGCGCCTGGTTCATCCTCGACGCAGAGTCGTTGCGCGCCGCGCCTGACCCCCAGCGCCAGCCCGCAGGTGCATAATCGTGTCAGCGACACATGCCATGATCGCCCTTTGGCGTGCTGAGTCCCACGCTTCGCCCGCGCTTTAAACATCGGCGCCAGCCCGCAGGTGCATGCATGCCCCAGTGATATGCACAACAGAGCAGCATTCTCAGCCTTTGGCGGGAGATGAGAATTTGGCGTGTGCACTGCTTCTGGCGGTTCGGTTGCCAGACACCGAGCCGCTACGCGGGATACCACCCACCAGCAGTCTGCGGGTGTGCCCCTCACAAGGCTTGTGGCTGTTGCTTGTATCGGGAGCCACTGCCCCGCTCTTCATTCCGCTGAGAACGCTGTCTCAGATGTTGGATGCTCGCCGCCAGCCCGTAGGTGCTCTTGCTAGGATGCCATCCGATGCATTGGATGCGGCGGCACTCCTGCCACAAGCTACACGCCTAAGCCCACCATAAATTCCTTTGAATTGGTTGCACAGCGGCGAGCGCGTTCAAGGATCATTCGTTGTGTCCACGCAGGATCGCAGCCAGCCGTCACCTTCAACGTGCAGCCGACGGACATTCGCGCTGCCAAAGTGGCGGCGGACCCCAGCTTGCCCCCAGGCGCAGCGCTGTGGCTGTCGCTCAACAGTCGGCCACAGGTGCTGTCCATCCCTTCTGCTGTTTGCACAGCCTCTTACCCATGCTGCTGACGCCTGGCACCCTCTGCACTCGTTGCCGCTTTCATTTTGCCTGCGATGAGTGGAAGCAACGGTGCTGCTGCCAGCACTTTTTCCGTGAATCGGCATTTGAAGCCATCTCGGGTGCTCCACGCAGGGCGTGTACCTGGTCAGCAGCAGCAAAGAGGATGCAGAGGGGTGGGTGGACGCCCTGCATTTGGTTGCGCACTTGGCGGCGGCGGCTCGGCTGGCCACCCTGCAGCAGACACTATGCCCGCAGTCTTTGAGTGGAACAGCACAGCAGGGCACTTAGCCAGGGCTATTTGATTGCTTGCAAATTACAGCGGAAATGACAATTGATGCGCTCTGGATGAAGTCCTAAAAGCGGCTTCCCGGCTGCATGTTGCATGCACTGCAAGTTGAAGCAGTGCTGCAGCCAGCGTTGACGTCACGTGGTGGTGAAGGGGGTTTGGAATGCGGTGAAGGTTCATAGAACTGGCATGCAAGCGCTCGGCACTGCTGTAACCATCTGTATCGTTACACAAAACACTTAACAAATGCATGCCCGTGTTGCAACCAGCAGATATGACCGCTGATAGCTTGAGATATCTATGCAGTCTTGGGCTGTGGGATACACAAGCAAAAAGCATGCACACACCAGGTTTCAGGACATCCAGCAGCTACCTAGATCGATTCACCAGAGCTCTGCCAAGCTGCACATCTGGACAAATAATGGTCAAATCCTGCCGAAGCGGACAGCTAACACCTGCGCGTCCAGCGCTGAACACTGCTTGTTTATTCCTTTGCCAGTACACGTCCCGACGCCAATGAATTGAGATGCAGCTGCAGCTTGTCTGTGACGCGGCTGACAACCAATCCTCCTCTCAACGCCTCAGGAAAGGTCAAAGCTGCCTTGCCCCTCACGGATGGCATACATGATGCGCTCGCTTGTGACCTGTAACAAATACAGATTGAGATAATGCCACCATTTCTAGTCGGACACCCATGCCATATGACAACCTTGTGTATGACCATGTGACAGCATTTCAGATGCCCAGCAGCCAAAGCGAGATACGAGCGACTGCTGGCAGCACGACCACACGCTATGCAGGATCAGCGCACATCGTAGATGGCAATTTGTCCGCAGAATCGCTCACCTCGAAGCTGGAGTAGGGCGGCAGCTTGATGTAGTTGGCGCACGTCATGACGGAGGGCAGGTCGCCGTCAGCCGCGGTGCTGGCGGCGCCGCCGCCCGCGCCCAGGGATGCCCCAAGGCTGGAGCCCAGGCTCTCGCCCAGGCTGGCTGAGGCGGTGCTGTGCTTGCGCACCACCGTCAGGCGCGGCTGCAATGCATTTGTGTAGGGAGTCAGCTCATGAGATGGCTGATGCGAGCGCCTTGTGTGCAGCATTCAAAGCAAAAGCAAGGCCTCCACAATGAAGTCTCAGCCAGTATGCAACCATCCAGATAAGACCAGCTGTGCTTCACAGGTTCCGAGCTTTTGCAGACATTTCTGCAAAAATGGGCAGAGAGCAGGAGCTGCATACTCCTACGGATTGCTCCGCAGTGTGGGTGGCAAGGCCGCCAGAGGTGCAGGTGGGGCGCAGAAACGACTCTACATGGTTCCTCAGATCGCTCGAACACAATGCGGCATGCCCGACGGCGCTTCTCTGAGGGGGAAGCAGATGACCTTGAGCGGACAAAAGACTGTGGCGAAAAGCAAAGAAGGGCAAACCTGCAGGGCGGCGAGGCCGCCTGGGGGGAGGCGGGGGGAGCCGGTGACGAAGCGCAGGAAGCGGTGCTGGTCGGGGGCGTCCAGTCCCGCCAGCACCCGCAGCAGCCAGCCGATCACCGCGCTGTCGCGGCTGTAGCCGTGGTCGAACTTCATGCCATCTGCCAGTGATTCCACCGTCCACTTCTCCCCTGTAACCGCCACGGCAAGCACGGCTTGGATGACTACACATCTCGTCTGAGAGTAGGCTTGACATGTTGGTCTGAGCAATTGGAAGGTCAGTGCTTGATTTATTCGTCGAGCAAGAGTGGTGTCAGCGAAACTTCAAGAGAACTTGTGTGCAGTGTTGTCGCGTCAGCAGATGAGGGGCGGGCAGCAACCTGGCTTGCTGCCCGCCTCACAGATCGAGTGCTTGTGGAAGTAGCAGTCCAGAGCAGCAGCAAAGAGTGCAGTGGCATGCAGCAGGGGAAGGACTCGCACCGGTGCCGCACAGCATGGCCTCGATCTCGTCCTCGTGGAAGGCTGACAGGTGGCGCAGCGGGAACACCTCCTCGAAGCCCGCCTTGAATGCCGCCACCTGCAGCCAAAGACGAAGCGGACACTTGGCACCGCCGCCATCATCATATGCAGCAGTGAAGACGCATCGAGTGATCAGACGCAGCTGACCTGTCCCTCTGTGTGTGTCTGCTCGATCTCGAAGCAGGGCATGCAGGAGCTGCAACTGACGCTTGCGGCTCAACACATGCAGAACAGCGCACGGCTTTGGTGCCGGGGTAGAGGACACAGGACACAAATAGACAGACGTGAGGGGCGGAGCAGTTCGGTAGCCCCCCAAGCACCTGGCGAGCGATGCCGACGCCGAGGGTGGCCTCAACCACAGCGGCGACGTATGCGCCGACATTGCCGGCGTCGATGGGCGTGTCGGCACCGCCGGGCCGCAGCTCGTACTCCGGGAACCTGTTCACGGATGGGGTGCGCAAGTGAGGTCTGGACACCCTTGGATTGCTAGGTACTGGCACGATATCATGGATGACACAGGTGAGTGGCGACCAATGTGCAAAACATCTGAGAGCGCATGGCAAACGGCTGACAAAGAAAAAAGTCCTATTGAATCCAGCATATGGATCACAAGGATGACGACAACACATGGCACCTTCTCGAACACCGCTTGCAGGTGACATTGCACCTGCCACTCCCAGGGAGCTGCAGCACGACTGTCGACTGGAGCCACCAAAAATGCTGCAAAGATAGGTATCTCACAAGCATACCTTGAAACCCAGACCTCAGTCAAGTCAACACCCACAGAGGGGGACGCACCCAGGCAGCACGAAGGTGAGGCACAGGTCCTCGATGGGGCAGCCATCCACGGTGAGCGGCCCCGAGCGGCTGCGGCCGCCGGAGACGCTGCCGGCGGCGGCCGCCAGCTTCTCCAGGGTGGCACCCAGCCCGGCGTCCACTTTGCGCACGTCGAACAGGTCGACCGTCTGCCCCAGCGCAATCCTACGGCAGCCACAGCAGAAAGCTTGAGAGCTCATGCTGAGGGTCGACACAGGGATGTGGCTGCAGCTTGCTATCGTCAAACAACCAATATGCCAGCCAGGACGATCACTCCTGTGGACGCGTGAGCTGAGAAACGGCGTGACTAATGTTGTAGCCAGGCTGGTCTGATAGCATAGTGCAGATCCAGGGCAAGGATATGAGAGCGGTCACACGATTTTCCAGCTTGCAGGCATGCCACCATCGTCTAGGGCAAACCAGCAGATTGGGCAAGGGGGGCTCACCGCCAGAAGGTGTAGGACAGCGGGACGTCGAGCATGCGGCCATCCTGCAGGGCCTTGGCGGCGGCGCGGCCCGTCAGCGTGAAGCGGGGCAGCAGCCGGGAGCCGCTGCGGTTGGGCGGCAGCGGGCTTGGGAACAGCCCCTGCGGTGCGTGCACGAAGCTGCCCACCTTGCTGCCGTCGCCCAGGTCGCTCTGCAGAAGCAGAAGTCCACAACGATTGTGGTGAGTCGCCGGTACCCGCTCTTGACCACAATTGCAGGAAGGTGCAGGTGGGGTTCACAGATATGCTACAACCATGTTATGTAAGAGTCACATCTCCGCAAACACATCGTTGCACCAGTTCGGAATAGTGACTGCTGGTAGTGATGGCCAAAATGCCAGTCTCCGTATCTCCAGATTTCGACGTTTGCAGTGAGACACAAAACACAGAACGATCAGCTCATTGCCAAAAACCGCTTCCCGCGCACCTGCATGGGCACCTCCTTGTAGTCGGCGCGGATGACGGCGGCGTTGTCGGCCTTGGCGGCGCCGTCGCCGGCGTCTGTGGAGCCGCCGCCCTCGGAGCGCCACATGCCCAGCGAGCGGCGCTGCAGCTCGTGCGCCAGCAGCGTGTAGAACTCCAGCGTCGGCCCCAGCCCTGTGCCCACCTGGAGTAGGGGTAGGACAGAAGCGTCGTGGGTCTGGCAAGTTGCAGCAGCTCGTGCAAACAGCTGATGCAGGTGGGTCTTCTGACATAATTTCTGCCAGGGTACAGCAGACACAGGTGTCATGAAAACGAGACAGGCTTGCCGATGAGATATCCTGCAAGCCGCAGAGCGGTGACCTGGACCCTCATGCTCCTGGACCCTCATGCTGACATGCAGCACTCGATATCAGGCAGCACGAACGGCAAACACCTAGTTGACCATGTGCTCTCACCTCGCCAAAGAACTCCAGCTCCAGCAGCGCACGGCCGTTGGCATACAGCTCCATGACCTTGGTGGCCGACTCCAGGATGCGCTTCCGCGACACCCGCACCTGCACCCGCACATGCCCGGCGTTTGACATGAATGACCTTTTCATGCAGTGCATATCTGGGAGTTGGCTGTCCCTTGGAGACAACAGGGTCAGCCGCGAAGCCAGCACATACGAAGCGGTTCGGGGATGAGTGCCCTGTCGTACAGCGCTAGCGCCCCATGCTGGACCCACAGCCACATGAACAACAGTGAAACATGTTAAACGAGAATGAGCGACCACAGGCGGTGATGCTGTGTTGTCACCTTCTGGCGCATGAGGCAGCCAACATGGAAGTCAGTAAGAAGTCAAGGAGACAACAGACGGGGCATAACAGCGCAGCGCGATGCTGTGGACACCTTCTGACGCGTGAGGCGGCCGACGCGGGCGGCGCGCTCGTCGCGGTCCACGTCCTGGGAGGCGGCGCCCTCCGCGGCGGCCAGCGACTGCAGGTAGGCCAGTGCGCGCGGCAGGCCGAGCGCGGTGGCGCGGAACCAGGCGCGCCGCAGCGCAAAGGGGAACAGGAAGCGGGAGCCGAAGACGAGGCGCTCGCACCACGCTGGCAGCGTGCCGCCGCATATCGCCAGCACGTCCTGTGCATTTGTACGAGCACCTTCAAGCCTCTGACGATCGAGCAGCAATAATGCTGCTCTGCGTCGGGGCTTCAGAATGCAGATGTTCGTGTAAGTTAAACGAGAAAGGCGTCCAATGCTGCATTGCATCGCATGGCACGACCATGCGTCAAAGCATCGACAAGGCAAGCACGCTTGCTTGGCAGGGAGGGGCCAGCACATCGACAGCGTCACCAGGACACGACAGACAAAGACAGGCGGCAGCACCTTGAGCTGCTGTGCCAGCTTTGGGGCCAGCTTATTGCTGTTGAACTCGGAGCGCGCGACGCGGCCGGGAGGCAGCAGCGACCCCTCGGGCGTTGCTGCATCGTGGGCTGCCCCCTGGTATGCCGCCAGATGCGGCCCCACCCTGCAGCAGAGCAGAAGCAGCACTTGATGAGTCATGATGACGACTTCGGAAACAAGTCCCTGAACACCCAGGCAGACAATAGGGCTGGCTGCCAAGGCAGGGATCTGAATGCTGGCGCTATGAGTCGCTGCCCAGCAACAGGTGCCAGGCTCAAACATGCTGGTCTGCAACATACTGAATACGTGTGCGAAGGAACGGCCAGGGCAAGCAGCACAGCACCTGTTGATGGAGTCGACGAGCGTCAGGACTGTGAGCAGATCTGCGCTCATGCTGCTGATGCCGAGCTGGGACACCTCTGGCACGGTCAGCAGCTCTGCCAGAGCGGCACGGCCTGCATCGCCTCCCTGCAGACACCGATCCGAACAACTTCAGATATTGACAACCCACCAGCTTAGCCCAGCAAAGCCATTGTTCAACTTACGCTTAGGCTTTCTCAGCGCATTTGCTGAGAATCCTTGACCCTCTCTTGCAGCACACACAATCAGCATGAATTTTGGTTCCAGATACACTGTGCGCCACACCGGAGTGCTCCCAAAACAACAATGTAAGCAGCAGCGCATCTCCTCAGCGCACACCTGCTTGACAGGCGACACGATGGGCGTGCGCGGCCTGGCCGACTGCTGCTGCTGCGGCTGCGCCTCAGGCTCGTCGGGCTGCAGCTGGTAGGTGAGACTGTGCGTCTCGTCCCACATGCGGCGGGCCGCCCGCTGCGCCAGGTACGCCGCAGTCGACGGGTCTGCTGGCACAGGCGGCTCCGCTGCCTGTGCATGTTCGCGGGCAATCTGCACTGCCTGTGAGCAGCCATGATCTTCGTCAGTAGGACGCTTTTCGACTGTGACTCAGTAAGAACCTCAGTAAGAACAACGATGCTCAGCTGCATGAACTGCCCAACAGCTACACCGTGCAGGCAAGCAGTCAGCTCTGCATGATCTGCTCCACACTTCAAATGCTCACTGAGACAGCTGTCCCTAAGAACATAATGTTTGGTCATGGCAAAGTCCTGCGTCACACCTGGAAGATGGACATGGACGAGTCCAGGTGCCGGGAGCCGATGGTGAAGCGCAGCTTCGGCGCCTCGGGCGGCAGTGCCTCGCCGGCCTCGCGCGCCGCTGCCTCTGCCGCCGCACGGGTGCCCGTGGCTGCTGCTTGCGCGTAGGAGGCGGCACCACTGCCGCCTGCCGCACCTGGGGCTGATCTGCACATCGCGGCAAGCAGTACTTGGTCAGTTCGGCTGTCTTGAGGCCCAGAAGCTGCGCTCACACAGTGCACAGTATTGGTGCTGAAAGTAAAAATTAGGATGACCACCCCTCAAACCCGATGCAGAAACACCTTCGGCAATGGCGCCGAAATACTAAGGACAAAGCGACAGACATGCGCAGAGCACATACCTGGGCTGTTGGGCAGCTGCCGGCTGAGAAGGGGCTGCTGCTGCTGATGAAGCTCCTGCTGCATTGGGGGCTGCAGCTGCAGCTGTGGCTGGCGCAGGCATGCTGCGATCCGCAGCTGCGGGCGCATGCAGGGCCCCTGTCGCAGCTGCAGTCGCAGCGGCTGCCGCTGCGGCGGCAGCGGCCGCGGCGCTGTTTGCTCCGTCGGAGCCGCTCTCACCATCGCCCAGCAGCACATCGTGCACCTGCATGCGTTCGATGCCCATGCGGGCGGCGTCGTCTTCGCCATCGCTGGCGCCGTCTACGATGCCATCCTCGTCCATGAGCTCATCCTCGTCTCCCTGCATGCCCTCCTCATCGCCGTACTCATCGCCCGCATCCTGTGGACGAAAACAGAGCACGCTCGGGTGCGACCAAGCAATAGACTTGACCAATGTGTCCTTTAGCTTGCCTGAAACCCATGCACACCTTGCTGATCGCTGCGTGTATCGCCCGAAGATTGCAAGTGAGCAGGTAATCAGCACAGGACTGAGAGGATGCGGCACAGTACCTATGTGAGGAATCAGACTGTCAAAACCTGGCCATGAATTCGTGATGCTTGACTGGAGCACAAGCTGGAACACAGGGCTCAGGTCGAAGCAAGCATTTTCCCAAGGTGTCTGCAGAACTAATTATCAAAATCCATGCCTGCAGCATGACGCCATCCTCCAGGTCGTGGTCCGAGGTGCCGTCACTGCCGGCGTGCCCGTCACTGCTGGGCCGGCCGCCGCCACCGTCTTCACCAGACGCAAATGCGGCGTCCATCGGCTGCGGACCTGCGTCATCAGGGCTGCTACCGCTACCGCCGCCGCCGCCAGCCGCGGCATCTGTGCCAGGAGAAGGCGGCGGCACCTCGCCGGCTTCCATTGCCGCACGGGCTGCGGCGCGGGTCATGCGGCGCTCTGAGGCGGGCGTCGCAGTGGCGGCGGCGCCGGGTGCGCCTCGCGACGACAGCTGGGCTGTGGGTTCCGGGATGGCCTGCGCTTTGCTGGCGGAACGCGTCATGCGGCGCGCTGGCTGGGCTGGATCTGCACAAGGAAACTGGCATAATATTCAGGCACAGTGTTGGACTTTGAGTTAAATCAGCAGAGCGCATACAGGGATGGAATCGAAAGGTACGACCATGCTGTGATCTGGCTGCAATTGTTGCACATTGGCGTACAGTGATGTCACAGCTGCAGGTTACCTGAAGCTGTGCCGGCAGCAGTACCTCCTTGAGCTCTGCCGGCAGCTGCACCCTCCTCTGCCGCTGCCCGCTTTGCCGCCTCCAGTGCTGCTTGAGCAGCCTGCAGAGGGCACATACACCATCAGCAGATGGTGAGCGTGTTAGATGTCTCACTACCAGCACTGCCAGTGACACTGATGTTCAGGCAGCAATGAGAGTGTGCAAGCCTGCGCGTACACATTACGCCAACATGCACCATACCTTGGCCCGACGAGCAGCAGCAGCCTCCTCAGCGGCAATCTCAGCGGGACTGCGATACACCCGCGGCCACAGGAACTCTTCGATGGCTCCCATGGTGGCCAGCGGCTCGATGAGGACCACATTGGCAGAGTAGTCCCGCAGCGACGCCGGAGCATCGGCAGCTTTGCAGAGACGCAGCTTGAAGGGCTGCGCCAGGGCAGACAGGCCCGCTGTGAGGCTGCCAGCTGCTGCGCTGCGGCCTCGGCCACCTGCATGATGACAGCATGACAGTCAGGACCCCAGATATGATAGGGAAGCAGCCAGGAGCTTGTGCAAATTTCACACCCAATATAGATGGCAGCAAATATGGAAGCCACCTCAGTGCACTAGTGCTGCCAGAGTCTGCACCACTGTAAGGTCCAGGCGAAAACCCTCACTGGAGGAATAGGAATGATAATAGCGGTAGCTGGCGGAGGCGGGCAGCGCAGACGGCGCGGGCGCAGGCAGGTCCTCCACGCTGGCCAGTGCCGCCTGCAGCTTGCGCACCAGCGCCAGGGCCGGCGGAGCCCCGCTGACGCTGCCGGTGCCAAGCGCCGCGTCGCTGAAGGCCTGTATGCGCGCCAGGTGCTTGCGCTGCCGCTTCGGCCCGTTAAGGTCCTTGCCTGTGACATGATGACATTTGACGCGTTCGAAAGAGGTGCAAGAGGGGAGGCACAATTGCATCGACATGTCCCTGTCGTATGTCGGCCCTTTCAAGTGAGGCTTCTAAGACACAGACATGTGAAGCAAGCGCGACTTGGCAGTTTGCATTGTTTTCGGGCACGATAGATGCAAGGCTTCTCCTGCTCCTGCAGGATCCTGATGCAGAGAAAGAGGGCACACCTAGCAGGTAGTCCTTCAGCTGATGGACTGTTCCGGAGGTGAGGAACTCAAAGGTGGAGATGTTGCTGTCTGCCTGCATGGCTGCCAGCAGCTCTGCCACAGCACCAGGCTTCGACAGCCGGCTGCACAGCTGCCGCAGGTGGCGTATGCCCTCCGTCTCAACGTTGGCTGAACCTGCACAGGAGGCATCGTGAGGCTGAAGCATGCCAGTCCATTCACAGCATGCTCTTGATGCTTGTTACAGGCTGTGGTCACTGCTCATCTGCAAGCAGCCTGCAACTGGTGTTAGATGACAAGAAGCGAATGAAATCTGGCTGCACCTGCTCCAGAGAAGTGCTTTGCCTTGAAGTCACGAGCCAGCTTCGCAATGCGAGCTTCCCTGCTGGGCGGCTTTGGGACTGGCGCCGCCTCGGCAGCTGCCAGCACTGCTGCCTCGGTACTGTTGTCCCTGACATTGGCAGTTTCACTCCTGCGCCCTTCCTTGCTTGCCTCCTGCACAATACCCGTGCATGTTGGGAGAACTTGCAGCACGCGACAAGCATACGGCAGCAGAGTGCAAGTGAATCATGCCCGTTGCCTTGTCCAGCAGGACATGAAGACTAAAAATAGACCTTATGGCACATTTGCACATGTCGTGGGGCGAGACGCAGACCGATCAACTGAACATACCGGGTCTCTGCCCTTGGATGCGGAGCGCGTCATGCGACGGGATGTTTGACCTGCCGCCCTACGGTCAGCAAAAGGCTCAGGCGCGGCAGGGGCGGCCGCCTCTGAGGCCGCAGGTGCTGCTGGCTCCTCAACCTCAGGCGCTGTATTTGCGAGGCGGTCAATGGCATGCACCACTCCCTCCTTGAGGAAGACTGTGCGGAACACATCTGGCAGTTTTCCCTGTGCAGCAGGATGTGCAGGTGAGAACAAGTAGCAGCTCACATGAAATTGGTAGACAAAATGTTCAAAGTGCTTTGAGGGAAATGCTGATTGACTTCAGGGACTGCATGCAAGCAGACCAGGCAGTGTGCTGGCATTTGTCTGCAAGCTGGAAATGCGCTATAGTTGCTGCCTGATTTCCGGCACAGCACATGCAAGGTGGCACTTGAACAGCAGCCAGCGTCAGAGGAGCAGACACAGATGTGTCCAAATGTCTCACAATGAGTAGCTCTGCCAGTTGCATTGCCTCCTCCATGATGACAAGCTCGTTGCTGGCGAGCAGACCGGCCACAAAGCTGGAGATCGGCAGGTCTGCCAACAAGACCCTGCGTGCATCAGATGCGCCATTTTTTGTAAGAAGGTTGTAATGCAACGACACACTAGCTGCAACGACTGCTGCACAGTCTACACCAGCTGAGCCTGCAAACGTAGGCACCAGGTCTCGGTGATCTCAACTTGGTCTCAAGTAATGACGGGTTTGAAACAGGCGAGTGCTCGTTGCCTCTCCGAGTAGATGAAGGGGTTCACCTAAGGGCCTCGACATTGCTGAAGTACACGATCCTTGTGATGCTGGCCAGCACCTGCGTCAGCACCTGCTGCTGCATTGTGGACGCATACACCTGCACAGATGCAATCTGGTTCTCAAGGCTGTATTCGGAATGCAGATCAGAGGAGTTCGGCCTGTCCTGCTGCATTTCGATCGTTTTTGGGCATCAAATGACGGACACGTCCTCTGCTTATGGCACCTGAACCAGATAGCGCCCGTTCAAGTACGGCAGAAGTTAGCATGTGCACACATGTGCTTTTATCAGCCGACAGGCAGTCAAAGCTTTGAGAAGGGTGACATTGACTTACATGGAGCAGGAGAGGCAGCAAGTCAGTGCTGAACTTGTCCAGCAGCGCCGCATTCTCCTGCAAGAACTTGACGCGCTTCTCCATGGAGGCTTTGACGGCATCTGCAGCTGCTTTGGCGGCAGCGGCGGCGGCCGCTGCACGATCTGAGCCCTGTGGCGCTTCTGCTGCTGCCATTGCAGCTGCTGCAGCGGCGGCTTCAGATGCTGCTGGGGCTGAGGCACTGGTGTCAGGCTGAGTGCCATCAGCTGCGGCTGGCGCTGGCACTGGCGGCAGAATTTTTGCGATCAGCGACACCACCTGCAGAGGAGGCAACGAAAGCAATTGAGCAAGACGACAGAGAAGCTCAGTGAGCGACAATTTTGCAGAGCACATCGCAACAGATTGTGGACGCCACTGAAGCAAGCTTGTTGAGCGTCTTCAGACTTCAGCAACAATGCTGGTTCAACAGCCAGGCATCCCTTCTGCAGTCCAAGACATCTGACGATAGAACAATCCAAATAAGAGATGTGTTGCAATCATGCAATAGCTCGCTGGTGACGCAACACACCTCCTGCAGCTGGTCGTTGGAGCGGAGCACTGAGGCATTGGATGTAGTGCTGGAGGAGAACAGCGTGGACGTCTCCAGCAGCCGCTTGAGAGTGCCTGGCAGCTCGCTCAACAACAACGTCTCTGCCACACTGGCCGAACCACTGGCGCAGGTGCCCAGCAGCTTGATGAGGCCATAGTAGGTGGCCACGTTCAGCTGTGCTGACATGCCGCCTGACTCGGACACTGCCACCTGCAGTAACGATCACCTCGCTTGGGATGACAGGTGATAATAAAAAAAACAGATAAACACAATTAGAGGCTCACGGCTGATTTCGACGGGCGATGCCGACATCTTCTCAAAGCTGCATTGCTGGCAATCGACGAAAGTCAGGATACGACCTGTGAATGAAAACTGCCGTTGTCAAACTGCAAGCCAGACGTCGAACCGTACCAGCTGCACGGCATTGTTGATCAGGCCGTGATTGCAGAGCATGTCCAGGCGGTCTGGGTAGCGGGCATACGACTCAGCGATGCGAGAAAGCGCCGTGCAGGCGTGGTCCACCACCTTGGCATCCTGCAAGATGAACGCCGACGTTGAGCGCCAAGGATGCTGTGAGGCAGATGAGCAGCAGTGAGCGTGACAGAACGTGTGAGCAGTGATGTCACCATCATCTTGGTGTTGGACTATGCCCACATATCAGATGTGCCATCATCAGCACATGGTCAAAGAACAAAAGTGACAAGTGACGAATGTCAGCTCCCACCTGATACTGCAGCAGGTTTGTCAGGATGGGCACGGCACCGGACACGGCAGTGACGCTGTCTGAGGTCAGGCCGCGACACATGGCGGCTGCTGTGGCAACTGCCACGCGCTGGACGCTGGTCTGAAAGAAGTCCAAGAAGGACAGCACAGCCATCAGGCCGCCCTGCCGCAGGACAGCCTGTACAAGCAATCATCAAAATGTCGCTCATAACATTTGCGGGATACCATGCTCACAACAGAAGGGTGCAGCACATACTGACTAGCACGGTGAAAGGCGACTTGTGACACTGCTGCAGCCGCAGGAAGTCGACCAACCAGCATAAACAGCCTTGAAGTGCAAGAACCATACCTGAGGGTGCTCATGTGAAAGCTTCTCGAGCGCCTGCAACGACTGCTCTGCCAAATCGATGTAGTCGATGGACAGCAGCCGAGCGCACAGCACTGTGACTGCGCCGTGCCGCACGATTGATGACGCAGAGGCAGGCATCACGTCCGCCAAGAAAGTGAGCGCCCGAGCGGCCAGCAGCATCATGTCGGGATTGTGCTCGGCATTCAGCAGGTTCACCTGTTTGGACATACACGACAAGATGGATCACCAACACGCCAAGCTGCTAGCAGCGTCGTATTGGCATTGCTCAAGGATTGATATGTCACAAGACAGGCATGAGTAGCAACATGCATAAACCTGCAACCATCGTGATGGTACTCTATGCATCGTGATGGTTCTTTATGCAGCTATGCAACTATGATTGCCACTTGCAAGAATCGTGTCCTTACCAGCACAGGGATTGCTTGGTCGACAGGAATGATGCTCAGCGACTCCTCGGTCGAAATCGAAAGCATTTCGCATAGCTCGTTGAGGGCCGCCAGCTGCACAGTCTCGTCGTCTTGCTCCCGCAGAGCCACCAGGATGCTCTGCAAACAGGCATCATGACAACTGGCTGCCAGCTTTGGTGAAACTCATGTGTCATGCATGCCAAATACGGACATGATACAGCCGGCGGCTGCACTTCGATATGTTCAAAAGCAAATGACATGCTGCAACACATGTTTCGTCAGGGCGATAGCAAGAGCCACCTTGAAGCGGGTATGGCTCGGCCCACCACCGGGCATGCCTTCCTCAAATCCGGCGCCGCCTCCCAGCTTGCGCAGCAAGCCCTGAAGCGCGCTGCAAGTCATGTGCAACAAGCGAATGTCAGCGACCGGTTGCTGTTGCGCGGTTCAGCAGACATGATGTGCATCAGTCATCATGCCAAGCGCTGCTGTCTGACAGCGACCACTCTGCAATAAGATTACCTGTTGGCTGCCCCCAGGTCGCCAAACATTCCTTGGAGACGTTCCTGCGAGAAGGCAGCCCATGATGGGTTCCAAAGTCCAACTGTACAGTGCAGCGCATGATGTGGCGGTCCTTGCTGTGCCGGTACCACAGCCATGCTTTGCCCAAAACTAGGTCTATGCTCCGACAACGAAGCGTGCTTGCAGAAAGTCTGACCTGCTCTTCGCTTTGCCGTTCGGTCTGTTCCTGCTGCTCCTCAGCATCCTCGGAAGTGGTATTGGACATTTTCTTGCCAGGTTGTGTATGGGTCTCAGCTCGACGACTGGGCCCTCCCTCGTCAGGCTTTGCGGCTTCACTGGATCGATTTGATCTCTTAGCAGCACGTGGAGCTGCGGCAACTTCCTGCTTGGGTGTATGTCTTCCCCGCTTCTCGCTCTTGGGCACGTCTTGGCTCGCTGGAGCAGTGCGCTTTCGGGCTGTGCGAGTGACTGGCGGCAAGCTGATGTCCTCTGCAGGCAGACGGTTTCTTGTGCGAGCTGCAACTGGCCCTTGCTCACGTTCGCTGGTCCGTGTCCTCATTGGGGTGCACTGCAGCTCTGAATGGACTCGACAACAGCGCTGTCACCATCATTCGAGGCCGCTGCTTGGCATCGCTGCACAAAAGAAAGACCTTTGGATTGTAGTATGAGCGCAATGTCGCATCTGGATTGTCGATGCACAAATGCTGATGATGACTTGCAAATTCTGCACAAAATGTCCGCCGCTGGACCCACCCATCAGTGAACCCGCCCTCGCGAAGGTGTGAACCTTGCAGGGTGTGGCTCTGGACCAGATGCAGGCCAGGCCTATGCCATGGCTAGACTGCAGCTACCACTGCATGGTGTGGAGTGTCGAAGTGCATGTTGCTGGCTTGTCAGAGTGCGCAGTACGCCGAACTGACCAATGCATGCTGCCATGCTTCAAAGACTGACGGCTCTCGCACTTTCTGTCGTTGTTAGTCATCCAGTCGATCAATTCGCAGTGATACACAAGGGACCACGTCTGTCACGTCGAGATAAATTGTCAGTGCTGGTGGTGAAACACCATGTCGCCACATTAGCCTAGCTGGCCCAATTTGCTGCCGAGAGAGCCTTTCACAATCTCCTTCCTGGCGGCGGGCGATGAGAATGTGCTGTCAGGGTCGTAGTCCCGGTCAATCGAAGTCAGTGTTTCCGTTTCTGCTGCTGCCACAGCTGTCATGCTCATGGCTGGGTAGCGCAGGCAGTAGTCCAACAAGAACACTGTCAGTGGCACTGCAAGGCAGGGGACAAGAAAGAGTCAACAGGTGTTGCAAAGCGAAGAATGCCTTGAACAACAGCTTGTTTTGTGAAAAAAATGTTGAGCCGTTGCCTGGAGTTTCACACAGCTGTAGGGAATGGAGAACCGAAGGACCAAGCAATGACAATCTTGTGCAGACACCATACCTGCCAGAAGCAGGCCCCACACACCCAAGCTGTGTTCCGCAATCACCAGCACTGACAGCACCAAAAGCGGGTGCAGCTTGAGATGCGCCGAGTAAATGGCTGCATGAACAAGCACACAGCAACCGTCAGGATAAATTATCATTCTTGAGCTTAACATGCGATGTTTTCGGCTTACGGCCACCCTGATCGCAACGACATGTGCAGGACAGGCGTGCTTGGCAGGCGCACCTGGGTTCAAGACGTACGCCTCGATAAAATGAATGCACGTCACCATGCCGACTGTCAAGGCGAGCTGCACGACACATTCCGGACTGTCAGCACATGCCAAAGGCATCTTCAGAGACGGTCACGACCATGGTCAGCAGTTGCACGTATGATGCTTGCATGAGGCAGATGGACGCAGCATCTGTCAAAACAGACCTGGAAGAAGCCATATTCTGTTAATGCCACAAAGGCGATTGGGACTGTCGAAATGAAGACGCCGGCGATTGGAATGAAGGAGCAGATGAAAACAAAGAGGGACAGCAGCCCAATGCCTGCAAGCACCACACAGCGGCTAGTCAGCCGCAAAGCATTGAGCTCCAGATTGCAGTCGTGCTTTTGCAGTTGCAACGCCACACTCGTGACTACGTGTCAACAAGGAATTCTGCAGTTCGGAAAGATGCAGCACGTGAAGCTGACCTGGTATCCTCATTCCCCACATCCCCAGCGCTGTCAAGCCTGTGTTTACTAGGGCGATTCGAGCCTGCACAGGACCAGGATGATTTCGATCGGCCAGGACGAGTACTGCAGCAGAGAGTCAATGCACATCTTACCTCCCAAGCGTTGAACCTTTTCAAAAGCGAGTACCTGAGCTTGCAATGCTTTGCCGAAGAGGGTGCCGAAAACTGCAAAACTGGGGGCGATTTCTGTGTACACATTGGCCAGGCGAGATGTCCTCAGTGAGCCGACTCCTGCTCGAATGGTGGGCAGGTCCCACAGAATCATAAAGCTGAGCACCATGCTGACGCCAGCCTGCAGATGCAACAGAATACCTAAGATTTGCGATGTAGTGAGTCATGCTTGAGTGAGCCTGGCATTGCCATTGGGGTAGATGGTTCGTCTGCACACTCGATAGGCAAACATGGTATTGACTTGACAGAATGGACAAGGCATGCTTGCCAACAGAGCCTTTTGTACAAGCACGCTGCTGCATATGTAGTGGATAGCGTAGCATCAAGGATGCACCCCTAGCCGCAGTGCACATGGAGCCACATGGCGTCATAGACATCACAGATGCAGGCGGTGCGGTGCCGGTTTTGTCATGTCGGTATTGCTGATGACCAGCACGCGCTGCATGCTTAGAGGCGGACCTGCACGGCAAAGCGTGTGGTGGAGGTGATGAGGTTCGACGTCAGGCTGATGGCTGTGTCCGTGTAACCCCGGAGAAGGTTCTGCAGGACGCTGCCGAGGGCAGCCGTGCGCTGGGCGGTCCACAGCTGCGCCTCGTTGGCTGCTTGCATCGCAAAGTCCTCGCCGCTGGCCACCAGCAGCACCCGCTCCAGCTGCTCCATCAGACCATCCCTGCAGCATCAGAAGCCACCGAATTTGCCAGTGTCGGTCCTGTGCACCAGTCGCATTGGCTGGTGCATTGCAATACCTCTCCAGCTGCTCCATCAGACCATCCCTGCAGCATCAGAAGCCACCGGATTTGCCAGTGTCGGTCCTGTGCACCAGTCGTATTGGCTGCTGCATTGCAAGATCCTCGCCGCTGGCCACCAGCAACACCCGCTGCAGCATGAGACCATCCCTGCAGCTTCAAATGTTATTGCATTGCCAGACATGATTTAGTGCCATTATTGTGACCTCATATCAGAAACGGCTGCCGCCGCAAAACCACTGGCGCTGGCTGCGAGCAGCATGCGCTGCTCCATCACCCATCTGACCTGTACAACAAGTATTGATTGTAAGCTGTCCAGCGCAGAAGCACTCCTGGTTGGGGAACATCAGCCACACACATGATGTGGGGGGTTCCATGCGAAATTGCAGGGACAACAACAGACATAGCTTTGAGGGCATGCCCAACAGTGCGGCAATGTTTGTAGAAGCGAATCTGGCATAGACATGGTGCAGGCGGGTGAATTGCGGCATCCAGACTGCTGCAGTTGAGACGCACCCGAGACCGTGGCGCATCTTTTCCAGGACGACGACCCAGACGCTGTCCTTCTTGAGGCGCGATACAAAGTCGGAGCCCTCCCGGATGATATCAGGCGCCAGCAGGACGCCAAAAAGCAGCAGCACGGAAACGATGACCGTGAAGAACAGGACCACGATCGCTCGCCGCCGCACTGTCTGCGGCAGCTTCTTCAGCAGCGGCGCGTGTTGCGTCGACTGCACAAAGCCGTGACCGATGAAGGCTGTGATGAAGGTCCCCATCGCGATCTGCACGGAACATGAAACTCCTGGGTTTAGCCTGTCGGGATTGTTGGGAAGCTGATTGATCCAACAGAATCGCGCCGTATGCTATCATTCAAAGTCAATCAAGACAATGGATGCAAAGCATGTAATCACGCCGCCAGAATTGATGGTGTATAAGGCGCAGCAGGACGTTCGATCACCCCAAAGAAGTCCTTCAGCTGATACGCAGCAGCGACGACAGTCAGCCAGATGGCCATGCGTGTCCACGGCAGGTCCTGCAGTGCCGCCAAGAACTCGCTGCCTGCATGCCGCCGCTCTGCATCGCACAAAGTGATAGCGGTGCTAAGAGTCAGCAAGAATTATGCGATCACGCAGATGCTCATGCGCCCTTGTCGAAAGCAGCCGTGCACAACACCGCAGTGTAGCTGCCTTGCACCTGCAGGCAGCGCAGGTGAGGTTGCAGTGGCTGAGTCTGTCAGAGCTGGTTCCGGCACCGGGAATCCTGCAGCGCTATTGGCCTGCTGTCCTGATATGCTGCGTTGACTATGTCCGGCCGATCGCCGCAACCTGTCTGCCAGCGGAAGGCCGACTGATGTCGGAGCATGGCTGAGGACATGCCGTGCCAGCGGCTTGCGCAAGCCTCTGCAGCCGTGGGATTGACTTGCAAAGCAAAATCGAACTTGTCGAAGATGCGACAGTGACATGCCGCGTATGGTGCTAGCCTACAGGTATTCCGGAAGCAATGCTGTTGTGACCTTCAATTTCGGGTGCTGCTTTCTCAGCCCCTGATACCGATCCGAAACAGAACTCACACAAACATGCTTCCGTGGTATCTGCGAGAAACTGCTCAAGCAGACTGTGTCACTGTGATCAGTTTTAGTTGACGAGGCACGTCCCAATGTGTCAGCGTTCGCCGCGGGCAATGACTGGGCGGCAGAATGTCATGTGCTCCACGTGGGTGGCTGGATCCAACCAGGTGCATGCTGCATGCACAAAGCACAATGCATGCAGTGCAGGCACGCAGTTAACAGGTGAATAGCCCCTTCAGAGCCTGAATATATAGGCAGAGCTGTTGTCACAACTTCATGATACCGTACCTGAGACAGTAGACGGTATTGAGGTTCCTCTCAACAGAGGATGATTCTCTCGGCAACTAGGCAGCTCAACAACCTAGCTGATGTTTGCATAGATACTTACAAGTGCAGCCAACAGCACAGCTACTGTAACACAACAAATGCTGCCTGCTTCACTGCTCGTGCGAAAAGCTGGCAAAATGCTTTCTCGTGCACTGTCTGCACAGCGGGCTCACAAGTCAGCCATGGCTGTCAATCGCACAGGTCAAGTGACTGAGGGCAAAGCAAACAAGCTGCCAACAAGACTGTGCAATGACGTATGCATTAAGACTATGGTGGCGCCAACTAGCAGTGTTTGGCGCAACGGTTCGCAGAAACTGGATTAAGACTGCTGGCAATCCAGTCACCTACCATATACACAATCACGTCACAGCAGACAGTATTCGTCGCGAGTGACCATCACGATGCACCTTCGTGTCAAGCTGCTGCGCACCATCATTGACCTGTAGTGGCTTGCACTGTATTGAAGCGAACTAATCTTAGCAGCAGCCCTCTGCCACCCTGCCGATTGTGTTGCGGCGGAGCGGCGCTACTCAAATTGAGTTCATCATGTCGCAGCTCTCCATGGAGCGGAGCATACTCGCGGTAGCCATACGGGTGGTTGCAGCCGTGAGCTGCTGGGCCTGAGCCGCCCGCTCGATCGCCGCCATCTGCTGCGCATTGGCGATGGCTGCCGCGGTCTTGTTGCGCTCCGCGAAGCCCTGCTCCACTCGATCGCGCAGCGCCTGGCAGGCGGCGTCGCCCTGCAGCGGCAGCATGCCCCTGTGCAGCGGCAGCGCCGCCGAGAGGCCCAGCGCGGCAATCGTGCGCATCAGCTCCGCAAAGCTGTCATCCGGCTCCCGCTTGCACTCGAACAGCAGCCACTGGTGCATGCCATCGCGGCTGATGGCCAGCTGGCGGGCCCCGCCAGCGTCCGGCCGCCCATTGCGCAGCAGCGGCACCATGTGGCAGTCGATGCCAAACTGCTTGTACGCATCAAACAGGAGGTCTTGCGCGGCCATTTCAGCGGTGCCGCTGGCGCTGGCAATGCGCTCCCAGTACTGCAGCTTGTCGAATTCCAACCAGCCTGCATGTCAGGGAGTCCATGCAGGTCAGAGACCATCAGGTGGCATGCAGCATGGTTTTTCAAGGCTCAGCAGGGTGTTGGCGGCACCAAGACATGTGCAAATCCGAGCCAATGTGGTGGCCATGCAGGCGCCAAAGGTAAGGAAGCATGCACAGGTGGGCACCTGTGCGCTTGGGCTCCACTGCCGCGTCAATGGCATCGAAGATCGCGTCCGCATACTTCCTGAATGTGTCGGTCTTCTCGCCGTATGGGCCTACCAGCACTGCGTTGGTGGGTGGCTGCGCCTGTGCGCCTGCTGAACTGTAGCCATATGAGCTGCCTTGCTGCTGTTGTGGACTGTGCTGCGGCAGCGGCGATGGCTGCTGCGGCAGAGGTGGCTGTGCGGATTGGGCGGGTGAAGAGGCGGCTGCAACTCTTACGGCAGCTGGTTGCGTCAGCTGAGGCAGCTGCGTGCCGCACTGTGGGCAGAAGCGGAAGCCGTCTGCGCATTGGAATCCATCAACAGGGCAGTAAACCATCCTCGACTTCTGCAGAGACCGCCTGTATTGTGGCGCTAGCAGCAATCCGGCTTCTGAGGGTTCCGCGTGTCTGTGGCGAGGACACCTGCATGCGAACATGAAGTATTTGTCTGTCGTTCACGCACATTTACTGCTGTGAGCGGCTATGACGGGTTGAGATAATAAAATACTGGGAACCAGTCTGATAGGCTCGAAGGTTTACCAGCTCGACACTGCTTGCGCTGAACTGGCACCCGCAGCCCAGACGAGGCGCTAGGCTCGGAATGAACGAAGCACTTGAAGTTCAATGATCCTTGGCGACGCAGCCACGAAACGCACTCTGTATAATTGGATTCTTTTCAGAGGACAGATGAAGCCCCTATTGGCTGCCAGATCAGGTTGTCTGCGACTGGTCCGCTTGTGACCTGATGTGGCGGTGATGCCACAGGGTGGCATGAGATGATGCTTTGGTCCAGACGGATCACCACTGCAAATACTGCTGCACAGGTGACAGTTACACAACCAAGCACATGAGCAGAAGCGAACTTGGACTATCGTGGCCAGTCTGCATGCATGGCTCCTCGAACTTGTACACTGCATGAATAAGCACGGCTCATTTGATTCGGCAGTAGAACAAACACGAGGCTGGGGCTTTGACGGCAAATTTTCGGCTATTGGGACTCTGTTATTGCTCGCCAGGAAGCAGCCAACTAGAGCAATCAGCTGTCGAGAAAAGCGGCGAGCAGTCAACTCTCGAGAAAAGCGGTGAGCAATCAGCTCTCGAGAAAAGCGGGGCAAGCAGGTAGCGGCAGCATGGTGTTTTGTCACAACTGTGGTCAGGACTGCCAGCAATCGTACAGGTTCTGCCCATCCTGCGGCACCGCACTCATCAGCTTGGGCACCGCAACCAACAGCACTCAGCCGCATCAGCAGCCGGTTCCGCCACCCTCGACAGCAGGCGGCCATTGGCAGTCCAGTACCCACGGACAGTCGGCCAGTCGAGCTGGTGCAGGCTCCCAAGATCTTTTGGGCCCGCATGGCGACATGACGGACACTTTCAGGAAGTATGTGGATGCGCTTTTTGATGCGATTGATGCGGCAGTTCCGCCTACCTCCTCAGGTGCTGCTGCTGCTGCTGCTGCTGCTGCTGCTGCTGCTGCTGCTGCTGCTGCTGCT
>JADMIO012791419.1_pt1 | contig 24280 bp, 31 predicted proteins | sample 8958161 | NCBI WGS metagenome assembly JADMIO01 (sample SAMN16585339, study PRJNA669376) | soil metagenome | isolation source: Crop rotation soil | place: USA: Cullars Rotation, Alabama | collected 2011
GGCGTCGTGGTGTCCAATCACGGCGGGCGCAACATGGACAGCGCGGCCGCAAGCATCGACGCGCTGCCCGCCGTGGTGGAGGCGGTCGGCGCGCGCACCACCGTGCTGCTCGATAGCGGCATCCGGCGCGGCAGCGATATCGTCAAGGCGCTCGCGCTCGGCGCCAAAGCGGTGCTGATCGGCCGCGCGACGCTCTGGGGAATCGCATCCGGCGGACAGGCCGGCGCGGAGCGCGCACTCGCGCTCCTACGCCGCGAATACGAGCAGACGCTCGCCTATCTGGGCTGCCGCAGTGCGCAGGACCTCGATCGTGACGCGCTGGCGTCCGATCAATCGCTGCGCGGTCATGCGCTCTGACGCTCGGCCTCCGAAGCTTCGCGCGCGATCACGCCGCTTGCGACACGGGCGCGAGGAACACCGTCGTCTCGAACTCGTAGCCGCAGGCGTAGCATGTCCAGAGATAACGGATACGCGTCTCGGCGATCCGCTCCGACCACGCGGGCAAGATCAGGTCGTGACCGCATTGTGCGCAGGGCAACGGCTTGGCTAACGGCTGTTTCTGTGAACGATCCGAATGAAGTCGCATGGCTTCCCTCGTGACGTCCCCTCCCGATGCCGAACCGTACAGCATCGCCGGGCGGAATGAAGCAGCAGGCCTGACGTGTCAGAGAAACGTCACAAAATCGCCGCGAGCGGGCGGGCCTTCGTTCAAATTCTCGCAAAAGTCGCCGAATGAAAAAGCGAAAAAGAAAAAGCCCGGCTCCGGCCGGGCTTTCTTGTCGCGGGTGGCTGCGCCATCAGCTCGCCGGCTTGAAGTTCATCGCCACGCCGTTGATGCAGTAGCGCTGATAGGTCGGCGGCGGGCCGTCCGGGAAGACGTGGCCCAGGTGGCTGCCGCAGCGGCCGCAATGCACCTCGGTGCGGACCATGCCGTAACTGCGGTCGACCGTGGTCTCGACCGCGCCCGCGACCGGATCGTTGAAGCTCGGCCAGCCGGTGCCGCTCTCGAACTTCTTGCCGGAGACGAAAAGTTCCTGGCCGCAACCGGCGCAGCTGAAGGTGCCGGCCCGCTTCTCGAAATTGAGCGCGCAGCTGCCCGGCGCCTCGGTGCCGTGGCCGCGCATGATGTCGTACTGCTCGGGCGTCAGGATCTTTCGCCACTCGGCGTCGGTATGGGTGACCGCAAATTTCTTCGCTTCCATCGGGCGCTCCTCCGGCTCGTTCAGCCTGTTCAAATGTGAAGTTTTGTCAAGTTTTGAAGGGGTCCTGAAGCGCCCCGCCGATCACGTAAGGGCCCGTTCCGATCACGAGATCGCAAGTCGCGCGTGACATTCACGAAACGCGCGGGGTTTGCTCTGTTTGATGTGAAACATCGCCGCCACGGCACTTCACATTCCTGCACCACGTGTTCGCATCCGGCGCCGAACCGAGACCGCGCGCGATCGAAACCATACCGCTCGACACCGCTGAACCGCACTTTCGTCGCGCGCCGCGCCCGTGGTTAACGCGCCGCATTGCGTCGCGGCTACCATAATATCCACAGGCTCCGACTCGGCTATTGCGGGTTGCGGCGCCGCGCGCCATCGTGCGGTTGCCGGTACGATTTGACCGGCATGGAATGGGAATGCCTGTCGTGTTCAAAGTCAGGATGTTGCTGAATACCCTGCGCCCAACGCACCTTGGCCGCCAGAAGATCAAGCACCTGAGGCCTATTTTGCGTGAGCGCGTGCCGGTCGCCCAGACTGCCGCCGATTTGAAGCGGCTGGAGGCGACGTTGACCGAGCAGATGTCAGAGCCGAAAGCGGATCATTCCTGACGGATCGCGCGCCAGCCGGCCGGGCGCAGACGCGCGCAAAAAGCCCCTATCACGCGTAAGTTGCCGCCTTTCACCCTTGCGACTGCGGCTTGTCGGCGACGCTGCCGAGCACGATGGGCTCGTCCTCGTCTTCGTCGGCCTGGCGCACGACGCGGCGCAGCTTTGCCACGACGCGTCCGCGTTTTGGCCGGATTCTTTGATCCGTCCGCATGGCTTCCTCTGATGTTCGCTCGCTTCATGCGGTCAAGCGGGGACGCCCCCGCAAGTTCCCCGCGTGTAGCGGTGGAACTTTACCCGCATAAGGCTTTTACCGTTCCGGGCGACCCACAGGAGAGCAACGGATGGCGAAGAAAGCACGCAAACGCAGGTACTCGCGAAGCGCCGGCAGCGACGTGAAGCGCGAGATGCACCGCTACAAGCGCGGCACCGCCAAGAGCGGGCGCGGCGGCCGGGGCGGCAAGGTCAAGAGCCGCAAGCAGGCGATCGCCATCGGCCTCTCGAAGGCACGCAAGAAAGGCAAGAAGGTGCCGCGCAAGCGGAAGTGAGGTGGCCCCGGGGTGGTGGCGGATCTTCGCGACCCTCTGACCCCGCGCATGGTCCACCTCTGTGTGGACATGCAGCGCATATTTTCCGCCGAAGGTCCCTGGCACACGCCCTGGATGGATCGCGTGCTGCCGCTGGTGACGGCTCTGGCCGAACGGTTCACCGATCGGACGGTTTTTACGCGCTTCATCACGCCGCAGCAGCCCACCGACATGCCGGGCCGCTGGCGCGACTACTATGAGCGATGGCGAGAAGCGACGCGGGCGCGGCTCGATCCCCGCCTGCTCGATCTGTTGCCCCCATTGCGGGCGGTCGCACCTCCTGCCGCCGTGATCGACAAGACCCGCTATTCGGCCTTTGCGGGCTCTCAACTCCTACCGCATCTGCGCAGTCGCGGAGCTGACGGCTTGATCGTCACCGGTTCCGAGACCGACGTATGCGTGCTCGCCACCGTGTTGGACGCGGTCGATCTTGGTTTCCGCGTCGTCGTGGTGCGTGATGCGATATGCAGTTCATCCGATCAAGGTCACGACGCCTTGATGAGCCTCTATCACCGCCGCTACAGCGAGCAGATCGAGACGGCCGACACCGAAACCGTGCTGCGGGCCTGGGGCTGACGGCGGCTGCACCGGCCTTGTTTTCAGGACGCCGTCCCGAGCGCCGTCTCCCCCGGTTCGCGCGGCTCAACGGTGATCATGACGCCCACGCCATCCTTCAGTGCGTTCGACGCCGCCGCGACCGCGGATTCGAAGGCGCTTTCCTTGCTGGCGTAGTTTCCTTCCCGCCGTCCATCGTGGTTGATCGTCCACCCCTGCCCGTCACGGATGATGTTGTAGGTTTCCGTCGTCATGGAAAGACAACGACAGGTCCTGGCGCGGGTTCCGGCGGTCGTGCGCCGCGATTCGAGAACGCGGGTGGAACGATCGGACTGCCGTGACGTTAGCGCCATCGTCGACACAAGCCGCAAGCCAGGTGTCGGCGGCTGAAGGAGCGATTGCGCTCCCGCCCCGTTTCCGATCCTGACATTGGGGGAAGGCCATGTCAGTCCTTTCATTCTCCTCGCCCGCGCAGGGCCGCGCCGAAACCGCGCGCGCCAACGCAAAGCGCTTCGCCCTCGCCATTGACGACGAAACCAACGACGCCATGAAGGCCTATCTGCGCCATCTGGCCGTGTCCTGGACGCGCATCGCCGAGCAATACGAGTTCGTGGACGCGTTCGAAACCGAACGAGCCGACAGCGCGTAACGGACATAACAGCGGCAGCCATGTGTCGTCAGGGTGAATGTGTCGTCAAAGTGAATTCCATGTGCGCTCCGCCTTTTCGTTCGTACCCGCGCGGAACGACACGGCCCTTGAGTTGGTTTTGCCCGAGGGGAAATCAAAGGAAGACCACATGAGACTCGCAGCAGCCGCCATCGTGATTTCCGCCGTCGTAACGGGACCAGCCTTCGCGCTTGACGCAAAGGACAAAGCGCCCGGGCAGCAGATGCACGTCAAGGGCTCGGTGAAGGGAACCACCGGCGCCTCCGGATACGCTCCGGGCCAGCAGATGCAGGACAAGGGGTCCGTGAAGGGGACCACCGGCGCCTCGGGCTATGCGCCCGGACATGCCGCCGACAAGAAATAGAAGGAGGAAGGCCCCGCTTCAACGGGGCCTTCTGATTCTGGGGAACGTCCCGCAAGCGTTCCTTGATTTATCCCCTCCAGGGGGATAGGTTATGGTGATGAGCAAGGAGCTCCTGCACCAGACCCATGCGGCAATCGTCAAGCGGCTCCGGCGGGTCGAAGGCCATCTGCGCAGCGTCATCGGCATGATCGAGGAGGGACGCCCCTGCCTCGATCTCGCCCAGCAGCTTCATGCGGTCGAAAAAGCGATCGCGCAGGCGAAAAAGACGCTGATCCAGGACCATCTCGATCATTGTCTCGACGACGTGACCCGGCCGCTGGCGCGCGAGCAGCGCGGCGCGATCGCGGAATTCAAGGAAATCACCAAGTATCTGTGAGGGGCGTGCGATGCCGTCGTTTGCTGAATTGATCCAGCAGGGCACCGCGCATGCCTGGCTGTTCGTTCCGAGCGCGATCCTGCTCGGCGCATTGCACGGACTGGAGCCCGGCCACTCCAAGACCCTGATGGCGGCCTTCATCGTGGCGATCCGGGGCACCGTCGCCCAGGCGATCCTGCTCGGGCTGGCGGCGACCGTCTCGCACACCCTGATCGTGTGGCTGATCGCGCTCGCGGGCCTGCATCTGGCCCGCGACCTCGATGCCGAAACAGTCGAGCCTTATTTTCAGCTGGCCTCGGCCGTCATCATCGTCGGCATCGCGGTCTGGATGTTGCTGCGGACCTACCGGGAGCAGCGGGCGGGCGGCGGCGCCGCGCACGATCACGACGACCCCGAACACGATCACAATCATCACCACGATGATCATCGCGACGATGATCATCATCAGGGTGCCCATGAACGCGCGCATGCGGCGCAAATCCGCCGCCGCTTTGCGCGCCGCAAGGTCACAACCGCACAAATCATCCTGTTCGGCCTGACCGGCGGCCTGATCCCCTGTCCGGCCGCCATCACGGTGCTGCTGCTCTGCCTGCAACTCAAAGCCTTCACGCTCGGGGCGACGCTCGTGCTGTGCTTCTCGATCGGACTGGCGGCGACCCTGGTGACGGTCGGGGTTGTGGCGGCGCTCGGCGTCCGCCATGCCAGCGCGCGCTGGTCGTTCTTCGACAGCTTCGCGCGCCGCGCGCCCTATGTGTCGAGCCTCCTCATCGTCGCGGTCGGCCTTTATGTCGGCGTGCAGGGATGGGTCGGGCTGCGCACCGCACACGCGGCCCTCCTGGGACTCGCCGGCACGAGCTAGGGCCGTCACGATCGGGTTGACATCGGGCGGGCCGCGTCCTGTATTGCGCTCTGGGGGAAGCGATCTCCTCCCCAGGCGACATGCCGAAGCATCGCTCACCTCGTATCCGGGAGAGCGCCATGTCGACCCAACCATCCCCACCGATTCCATCCCATTGCAGCGGAGGGCCTTACCGCCCGATCGTTCCGGCCTTCGCCCAAGGCGAAGCCGTCACGCCGACGGCCGACACGGCCCGCAGCCAGCGTTCCGATATCCGCCTCGCGCTGCTGGCGCGCGCCTTGCGCGGCTTCGGCGACGGCTTCGCCATCATCATCCTGCCGGTCTATCTCACCGCCATCGGGCTTTCGCTGCCGCAGATCGGCATCGTGGCGGCGGTGTCGTCCTTCGGGTCGGCGATGGTGTCGCTACTGGTCGGTTTCATCGCCCCCCGTTTTGCGTTGCGCGACCTCCTGCTGGCGGGCGCCGTTGCGGCGGCGCTGACCGGACTTGCGTTCCCAAATGTCGAGCACATCGCCATCATCCTCGTCGTCGCCTTCATCGGCACGGTGAACACCTCGACCGATGCGGGCATGATGGTGCCGCTGGAGCATGCGCTCCTGACGCGCGAGACCCCGGCGCAGGACCGCACCAAGATCTTCGCGCGCTACAGCCTGATCGGAACGCTGGCGGCGGCGGCAGGCGCGCTCGCGGCGGCGCTGCCCGACATGCTGGCTTCCGCCGGATGGGAGCCGCTCACCGCGATCCGCACGATGTTCTATCTCTATGCGGCGCTCGGCGGCGCGGCCGCATTGCTCTACCGGGCGCTTTCGCGCGAGGCCGACGCGGCCGAAGCCGCGCCACACGCGCCGCTCGGTCCGTCGCGCGCCATCGTCGTGAAGCTCGCGGCCTTGTTCAGCCTCGACTCGTTCGCCGGCGGCTTCGCGGTGCAGTCGCTGATGGCGCTCTGGCTGTTCGAGCAATTCGAACTGTCGCTCGCATCCGCGAGCCTGTTCTTCTTCTGGTCGAATATCTTGAGCGCCTTCTCGTTTCCGGTCGCGGCCTGGATCGCCAAGCGGGCCGGGCTGATCAACACGATGGTGTTCACCCATATCCCGTCGAGCGTGTGCCTGATCCTGGCGGCGCTGTCGCCGAATCTCTCTATTGTGCTTGGCCTCTTGCTGGTGCGGGCGGCGTTGTCGCAGATGGACGTGCCGACGCGATCGTCCTACGTGATGGCGGTGGTCACCCCGCCCGAACGGGCGGCCGCCGCCAGCGTCACCATGGTGTCGAAGAACATCGCGTCCTCGGTCAGCCCGGCCTTTGCGGGCTTCCTGCTGGCGAGCGCAGTGCCGGGCCTGCCGCTTGTCCTCTGCGGCGCGCTGAAGATCAGCTACGACCTGGCGCTGCTTGCGATGTTCCGGGCGACCAAGCCGCCTGAGGAAACATCCTGATCGCGCCGATCACGCGCGATCCCCGCCGCCGAGGCGTCCTGCCGGCAAATCCGGACGCCGTGCACACCAGCATGCGCCGCATGCACTTTTGTCACCTGTCAACCTTGGCGGGTCTGTGCCGCTTGAATCCGATGCGCCGCCAGAGGCTAGATCGGCGTCGGAAAGCTCCCGTCACATGACGGCGCACCGGGGGACAGTTCGATGACGATTGTGCGAAGAAGTGCCTGGGCGGTCGCCGCGCTGGCCGCCACCTGCGACCTATCCGACGCGGCCACGGGGCTGGTGCTGTGCTGGAGCGTCTCAACCTGCAAGCAGGCCTATGATCGCTGTGTCGACGTCCGGACGCGCAACAACATCCCGAAAGACTCGCTGACCTGCGAGGCGTCCCTGAACGCGTGCTACGCCAATGGCGGCGTCTGGCGTGGAACGTCGATGGGTGCCGGAACGCGAATGATCGAATGCAAGGTGTCGGTCCGGTAAGGACGCAGGCGCACAAGTATCCGCACGCACGCGCGATCCCCGCCGCTGAGCACACGGCGGGGGCCGGCGTTTCGCGCCGAAGGATCAACGCTGCGCGTTGTAGGCGACACAGGTGCCGCCCGAGCCCGAGCGGGCCTGATTGCACTCTTCCACCGTATGGTAGGAGCAGTTGCGCGAGGCGCCGTCGCCGCCCGTGATGAGGCAGTAGATCGTGCCGGTCGGCAGAGTCTGCTGCGCCGCGGCCGCAAGCGTGGTCAGCACCAGGACGGAGAGCACGGCGGCCGGAATACGAATGCGAGACATGGGGATCTCCCGTTTGAGAAAAACGAGGGAGATGTCAGCAGGCCCGGGTGGGAAAGGAACTCAGGGGCTTTGCTGAAAACGCGGGCGTGAAAACCCGCAGCAGGCCGGAACAAAGCGCGGCGCGGCCGCTTGACCGGGAGGATTCAGACACTCAACCCCGATGGAGGGTCCGATGGGCAAGAATCCGGATCGCAAACGCGCCGATAATGATGGGACTCACGAGCTCTATCCGAAAGGCGGAGCCGCGGGCCAGTCCATGCCGAGCCCTCCGACCCAGCCGCGGCCGTCCGAGGAGCGCCTGACCGAGGATGAGATGCAGCGGGCCGCGCTTGGCGGCACGCGCGGCAACGAGAACCTGCCCGACGCGCCGATGACGCCGCAGCGCGCCAAGAAGACACCGGGCTCGTCGGATCCCGGCCACACCGCCTGATCGCCGCTCTTCACTCCGCCGGCGCGCGCGTCAGCGGCGTGGATTCGCGCGTGAAGCTCCGGATGCGCAGCAGGCTGACGGCCGCCGCGAGGCCGGCTGAAACGACGCCGCAATAGAGCGCGATCGAAACACCGTCCACGCCGAAACGCGCCAGCACGAGGCCGACGATCGCCGCACCCGTCGCCTGGCCGGTGAGCCGGGCGGTGCCCAGCATGCCGCCTGCGGCACCGCTGCGCGTGCGGGGCGCGGAGTTGATCAGCGTGCGGTTGTTGGGCGACTGGAACAGCCCGAAGCCGATGCCGCCGAGCAGCATGCGCCAGAGGATGTCGGGAGCCGTGGGGTTTGCCGGCATCATGGCAAGCGAGAGCAACCCGCAGGTCATCAGCGCCATGCCGGCGGCGCCGAGCAGTCCGCTCGAATAGCGGTCGGACAGGCGGCCCGCGATCGGCGCCATGATGCCGAGGGCGAGCGGCCAGGGCATCATCATCAGGCCGATATGCAGCGGCGTGAAGCCGAACTTGTTCTGCAGGAGGAAGGGCAACGCGACGAAAGCCGTCATCTGCGCCGCGAAGGACGCCACGCTGGTGCAGATCGAGAGCGCGAAGATCGGCTTGCGCAGGAGATCGAGCGGCAGCATCGGGGCGGCCTGATGCAACTCGCGCCGCGTCAGCAGGATCGCCGCGATAACACCGCCGGCGATCTGCGCCGCGACGATCGGCAAGGCTACGCCGTGGCCGATGCTGTCGAGCGAGGTGATGAGAAGGCCGATCATCCCGGCGGTCAGCAGCGTCGAGGCGAGATCGAACTTGCGGTGGGTGCGGTCGCTGTCGGGCAGGGTGAAGCAGCCGATCGCGAAGCCCGCGATGCCGAGCGGCACGTTCAGCGCGAACAACCAGTGCCACGACGCGACCGAAAGGATGAGTCCCGCGAGGGTCGGACCCACGGTCGCGGCGGTCGCCACCGCCATCGCGTTCCAGCCGATCGCCTGTCCGAGCCGCGCGCGCGGAAAGATGTAGCGGATGAGCGCGCTGTTGACCGCCATGATGCCGGCCGCGCCGAACCCCTGCGCGACGCGGGCGCCGACCAGCATCGGCAGCGAAGTCGAGAGGGAGCAGCCGATCGAGGCGAGCGAGAAGACCAGCACGCCGGCAAGATACACTTTCCGGTAACCATGAACCTCGCCGAGCGAGGCCAGCGGCAGCATCGAGATCACGATCGCAAGCTGATAGGCGTTGACGATCCAGACCGAGGCGGCCGGCGTGGTGTTGAATTCGTGCGCGATGGTCGGCAGCGCCACGTTGGCGATGCTGCCGTCCATGACGGCGACCGTCAGCACAAGAACGATGGTGCCGAAGGCGAGCGCCCGGCGGGGATGCGCCAGTCCATCGGCCTGCAGAGAGTGAGTTTTTTCGAGCATCGTGATCGGCACCTTTAGAGCCTGAAATCGGACCGATTCCAAGGCTCTCCGGCGCGGGGCAGATTTGCATTCATGGATCGGCGGCATTTATTTATTTTGGATGCGGGCGCCGATCCCGGAACTTTCCGCGCCAGATGTGTCATGATGCGTCCAGTCATGATCACTGACCCGGATTTCTCCGTCGTGGTGAAGAACAGGGCGCCGCCGCCAAAGCCCTGGCGATGGGAAATCTATCGCGCCGGCCGCAGCAGCCCGATCGAACATTCGCCGATCTTCTACGAGACCGTAGCGGCGGCGAACCGCGCTGGAAAAGCCGCGCTGCAACTGCTGCTGAGCGAATATCATCCCTGATGCGTCTGCGCCGCCGCGGCGGATAAAGCTCGACTTCCGCCGCGAAAGAGCGCACAGTTTCATTGACCGAAACGCCAGATCAAGGCGGCCGGCCCTTCACCCCAACTTCACGCTGCGACCGGAGCCCATCCGGGTATCCGCTGTTCTCGCTCCGATCTGTTCGGACGAAAGGGACTCGTCATGGAACTTCCAGAAATTCTGACCGGCAATTCGCGCACCCGCCTCCTGCAAGGCGCTTTCGTCGGCGCGGCTGCCGCCATTGTGATCGGCTTCGGCTGGGGCGGCTGGACGCTGGGCAGCACCGCCGCCCAGATGTCCGACCGGAACGCGACCGCCGCGGTCGTGAAGGTGCTGGCACCGATCTGCGTCGACAATTTCCAACGCTCGACCGGCGCCGACGCGAGCCTGATGGAACTGAAGAAGGTCAGCAGCTGGCAGCAGGGCTCCTTCATCGAAAAAGGCGGCTGGGCGACGATGCCCGGCACCCCTTCACCGGACAGCGCAGTCGCACGCGCCTGCGCCGAACTTCTCGCCAAGATTTGAACGCCGTGCGGGCGACCAAGGGGACGAAGCGGCGCTTCGTCCCCTACGCGGATAGCCGCGCCGGATCGAAGGTCCGAAACTGACAACCGCAAAGCGGGGCATCAGCCGGAGAAATCCCATGAAGATTCCACGAAAAGAAACGATCACCATCAAGCAGGCCGCGGCCAATGCCGAAACCGTGGCCGGCGACGGCGGCGAACAGCGCCCGCGCAACCTGCCGCCCGTCAATGCCGCTTCGGAGGGATTCGCACTCGTGGTCGACGGCAAGGCGAAATCGCACTACGCCGATGCGGCGGCAGCTTCGGAGGCTGGCCTTGTGCTCAAGCGGGCCTATCCGATGCTGCAGGTTCTCGTCTACGACGCCATACAGAAGACCGGGAGCCGTATCGAGTTGCCCGGCGAATCATCGCCCGTCGCGAAGGACGCAAGTGCGTGACCGGGATGCACAGCTTCGGGGCCCTCTTCGCCGTCCATGAAAAATCCCCGAAATCGCGCGCAGAGATCGAAGCCTTGCTGATCGCGGACCTGCGCGACGTCGCGGGCTGCGAGCATATTGGGCAGATCGTCGTCGTGCCGATGCCGGGCAGCGGCGATGGCGCCAACTGGACCGTGAAATGCTGCAACCGCGGGCGCTTCAACGAAGCGGCCTGCGACCACGCGCTGCAGGAGATCGTGCCGCGCCTGCAGGGCTTCTACGAGCTCGTTCAGAAACATTGACAGCGGTCGTCACACGTCCCTAGGCGATCGCCCCGAATGCTGGCCCGGATTTTCCGACAACGAGAGGTGCTGTCCGGGCCTTGCGGGCGGAAGCCGCGCAGAATGCCTCGGCATTTCGACATCAAGGGGCCGGGCCTCATCTGACGGCGGCCGCCTTCCTCGCGTTTGAACGTTTTCCGGCGCCGCGGCGACCAAGGGGGGAACCGGCCGGGGCGACTGTCGATCACCCGCAGAGGAACACCATGTCGACGAACGTGGCCAAAGGCCGGTTTTCATCCCGTTTCCTGGCGCTCGCTTCCCTGGCGCTCACTGCTGCGGGTGTGATGGCGCTTGCCGCGCCCGCGCGCGCGGACGACGTCAAGCCGACCAGCGTCAAGACGATCGCCATCAAGCCGGGCGACACCGAAACAAGCGACGCCAAAGCGAGCGACGACGCCAGACAGCAATTCGTGGCCCGGCTGTTCGCCGGCCCGGTCAGCAAGCCGAAACACTACGCCTGCTTCGTGCGCAGCTATGACGCCGACCATCTGGCGCGCCACAAGCTGCAGAAGGTCGCGGCGATGAAGCTGCTGGTCACGGCCGAGGAGCCCGAGGACAAATCCGAGGGCGAGAAGTACCACTACGGATTCCAGCTCGGCCTGAAATTCCGCAACCGTTCGGCCGCGTTCGAATCCGGCGGATCGTGCAGCAACAGCGACTTCGACCAGGACGGCAATCCGGGCGGCCCGGTGCATTTCGGCTGCGGCGTCGATTGCGACGGCGGCGGCATCGCGATCGCGCTGAAGAACGAGGACAAGTCCGCCATCGTGTCGCTGGAGCGTGTGCGGATCTGGAAGAGCGGCAGCGACGCCGACCCGGAGAATTCGGACGGGCTCGTGGCCGGCGCCGACGACAAGGAGTTCCGCCTCGACCGTGCGCCGCTCGCCGAATGCGCGCCGCTGATCAGCGACAAAAAGGAACGCGCGGCGATGCTGCGCTTGAGCCGGATCAAGTAACCACGAGTGGAGTTGAGGGATGAACCGGCGCGGGGCGATCTGGGCGGCACTGGCTTCGATCGGATCGGCCTTCGCGGCCGGCACTGCTGCGGCCCAAAGCGCGACCAAGACGCAGGACCGCGTCCCGCCGAACGAGCGCGCCGGCACGCCGGTGCGGCCCGAGAAGCAGAAGGTGGTCTATCACCTGAGCGAGGCCGAGCGCGTCGGCTTCGTGCTCGGCAATATCCAGAACCATTTCGACGGCATGGGCGGACCCGAGAACGTCACCATCGCGCTGGTGGTGCATGGCCCGGCCCTGAAGGCGTTCCACGCCGCGACCGCCATCAGGGACGTGAGCGCGCGGGTCGGCGCGTTCCAGAAGGCGGGCGTCTCGTTCGCGGCCTGCGGCAACACCATGCGGGCGCAGAAGGTGACGGCGGCCGACCTGCTGCCGGGCTTCGTCGCGGCCGACAAGGGCGGCGTGGTGCGGCTGGTCGAGCTGCAGCAGCAGGGCTACGCGTATCTGCGGCCGTAATGCGGACGGGCGAACCGTCGCCCTCATGTCCGTGACGAAACGCTATTCGCATAAATCCGATAGCGGCTTGGACGCAGGCCAATCCGCTCGCCGGGCACGAGATCGCGATCGAACGGCGCGTCGGCCTCGATCACGTGCTCGCGCGCGCCGTCGCGCAGGCCTAGCTCCACGCGGCGCGCCGGCCCAAGCCCGTGGATGCGCTTGACCTCGCCTTCGAAAGCGGCCTCGGTGCCGCCCACTATCGCAAGCTCATGCGGACGCATGAACAGACGCGCCTCGCCGTTGCGAAGCTCGGCCGGCGCCATCGGAAGCTGGCGCTCGGCGAAATAGATCGAGCCGTCGCGCACCGCGACCGGCAGGCAGTTCGATTCACCGATGAAACCGTGCACGAAAGCGCTGGCGGGCGTCTCATAGATGTCGCGCGGCGTGCCGACCTGCTCGATCCGGCCCTGATCCAGCAGCACGATGCGGTCGGCGACTTCGAGCGCCTCCTCCTGATCGTGGGTGACGAACACCGAGGTGACCTGGATCTCGTCATGCAGCTGCCGCAGCCAGCGCCGCAGCTCCTTGCGGACCTTGGCGTCGAGCGCGCCGAACGGCTCGTCGAGCAGCAGCACCTGCGGGCGGATGGCGAGCGCGCGCGCGAGCGCGATCCGCTGCCGCTGGCCGCCCGACAGCTGGCTCGGATAACGGTGCGAAAAGCCCTCGAGCTGGACGAGCTCCAGCAGCGTCTTCACGCGCGCGCGGATTTCGCTCTCGGCGGGCCGGATGCGGCGCGGCTGCGCCCGCAGCCCGAACGCGACATTCTCGAAGATCGTCATGTGGCGGAACAGCGCGTAGTGCTGGAACACGAAGCCGACATGGCGCTCTCCGACGCTGCGCGAGAGCGCATCCTGATCGTCGAAACGGACGTCGCCCCGATCGGGCCATTCGAGGCCGGCGATGATCCGCAGCAGCGTGGTCTTGCCGGAACCCGAGGGACCGAGCAGCGCGACCAGCTCGCCGGAGCCGATCTCCAGGTTCACCTGATCGAGCGCCGTGAAGGCGCGGAAACGCTTGGAGACATCGTGCAGGGTGATCTTCACGGCCCTACTCCCTTGCGGTGCGCTTTTCGAGCGCCGCCTTGGCGACCAGCGTCACCAGCGCCAGCAGCCCCAGCAGCGAGGCGACCGCGAAGGCGGCGGTGAACTGATATTCGTTGTAGAGAATCTCGATATGCAGCGGCATCGTGTTGGTCTGGCCGCGGATGTGGCCGGACACCACCGAGACGGCGCCGAACTCGCCCATCGCGCGCGCGTTGCAGAGAAGCACGCCGTAGAGCAAGGCCCATTTCACGTTCGGCAGCGTGACGCGCCAGAAGGTGCGCAAGCCCGAAGCGCCAAGCGACAGCGCCGCCTGCTCCTCGTCGGTGCCCTGCTCCTGCATCAGCGGGATCAGCTCGCGCGCCACGAACGGGGAAGTGACGAACATGGTCGCCAGCACGATGCCGGGCAGCGCGAAAATCAGCCTGATGTCGTGCGCCGCGAGCCATTTGCCGAAATAGCCCTGCAGGCCGAACAGCAGCACGAAGACGAGCCCCGCGATCACCGGCGAGACCGAAAAGGGCAGATCGATCAGGGTGATCAGGAGGCTCTTGCCGCGGAACTCGAACTTGCCGATCGCCCAGGCGGCGACGACGCCGAACACGAGATTGGCGGCGACCGAGAGCGCCGCGATGGTCAGCGTCAGGCCGATGGCGGCGCGCGCATCCGGTTCGCGAATCGCCGCCAGATAGGCGTCGATCCCCTTGCCGAACGCCTGCGCGAACACGTTCGCGAGCGGCACCACGATGAACAGCACGAGAAACAGCACCGCCACCGTGATGACGGCGCAGCGGACCAAAACGGGCTCATCGCGCGGCCCCGACACGTGCGGGGCTTTCGCCTTCAGGCCGGGCCTCAGGGCGACGGCCGCATAGGCGCCCCAGAGCGCGCTCACGGCAGCCTCCCGGTGCGATGCTCCGACCAGCGCTGCAAGCCGTTGATGGCGAACAGCAGGATGAAGGAAGCTGTCAGCATCACGGCCGCGATGGCGGTCGCGTCGGCGTAACGAAACTCCTCGAGCCGGATCACGATCAGGAGCGGCGCGATCTCGGACACGTTCGGCAGATTGCCGGCGATGAAGATGACCGAGCCGTATTCGCCGACTGCGCGCGCGAAGGCGAGCGCGAAGCCGGTGAGCAAGGCCGGCAGCAGCGTGGGAAGGATCACGCGGCGGATCACGGTCCAACGGCCGGCGCCGAGCGAGGCCGCGACCTCTTCGAGCTCGGTTTCGAGATTTTCGAGCACGGGCTGCACGGTCCGGACCACGAACGGCAACCCGATGAAGACGAGCGCGACGAAGATGCCGGCCGGCGTGAACGCCACCTGGACGCCGAGCGGCGCGAGGAGACGCCCGATCCAGCCGTTTTCCGCGTAAAGGTTGGTGAGAGCGATGCCGGCCACCGCCGTCGGCAGCGCAAACGGGATATCGACGATGGCGTCGAAGACGCGGCGACCGGGAAACTCGTAACGCACCAGCGCCCAGACCACGAGCGAGCCGAACACGACGTTCGCGGCGGCGGCCGCAAGCGAAAGCCCGAACGACAGTTCGAGCGCATGCAGGACACGGCGGCTGGTCACGATCGCGAGGAAGCGCGCGGCGGAAAGTTCCGTGGTCTTCAGGAACACCGCCGCAAGCGGGATGAGGACCAGAAGCGAGAGCCACAGGACGGTGACACCGACCGTGATCCCGAAACCGGGAAGCACGCGCCGCCGCCGTCCCAGGACTCCCACCTCGCTCATTGCGTCGGTCCCGTTCAGTTGGTCGCGATGGCGTCGAAGGTGCCGCCGTCGCCGAAATGCGTCTCCTGCGCCTTGCGCCAGCCGCCGAACAGTTCATCGACGGTGAAGAGCTGGAGCTTCGGGAAGACGTTTTCGTATTTCTTCGCCACCGCGGGATCGCGCGGGCGATAGAAGTTCTTCGCCGAAATCTCCTGACCCTCGGGGCTGTAGAGGAATTTCAAGTAGGCTTCGGCGGCGGGGCGCGTGCCGCGCCTGTCCACCACCTTGTCGACGATCGCAACCGGCGGCTCGGCGAGGATCGACACCGACGGCACCACGATGTCGAACTTGTCCTTGCCGAATTCGTTCAAGGCGAGGAACGCTTCGTTCTCCCAGGCGATCAGCACGTCGCCGACGTTGCGTTCGACGAAAGTGACGGTCGAAGCGCGCGCGCCGGTATCGAGCACGGGTACATTGGCGAAGATCTGCTTCACGAAAGCTTCGGCCTTTTGCGGCGTGCCGCCCGGCTTCTTCAGCGCATAGCCCCAGGCGGCGAGATAATTCCAGCGCGCGCCGCCCGAGGTTTTCGGATTCGGCGTGACGACCTTGATGCCGGGCCTGGCGAGATCGTCCCAATCCTTGATGCCTTTCGGATTGCCGCGGCGGACCAGGAACACGATGGTCGACGTGTAAGGCGCGGAGTTCTGCGGATACTTCTGCTGCCAATCGGCCTTGAGCAGCCCCGCATCGGCGATCGCGTCGATGTCGTAGGCGAGCGCAAGCGTGACGATGTCGGCTTCGAGGCCGTCGATCACGGAGCGCGCCTGCTTGCCGGAGCCGCCATGCGACGACCTGATCTCGACCGTCTTGCCGTCGGGCGTCTTGTACTGCGCGGCGAAAGCCTTGCTGAGCGCGGCATGCAGCTCGCGCGTCGGATCGTAGGACACGTTGAGCAACGTCAGATCGGCCGCACGCGCCGCGCCAAGATGAACGCCACCGATCAGGCTTGCCGACAGGAGGATCGTGGAGACGAAACGCATTTGGGATTCCTTCTCGGTTGACGAGAATTAATTTCCATATACAAAGGAATTGTCGCCAGCAAACAGAAAAATATTCTCCTTTCAAAAATCGCCCGCATGGAATGCCCGATGCATGTTCCTCCCCAAAATGAGACCGATCGTTTCGTCACCCGGCGGCGCGCGTTTGCGCACGGCGCGGAGTGACGCCGATGGACCGGCTCGATGATCTCGAAGCGCAAAGCATTTTCATCCTGCGCGAGGCCTTCGCGCGTCTGAAAAAAAACGCGCTGCTCTGGTCGCTCGGCAAAGATTCGAACGTGATGATCTGGCTCGCGCGCAAAGCTTTCTTCGGCCGCGTGCCGTTCCCGGTGATGCATGTCGACACGGGAAAAAAATTTCCGGAGATGTATGCGTTCCGGACCCAATACGCGAAGGAATGGAATCTCGATCTCATCGTCGAGCAGTGCCCGCCGCTCGACGCGGTCGATCCGACCCTGCCGCCGGCCGCACGCTCGGCCGCGCGCAAGACCGAAGGGCTCAAGCTCGCGCTCGCCAAGCACGGCTTCGACGGCCTGATCGCCGGCATCCGTCGCGACGAGGAACCGACGCGCGCGAAAGAGCGGGTGTTTTCGCCGCGCGGCGCCGAAGGCATCTGGGACGTGCGCGACCAGCCGCCGGAATTCTGGAATCACTTCAACGCCTCGCCGCCGCCCGGTGCGCACTTACGCATCCATCCGATCCTGCACTGGACCGAGGCCGACATCTGGGCCTATACGCGCCGCGAGCAGATCCCGATCATCCCGCTCTATCTGGCGCGCGACGGCAAACGCTATCGCTCGCTCGGCGACGCGGACATCACCTCGCCGATCGCATCCGAAGCCGCCACGCTCGACGACATCATCGCAGAGCTCGACGCGACCAAAATCCCCGAGCGGTCCGGCCGCGCCATGGATCACGAATCCGAGGATGCCTTCGAGCGTCTCCGCACCGCCGGCTATCTCTGAACTCCAGACGGAAGTCCATCGTCATGAACGTCATCGTTTCCAAGCAGATCACAGCGTCCGGACAGATCCGCCCGCTGGTGCGCATCGTCATCGTCGGGCATGTGGATCACGGCAAGTCGACCCTGATCGGGCGGCTGCTGCACGAGACCGGCAGCCTGCCGGATGGAAAGCTCGAAACCCTCAAGGCGGTCAGCGCCCGCCGCGGCATGCCGTTCGAATGGTCGTTCCTGCTCGACTCGCTGCAGACCGAGCGCGACCAGGGGATCACGATCGATACCAGCCAGATCAGGTTCCGGACGCCTTCGCGCGACATCGTGCTGATCGACGCGCCGGGCCACACGGAATTCCTGCGCAACATGATCACCGGCGCGGCCCAGGCCGATGCCGCGATCCTGATCATCGACGCGACCGAAGGCGTGCGTGAGCAGACCCGCCGCCACGGCTACCTGCTGCACCTGCTCGGCGTGCGGCAGGTTGCAGTGGTGGTGAACAAGATGGACCGCGTCGGCTATGACGGCGCGCGCTTCAACACGATCGCGCAGGAGATCTCGGAATATCTGACCGATCTCGGGCTCGAGCCGACCGCGGTGATCCCGATCTCGGCGCGCCAGGGCGACGGCGTCGCGCGCCGCACCGATGCGATCGGCTGGCATCGCGGGCCGACCGTGCTGGAAGCGCTCGACCGCTTCACGCCCGCCCCGCCCCCGCAGAACCTGACGCTGCGGCTGCCGGTGCAGGCGGTCTACAAGTTCGACGACCGGCGCATCATCGCGGGACGCGTCGAGAGCGGACGGATTGCGGTCGGCGACGCGATCGCCGTGATGCCGGGCGGCAGGATCGCGCTGGTGAAATCGATCGAAGCCTGGCCGGCGCCGGACGCCCGGCGCCCCCCGCAGCACGCCGACGCCGGACAGTCGGTCGGGATCACGCTCGATCGGGAGTTGTTCGTGGAGCGCGGCAACGTCGTGTCGCTCGCGTCGGCCCCCGGCGCGGCCGGTGAGCGCGTGCGCGCCCGCGTCTTCTGGCTTCACGCCGCGCCGCTGACGGCCGGCAGCCGCGTCACGGTCCGCATCGGCACCGCCGAAGCCTCGGGCGTCGTCACCGCGATCGACAAGGCGGTCGATCCCGGCCGCTTGCGCGCGGAGCATTCGGCCGCGATCGAGCAGAACAATGTCGGCGAGATCGAGATCGCATTGACGCGCCCGCTCGCCGCCGATCCGCACACCCTCAACCCGGCGACCGGCCGCGTGGTGCTGGAACGCGACGGCCGCATCGCGGGCGGCGGATTGATCCTGCCGCCGGCCGCGCCGCCGGTGTTGCGCGCCGCGTCACCGGGCGGACCACAAGACCTGGTCGCGCAGGCCGCGGCGCTGGCGCGCGCGCTGCGCGATCTGTCGCCGCCGGAGCGGCTTGTCCGGCTGCGCCGGGAGATCGCGGGACCGATCGTGTTCACCACCAGCCTCGGGATCGAGGACCAGGCGATCCTGCACATGATCTGCGAGCGCGACCTCGACATCGCGATCGCGACCCTCGACACCGGGCGGCTGTTTCCGCAGACCTACGACTTGTGGGCCGAGACCGAACGCCGCTACGGCCGCCGCATCCGCGCCTTCCATCCGCGCCATGACGCGCTGGAGGCGCTGGTCGGGCGGCAAGGCATCAACGGCTTCTACGACTCGCGCGAGGCGCGGCAGTCCTGCTGCCATGTCCGCAAGGTCGAGCCGCTGAACCGTGCGCTCGCGGGCGCGCAAGGCTGGATCGCCGGCCTGCGGCGCGATCAATCCGAGAACCGCGAGTCGACCGACGTGGTCACGGCCGATCCGCAGCGGCGGCTGCTCAAGCTCAGCCCGCTGTTCGACTGGACGCGCGAGCAGGTCGCCGCCTTCACGGCCGCCCATGCGGTCCCGGTCAATCCGCTGCACGCGCAGGGCTTCGTCTCGATCGGATGTGCGCCCTGCACGCGCGCCATCGCGCCCGGCGAAGCCGAGCGCGCCGGCCGCTGGTGGTGGGAGGACGAGGGCAAGAAGGAGTGCGGCCTGCACCAGCGGTGAGCCGCCGGCGTCCCCCTACTCCATCTTCTCCAGCCGGTCGGCCAGCGCATTGAGCTGCCACGCGCGCGCGAGCGCCGCGGCCTTGTTCCATGTGGGCTTCTGGTCGCGCAGGCGCGGCAGCGGGGCCTTGCGGTCCATCGTGGCGATATGCCGGAACAGGCGAAGCTGCTCCGCATGCTGTGGGAAGCGCCCGGCTTTCAGCGCGGCTTCGAGCGTGCCGTATCTGTGCAGGATCGTGGCCGCGCCCTGCGGCCCGACATTCGGGGCGCCCGGCAGCTTGTCGGACGGATCGCCGCGGATCGCGATGAAATCCGGCACCTGTGCGGGATCGACGCCGTAACGCGCCCGCACTTCCGCCGCGTCGATACGCGCCATCTCGCCCGCCCGCAGCGGATAAAGGACGGTCACGCGATCCGACACGAGCTGGAAGGTGTCGCGGTCGCCACTCGCGACCACCACGATGCCGCCGCGCTTTTCTTCCGCGGTCGCCGCCGAGGCGAGGAAGTCGTCGGCCTCGTAGCCGGCCGCCTTGGCGATCGCGAAGCCGCAGGCGGCGACGAATTCGGGCAGGACGTCGAGCTGCTCGATCAGCTCGCGATCGAACTTGCGGCCGCTCTGATAATCCGGGAAGGCGCGGGTGCGGTAGGTCGGTGCGTCGAGCATATCCCATCCGACCAGCACGGCGCGCGGCTTCTCGGCCGCGTAGAGACGCAGGAGGAAATTGGCGAAGCCGAGGATCGCGCCGGCCGGACGGTTGCCCTTGCGCCGGATCGTCTTCGGCAGCGCATGATAGGAGCGGTGCGCGAAGTTGTCGCCGTCGACGACGAGGAGCGGACGCGGGCCGGCGGGAGTTTTCGGTGTTTTGTCCGTTGACGATTTCGGTTGCGGCGGGGCCTGCGTTTTCTTGACGGCGGGCGCTTTCACCGCGCGCCGCGCTTCCGCCTTCACGTCCTTCATCACGATCCAGGCCGGGGCATGGTCGCTCGCCCCCTCCGCGCCCCGCACGGCGCGATCGACGCCGGCACTGACCAGCCGCTTCGCGCTTTCCGGACTGAGCAGCAGATGATCGAGCCGCAGGCCGGCGTCGCGCGGCCAGCGGTTGCGCATGTAATCCCAGAAGGTGTAGATCGTCGCGTCCGGATGCAGCGTGCGGATCGCGTCGGTCCATCCCTGATTGAGCAGCGCGCGGAACAATGCGCGCGGCTTTGGCTGGGTGAGGGCATCCTTGTCGTAGGACGTGGTCTGATAGATATCGGCCGCGGTCGGCACCACATTATAGTCGCCCGCCAGCACGACCGGCACGCCGAGCCCCAGCAGCTCCTCGGCGTGCGCCAGCAGCCGCTCCATCCAGGCGAGCTTGTACTTGAACTTCGGCCCCGGCTGCGGATTGCCGTTCGGCGCATACAGCGAGGCGATCAGCACGCCCTTCACGGCGGCCTCGACATAGCGCGCCTGCGACTCGTCGGGGTCGTCCGGCAGGCCGCTGCGCGTCACCAGCGGCTCGGTGTCGCGGGCCAGGATGGCGACGCCGTTCCAGGTCTTCTGCCCGAGCCAGACCGCCCCGTAGCCGGCGCGCTCGATCTCGGCCTTGGGGAACTGGGTCTGCGCGGCCTTCAGCTCCTGCAGGCAGACCACGTCCGGCTTCGCGGCCCGCAGCCAGGCGAGCAGGTTCGGCAGCCGCTTGTTGATATTGTTGATGTTGAAGGTCGCGATCTTCATGGCGGGGCGACGGGATGATCGCGGCTCGTCTGCTCAGCCGCCGATGGAATCACGGTTTCTTGACCGACCCCACATGTAGCCGCGCTCGCCGGAAGATGCCAACGTGAACGGGGGGTGTGCGAGAGGATGCGTCATGAAGCCTCTTTCCGTTGCGCTGGCGATAGCGTTGGCGATTCCAATCGGGATGGCCGCGCACGCCGGACCGGCGCGGGCAAAAACGTGCCGGATCCAAACCGACCCCGGCCGGCCCGCCGGCGCTCATGGCGCATGCAGAGCAAATGAAAGCGCGCGGCCCCTAACCCAGCGCCCGCGTCCGACCAACGCCCCCGCCGCGCAACTGCCGCTCGACCCGCGCGAAAACAGCGGCGGCGGAGGGGGAGGATATTGAAGGGGACGCCGTCGGCACGATCGGCGACGACGGGCGCGGCGCGCCTCCTTCGAGGAGCTTGGCCGGAAAATTAAAAACCCGCCGCAGGATCTCTCCCGGGCGGGCCCACCCGCTCGCGCCATCGCCGATCCCGGTTCATCCGCGGTGATCGACTCTGTCGCAAGCGATTGCCCGGTATATAGGCGTTAATCGTGACTATTGTATGAATCTCCCGGAGGGTTGTTTTGTCCCGTCATTGCGGCCCTGCGAGAGTTGGAATCCGGAAGCCGGTTCGGGAATGCGAGCGCCGCCGAGCCTTACCCGAAGCCCGGCGGCATCCTCTCACATGACCAACGCCTGACCGCCGTTCTCGATCCCCCGCCAGGTGGCGGCGTTGAGCTGCGCGGCGAACGCACCCGACACCCGGCTGTCATATTCGTCGGCCAGCGCGTCGAGCGCGGCGGCGCCGTCGCCGGTGAACGACGGCCCGTGCATCAGCGCGAGCGTGCGGGGCGCGAGCTTGGACAGGCCACGAATGGTCGTGCCCATGCCGGGATTGAGCGCCGAATACTTGAACAGGTTCTCGGCCTCGACCGCAGGACCGACCACGTCGCCGTCGGTCAGCACCTTGTCGTTGCCGAGCTGGGTGAAGAGGTCACCGCACAACAGCGTGCGGGTCGATTCCTCATACAGCACCCCGGCGTCCCAGCCGTGCGGCGTGTGCGGGGTGTCGATGAATCGCACCCGCTTGCCGCCGAGGTCGATGACCTCGCCGTCATTGAGGACGCGCGCCGGACGGTCGGCGAAATCGTTGAGCGACACCATGCAGCCGGTCTGGCCGTGCGCGGCCTGCGCGTGCGGCGCGACCGCGAGCCATTCGTTCATGGCGCCGCATTCGTCGGCCTCGAAATGGCCGAACGTGATCCAGCGCAGCCGCTCGGGCGCGATGATGCGGCTGAGAGCATCGCGATTGAGCGTGAACATCCGGCGCAGGCCGGTGTGGAACATGAGCGGCTCGTCGGCCAGGATGAGGAACTGGTTGAAGACGAAGCCGGCGGGCGGGGCGATATCGGGCACAAAGGTGGAAAGCCGGTAGATGCCGTCGGCGATTTCATTGATCTTGGTCTCCATAATGATCTCCACGGAATGATCAGGGTTGAAAAATCCCACCGGCCGGCAAGGCGCGGTGGACAGGCGCTTCATTTGACAATACATGAGTGTGTACCTAAATATGCGGGCCTGTCAATATGGATGCACACGTTCGTGCAATGAATTTTAGATGACCCGGACCTACCGGCTGGGGCGCCGCGCCGAGCAGCAGGCCGAGACCCGCCAGCGGATCGTCGAGGCCGCGGTCGACCTGCACAGCAGCGTCGGCCCGGCGCAGACGACCTTCAGCATGGTGGCCGAGCGGGCCGGCGTGCAGCGGCACACGCTCTATGCGCATTTCCCCGACGAGCGCAGCCTCAACCTCGCCTGCTCGGGGCACACGATCGAGCGCGATCCGCCGCCCGACGCCGCGCCCTGGCGCGCGATCGAGGACCGGGCCGAACGATTGAAAGCCGCGCTGTCGGCGATCTACGGCTGGTACGCCCGCAACGCCGGCCTGATGGCCTGCGTGCTGCGCGACGCCGAACATCACTCGCTCACCCGCGAGATCATGGCGTTGCGGTTCGGCCCGATCGTCAGGGCCTATCACGAGGCGCTCGAAGCGAAGCTCACCGCCCGGCAGCGCGCGATGGTGCAGCTCGCGTTGAGTTTCCACACATGGCGGACGCTGACCCGCGACGGCGGGCTCAAGCAAGGGGCCGCGGTCGACGCGATGGTGCAGGCGATCTTGGGCGCGAAGTGAGGACTTGATTACGAAATAAGGTCTTGGGCGCGAAGTGAGCGCGCGCCTCAGTCCGGCCAGGCGAGCAGCCGCTTGAACCGCGCCTGCCGCCGCTCGGCGGCGGTGCGGCGCGGCTTGTCGTTGCGGGCGCGCGCGGCCGTGAGCTCCGCCACCACCCGTTCGGCCACGATCTCGGCTTCGCCTGGATGCAGGTTGCAGGGATCGAGCTGAAAGAAGCCCCGTTCGACCTCGTGGTCGCGCACGATCACCGGCGGACTGCCGGCCGCGAGCGCGTCGGCCAGATCCCAGGCGGTCGTACCGGCCCGCTCGGGATCGACCGACAGCTTGAGCCGGTCGAGCGGATTGTTGGTCGGGTCCGGAATGATCTCGGCTGTGACGCCGGGAAGGCCAGCAAACTTCGCAACCCACAGATCGAGATAGACCCGCTCCTGCGCGCGGACTGCCTGATGATCGCGCCGCGCCCAGGCTTCCAGCGCCGCCATGGTGGCGACGATGCTCTCCTTGCCGACCTTCATGCCGCGCCCGATCCCGCTGTTCTGCAGGAAGGTCGCGCGCACGAGATCCTTGCGCCCCGCCACGATGCCGGCGGTCATGCCGCCGAGGAACTTGTGCGCACTGTAGATCGCGATGTCGGCCCCGGCGGCCAGAAAACCTTTGAGATCGTATTCGGAGGCCAGGTCGGCGATCACCGGGACGCCCTTGGCGCGGCAGGCGGCGGCGAAGACCTCGAGCGGAAGCTGGCCGTACTGCACGGTGTGGTGCGACACCACGTAGAGCGCCGCGGCGGTGCGCTCGGTGAGCTTCGCCTCGAGCTGATAGAGCCGCGCATCGGTGACGTTGCCGATCGGCGCGACCTTCGCGCCCGCGAGCCGGACCGCCTGCTCGATCGGCGCGCCGTAGCCGGTCATGTGGCCCATCTGGATCACGACCTCGTCCTTCATCCCGGTCGCGTCCGGCAACTGCTCGACACGCGCCAAGTCTGCCCCCGTCATCGCGCCCGCGATGGCGAGCGTGATGCCGGCGGAGGCGCTGGCGGTGACGAAGCCCGCCTCGGCACCGGGGAAAG
>JADMIO010854470.1_pt1 | contig 24277 bp, 24 predicted proteins | sample 8958161 | NCBI WGS metagenome assembly JADMIO01 (sample SAMN16585339, study PRJNA669376) | soil metagenome | isolation source: Crop rotation soil | place: USA: Cullars Rotation, Alabama | collected 2011
GTGCCGCCCCTACAGTTACGCCCGTCGAGGACAATTGGCGATGGCCGCCAACACAGATTAATCTGATGGATACCTTTTACGTAACGACACCTATCTACTACGCCAACAGCCTTCCGCATCTCGGTCACCTCTACACGATGATTGTCGCGGACACGGTTGCGCGCGCTAAAAGACAGCGCGGCATCGAGACCTATTTCTTAACCGGCACGGACGAACACGGCATCAACATCGAGCGCGCCGCTGAGAAGAACGGACGCACGCCGAAAGAGCAGGCCGATTACGTCGTCAGCTACTTCAAGAAGATGACGAGCGAGTTTGGTTTGGACACCGAACACGGCGGCTACGACATCTTCATGCGCACCACCGAGCCGTTTCACTACGATGGCGTAAGCGAGCTCTGGCTCCGCGTGTCGAAGGCGAAAACGCCAAAGGGCAATGACGCGCTTTACAAAGGTCACTATGAAGGCTGGTTCTGCGCTCCATGTGCGGAATACAAAACTGAAGACGAGTATCAGAAGCCGAAGAATGAAGGCGACCCGCCGACGTGTCTGATTCACGAGACGCCGTTGGATCGCGTTTCGGAAGAGAGCTACTTCTTTCGACTCTCCGACTACGATGAAGCGTTGCTGTCCGTGTACGAGCGACCGGGCTTTGTCAGACCTGAAGCAAGACGAAACGAAGTGATCAGCTTCGTTCGCGGTGGGCTCCAGGACCTGTCGGTGAGTCGTTTGAAGACGTCGGTGAGTTGGGGTGTGCCGGTGCCAGATGATCCGGCGCACACGATGTACGTCTGGTTCGACGCGTTGACGAATTACATCACCGCCATCGGCTTCGGAAACGAGGAGCGCCAGAAGGCGGTGGGTTTCGAGCGGTTTTGGCCCGCGCTGCATCTCGTCGGCAAAGACATCCTTCGGTTCCATGCGGTTTACTGGCCGGCGTTTCTACTTGCTGCTGGCATTGAACTGCCGCGCGCGATCGTTGCTCACGGCATGTGGCTCGATCCGAATGGTCGCAAGATGTCGAAGACACTGGGCAACACGATCGAGCTCGACGTCTTGCAGAAACACTTCTCCATCGACGCGATCCGTTATTTCTGCTTGCGCGAGATGGTGTTTGGACAGGATGGACGCTTCGGATACGAAGCATTGATCGATCGCGCAAACAGCGATCTCGCGAGTGGTCTTGGAAATCTCTCGAGCCGCACGCTGAAGATGATCGCGCTTTACTGCGAGTCGCTTATTCCTGCGTCTGCGGTTTCGGACGATTCTATCGAAGCTGCACGCGATCAATTCTTGCAGCACTTCGATAACCTCGCGTTTAGTCGTGCCCTCGAGACGGCGTGGTCTGTCGTAGCGCGTGTGGACAAGATGATCACGGACGCGAAGCCGTGGGATCTCGCAAAGGATGAGAATCAGAAGCCGGCGCTGGATGCGGTCCTGTATCGAGCGGCGGAGTCGCTTCGCTGGTTGACGGTGTTGCTGCATCCGGTGATGCCCGGTGCGAGCCAGGCGATCTGGAGTCAGCTAGGCCTTGACGGTTCGCCGGGACAGGTAAATCCCGTAGATCTGAAGTGGGGGGGGCTGAAGGAAGGCACTGCGATTCCTGAGGTGCAGCCTGTATTTCCACGTATCGACAAGGTAAAGACAATGTCAGAAATCAACGAGCCGGGGACGAAATTAGAGCCGCCGATGACTCACGCAACAGCGGCTGACGCCGTTCCCGGTGTGACCAGTTACATCGAGATCGACGACTTCGCGAAGGTCGATCTGCGCGTGGGCCAGGTGTTATCGGCCGAGCGTATTCCGAAAGCTGACAAGTTGCTGCTCATGAAGGTGGACATCGGCGAAGAACAACCACGCCAGATTCTCGCGGGCATCGCGCAATACTACGAGCCTGAAAAACTGATCGGACGCAAAGTCGTGATCGTCGCGAACCTGAGACCGCGCAAACTGCGCGGCCTCGAGTCGCAGGGAATGGTTGTCGCGGCGTCTTACGGCGAAGAAGGCCGTCCGGTCATAGCCACGTTCACCGAAGATGTCCCCAATGGCGCGCGTTTGAAGTAGCGATGTTCATTGACTCGCATGCGCATATCGATGGGACGGAGTTTGACGCAGATCGCGAAGCGGTTATAGCACGTGCTGAGGCTGCGGGCGTCTCATTGATCCTAAACGTCGGCACCGGCGATCCGCACAGTGACGCATTTGAACGTGCCGTCGAGTTAGGCCGGACGCACACAAACGTGCACACCGCCATCGGCGTACATCCTCACGACGCACGTCATTACGACGACGAAGCCGAAGCGAAGATCAAGCGCCTCGTGCAAAACGAGCGCGTGATAGCGTGGGGCGAGATCGGTCTCGACTTTCATTACGACAACTCGCCGCGTGACGTGCAAATCGAGGTCTTCAAGCGACAACTCAGAGCGGCGCGTGAGTGCAATCTTCCCGTCGTGATTCACACACGCGAAGCCGAACCCGAAACGATCGGCATTCTGCAAACCGAGTATTCCGGCGCTGAACGCCGCGGCATCTTTCACTGTTTCAGCGGCAGCATGGACCTCGCACTCAAGGGAATCGAGCTGGGCTTCATGATCTCGTTTTCCGGTATCGTGACGTTCAAGAAAGCTGAAGAACTACGCGCCGTCGCAAAAGCAGTCCCGGTCGATCGCCTGCTGATCGAGACTGACTGTCCCTACCTGAGTCCGATTCCACATCGCGGCAAACGAAACGAGCCTGCTTACGTCGTCGAAGTCGCACGCTGTCTTGCCGGCATTCACGGCATCCAACTCGAAGAGATAGCCCAACTGACCACCGACAATTTCCATCGCTTCTTCCGCCTCAGTTAGCCAACCACAAAGTCACAAAGACACAAATTGCTTTGTAAAATTAGTGTCTTTGTGCCTTTGTGGTTAGTAAGAGAGAAGTTTCACATGCTGCCCGTTTGATGTTATTCTCCGATCAAATGGCGCAGCAGAACTCCTTTGATATCGTCTCCGAGGTCGACTCAGCCGAGATAGCAAATGCGCTCAACCAAACCCTCAAAGAGGTGCGACAACGCTTCGATTTCAAAGGCAGCTCAGCCAACGTGGTGCACGAGAAAAACGAGCTCGTGCTCTCTGCCGAAGACGAGACAAAGCTGCGCAACATGAACGACATCCTGCAACAGAAACTCGTGCGACGCGGCGTTCCATTGAAAGCATTCAGCTACGGAAAGATCGAACCTGCCGCCGGTGGCACGGTGCGTCAGCGTGCGCAAATTCAGGAAGGCATCCCGACGGAAAAAGCGAAAGAGGTTGTGAAGTTCATCAAGGACAGCAAAGCAAAGGTCCAGGCTTCCATTCAGGGTGACATCGTCCGCGTGTCCGGCCGCGATCGGGACACGCTCCAGGACATCATCGCCAAGCTGAAGGGCAAAGACTTCGGCATTCACATGCAGTTTACGAACTATCGCTCAAACTGAGCCCCCATCAGTGTCATGACTACGTCAGGCCAAACAATCGCGCTCGATGAAGAAGCAAGAATCTCGGCGCGCCGCATCTTCAGCATCATCGCCAACGAGCTCCTGCAAGTCGAGCTCGAGTTTGAACGACAGGCGCGTTCGAACGTTCAGGTGATCGACTACCTCGGCGAGTACCTGCGCGCGTCCGGTGGTAAACGTGTGCGACCAGCATTGACGATACTTTCAACGTACGCAGTCGGCGGTGATGGCGCGCGTTACAACTCGATTCGCATGGCCACAGTCATGGAGTTTCTGCATACCGCGACGCTGGTCCATGACGACGTGATCGACAAAGCCGACATGCGGCGGAAGCGACCGACGGTCAACGCGCTTTACGGGAACGAGACCGCGGTGCTGATGGGCGATTGGTTGTACATGTCTGCGTTTGAAACGAGCCTCGCTGAAAGATCGCTTCCGATCCTCGACATCCTCACCAGCGTCACACGCAAGATGACGGAAGGCGAACTGTTGCAGTTGACGTTACTGGGCGACGCGGCGATATCTGAAGCACAGTACTTCGACGTGCTCAAACGCAAGACTGCGTATCTCTTCAGTGCGAGTTGTGAGATCGGCGCGATCCTCGGCGGCGCGAGCGAGCAGCAGCAGACGGCGCTGCGTGATTACGGACTCAATCTCGGAACGGCGTTTCAGTTGATCGACGACCTGCTCGATTTCACTTCAAGCGAAGAAGCCCTGGGCAAAGCGGCTGGCGCGGATCTGCTGGGCGGGAAGGTCACTCTGCCGTTGATCTACTTGCGCGAGGCGGAGCCGAAGTCGCTGGAAATGATTCAGACGGTCCTTCGCGAAGCGAAATACGGCAGCGCCAAGCAGGCTGATCTCCTTGAAGCAATCACACGCACGGGCGCGCTGGAACGCGCTCGCGCAAGGGCCGACGAGTACGCGGAAGCCGCGCGAACCGCGCTCGAAAACCTTCCGGATTCGGATTACTGCGACTCGTTACGCGCCCTCCCAACGTACATCCTCGACCGCGATCGATAATTTTTTGCCACAGATCACGCGGATAGAAATCGGATTTTATCCGTGTTCATCTGTGCCTAAATTATTGTAGAATCTGGCGCGATGAGTGAAAACCTTCTCTCTCGTCTGGAACAAAGCCTGCGCCAATCGCGCGCGGCGCGCATGCATCTGGCCGCGCGTCTGCGGGAGTTGGAGGCTGAGGCTGACAGTGTCCGGGCTGAACTGGCCGAGATGGACACGTTGGCCAGCCAGACTGAAGCCGCGATTTACCGCCTGCTGTCGTCAGTCCTCGCTTCGGGGAACATCTCCCTTGGTTTGCCGTCAGACGCCGAGTTGGAAGCCGCGATGCGGCAGTCGCCACCTGCCGAGCGACGACCACAGATCCCGACAGTGCGCAATAACGTCGAAATCCTGAGTGACCGGTTCATGGATCGAACCATTCCTCAGGCAGTCACACTGCTGCTGCGAGAAGAAGGTGGGCCGCTGCACGTAAACGAAATCTACAATCGCTTGCTCGAAGGTGGCTTCAAGTTCACCGGGCAAAATCCGACCATCAGCGTGGCCGTGTCCCTCAATCGCAATTCACGCTTTCGCAAAGTCGCCCCCGGAACCTTTGACCTCGTCATGCGCGACGCCTCCAAGGCTTCCTGATCTGTGCGCGCGATCGTTCTTTCCGCCGGTTACGGCACACGCCTCTGGCCACTCACCGAAGACCGCACAAAACCTGCAATACCGATTCTCGGAAAGCCGCTCGTCGGTTACGTCGCGGAATATCTCGCCGGTTACGGTATCGATGAGATCCTCGTGAACCTGCATCATCGTCCTGAGTCAGTCAGGCGAGCGTTGGGTGATGGGCGTCGCTTCGGCGTGAAGCTCTACTACGTTGAGGAACCAGAGATCCTGGGGACCAGTGGCGCTCTCGACAACACGCGCGAGTTTTTTGAGCGTGAGACGTTCGTCGCCGTCAACGGAAAGATCATCACCGACATCGACTTGAACGCCGCGCTCGAGACTCATCGAAAGATGAACGCAATCGCAACCCTGGTGCTGCTTCCGAATACACGTCGCGAACGCTTTAGCGTAGTTGAAACGGAAGCCGGTCGCGTCAAAGGGTTCGGCGGTATGCCGATCGATAGCAATGAAGGCCCTGCGCCACTGATGTTCACCGGCATACAAATCCTCGAGCCACGAATCTTCGAATACATTCCGCGTGGTGTTTTCTCTCATTCGACAACAGACGTCTATCCGCAAGCGATAGCTAACGGTGAAGTCATCGCAGCACACACGGCTTCAGGCAAGTGGCGCGAGCTTTCAACGTTGAGAAGATATCTCGACATCAGCATTGAGTTGTTGAAGGAAGAAGGCAAGTCGTTTGTCGCCGGAACGCAGACGGTCATCTCTCCCTCGGCGACGATTAACGAGTCGATACTTTGGGACGACGTGGAAGTCGGTGCGGGCGCTCGTGTCACGCGCGCCATACTCGCCGACGACGTGAAGATCAATGCCGGCGAGATCATCGAGAATGCCGTGGTCGTGCCGCGCCAGTTAATCGAAGGCAAAAAGCCACCGGAGAAGGCTCTACCCGGTCATGTTCAAGGTGAAAACTTTATCGTGCCGCTGTGATACAATCCGCGCGTCGACGCCGCAATTTCCCAAATGAAACCCAGATGAGTGCTCCGAAACCTGTGATTTCCAACGTATTTGAATCGTCGGCGTCAGATCGTCTTGCGAAATTCATCGATCAGCAGGGAATCGCAAGTAAGGAAGCCATCCCTCTTACGCCAGATGCGTCAACGCGCAAGTATTACCGCATCGGCTGGAAGAAGCGCACCGCGGTAGCGGCAGTCTATCCCGAACCTTTCGATCCCGAATTCCATCCGTATCTGGACGTGACGCGGTTGTTTCTCGATTGCGAGATTCCGGTGCCGGAAATCTATGCGGTCGACGGCAGCGCCGGGATCATCGTGCAGGAAGATCTGGGCGACCGGCAGCTTTTTCAAGTTTACGATGAAGAGACAGACGAACAGTGCGACGAGTACAAAGAGCAGGCAATCGCACTGATCGCGAAGATTCAGAGTGCAACTGAAAGAGCTTACGAGATGCAGTCGATCGCGAGCCGTCTGGCTTTTGACGAAGCGAAGCTTTCGTGGGAGCTCGACTTCTTTTTCGAACATTACTTCGGCAGCTTGCGAGGTGAGACACTGCGTCACGCCGAAGTCGCGGAGCTAAAGGCTGAACTGAACGACATCGCCGCGGAGCTCGCAGCGGTGCCGCGCGTGCTTTGCCATCGCGACTATCACGCGTCCAACCTGATGATCGATAGTCGCAAACGCATTCGCATTGTGGATCATCAGGACGCGCGGATGGGGCCGGCGAGTTATGACCTGGTTTCGTTTCTACTCGATCGCCAACCGTGTCCACCATCGCTCGCCGAACTACGCGCTCACCGGCTTTTCTTTCTCGAAGAGCGACGCCTGCTGGGACTCGGCGCAATCGACCCCGATGACTTCGCGCTCGAATTTCGTCTCATGACAATTCAGCGCGGCTTGAAAGCAACGGGCACCTTCTCATGTCAGACCGCAGTGTACGGGAGGGGAACTGTCTACCAGCAATTCATTGAACCCACACTTCAAATCGTTTTGCAGGCCGCCGAATGGCTTGAAAGATTCCCCACACTGCGTAGGATGTTAAAGGAACGTATCAACTAACTGCTTACACTTCTCGGTTTTTAGATGACAACTCAACCACAAGCAAGCGCTTCAGCCGATCACACTTACATCAACCAACTTTCAAAGCACGAGGGCGCTGAGATAGTCCTTAAAGGATGGCTCTACAACATGCGCTCGAGCGGCAAGATTGCCTTTCCGCAACTGCGCGACGGCACCGGCATCGTGCAATGCGTCGTATTGAAGAATGCGATCTCGCCGGAACTGTGGGAACAGTTGAAGGGACTGGGCCAGGAATCAGCACTCGTGATCAAGGGCACTGTGCGCGCGGACAATCGCGCGCCGGGCGGTTACGAGATTGACGTGAGCAATGCTGAGGTGCTGCAAGAGGTCCACGATTATCCGATCACGCCAAAGGAACACGGCACGGAGTTTCTCATGGATCACAGGCACCTTTGGCTGCGCTCGCGGCGGCAACACGCTGTGCTGAAAGTCAGGCATACCGTGATCCAGGCAGTCAGAAATTTTCTCGACAACGATGGCTTTACGCTTTGCGATACGCCGATCTTCACGCCGGCGGCTTGTGAAGGGACAACCACACTCTTCGAAGTGGATTATTTCGAAGGTGAGAAGGCTTACTTGAGTCAATCAGGTCAGCTTTATAACGAAGCCACCGCTGCTGCGTTCGGGAAGATCTACTGTTTTGGTCCCACTTTCAGAGCCGAGAAGTCAAAAACGCGACGACATCTGACTGAGTTCTGGATGGTCGAGCCGGAGATGGCTTACAGCACGCTCGAAGACGTGATGAGTTTGGCCGAGCGCTTCCTCGCTTACATCGCGGCGCAGGTGCTCGAGAAGAGAAGTGAAGAGTTGAAAGTGTTGGAGCGCGACACGTCGAAGCTCGAAGCAATTGTGCCGCCGTTTCCGCGTCTTCATTACGATGATGCGGTGAAGATGCTTCATGAGGGATTTGAGAAAGGCGCCATGGAGTCGAAGTTTGAATGGGGTGGCGACTTCGGCGCTCCCGATGAAACGTACATCTCGAGCCAGTTCGATAAGCCGGTGATGGTCCATCACTATCCGGCTGCTGTGAAAGCGTTCTACATGGCGAGAGATCCGGAGCGGCCGGAGCTTGCGTTGGGAGTCGACGTGCTGGCACCGGAGGGTTACGGTGAAGTGATTGGTGGTGGTGAACGCGCGACGTCGATCGATTTTCTCAAAGAGCAGATCTCCTCGCACCAGCTTCCGCAGGAAGCATTCGAGTGGTATCTCGACCTGCGGCGTTACGGCAGCGTTCCGCACGGTGGTTTCGGAATGGGCATCGAGCGTTGCACGGCATGGATGTGCGGTATAGAGCACATTCGAGAAACGATCCCGTTCCCGCGTATGCTATATCGCATCCGCCCCTAATCTTCGCATGGTTATGGTTCGACGACGGGCGGCCACGGAGTGCCGCCCCTACAATACGTCCCGATTCTTTGAAGATTGTGAAACGAACTGTAGGGGCGGCACTCCGTGGCCGCCCGTGCTGCGATTTTTAATATCCGAGGTATGGGTATGACGTGTCCGAGATGTGGTGCTCAATTACTTGAAGGTTCGACTTTCTGCGGAGCGTGTGGCAACCGACTGGCCCCGACTGCGACGCAGCCTGTTAATCCCGGCGCGGGGCGTGGGATTCAGATCGACGAGGATTCTCGCGGTCACGGCAGAGGCTACAACTATGAGGTGTTACATCAACCATCATTCTCGCTCGCCGTTCTCCAGCTCCAGGCCGAGCAGTCGATCCAGGCCGAAGCAGGCGCAATGGTTTCGATGTCGGCGAACATTGAGCTCCAGTCACAGATGAAGGGCGGCCTTTTCGGCGCGATCAAGAGAGCAGCCGGCGGCGAGTCGGCATTTATCTCGACGTTCACTGCTCGCGGTGGCCCAGGTGAAGTCACGCTTGCTCCGGGAGCGCCCGGAGACGTTGCTGCGATTGAGCTGAGCGGCCAGCCGTTCTTCGTGCAATCAAGCTCTTATCTTGCGGGCGACGCCAGTCTCACAGTCGACACGAAGTGGGGCGGTGCGAAGTCATTCTTCTCCGGTGAAGGATTGTTTGTGCTGATGGTCCAGGGTCAGGGACTGCTGCTCGTCTCGTCCTTCGGTGCGATCCATCGCAAGCGACTACAACCGGGCGAACGTTACGTCGTCGACACAGGACATCTCGTAGCATGGGAAGGCACTACCCAATACACGCTTCGCAAAGCGGCGTCGGGTTTCTTCCGCAGCATGATGAGCGGCGAAGGCATTGTGGCGGAGTTTACCGGACCCGGTGAACTGTTGATTCAAACTCGAAATCTTGCGGCGCTCGCGGGCTTGCTGAAGCCCTTCTTCCCGACTCAGGGTGGCGGCGGTGGCGGCTTCAATTTCAATTTAGGCGGATGAGCGCGGAACCAAACAGATCGGTAAGTATGCTGGGTGTGCCGCTTGGTTACGGCGCGAGCATGGCTGGTGTCGACATTGGACCAGCCGCGCTACGTGTCGCACGTTTGAACCAGCGCATCGCGCGACTCGGATACTCAGTTAGAGATCTGGGTGACATGCGGCTTGAACGTCCACAGACGTTTCCTGAAGTGGACGACAAGCTGAAATACGTTCGCGAGATCAGCAACGCGTGCGAACAACTGGCGAAAGAAGTTGAAGCGATACTCGAAGCGAATCAACTGCCGCTGGTACTAGGCGGCGATCACTCGATCGCAATCGGATCGTTTGCGGGCGTCGTTTCTCACTTCAAGAAACAAGGCAAGACCATCGGCTTGATTTGGTTTGACGCACACGCCGACATAAACACACCGGAAACAACTCCGTCAGGCAACATTCACGGCATGCCTCTCGCCGCGCTGCTCGGCTACGGCGCGCCTGAGCTCACGAACGTCGGCGGTTTTGCGCCCAAGCTCGATCCAACGTTGTGCGCTCACGTTGGCGCGCGCGATATCGATCCCGGTGAAAGGGAAATGATCAGAAAACTCGGAATCCGTTTCTTCACGATGCGCGAGATCGATGAGCGCGGAATGAGCGCATGCATGGACGAAGCAATCGCGATCGCTTCACGCGGCACGGGAGGTTATGCAGTCACGTTTGACGTTGATGCTTTAGACCCTGGTGATGCACCGGGATCGGGAACACTCGTTCGCGGCGGGCTAACTTATCGTGAAGCGCATCTCGGGATGGAGAAGATCGCTGAAGCGGGTGGCATGCGTTCGCTTGAAATTGTCGAGATCAATACCGCGCTCGATGTTAATAACAAGACGGCGGAATTGGGCGTGGAGCTGATTCTGTCGGCGTTGGGCAAGACGATTCTGTAAGACCATGTTGGAAGAAAGATATTTCTCCCGCAAAGGCGCAAAGACGCAAAGAAGACCCTTTAGCAACGCGGTAGCGCTTTGCGCCTTTGCGCCTTTGCGGGAGAAATATTTTCACATAGGGCAGTAGGAATGGCGAAAAAGCTTCGCGTCGGAGTCATCTTCGGTGGGCGATCGGGTGAGCACGAAGTTTCGATCCGATCGGCGCGCGCGATCGTCGAGGCTATCGATCGGCGGAAGTTTGAAGTGGTGCCGATTGCGATCACGAAGGAAGGGAAGTGGCTCGCTCCGGCGCAGTCGGCGCAACTTCTTCCAGCCGCCGTCCATTCATTGCTGCCTTCGAAGACCCACACGGCGACGGGCGACGTCGCACTGCTCGGCGATCCCTCACGCAAAGGTTTAATCTCACTCGACGGCAGTGAGCAACGGTTAACAGGCGAGAAGCTCGACGTCGTGTTTCCAGCCCTGCACGGCACGTACGGTGAAGACGGCACACTTCAAGGATTACTTGAGATGGCTGATGTACCTTACGTTGGTTGTGGCGTTCTCGCTTCGTCATGCGGCATGGACAAGGTGACGATGAAGTCGCTGTTCGTACAGGCTGGCTTGCCGATCTGCAAACACATCTGGTTCCTGCGATCTCAGTGGCGAAACAATCCGGCTAGAGTAATACGTAAGGTGACGAGCGATCTTGGTCTGCCGTGTTTTGTGAAGCCGGCGAACCTGGGTTCGTCAGTGGGTGTGTCGCGCGCGACGAATAAGAAGTCGTTGACGGACGCGATCGATCTCGCTGCTGAATACGATCGGAAGATCATCGTCGAGGAAGAACTGATCGCTCGCGAGATCGAGTGCGCGGTGCTTGGCAACGATGAACCGAAGGCGAGCTTGCCGGGTGAGTACGTTGTTTATGACGAGGCGGCGAGGTTCCTTGACTACACGGAGAAGTACTCGAATACGGGGAACGTGAGTTTTGTCGTTCCGGCGCCGCTGTCGAAGTCGATGACGACGAATATTCAGCGGATGGCGATCCGCGCGTTTCAGTCGATTGATGGCGCTGGGCTGGCGAGAGTCGATTTCTTTCTGCCGCGAAATGGCGGAAAGCTGGTAGTGAATGAGTTGAACACGATGCCCGGGCTGACGGAGGTTTCGGGTTATCCGAAGATGTGGGCAGCGTCAGGACTGCCGTTTCCGCAATTGCTTGAAACGCTCATTGAGCTCGCGTTTGAGAGACACAAAGACAAGTCGCTTACCAAGACCTCACGATAAGTCATAGACAGATTACGCAGATTTTATTTAGGAGCGCGATAGCCTTTGCGGGTGCGAACCGTGAGATCTTCGCGCGAGAGTTTTACTTCAAGCGTGCGCCACTTCCCGTCGCGTTTCTTATTAACTGGGCGATAAGAGATCGTGTACTGGTGGCCCAGTTCCTCTGCAATGCCTGCGAAAGCGTCGCGTAACGCTGGTCCACCGGGAGTCGCGACAAATCTTCCACCTGTCTTCTCTGCAAACTCCTTCAACGCACCAGCGCTCTGGTGTTTTGTAGTTCCCGCGACGTCCATGCTCGACATATCAACCGCGTAAATACTCGCGCCAATTGCCAACGCACTTTCGAGTGCTTTGTTACTTGTAGCTTTACTCGAAGTGTCCATTCCGTCTGACAGGATCACGATCGCTTTGCGCTGCTCTGGACGATCGGCAAGCGTCTTCGCAGCTTCAACGATCGCGTCGTTAAGAGTTGTCATGCCCTTTGCACGAATCGCGTAGGCTGTCGGCGCCAGGTCTCTGCCACCTGAAAACTCCTGCACGCGCTCGACCTTCGAATCAAACCTGAAAACTGCTGCGACATCTTCGGGACGAAGCCCATCGAGAAACCTTATCGCCGCCGAGCGCGCGAGAGAGAATCGCGCTTCCATGCTTCCCGAACTATCAAGCAGCACGACCGCCGCATACGGAGACTCATGTAGCGAAAAGCTAGCGATCGTCTCCGGCTGCACTTCAACACCATCTTCGTAGATTTTGAAGTCTGACTTCTTCAGCGCCTTGACGTAACTGCCGGCCTTGTCGGTGACGGTGATGTTGAGCACAACGAGATCGGTGTTCACACGAATCACATCGTCGTCCTGCGCGACGACGTGCAACGCACTAGCCATCAAAAGTACGAGCAGAAAGGGAATCGTCTTGCGCATTAGTTTTGAGGAACAAAGCTGCGGAGCATCTTCAGCAGCTCAAGTAAAACATTAGCCTTGCCGATCACCGAAGCTGACACTACTTGCCGCGGAGTGTCTTGCACATGCTTTGACAACGACTCACTCGCTTCGGCGATTTGCGTGACAGTGCCGCACAGATCAGAGGGCTTGTTGTCGATTGTGATGTCCTCATCTCCGCCTCCAGCTTCACCGCGAATCTTCTTAGTGAGCTTCTCGATGCGTTCCACTTTCTTCAGCGAATCGCGATCGACAACCGTCTTATCTTTCAGAGTATCGCGAAGATCTTTGCCAATCTCGGCAATTTCGTGCGCGCGTTTGATATTTTCTTCATGTTCCTTCTCCGCCATCTTGATCATTCGCTTCGCGCGGAGCTCTTCTTCAAAGGTTGTGAGCGGTCGATCCTCTGGTTCTTTCATCGTGCCATCGGCGGTCCGGGGCGGAGGAGTAGGTGCAGGTCGCGGTGGAACTTGAGCGACACCCACACCGCTGCCGAACAGAACGACGAAGAAGATCAAAGTGGAAAGCAAGCGCACCCTGTTTGAAGTTTTCTTCATTCGGTTCTGAGAGTTGACTTTAACAATCGGCACGCCGACCCCTAAACTAAAACTTAAAACTATTACTGGAGGGAGACTACGGAACGCGCACCGGATTGTCGGGTGAGTTGATGAACTCTCCGGGCTTACCACCCGAACGCTTGACGACCTGCGGCTGAAGTCGCTCAGGCGTTCGCTTCTTTCCTTGTGAGGAGCTGTATGCAATCAGACTTGATTGCGGATCCGCTTTCAAACCGACGAGACGAATCGAAGCGACCTTCTGCGCCGGCATTGTTACTGAATAAGAACCCTCTTGTTCCGGCTGCAACTGCGCTGGCGTGACTGGCAGCACACTCTCTTCGACTCCGCCATCTTTGCGGTTGCGCAGTGCAATGACAACGGAAAGGCCGTTCAATTCCTGCTTCGAAATGTTCTTTACCACGCCACCAATCGTCGTCATGCCGTTTGTCAGAGTCGGCTCATCAATGACGACGTGCGCCAATGGTGGCCCTGTTGGACCAGTCTCCACAACTGGCGGCGATGTGTTTTCGGCGAGTGCTTTTTGTACGTAGTACCTGCGAATGAGGCCGTAGCCTACGAGGAGTATCGCAGTGACAGCCACTGCGCAAACAGCCGCGAGCAGCTTTCGTTTGTTTGATTCTTGCTCACGGGCAACGGCTTCTTCCGGATGAAAGGGATCATTAATCATTGAATACTCAGCTCACGTACTTCCTTAACTTCATGGCTGCGGGTTTCGACCCGGAGGAGGTGCACCGGTGACAGCCGATATCAGACCTTCGAGAAACTGATCTTCAGCGAGACCACTGCTGCGCAACGTGGTCCACTCGGCGCCGGTCGCGCCATCACTGCGTCCTTCAACCTTTGCGTTAACTGCGACGTTTGCAGTCGAGCCGTCGATCGGTTGAATCTCGACCGTCAACGTGTAACGACCCCGCGTCCATCCGCGTGCACTCGAAGCAGGCACGTCAGCGTATCGACCGAGATCTGCTTCTGCGACAACTGCTCCTTTCGTAAACGTGAAAGGCTGACTGACGATTATTCCGTCAGACGGTCTCGACGCCGCTTCGTCGACGACCAGCTTCTTATCGCGCATCAGCTCCTCGACCGCTTTGATGATTACATCGCGTCGTCCGCTTAAGCGATAAGGATTTGGAAGCGGCGGAGTCTCCGGAGTGCGGCCACGGCCGAAGTCCATTCCACGGCCCGCGCCGACGTCGGTCTTGTTGCCGTTGTTTGCCGGCGTTCGATCCGAACCGCTATCTCGAACGCGCTCGTTTTGCTTGTCGACACCCTTAGCTGCCTGTGCAAGCGCCGGGATGGAACAGACGATCAATATCAGCAGACCAGTGATTATGCGCAACATAGCAACACCCTGCTTTCACTTTTGCAATGAACTTCACCGGGGACTCGTAAACTGAGAATAGATTAACGGTCAATCAAAGACAAGCTTGACTTTGGAGTAACCAAGTGAAGGATTTGTTGCCTTTGTATGTGGGGGATTTCAAAAACGGTGATTCAAATTGTAGGGGCGGCACTCCGTGGCCGCCCCCTATAGCGAAAAAGAAATTTTCTAGAATATTTTGTTCGCAAGCGAGGGGCGGCCACGGAGTGCCGACCCTACAATTATTCTCGTTGCGTTCTCTCTCTGGCGTCGCGTTCGCGTTCCCATTTGCGCAAGGCTTGAACACCCGTCTCAAACTCAGCGCCGTTTGAGTAGAAGTTGTGTGCGCCGTCGTCGCGATCGGGATTGCGAACGTAGTAGAGATAGTCAGACGTGGCCGGGTTCAAAGCGGCTTTAAGCGAACTCTCACCAGGTGAGGCAACCGGTCCGGGCGGCAGTCCGGCAAAGATGCGAGTGTTATATGGCGAACGCCTTTGTAGATCGCTCAGGTAAACCTTCCCGTCGTAACGCCATTTTCCCTCGAGCTTCGACGCATAGATGACGCTTGAGTCAACGGCGAGCGGAATGTCTTTTTGCAGGCGATTGTAGATGACTGATGCCACTAGCGGTCGCTCTGCGGCGAGTTTCGCCTCGGTCTCGATGATTGATGCAGTGGTCACGATCTGCCGAGGCGTGAAATTGAGACTACGCGCGCGTCCCATCCAGTCAGGTTTCCAAACGTCGCGAAAACGCTTAACCATCATTTCAATCAACTCGGCTGGCGTCGTCTCTGGAGAGAATTCATACGTGTCAGGGAAAAGGTAGCCTTCGAGGTTCTTTGCTTCCGGGTCGAGATCGCTGATCAAGCTCACGTTATTCATTAACTCCAGCGCCTCATCATCGCTGGAAAGTTTCAGTTCAGGAACCTGCGCCATTGCGCGCGCAATGTCCCAACGCGTCCAGCCTTCGATAATCGTCAGGCGATTGAGACGTCGTTGACCTTGTTGCAGCTTGGCCAGGACGCCGAGAGGGGAAATCGGTGAGGGAAAGTCGTATTCACCTGCTTTCAGCGTCGCTCCGGCTCCCGTGCCCTTCAAGTAAAGCATTAAGGGCCATTCGTGTTTAATCACGCCCTCGGTCGCCAGTCTCTTAACAATCGCGCTGGGAGATGTTCCCTTTGGAATCTCGATGTACTGACCGGTTTTGGTATGGGTGATGGGTTTGCGCAGGTCTCGGTAGGTCCACGCTCCGAGACCAGCCGTGGCAAGCAGGCCTACCACGATTATCAGAAGTATTAGCCGCTTCATTCGGGTGTTGTGTCCTGATTTTCGGTATGTGTGACCGCAGACGGATCGACGCGCGTTCTTTCCTGGTCAGTTACGATAAAGTCTCGCAGGATCGTCGCTGCCGCTTCGCCATCTACGAGTCCCGGGATGTCTTCAGCCTTCAGGCCCTCTGCCTTTAAATTCTCCGTCGCTTCGAAGGATGTCAAGCGCTCGTCTTGAAGATACACCGGCTGCGCGATGGATTTGGCGAGATTGATGGCCAGGCGTTGGACATTCTGGGCGGCGTCACCTTCAGTTCCATCCATCCTCAACGGCAAACCAACTACTATCGTTTGGGCGTCAAAGCGCTCAACCAGGTTTCGAACGTCCTGAAGTAGTTTTTTCCAGCTCGAACGTTTGAGTGGCGGGAGTCGTTTAGTTGTAATCAACCTCTCGTCCGAGATCGCTGCCCCGACAAGTTTTTCGCCGAGATCGAGGGCGAGAATTGGTCCGGTGACTTGAGATTTATTCTTTGATCTTTGCACGTCCGCTCGGAAGTTCTCTATCCACAGATTACACAGATTGTTTCTTGGAATCTGTGTAATCTGTGGATAGAAGCTTTAGCTTGCACCCCGTAAATGCCGCCTGTATCATACGTTTCGTTCGCAAAACGCGCGATCTTTGTTGGTCCGGGCTCTAACGTAATCCAAGAGGTAGGTAAATGTCATTTCGTACCAAATTCATTCTGACGCTGCTGTCCGCCACGCTAACTCTCTATACCGCCGTGGGTGGTTGGATTTCCACGCGAGCGCAACAGCCGGCAAACGATCCCAATGCGCAGTTGCGTATCTTCGAGAGCGTGCTCCAGCACATTCAGAACGATTATGTAGATGAACCAAACATGGAGAAGGTTCGGGCAGGCGCCTTACGCGGCCTTGCTTACGGACTCGATCCTTATTCGACCTACCTGACACCCGAGCAAGTGCGCGAGTACAACGCCAGCAATAAGGACAACCAAGTGGGTATCGGAGCCGAGCTTTCGCAGTACGCTTCTTACCTCTACGTGATCGCTCCAATGAAAGGCTCGCCGGCGGATCAGGCCGGACTCAACCCGGGCGACATCATTGAGTACATCGACAACAAAGCGACGCGAGACATCTCTCTTTACGACGCTAAACAACTCCTGAACGGCGCTGCCGGTTCGGAAGTTAAGCTGCGCGTGCTGCGTGCGAATTCAAGCCCGCTGACGGTGACCGTGAAGCGTGGCTCTACGCGCGCTGCTGCTGCCGAAGCGCGAATGGAAGCCGGACGCGTCGGCGTTCTGCGAATCAACAGTTTTGCTGATGGTGAATCCGCTGAAATACGCAATCGCTTACAGGATCTACTCAAACAGGGCGCGCAGAAGATCGTGCTCGACATGCGCGACACGGCAGGTGGATCGCTGACTGAAGCGGTAGCTGTTGCAAATCTCTTCCTGAAAGACGGCGTCATCGCTCAAACAATCGGCCGTGAAGGGAAGGCGCTGAAGACATTTAACGCGGATCCGGAGCTGACCAAGTTTATCGGCCCGGTGGTGGCGATGATCGACACCGGCACCGCGGGCGCTGCTGAAGTCGTTGCGTCAGCGTTGTTGGATCGGAATCGTGGTCAGGTTGTCGGCGAGAAGAGTTTTGGCGCCGGCACCGAACAACAGCTCTTCTCACTGCGTGGTGGCGATGGTCTGCTGTTGACGACGGTTAAGTGGGCAAGTGCAAACGGCAAGACATTCCTGGGCGAGGATCGCGCTCATTCCGGTGTTGCTCCAACGGTTGAGGTCAAGGGTCAGGAGATTTCCGAATCAGTCGATCCTGACGATCTGACCGGTAACGATGACGACGAGATCAGGAAGCCCGACGCGGGGAATGACAAGCGTGAGACAACGCCAGCGCCCGCAGTCAAACCAGCCACTGAGGATTTGCAACTGAAGAAGGCTCTCGAGCTCTTGAACAAACCAGCAGCCCAACGCGCTGCTGCCTAAAGCAAGCCACACATTGAACGCGGATGGTTCCGGATTAATTCGTATCCCATCCGCGTTTTTCTGTGGCCGATATCGGGTAGTCATCATTGGGTTTAGTTTGTGAATTTCTTGCAAAACACTCTATTGCTCCTCTAACTGCTAGAATTCAACTCATCCCGACACAGAGGAATAATTCTTGCTGAAACCCGACTACGTTGGGAAGTACTGGATCTTTTGCAAGGAGAAGCAGAGCGATGATTATGACAAACAAACTACTCCCAGTGGCCTTGATTGCCGCGCTAGTCGGCGGGTCAGTAGGCGCATTGGTTATGCATAAGAGTCAGCCGGCCTCAGCCGAGACTAAAGTTGCCGGAGTTCAAGAAACCGCTAAGGCTGAACAGGTTTCGGACAATGAAATGGTTCCGACCGAGTTCAACACAGCAGGCGAGCAGACGGCTTACAAGACAGGTTTCGCGGACGGATTTGCCGCGGCATCTTCACAGGCTGAAAATCGAACGGTGACGACCACGCGACGCGCTCCGACACGAGTTGTGTATCGCAATAGCGGCAGCCGCACGGCTTCGAATCGCGTTTACTACGACTATCAGCCGCGCAAGCGCAGCTTCTGGGACAAGCACCGCGATAAGTTGACGGTTGCTATGGGTACCGGTGCTGGCGCTGCTATCGGCGGACTGATCGGTGGTAAGAAGGGTGCTGCGATTGGTGCGCTGTCGGGTGCTGGTGGTTCCGCATTGTGGACCTACAAACTGCGCAACCGAGATCGTAACTACTAACTGAAATGAGCAAAGCTAAACTTGCTATCGCTCTAAGTACTCTCAGTGTTGCATTAGTTGTTTGGGCGATTCCGATTTCCGGAATCGCCCAACAACGTGTTCGGCAACCTGAAGTGCGGCGAGTCAGTGAACCGATAGCGCCGATTCGCCTGCGTGACGAGAGCGATCGCGGGCTGTTGGCGAGCGGGTGGATCAATGGCGCCGGGCCGTTTGTCTTTGCGATCGATACGGGCGCCGGTGTTTCGCTTATCAGCCGCAATGTCGTTGAGCAGGCGCGGCTGCAAATGACAAAATCTCGCAGACCACTCGTGGGTGGCCTCAGCACGTCGCCAATTTCTTCAGATCAGGAGAGCCGCATTGCGGGTTTGGCGTTGGGGACGCGAGACAATCGAGTGCCGGGAAGTTTTGCGGTGGCGATTGTTGATAACCTGCCGCGGTCGATTGATGGCGTGTTGGATCCGACTGACGTTTTTAAGCCGTTCGGATATTCGGTTGACCTGCCGAATCGTGAGTTACATGTGTTTGACACGGCCACGTACCGGCTGCGTTTGAATGACGTACCGCAGGAGGGTGCAGTGGTGCGTTGGGTTGGAAACGATCGGCCGTTTGTGCGTTTAGGTGATGGTCGTCTCGCGCTGATCGACACCGGATCGGGTTTTGGGCTCGCGTTGAACGAAGTAGGGAATCACAGGCGTAGTGGAAACGCTGTCCACGACTTGGGCGGTGGAACAGTTCAATCGCGTCGAGTTGAGCCACATACCGTGAGCATTGGGGCACTCGTTCTCAACGGCGTGCCGACTGATGTGCTGACAGGAGCCGCGCCGGGAACACCCATTATCATCGGACGCCGCGCACTATTCCCGTTTCGCATCACCTTCGATCCCGCCTCAAGGCTGATCTCCTTCGAACCGACAGAATAATTCCCGCAAAGGCGCAAAGAAAAGACGCCAAGGTTTTTCTAAGCGGGATTTCTTTGCGCCTTTGCGCCTTGGCGGGAACTAAAGTGGGATGTTGCCGTGCTTTCGCGGTGGATTGGTGTCGCGTTTGTTTTCGAGGAGGCCGAGGGCTCGGATCAGTTTGGGCCTTGTTTGTGACGGCTCGATCACTTCGTCGACGAATCCTCGTTCAGCGGCAATGTATGGATTGGCGAACTTATCTTGCAGTTCCAGGATGCGGCTGTTGCGTGCTGACTCTTTGTCCTGTGCTTCGTTGAGCTCGCGCCGGTAGAGAATTCCCACCGCTCCCTCAGCACCCATCACTGCGATCTCCGCAGATGGCCACGCAAAGTTGACGTCTGTGCGGATGTGCTTGGAAGCCATCACGCAGTACGCGCCGCCGTATGCCTTGCGCGTGATCACGGTGACTTTGGGCACCGTCGCTTCAGCAAATGCATAGAGAAGCTTGGCGCCGTGAGTGATGATGCCGCCATGCTCCTGCGAAACACCTGGCAGAAACCCCGGCACGTCCTCAAAAACTATCAACGGAATATTGAAGCAGTCACAGAAGCGCACAAAGCGCGCGCCTTTGACGGAGGCTGCGATATCAAGCACGCCCGCGAGGAACGCAGGCTGGTTCGCAACGATGCCGACAGAACGTCCACCGAGCCGCGCGAATCCAACACAAATGTTCGGCGCAAACATCTGCTGCACTTCAAAAAAGTAACCATCGTCGACCACCGCATTGATGACGTCGCGAATGTCGTAAGGCTGATTCGACGCCTCGGGAACAATGTCGTTCAGTTTCGACTCGAGACGATCGATCGGATCGCTCGCGTCAATACGCGGCGCGTCTTCGAGATTGTTCGACGGAATAAACGAGAAGAGCTCGCGCACGATTCGCAGCGCATGCTCATCGGAGTCGGCGGCGAAATGTGCGACACCGGAAACGCTGTTGTGCGTCACGGCTCCACCAAGCTCCTCTTTCGTGACCTCCTCATGCGTGACGGTCTTGATCACGTCTGGACCGGTGATGAACATGTACGACGTGTCCTTCACCATGATGTTGAAGTCAGTAATCGCCGGACTGTAAACAGCGCCACCCGCGCACGGCCCCATGATGCAACTGATTTGTGGCACCACTCCGCTCGCCAGCGTGTTGCGCAGAAAGATGTCCGCGTAACCGCCGAGACTAACAACACCTTCCTGAATGCGCGCGCCGCCCGAGTCGTTCAGACCGATAATCGGAGCGCCGACCTTCATCGCAAGGTCCATCACTTTGCAGATCTTTTCCGCGTGCGTTTCAGAGAGGGAACCTCCAAACACCGTGAAGTCCTGCGCAAACACAAACACGTTGCGCCCATCGATCAACCCGTGTCCGGTGATCACGCCATCGCCGGGGTAGAGCTGCTTGTCTAGTCCGAAATCCTTCGAGCGATGGACCACCAGCTTGTCAAATTCTTCAAACGATCCCTCATCAAGCAGAAACTCGATCCGCTCGCGCGCCGTCATTTTTCCAGATTCGTGCTGCTTTTGAACGCGAGCGGTTCCGCCGCCTTCTTCAGCCTGCACGCTTCGCTCGCGCAGGACGTCGAGCCTGGATTTTGATTGTTTCGGTTGTTGTTTTGAGGCCATATCTACTCGTTGAACGGAAACGCCCGCGCTTCGATCAACTCAATCAATTCCGTTAAGGCTCGACGCGCATTAGCCTGGACCTCGTCCGGATAACCGTAGCGTTGAGCGTTCTCTTCAAAGTCGTCGAGGTCGAGAATTCTGTACGTGAAGTCGGGCGCGACCAGCACGTCGATATCCAGGTCGATGTAGCTCAGAACGCGGCCGTCAAAACTCGGCGGCTGATTGATGTTGCAGTAAAAGTTCCGAAGCGTCTGATTTGAATCACTGAAACGAAAGACGTTGTACCAGCGATCGAGCCAATAATATTCGGTGCTGATCGTTCCCGACGAAATCGTGCCCAGCAGTTCGTGTTCGATCTCCTCGTCGAAAACCGCATCGAGCACGAGCAGCGATCCTTCAGTCTTTGCTATTCGAGCAGGCCAGCGACGATGTTCATGCCCATCGTATTTGAACACACTGACAACAATTGTTTCGTTCCGGCTATTTTCTGCCACTCTTCGCCCAGTCAGCCAGAAACTGCGCTTGTCCCTTATCAGTCAACGGATGATTGAACAGTTGGTCGATCACTTTGAACGGCATCGTCGCGATGTCAGCACCCAGGCGCGCTGCTTCGATCACGTGAATCGGATTGCGCAAACTCGCCGCCAGGACTTCCGTTTTCCAACTATAGTTCTGATAGATCTCGACGATGTTTTGCAGCAGCACGAGTCCGTTCTCGCCGATGTCATCAAGTCGACCCAGGAACGGGCTGATGAAAGCCGCGCCGGCCTTCGCCGCCAGGATCGCTTGCGCCGCTGAGAAACACAAAGTGACGTTTACTTTGATTCCTTCATCGGTCAACTGTCGCGTCGCTTTCAAACCGTCACGTGTCAGCGGGCACTTGATGACGACGTTTGGAGCAATCTTCGAATACTCCCGGCCTTCACGAACCATGCCGTCTTTGTCCTGACTCGTCACTTCCGCTGAAACTGGTCCTTGCACAATCTCGCAGATCGCAGCGATGTGTTTCTTGAAATCCACATCGCCTTCCTTCGAAATCAGCGACGGATTTGTTGTGACACCATCAGCGAGACCCAACGCCGCGCCTTCGCGTATCTCGTTAAGATTTGCAGTATCAAGAAAGAATTTCATAGCAAGACTCCTATCAATTATCGGGACCGACCACCTGATTTCGCAGAACGCCGATCCCCGCCACTTCAACCTCCACGGAATCGCCGTGCTTCATGCGCGAAACGCCTGCGGGCGTTCCGGTCGCAATCAAGTCACCGGGATACAGTGTCATGATCTCAGAGATGTACCTTATAAGAAAGGCGACAGAGAAAGCCATGTCAGCAGTGTTGCCTTTTTGTTTCACTTCACCGTTCAGACGCGTCTCGACGGCGACGCTGCGCGGATCGATATCAGTTTCAATCCACGGACCCACGGGACAAAACGTGTCAAACGACTTGCCACGCGTGAATTGAACGTCTTTGCGCTGGAGATCACGCGCAGTCACGTCGTTTACACACGTATAGCCCAAAACGTAACTCAACGGATCGTCGCTGCTCGAGAGTTTGCGCGCGACGCGTCCGATGACAACGCCAAGCTCACCTTCGTGTTCGACCTGTTGCGAAGCACTCGGCAATTCAATTGAATCACCTGAGGCGATGATTGATGAGGGCGCTTTGAGAAACAGCAGCGGCTCGTCAGGCATTTTGTTGCCGAGCTCCGCTGCGTGCTCGCGGTAGTTCCTGCCGACGCAGACAATCTTCGAAGGCACGACTGGCGCGAGCAGCTTCACTTGATCGAGCGCGATCGAACTTCCTTCCACCGTATCAACCTTTTCGAAATTGTAGTCGACAGGAAGAGGGAAAACTTTCGAGTCTACGATCGCCGCATAGCTCGGCTCAGCCAAATCCGGATGTGAAATGCGACAGAGTTTCATCGAACTCAAGGAGCCTTCTCCGATCCGACTTCGGATGGCGGACTAACGTTTCCGACTTTGTCTACTGCAATCACGTAGTAGTAGTAAGTCTTCCCAGACTCGACCTTGTCGTCCTGAAAAGTCGTGCGCGTCAACAGCGTCTGATTAAGCTTGGTCCAGGGCTTCGGAAGATTCGGATCGGTTGAGCGATAGATGTTGTAACCCGCGATGTCGGTTTCTTTATTCGCCGCGAAAAAGATCGCAAGCCGTGCGGAGCCTGCTTCCGGCGCTGCAATGCTCGGTCGTTCGGGCGCAGCCGGCGCGAACACGTCTTTCGGCGCAACCGAAACCGCGTTCGAGTTAAGACTCTCTACCTGCGCGCCTCCCGTGCCGAGTGAAACGGCACGAACGATGTAGCGGTAGTTGTTGCCAAACTGAAAGTTCTTGTCCGAGTACTCGGTTGCGGAAATCGGTGTCGGATTGAGTGGCTGATTACCCGCGGCAGTTTGCGATTCATCGGTGCGATACACGTTGTAGCCGAGGAGATTCACGGGCGTCGAACCGTCGATGTTGGCTGCGGGTGGTTGCCACGAGAGCGTGATTGCGTCTTCAGCGATCTTGGGTTCAGGCGCGAGCGTGGGTGCTTGAGCGATGCGCGCCGCGGGCTCGATGCTCAGGAAGTTTGAGAAGGCTGCACGTTGGCCCGACGCGTTCACATATCGAATCGCATATCGCAGGCGAGTGGGCTGTCCTGCAAGTTCGAGCACGTCGCGATATGTCAGCGTGTCGCCGGCAGATTGAATCTGCTCGAATGTGACGGACCCAACCACCGTCGCGCGCGCCGCGAATTCATTCTCAGTCAGACCGAGCGGCGCGCCGGGTTTTTCCGCGAGCCGGTAAATGTCGATTCGCCTAATGCTCTGTACGCTGCTGTCAGGCGCATTTCGCTGCGGGGCCGGCCAACTGAGAATGACTTCGTTTCCTTGCTGCGCACCGGAAAGAAATTCGGTGCGTTGCTGCACGCGCTCGATCGGAGGCTCAGGCGCCCTGCGCTTGCCGCACCCGGGAATAAAAACAATTCCGGCGATCAACACACACAAAGACAAAATTGTAGGGGCGGCACT
>JADMIO011851918.1_pt1 | contig 24275 bp, 18 predicted proteins | sample 8958161 | NCBI WGS metagenome assembly JADMIO01 (sample SAMN16585339, study PRJNA669376) | soil metagenome | isolation source: Crop rotation soil | place: USA: Cullars Rotation, Alabama | collected 2011
CTTTCCCTGGCCAGCTCCACGTCGCCGGCCGAAATCGAGCCTGCCCCTCATCTGTCAACGCCGCGCCGGGTGAGTCGGCCCCTCAAGTGTCAACGTCCGCCCCTCATCTGTCAGTGAGGGCCAAGTTTTCCGCGAGGTATCCACAACGCCGGCGGCCGGCCGCGGTGTCTCGCACACGGCTTCGACGGCGTTTCTGGCGCGTTTGCAGGGCCATAGACGGCCGCCAGCCCAGCGGCGAGGGCAACCAGCCGAGGGCTTCGCCCTGTCGCTCGACTGCGGCGAGCACTACTGGCTGTAAAAGGACAGACCACATCATGGTTCTGTGTTCATTAGGTTGTTCTGTCCATTGCTGACATAATCCGCTCCACTTCAACGTAACACCGCACGAAGATTTCTATTGTTCCTGAAGGCATATTCAAATCGTTTTCGTTACCGCTTGCAGGCATCATGACAGAACACTACTTCCTATAAACGCTACACAGGCTCCTGAGATTAATAATGCGGATCTCTACGATAATGGGAGATTTTCCCGACTGTTTCGTTCGCTTCTCAGTGGATAACAGCCAGCTTCTCTGTTTAACAGACAAAAACAGCATATCCACTCAGTTCCACATTTCCATATAAAGGCCAAGGCATTTATTCTCAGGATAATTGTTTCAGCATCGCAACCGCATCAGACTCCGGCATCGCAAACTGCACCCGGTGCCGGGCAGCCACATCCAGCGCAAAAACCTTCGTGTAGACTTCCGTTGAACTGATGGACTTATGTCCCATCAGGCTTTGCAGAACTTTCAGCGGTATACCGGCATACAGCATGTGCATCGCATAGGAATGGCGGAACGTATGTGGTGTGACCGGAACAGAGAACGTCACACCGTCAGCAGCAGCGGCGGCAACCGCCTCCCCAATCCAGGTCCTGACCGTTCTGTCCGTCACTTCCCAGATCCGCGCTTTCTCTGTCCTTCCTGTGCGACGGTTACGCCGCTCCATGAGCTTATCGGGTCCACTCGCGAACGCAGAAAGGCCCACCCGAAGGTGAGCCAGTGTGATTACATTTGCGGCCTAACTGTGGCCAGTCCAGTTACGCTGGAGTCACTAGTATTTAGGTGACACTATAGAAGCGGCCGCGACAACTTGTCCACGTGGAATTCTAAGCTTAGGATCCCAATGTGCTGGAAAGTCTGGCAACGCACCTAAGCGTCGGCTGCGGATCGGGCGAGCCCTTCTGCAACAGTGAAGGAGCGAACAGCCATGAACGCTATTCTTCACGCTAGCGCAGTGGCTGCTGCGCTGCTTCCAGTTTGCCTGACGCCGACGCTGTCGAGCGCTGAGCAATGTCGCATCGGTCCTGTTACTTTCGAGGCTCCAGCCTGCACCGTCGAGAAGGTCTCCCACGGGGAAGGACCGGCCTCGTACGCCCAATGGAAAGAGGGTGGGACAACCTACACGGTGACCGTGGTCACAGCGAGAAAGCCGATTTCTTCCAAGGGGTATCTTGGGAGATGGCTGCACCGGCACAAATGCACCGCCAGCGAAATCCCCTTCGGCCACAAACTCGGCATCGGGAGTTCAGTCAAGCCCAGTACGCCGGCGCAAATCACATGGAAGGGAACATGCGCTGTCCCTGGGGAGTATATGGTCCGCGCGATCAGCCTCGAGCGGCAGGTGGTGGAACTAAATGTAACCCTGCCGATGGGTGACCCCGCTCCGATTGAAGCCGCAATGGCCGCACTCCTGGACCGAGTACGCCTTTATCCCGCGGAATAGTGGCAGAGTCCGCTGCTTGGCCCGCTGACAGCGCGTTCAACTCGACAAACTTGTCTGAGGTCGTTCGAGGACCGGCCGGTTTCGGCGGCGATAGCGAATACCGAAGTGGCGCACCCGACACGATTCGAACGTGTGACCTTTGCCTTCGGAGGGCAACGCTCTATCCAGCTGAGCTACGGGTGCGAAGGGCCTTCATTTAGCTGATTGGCGAGGGGCGGGCAACCGGCCGTCGAGCCCGATTGTCCTGCCCGGTGCAGCCTGTAAACTGGCCGGAAACGACAATCGCGCGAGGCCTCACCCTTCGCGAGAACGGAGAAATACGCATGCGGCCGCTGGAATTTGGCTGGTATCTGCCGACGCATGGCGACACCACGGCTTATGGCCTGCCGGGGGCGGAGGTGCCGGGATCACCGGAACTGTGCGAGCGTGTGGTGGCGGCGGCCGAAAAGGCCGGCTTCGAATATCTTCTGATCCCGGTCGGTGCTGCCTGCTGGGAAGCCTGGATATCCGGCGCGTTCATGGCGGCGCGTTCGTCGAAGATCAAGCCGCTGATCGCGGCGCGGCCGGGCTACATCAATCCGGTGCTGATGGCCAAGATGATCTCGACCTTCGACCAGATGTCGGGCGGGCGCATCTGCATCAACCTGATCGCCGGGCAGAACGAGAGCGAGGTCGAGGCCGAAGGCGTGCGCTACGCCAAGGAAGAGCGCTACGCTCTGATGGAGGAGGAAGTCTCGATCCTGAAGGCGTTGTGGACGACGCGCGGCCCGGTGCATTTCGACGGCAAGTTCCACAAGATCTCCGGCGCCATCGCCAAGCCGCGGCCGCTGCAACAGCCTTTCCCGCGCTTCTATCTTGGCGGCGGTTCGCGCCAGGCCTGGGAGTTGTCGGCAAAGCATTCGGACGTGCACCTGTTCTGGGGCGATCTGCCGGAGAAGATCGCCGCCAACATCGCCGAGATCAGGGAGCTGGCGCGCGCGCATGGCCGCGCGAACGAGATCGGTTTCGGCATGCGACTGCAGATGATATGTCGCGAGGACGAGAAGGAGGCGTGGGACGCCGCCGACCAATTGGTGCGCCACGCCACCGAGCGGCAAAAGCAGGACATGAAAACGCTCTACAACAAGTCCGAGGCCAACATGCGCGTGCAGCAGCTCGCGCGCGAGCACGGCGACCTGCTGCTGCCGCACCTGTGGACCGGCATCACCAAAGTGCGCCCCGGCGCCGGCATTGCCGTGGTCGGCAATCCCGAGCAGTGCGCGGCGACCTTGCAGCAGTTCATCGAGGCCGGCTGCCACTCGTTCTGCCTGTCCGGCTACCTCCACGACGAGGAGGCCGAGCGCTTCGGCCGGCTGGTCCGTCCGATCCTGGCGGAGAACAATCGCGGACGGCTCGCGGCGTGATGGCGTAACGATTCCGTAGGATGGGTAGAGCGAAGCGAAACCCATCACCTTTGTTGCCGCACCATGATGGGTTTCGCTGACGCTCTACCCATCCTACGCGTCTACGCACCAAGCATTACCCTTTGTTCGCGGCTACCTGTGCGGCCAGCATCTTGCGCGTCGCCTCGATGTCGACCAGCGGATAGACGTCGAACTCGGCCGGGATGATGTCGGCCCATTCGTTCAGGATGCAGTGCAGCGCTTCGTTGCTCTCGACGTCGAATACCGCGACCGCGCCGCGGCCCACACGGGCATAGATCTGTTTGCAGACGCCTTTCGTCTCATAGGCGCTGATCCACGGCCAAAAACTCTGCCGCAGCGAAGCCATGTCGGATGGCCGTTCCGGCCGCGGGTTCGAGATCACCAAAAACAGCGCCACGATGTTCCTCGCTTAGGCCGGCACGATCGTCTTGCCGATCGGCCACAAGGCGATGCCGGCAAGTTTGAGGTGCGCCCACGCAAAGGGCAGGCCGATGATCGTGATTGCCCAGATGATCGCGGTCAGCAGATGTCCGAGCGCAAGCCACCAGCCCGCCAGCACGAACCAGATGATGTTGCCGATCACCCCGAGCGGCCCGGTGCCGGTGTCGGGAATGCCGGTAAGCTCCGCGCGGTCGACGGCGCGGGAGCCGAACGGCAGCAGCGTATAGACGGCGATGTTGAACGCCCCGCGCGCCCAAGGCAGCCCGATGATGGTGATCGCCATGATCACTGCGGCTACCAGCCAGCCGAACGCCATATAGGCGCCGCCGACAAGTATCCAGAGAACGTTGAGGAGGATGGAAAGCGGACCCATGGCAAACCCCGTCAGGTTACCTCACTTCGCGGAATATAGGTGCGGCGAAAACCGCGCGGTAGGGCTTGCTTTCGCGAAGGTGCGGATTATCGGCGTGCCTTGCGCGGCGAATCCTGCGCTGGCGCGACCGCGTTACGGGCGAGGCGGGCCTTCGCGAGCTCCAGCAACATGTTGTCGGTGGAGACCACGCGGTTGCGGCCGAGATGCTTTGCGGCGTACAGCGCCTGGTCGGCCTGGCCGAGCAGCCAGTCCGGCCCGACCACGTCCCGGCCCGGAATGTAGGTGGCGACCCCGACGCTGAGCGTGACCCAGGCATCGCCAGCCGGCTGGTCGAGCGGGATGCGCATCTCGGCGACCGCGTGGCGCAGCCGCTCGGCCACCGTGCCGGCGGCAGCCATGTCGGTCTCGGGCATGATGATGGCGAATTCCTCGCCGCCGTAGCGGGTGGCAAGATCGGTCGGCCGGAGCGCGGTCTTGCCGATCACGGTGGCGACGTCGCGCAGGCATTCGTCGCCGCGCTGATGGCCGTGACTGTCGTTGAAGCGCTTGAAATGATCGACGTCGGCGAACAACAGCGCCAGCGGCCGCCCCGAGCGCTCCGCGCGCGCCCATTCGATCTCGATGGCCTGGTCGAAAGAGCGGCGGTTGGCCAGTCCCGTCAGGGCATCCTTGGCGGCCAGCGTCTTCAGCGCCATTTCGGCGCGCTTGTGTTCGGTCATGTCACGGAGCGTTTCGACCACCGCGATCAGATTGCCGTCGTCGTCATGGATCGGCCCGGCGTCGATCGCGAGATAAAGGTGGTTGCCGAGCCGCGGCATCATGCACCAGTTTTCGGCGCTGGAGCCGAGGCGGTCGTCCTGGCTGGAGACGAATTCGGAATAGAGATCGCCGATCAGGTCCTGGCGGCTGATCGCGACGAGGTCGGCGAGGCAATAGCGCTCCTCTTCGTAGAACGCCTGCCAGTGGTTGCGGGTGCCGAGCACTTCCATGGCCGCGAGGCCCGTCAGCCGCTCGCAGGCCCTGTTCCACACCACCACGCGGCGATCGGCATCGATCACGAAGGTTGGCACCACCAGATGCTGCAGCAGGCGGGCGGCATAGTGGTTGGCCGCATCACCGGTCTTGCGGGCTTTGGTCGGATCGTGCGCCATCACGCCACCGCCGCCACGTCGTCGGAGGAGGGGACAAGCAGCTTGCGCAGCTCGGCGCTTGGCTTCGCGCCGGAGAACAGGAAGCCCTGCATCTGGGTGCAGCCGAGGGCGCGCAGCAATTCCTTCTGCTGCGGTGTCTCGACGCCTTCGGCCACCGTTGTCATGTTGCAGGAAGCCGCGATATTCACCACCGCCTGCACGATGATGGACGAGCCGTCGGCCTCGGTAATGTCGGTGACGAAGCAGCGGTCGATCTTGATCTTGTCGAACGGGAAGCGCTTCAGATAGCTCAGCGAGGAATAGCCGGTGCCGAAATCGTCGAGCGCGATGCGCACGCCGATGGATTTCAATTCATGCAGGATAGCGAGCGCTGCAGTGTCGTCGCCGATCAGCACGGCCTCGGTGATCTCGATCTCCAGCCGGTTCGCCGGCAGGCCGGAGGCGGCAAGCGCGCTGGCGATCTTCAGCGCCAGCGTCGGTTCGCGCAGCTGCACCGGCGAGACGTTGACGGCGAGCCGGACATGCCCGGGCCAGTTCGCCGCTTCGGCGCAAGCCGTGCGCAGCACATATTCGCCGAGGTCGACGATCAGCCCGGTATCTTCCGCAACCGGAATGAAGGAAGCGGGCGAGATCATGCCGCGTTCCGGATGCCGCCAGCGCACCAGCGCTTCGCAGCCGGTCACCCGGTCGCTCCTGAGATCGACCAGCGGTTGATAATGGATTTCGAACCCGCCATGGGTCAGCGCGTGGCGCAGGTCCTGCTCCAGCGCAAGCCGCGCCTTGGCGTCGGCGTCCATCGCGGGCTCGAAGAAGCGGTAGGTGCGGCGGCCGTCGGCCTTGGCGCCGTACATGGCAAGGTCGGCGTTCTTGATGAGCTGATCGGCGCAGGTGCCGTCCTGCGGCGCCAGCACGATGCCGATCGAGGCATCGGAAGACAAATGATGGCCGAGGCACTGGAATGGCTGGCGTACGGCCTCGCGAATCCGGGTGACGAAGTCGAGAACGTCGTTGACGCCCTTGACGCCGGTTTGGATCACGGCGAATTCGTCGCCGCCGAGCCGCGCGATCAGGTCGCCCTCGCGGATGCAGCTTCTGATCCGAGCGGCGACCGCCTTGAGCAGTTCGTCGCCGACATGGTGGCCGAGCGAGTCGTTGATGCCCTTGAACTCGTCGACGTCGATGTAGAGCAGAGCGAATTGCTCGCCGCGCGATACCTTCTGCAGCTCGCGCTCCATCTGCTCGCGGAACAGCACGCGGTTGGGCAGGTCGGTCAGCGGGTCGTAATGGGCGAGATGCGCGATCTTCTCGTCGGCGTGGCGGCGCTCGGTGACGTCGTTGACCACGTTGACGAGGTAGCGGATATCGCCGGTATTGTCGCGGATGCCGATCCGCGTCGAGGTGATGTAGCGCTTGCCGATCACCTGGCTGTCCCAGATGTGCTCGTCCTTGAACAGGCCGCCGGACTGCAGCGTCTTCTCGTCGTCCGCGTTGATCACGTCGACCGAGCGCTGCGGGAACAGATCCGAGGCGGTTCTGCCGACGATCTGCTCGCGCGGAACGCCGAATTGTTCTTCGGCGACGCGATTGGCGAGCAGGTAACGGCGGTCGCGCGCGTCCTTCACGGTGATCTGCGAAGGGATATGGTCGAGGATCTGGCTCAGGAAAGCGTAGTTGCGGTCGCGCTCCTGCTCGAGCCGCTGGCGTTCCGTGATCTCCTCGATCGTGGCGACCCAGCCGCCCTGCACGAGCGGCTGATTGACGATCTGGAACCAGCGTCCGTTGCTCGAGTGGGCGATCGTGGTGGTGACTTCGCCGTTCGCGATGCTGCGCTGGATCCGATCGTAGAATTCGTCGGCTTCGCCCTCGAACGATCCCGTCGCGACGCGATGGTGCATGATGTCGCGGGCGTGAGCGCCGGGTTTGACGATGTCGGTCGACAGGCCGAACATGCTTATGAAGCGCTGGTTGCAGAGCACGAGGTGTTCCGTGCCGTCGTATAGCACGAGGCCCTGCGTCATGTTGTTGAGCGCGGTGTCGAGCTGTTCCTTCTGCGATTTCAGGCGCTGCTGCGTCTCGCGATTCTGCCGGTTGATCTGACGGATGATCAGCAACAGGGTCACGCCGATCGCCAGCGTCAGGAGGCAGGCGCCCGCGATCATGGCGCGGGTCTGGTCGCGCCAATCCGCGAGCACGCTCGCCATGGTCATGGTGGCGACGACCGTGATCGGATATTTGCTCAGCGCGGCCGCCGCGCCGAGGCGGTCCTGGCCGTCGACGGGGCTTTTGACTTGCAGGGTCCGGATGCCACCGTGAGTCTGAACGCTGCTCACCAGAGGTGCGCTGGCAAACTTCTGTCCGATCGTCGATGCGACATGGGGGTGACGCGCGATCAGCGTTCCATCGTGATGAAACATCGAAATCGCAGCGTCATGGCCGAGCGACAGGGAGGCGAAGAATTTCTCGAAATTGGCCGGATCGATGCGGCGGGCCATCACGCCCAGGAAGACGCCGTCGGGCCCGCTCAGGCGGTGGGCGATCACCGTGGTCCAGCCCCCGGTGATATAGCTGCGGACAAACTCGACGATAACGGATGTGTAGGGCGGACCGGACCGCAGCGTGGAGAAATAGAGTCGGTCCGAGATATCGATGGCCGGCAGCGGCCCGTCCGCCGAGGAATTTATCAGGCGTCCGTTGACGTCGAAAATGTAGATATCACCGATATAGGAGAGCGCGCCGGCCACCGATTTCAGTCGCTCTTGAATTTCTCCGTCCGACATTCTCTGTTGGAATTCGTCCGGCGACGTCATTTGCGCGATGCGCGCCTGCGAGATGACGCTGCGCGCGATGGTGTTGGAATCCTCGAACTGCTGGTTGAAATGGCGGGTCAGCAGCAGGATGGTGTTTTCGAGCTCGCGCTGTCCGTTCGCGAGCGCGCGGCCGCGAAACTGGTCGATCATGACGATTGTGCCGACCAGAATGGCGGCGGACAGGACGGCGCCGCACAGGATCAGCCACACGACGGGACCTCGCCGGTCCGTCACGCGCGACCCATCGAACACAGCGGTCCAGCCCGTCACTCTGGCAAGCAATCCACTCATAAAACCCAAGTCCCAATGGGCTTTGAGTACGACACAACGAAATGGCATTCGCGTTAGGAAACCCGGTTACCCCGGTCTTAATCGTTGCGGCGACTACGTGGGCAGCGGGCCGCCACGGGTTAACGCGGAGTTAAGTGGCCGGATTCAGCGGCGGTAGCCGGTGGCGCGCGAGTAGCCGGTGCGGCTCTCCTGCACCGGACGGCTCGCAAGACTGGCGCGCGACTCGCTCCTTTGCGGGGTGGCGAGCTTGAGATCCTCCAGGAAGATCGGCTTATCGAAGTAATAGCCTTGCGCGTAGCGGATCCTGGTCGCGGCCTGCAGGTAGGCGAGCTCCTCGTGGGTCTCGATGCCTTCCGCGATCACGGTCATGCCGAGCGCTTCCGAGAGCGACTCGATGGCGCGCAGGATGCCCTGGCTGCGCGGCCGCTTATGGATGTCGGTGATGAAGGAGCGGTCTATCTTGATCTCGTCGGCGGTGATGTCGGCCAGCGCCGACAGCGACGAGTAGCCGGTGCCGAAATCGTCGATCGAGATGCCGACGCCGATGCTGCGCAGGATCGGCAGGATCTCGTCCTGGAACGACGTCTTGGTGACGAAGGCGTCTTCCGTCACCTCGATCATGAAACGTCCGGGGAAACCGGTTGCCTCCAGCGCCTGCGCGAACGGGCGCATGAAGTCGGGATTACCCGCCTGCTTGGCGGCGACATTGATGCTGATCGTGGCCTCGTGGCCGAAGGTGTCGTTGATCACGTCGATCGACTTGACGATCTCCGCCAGCACCAGGTGAGTCAGCTCGTCGATGAGCCCGAGCTCGGTGGCGAGATTGATGAAAGTGCCGGGCGCCTGGATCACGCCCTGATCGTCGCGCAGCCGTACCAGCGCCTCGATGCCCTTGACCTCGCGGGTACGGATGTCGACCTTGGGCTGGAAGGCGCAGCAGAAGCGCTTGTCCAGGATGGCGTGGCGCAGCGACTGCTCGACCCTCATGCGCGCCTGTGCCTCGCGCTCCATGCTATCGTCGAAAAACGCTGCGGCGCCCTTGCCGGCATTTTTCACGCGGTACATCGCGATGTCGGCATTGTGGCGCAGCGCGTCGTAGCTCCTGCCGTGCTCGGGGTAGAGGCTCACTCCGATCGAGGTGGAAGCGAAGATTTCCGAGCCGTTGATGAAGAGCGGCGCCCTGATCCGCTCCAGCATGAAGCCGATGAATTCGGCGACTTCGTCCTGGCTCTGTATGGGATGCAGCAGCAGCACGAATTCGTCGCCGCTGATGCGAGAGATCATGTCTGACGTACGCAGGTTCAAGCCGATCCGGCGCGCCATTTCGACCAGCAGCGCATCGCCGATCGCATGGCCGTAATAGTCGTTGATATGCTTGAAATTGTCGACATCGAGGAAGGCCAGCGCAAATCCGGAAGTGTCGCCGCCTGCGAGCAGCTTGTTGACGCGGTGTTCGATCACCCGCCGGTTCGGCAGATCGGTTAGTTCATCGTAGTAGGCTGAGCGAAACAGTTGATCCTCGAACGCCTTCTGCCCGGTGATGTCGGCGGAGATCGACAGCAGCAGATCGCGTTCGGCGATGCGGACCGGCTGGTGGTTGGTGAGGAATACCTGTCTGCCGCACTCGCGAACGATGCTTTCCTCGACCACGACGGCCTGGCCGGTACGAAAGGCCTCGCGCAAGGCTTCGCGACGTTGTTCATGCTGCGGCGCGCCGCCCGCGCCGGCTTGCAATTGCGCTGCCGCCGCGTCGTTGGCCAGAAGAACGCGGCCGTTCTCGTCCCGCACGGTGACGCCGCTCGGCAGCATCCTCAGAACATCGCGCAGGATGCTCAGCTCGGAAACCGGTTCGTCAGCCTTTGCGGGCGTGCTCGCACCCTCCGAGGCGTGATTGCGGGGACCATGCATGGATCGAGAGTGACGAAATCCGTTGTAAGTTTTGTTAAGCGGCAGCCACAAAGGCGGTCTTGGGTGCCGCTGTTGCGACAATCCGATCGGGCTTGCCGCAGACGTCATTAACAGAACGTCAACGCTGCCTTGGTGAGGCGTTCGCGGTCCAAACTGGCGTTCAGCTGGCGGGAAGCTTGCACTGCATCGTGCAATGAATGCCGCTCCTGAGGAAACTGATCTCCGTCTTGCCGTCGAACGGTCGCAGCGCCGCGTTCAGGAGCTTGGTGCCGAAGCCCGGCTTACCGATATTCTCCACTGTCGGACCCTCGGTCTCGTCCCAGATGACGCTGAGCCGGTCGCCGTCGGACACCGTCCATGACACCTGCAGGAACCCGCGCGGGGATGCGAAGGCGCCATATTTGCCGGCGTTGGTGGCGAGCTCGTGAAACATCAGCGCGAGGCTGACGGCGAGCTTCGCCGGCAGGAACAGCGCATCTCCGTTCAGATTGAAGCGGACGTGGCCGTACGGCTCGAGTTCGGAGCGAAGGAGATCGCGGATGTCGCAGCCGGTGCCGTCCACCCGCGCAATCAGGTCGTCGGTTGCCGACAGCGCGCGGATGCGGCGATCGATGGCGTTCCAGACCTGCGGCTGGTCGGCCAGCACCTGGCGCAGAACTGCATGGACCGTCGATGTCTTGTTCTTCAGCCGATGCTGCAACTCATCGACCATCAGCCTGCGGTATTCCTCCTCCTCGATCAGGCGCTTGGAGATTTCGCGCTGCCGGGTTGCGATCGCGCGGTAATGCCCCACGCCCCAGATCGTCACGCCGCATACTGCCCAATAGATCACGAGCAGCACGAAACGCGCGGGGTCCGCCGTGGCGGCGCTGAAATTGATGGCAATGCCGAGCACGCCGGCGGCGAGCGCGGTCAGGAGGCCGATCCTGTAGCCGCCGAACATGGTCGCCAGCACCACGGCCGGGAAATACGGCGTGAAGAACACGTCGGGCCGGATCTGGGCTAGTCCCCAGCGTGCGGCGGTCGAAAGCACCAGACAGACGATCGCAAAGCCGATCGAAAGCGGCAGAGAGGGCTGGGAGACCCCCTGCCAGCCCCGCCGGAATTCATCGATCACCTTTGCCATGGATATGTCACTTCACGTGATCAGCGGCGCCAAATTATGGCCGAGCATACGGCAAAACCCGCGTTTTCCAGAGCGGCGACCAACCCCAGCCATGCGCCGCCGCCGCTTGCGCAGGTTCCTTCCTGCGGAGATAGTGTAACAAACAAGGCTGGTATTTTCGACAAAGGGGGACGTAATGGGACGGCTGGACGGCAAGGTTGCGGTGATCACCGGCGCGACGAGCGGCATCGGGCTCGTCACGGCGCAGGTCTTCGTCGCCGAAGGGGCGAAGATCGTGATCGCTGGCCGCCGCGTGCCCGAGGGTGAGGCGCTGGCAAAGCAGCTTGGCGCTTCCTGCATCTTCCGCCAGACCGACGTCACCCAGGAAGACCAGATGCGGGCGCTGATCGCGCTGGCGGTCGACAAGTTCGGCAAGATCGATTGTCTGTTCAATAACGCGGGCGGGCCCGCGCAAACCGGCGGCATCGAGGGCCTCGAGGTCGCCCGTTTCGACGCCGCGATGGCGACGCTCGTGCGCAGCGTGATGCTCGGCATGAAGCATGCCGCGCCGTACATGAAGAAGCAGGGCTTTGGCAGCATCATCAACAATGGCAGTATCGCCGGCAGCCTCGCCGGCTTTTCCTCCTCGGTCGTCTATGGCGCCGCCAAGGCTGCCGTTATCCATCTGACCACCTGCGTCGCGATGGAGCTCGGCGAGTCCAATATCCGCGTCAATTCGATTTCGCCGGGCGCGATTGCAACCGGGATCTTCGGCAAGGCGCTCGGCCTGTCGGTCGAGGCCGCCGAGAAAACGCCGGCCGTCATGCGCGAGGTCTACAAGAGCGCGCAGCCGATCCCGCGCGCAGGCCTTCCCGAGGACATCGCGCATGCCGCGGTGTTTCTGGCCAGCGACGAGTCTACTTTCGTCAACGGCCACGACCTCGTTGTCGACGGCGCGATCACCCGCGGCCGCAACTGGACCCAGCAACAGCAGGGCTATGTCGCCCTTCGCAAGGCATTCGATCAGGGAGCGTGAGAGGGACGGGAACCGCTTCTATCCGTCATTGCGAGGAGCGAAGCGACCGAAGCAATCCACCTCTCCGCATCCCGTGCCATGGATTGCTTCGCGGAGCCTGTCATCCAGCGGCGCTGCGCGCCGACCGGGTGGCTCGCAATGACGGTCGGGTCAATATCTGTGAGGAGGAACCACCATGTTCGCCGCAACAACTGCCTTCAGGCAGCCCGAAGCCCGCCCGGTTCATGTGGCCATCATCGTGGGCCTTGCCTGCGCATTCCTGGTCGCCAAGGCGGCGCCGCTGACGCGCGACATGGCTGCCGTCCTTATCGATCCCCTCTGCATGACCTCCGCGTCGTCGCACGACGTCGTCGAGCCCATCACTTCGCATGCGCTGCCGAACGTGGCGGGCAAGCGCGTCACCGTGGTGCGCGTATTCTACGGCCCGGGCGGCTCCACGCCGCCGCATTTCCATTCCGGCTCGGTTACCGCCTACATCACCAAAGGCGAAATCCGCTCACAGCTCGGCGGTGGACCGGTCGAGACCTTCAAGGTCGGTCAGTCCTTTTTCGAGCCGCCGGGCTCGACGCACCTCGTGTCGGCCAATGCCAGCAACACCGAGCCCGCGGAATTGATCGCGGTCTTCGTCGCCGACGAAGGCGCGCAGTTGACGACGTTGATCAAGTAGTGAGCTAAGGCGCGCTTTCCTTCTCCCCTTGTGGGTGAAGGTGGCGAGGACGAAGTCCTCGACGGATGAGGGGTTCTCTCCGCGGATACCAGCAGTTGAGATGAGCGATATCTCCGCCCGCGGAGACAGACCCCTCACCCCGCTTCGCTTCGCGAAGCGATCCTCTTCTACAAGGGGAGAGGGTGGAAGCGCCCGCTCACACCGGCCTGATGTTCACCTTCAGCCCGTCGCGCGGCTTGGGGATCGGCCACATCTGCCAGTTCGCCTTGTAGCCGGGCTCAAGCGACACTTCCAGATTCTGCAGGAAATGCCGGGCAAAGGTCTTCGCCTGCATATAGGCGAAGTGCAGCCCGAGGCACATATGCGCGCCGCCGCCGAACGGTACCCAGGCAAATCGATGGCGGTTGCGTTGTGCCTCGTCGGAGAAGCGCAGCGGATCGAACTTGTCCGGATCCGGCCAGATCTCCGGCATGTGGTGCGTGAACAGCGGGTTGACGCCGACCGCAGTTCCGGCCGGGATATCGTAGCCTCGGAAAGAAAAGTCGCGCACCGCGCGGCGTGGCATCGACGGCACCGGCGGCTTCAGCCGCAACGCTTCTTTGAATGCCATTTCCGACAAGGGCATTTTTTCGAGATTGTCGATGCTGGAGGGATCATTCGCCTCTATTCCGAGCCCTTTTACTTCCTCGCGCAGCCGTATCTGCCATTCGGGGTGGGCGGCGAGTTCGCCGACGAACGATGTCAGCGATGACGTTAGCGTGTCGTGCGCCGCCATCATCAGGAAGCTCATATGGTCGATGATGTCTTGCGTCGATAGTAGCGCGCCGTTCTCGTGAGTGGCCTGGCACAATTGCGAGAACAAATCGTCGCCGCCCCCGCGTGCACGGCGGATTGGGATCTGCTCCCCGAAATAGGCGACGATCCGCTTGCGGCCGGCGACGCCGCGGCCCATCTGCGTGAACGGCAGCGGTCGCCGGATCGGGGCTACTGCCGCCGCCACCATATCGACGAAGGCGCGTGTAATCTCGTCGACCTCAGGCCCGATATCCTCGCCAAGGAAGGATGTCGCTGCCAGATCAAGCGTGAGCTGCTTCATCGCCGGATACACCAGCATCTGGCCCGGCTGCTCTTTCCACTGTCTGACACGCCCGGCAATGCCCCGGTCGAGATCGACGAGGTAGGACTTCATCGGGCCCGACTTGAATGCGACCGACAGCGCGCGACGGTGCAGGCGGTGTTCTTCAAAGTCCAGCAGCATCAGCCCCCGCGGAAACAGCCGGCCCAGGATCGGGCCCCAGCCATGAGTCGAGGAGAACAGGCGTGTCTGGTCGAACAGGACGAGCTCGTTGGCCTCGGGTCCAAGCAACGTGATGCTGGTCTCGCCGAACAAATTGTTGCGGTAGACGGGGCCATACTTCTCGGCATTTAGCTCGATCTGTCCCTTGGGATCGGCAAGTACCTTGAGCGTGTTGCCAATGATCGGCCAGCCCTCATCGCCGGGAATGTGTCGCAGCGCCTTCGGCTTCGGCGGCACCGGACCGGCGTCGGCGGTTGTAGCCACACTCTGCATCGACATGGCAATTGCTCCGGTTGATCAGCGGGCCATGGGAGACCCTTAGATAAACCCTTGCCGGGTCGCTGCAAAGGCTCCTCGTGATGCAACCCGCGTCACAAAACCGCGCGATACCCGTATGGAGCCATCGCGCGGTGAGAGATGGAGCGCCGGTTACGCCTTGCGCTTTGCTGCTTCCTTCTGCAAGTCGGGCGCATTGACCGCGGGAATTGCGATGCGGCCGGGGCCCGTCTGCTGCAGCGCGGCGGCGGCCTTCTCGTTCTGCATGATCTTGGCCATGACGGCTTGGCCGGCGCGCTCGAACACCGCGCGATTGTCGATCAGGAACTGCCTGGAATCGCGCAGCGGCTGGATGAAGCCTTGCAGTTCCGGGATCACATAGCGCGCCACCATATCCCAGCTTCGGCGCGTGTTCTCGGGATTGGCCCAGTCGTGCACGAAGCCGACGATGGTGCCGACGCCGCCGGATACGTTGACGAGGTTCTTGATGGTGGCGATGAGATCGTCGGGCGTGCCGATGGTGGAGGCCGCCGCCGGGCCGCCCGCGGTCTTCTCGATCGCATCTTCCGGCGACTTGAAGGGCTCGAGGCCCGGCCGCATCAAGGTGCCGACATTATACTCATTGTGCCAGCGCATCAGGCCGGCGCCGGCCTCGCGGTAGGCCTGCTCGCGGGTCTCGGCGATGTGCCAGCTCAGCAGCACGCGCCAGTTGGCGCGGCTCACTGTGGTGCCGGCCTTCTTCGCCGCGTCCTCGGCGAACTCCCATTGCTGCGGCAGCGCCATCAGGCCCTGCGTCGACATTGACCCCAGCGAGATGATGCCGATGCCGTATTTGCCGGCCAGCGTCATGCCCGACGGCGAGATTTGTGATGCGACGACGAACGGCATCTCTTCCTGCAGAGGCAGGATCTGCAGCGCGGCGTCGTTCATCACGAACCAGTCGCTCTTGGCGGTGACGCGCTCGCCCTTGAACAGACGGCGGATGATCGCGATCGCCTCGTCCTGGCGGTCGCGCTGGGTCATCGGATCGATACCGAGTGTGTGCGCGTCGGACGCCAGCGCGCCGGGGCCGGAGCCGAAGATGGCGCGGCCGCCGGTCATGTGGTCGAGCTGTACCATGCGCTGCGCCACGTTGAAGGGATGGTGATAGGGCAGCGAGATCACGCCGGTGCCGAGCTTGATGCGCTTGGTGCGCTCACCCGCCGCGGCCAGGAACATTTCCGGCGAGGCGATCATTTCCCAGCCGGAGGAATGGTGCTCGCCGCACCAGAATTCGTCATAGCCGAGCTCGTCGATCTGCTGCACGAAATCAAGGTCGCGGCGGAATTGCAGCATCGGATGCTCGCCGATCGGGTGATGTGGGGCGAGGAATGCTCCGAACTTCAGGCGCGCCATGGTATTTTCTCCGGGATTTTTTTTGTTTTCGAACCCAAGGTACGGGCTGGTCGTGCCCAAGGCAATCGCGGCAGGGCGGCTTGTGCGCATGGCGGCCGTGCGAGGCATGCGCCGCGCTGCCGGCGGTTACGGATTGCAGCGCCTTGACGCAATTTCTGTTTGCCATGAAACGCGGCAACAATCTTGGCTTCCGCAGCGGGCTGGTTGCTTGCCCCGCAAGCGGGCAGGGCGGTCGTCATAACCAGTGGCAATGACGGCGAGCGATCGCCGATTGCGTTGCTCGACGCATTCGCTGAGCGCTTTTCCTGGACCGGCTGCGCGCCATGCCGGATAGGGTTTGTGTCGCAGCGCCTCCGTCTGCGTGCCTTTTGAAGTGGACAAGCGCGCAGTTCACTTCTGCAACACTTATTGCTCCCGCACTCGTTACCGTTGCCGCATTACTGTCATGGATGCGCCGCGTGATGCCTAATTGGCACTTCACCCAGATTTCAGGAGAGCCGTGAGTATACGGTCTTTTTATTATGCGCCGCAGCAACTATCTCTTGCGGCCAACGTTTGGATCATGACCGCCCCAGAGACTGCCCTTGCGACCGCTCGCCAGCAATATCGATTTCCTGCGCCGTATTTCAAAGCTGTCGCATCTCGACGGCTTTGGAATGTATGGGCGCGATCGATCGTCTCACGTGCGCAGTCCTCTCGCCGAGGTGTCGGATTTTGGCGACAATCCAGGCGGCTTGCGGATGTTCAGCTATCTGCCGCCAAATCTGCCGCGGCGGCCCGCGCTGGTCGTGGTGCTGCATGGCTGCGGTCAGGATGCAATTGGCTATGATCACGGCGCCGGCTGGTCGACGCTAGCCAAGCGCTATGGCTTTGCGCTGCTGATGCCGCAGCAGCAGGAGATCAACAACTCCAACACCTGCTTCAACTGGTTCAACCGCGAGGACATTACGCGCGATCAGGGCGAGGCCGCCTCGATCCGCCGCATGGTCGACAAGATGGTCTATGACCATCAGATCAATCGCCGCCGCATCTACATCACCGGCCTGTCCGCCGGCGGCGCGATGACGATGGCGATGCTAGCCGGCTACCCGGAAATGTTCGCCGCCGGCGCCGTCATCGCCGGCCTGCCATTCGGCATCGCCGGCAATGTGCGCGAGGCGCTCAGCGGAATGATGAGCTCGGCGTCGCGTCCGGCACAGGAACTTGGCGATCTCGTGCGCGGTGCGTCGGACCATCGCGGGCCGTGGCCGAAACTGTCGGTGTGGCACGGCAGCGCGGACCGCACCGTGCATCCGGGCAATGCGGGCGAGATCGTCAAGCAGTGGCTCGATCTGCACGGCCTGGCGCAAGCCCCGATGTCGGAGGCGGAGGTCAACGGCTATCCGCGTCAGGTGTGGTGGAATGCGGACGGCGAGACGGTGGTGGAGTCCTACACCATCTCGGGGATGGCGCACGGCACGCCGCTCGGCGTGACCGACGATGACGAGCGCTACGGCGCCGAAGGCGCCTTCCTGATCGAAGCCGGCATTTCCTCGTCCTGGCACATCGCGCAATTCTTTGGGCTGACACGCCGCGTCACCCGCACCAAGGCGGAGGCCGAAGCCGCTGCGATAAGCGTGCTCAGCGCCGCCCCCCGGGAGCGCGCAAAGCCATTTCCGACGGTGGCGCCCGTCACGCTAGAGAGCCCGGCTGCCTCGACAACGCTGTGGCCGCGCACACCGCTGCGCGAAGTTCCGCCCGCCAAGCCGCAGCGCGGCATCGACGTCCGCGGCATGATCAAACGTGCGCTGACAGCAGCGGGTCTGAAGAAATAAATCAGCGCGCCCCGCACACGCTGGCATCGCTACCCAAGAGCACCGACGCAGACGCGGTGCTGGAAGCCGTGTTCGATGTGACGCGGATAGATTAGCGCGGCGAGGCTATGCGTAGCAGCTACATCTCGCCAGTCAGGAACGGATTGGTCATCCGCTCCTGCCCGATGCTCGATCCCGCGCCATGGCCGCAGACAAAGCCAACATCATCGCCGAGCGGCAGCAGTTTCGTCTTGATCGAATTAATCAGTTCGGCGTGGCTGCCGCCGGGCAGATCGGTACGTCCCACCGAGCCCGCGAACAGGACATCGCCGACATGGGCAAAGCGCAGCTCATTACTGAAGAACACCACCGAGCCCGGTGAATGGCCCGGGCAGTGCAGAATGTCGAAGGTCAGATTGCCGATCTGAACCTGTTCGCCCTCATCTAACCAGCGATCCGGCCCGAAATTGCGTACACCGGTCATGCCGAAGCGCTCGCCGGAGGAGACGACATTGTCGAGCAGATATTTGTCGGCGATGTGCGGTCCCTCGATCTTCACCCCGAGCGCATCGCGCAGTTCCGCGGCGCCTCCGACATGGTCGATATGTCCGTGGGTGATCCAGATCTTCTCGACGCTCACGCCGGTCTGCTTGATCGCTTCCTGGATCTTCGGCACCTCGCCGCCGGGATCGATCACGACCGCCTTCTTCGTGGCTTCGCACCAGATGATGGTGCAGTTCTGCTCGAACAGCGTCACCGGTACGATGATCGCGCCGGCCTTCGCTTTTGCCTGGGTTTGCTCGTTCATGGAGCCACCATAGTGCTTGCGCATGACGGGTCAATGGCGAGGCGCCAAACGCGGCCCGCCGAACTGTGATAGGGTAGCAGTCGGTCAACAGCTGTGGGGACGGGCCGATTCCGCAAGGGTAAGGCCGCGCATTTCGCCATGAATCAGGCCTCCAAATCGCCGCTTCCGGGAACACGGATCACCGCACACGCCTTCTTTGCCGCCGACCGCATCAACACCGCCGGCCTCGAGCGCGGCGACGTGCTTTCCACCGCACCGCTGGCCTTCCGCGTCGGCGACAACGGCGTCGCCGTGCTGTTTCGTTACGGTGTCGTGGTGCTGATTGGCCTCAACGCGCTGCAGGAAGACGAATTTCTGCGCAGCCTCGAGCATCGCATGACGGGCGCCCTCGCACGGCGGGAGGATGAGATCGCCGTGATCGAGCTCGCCGCCGAAAAGGACGACCAGATCCCGCCGGGCGGCCCGATCTGCCTGCAGAGCCTTTCGCCGGAGCGGCTCATCCTGATCGCCGAAGCGCTGGCGAAAAGCGTGGTGCTGGCGCGGCACGAGCGCGAGGTTTCGGCCGTGTTCGACAAGACCGAGCCGTTCGCGCGCGAACTCGGCAGGAGCGGGCGCATGGTCGGCGGCCGCAAGGCCATTCTGCAGCAGATCGGCAATGCGCTCTCGGTGCAACACCGTGTCACCGGACCGGTCGCCGTGTCCGAGAAGCCCGACATACTCTGGGACAAGCCGTCGCTCGAGCGGCTCTATGCGCGTCTGGAAGACGAGTATGAGCTGAAGGAGCGAGCGGAAGCGCTCAATCGCAAGCTCGGCGTGGTCGCCGAGACCGCGCAGGTGTTGACCGACATCATCGACACCCGCCGCTCGCTGCGGCTCGAATTGATCATCGTGTTCCTGATCCTGTTCGAGGTGCTGATCACGATCTATCAACTGGCCGTCCGCGGGCATGTGTGACTTGGCGTGACATATGTTTCAACGTCATTGCGAGGAGCGAGGCGACGAAGCAATCCAGCTTTCTTGTTGCGGCAAAGCCGGATTGCTTCGCTTCGCTCGCAATGACGCGAAAATCTGAACCGATCGAGCGCTTCTGCGTTGCCCAACGCAAGGCGATCCGGGAGGAAGCGTGGCCTCAACTCAACAAGACGACTGGTGGCGGCACGGCATCTTCTACCAGGTCTATCCGCGCTCGTTCCAGGACACCGACGGCGACGGGGTCGGTGACCTCAGGGGCATCATCCAGCGGCTGCCTTATGTCGCTTCGCTCGGCGTCGATGCGATCTGGCTGTCGCCGATCTTCACCTCGCCGATGGCCGATTTCGGCTACGACGTTGCCGATTACACCGGTATCGATCCACTGTTCGGCACGATGGACGATTTCGATGCGCTCCTGGAAGCCGCGCACGGGCTCGGGCTGAAGGTCATCCTCGACCTCGTGCCGAACCATTCGTCCGATGCGCATCCCTGGTTCGTCGAAAGCCGGCGCTCCCGCGATGATCCTAAACGTGATTGGTATATCTGGCGCGACGGCGCTGCCAACGGCGCGCCTCCCAACAACTGGCTCTCGGAATTCGGGGGCAGCGCCTGGGAATATGACGAGACGACGGGCCAATATTACTACCACGCCTTTCTCAAGGAGCAGCCCGATCTGAACTGGCGCAATCCCGCGGTGCGCGAGGCGATCTATGATGTCATGCGCTTCTGGCTGACCAAGGGCGTGGACGGCTTTCGCGTCGACGTGATCTGGCACCTGATCAAGGATCTCGATTTTCGCGACAACCCGCCCAACCCCCATTATGTCGAAGGCCGTCCGCCGCACGAGAAGATACTGACGCAATACTCGACCGATCAGCCGGAGGTGCATGAGGTGATCGCCGAAATGCGGGACATTATCGACCGCTATGGCGGTCGCGTCCTGATCGGCGAGATCTATCTGCCGCTGCAGCGGCTCGTCGCCTATTACGGCAACGATCTGCGCGGCGCGCAGATGCCGTTCAATTTCGCTCTGCTGTCGACGCTGTGGAGCGCGCGTTCGGTCGAGCGCCTGATCGGCGAATACGAAGCGGCGCTGCCGCCGGGCGCCTGGCCGAACTGGGTGCTCGGTAATCACGACCGGCCGCGGGTCGCAAGCCGGGTCGGGCGCGAGCAGGCACGCGTTGCCGCGATGCTGCTGCTGACCCTGCGCGGCACGCCCACGCTCTACTACGGCGACGAGCTCGGCATGGTGCAGGTGCCGATCGCGCCCGGACAGGTGCGCGACCCCTTTGAGAAGAACGTGCCGGGCATCGGCGTCGGCCGCGATGGCTGCCGCACGCCGATGCAGTGGGACGCAACCGAGCATGCCGGCTTTTCTACCGCGCGGCCCTGGTTGCCGCTGTCGATCGATTCCGCGCACGAGAACGTCGTCAATCTTGATGCCGACACCAGATCGATCCTGAGCCTCTATCGCATGCTGATTGCGCTGCGAAAGAAGCGGACGGAACTGGTGCTCGGCACTTACGAGCCGATTGCCGCGCAGAGTGACCTGCTGCTCTTTTGTCGTCGGGTCGACGACAAATCCATCACCATTGTGCTCAATTTCGGCGCCGAGCCCATCTCGGTGACCTCCTCGTCCGTCGGCTTCGGCCGAAAAATCCTGCTCTCGACTTTCCTCGATCGCGACGGCGAACTTATCGATGGCGCGCTTGATCTGCGCGGCCACGAGGGCGTGATTGTCGGAGCGGACGATCACGCCGGGTGAGAAGTCTTGCCGGTGGCGTCGGTATCGATGTCGCTGCGCTTGAGCAAATAGTCCAGCCCGCCGACGCGGTACCAGCGATAGCCGTAACCCTCCATCAGGATCGTGTGCCGGCCGTCCTTGCCGGCACGGCTGTGATCCTCGGTGAGAAGATTGACCAGCAAGTTGCCGGCGTCATCAGGCACGCCTGCCTTGAATGACACCTCGCGCGGCTTCTGGTCGAGGTTATGGATGAACAGCACCGAATTGTTGCGCCAGTCATAGCGGATCACCAGCATGGCCGGGTCTCGCACGGTGATCACTTCGAAGTCGCCCCAGCCGATTTCGGGCACTTCCTTGCGCATGCGTGCGATGCGCTCGGTCCAGTTCAGCATCGAGTTCGGATCGCGCCGCTGCTTGGCGGCATTGACGTGCTCGTAGCCGTACGGGCCCTTGTCGATCACGGGCACGCAGGGCTTGTCGCCCTCGGTAAAGCCGGCATGCGGCTCGGTCGACCACTGCATCGGCGTCCGGGCGCATGCGCGCTCGGGCAGGTCGAGATTGTCGCCCATGCCGAGCTCGTCGCCGTAACGCAGCACCGGCGTGCCGGGCAGGGTGAACATCAGGCTGTAGGCCAGCTCGAGCCGGCGGCGATCGCCGCCGAGCATTGGCGCAAGGCGCCGCCTGATGCCGCGATCATAGAGCTGCATGTCCTTGTCGGGCCCGAACGCCTTGAACACGCTCTGCTGTTGCGCCTTGGTCAGGCGGCCGAGATCGAGCTCATCATGATTGCGCAGGAACAGACCCCATTGCGCGGTCGCCGGCCGCGGCCTCGTCGCCTTCATGGATTTGATCAGCGGCCGGCCGTCGCCGGAGGCGAGCGCATAGAACAGGTGCTGGTTGACGTGGAAGTTGAACATCATGTGCATGCGGTCGCCGTCATGCCCGAAATATTCCATGTCGGTTTCCGGCAGCACGTTGGCTTCGGCGAGAATGATGGAATCGCCCTTGCGCCATTGCAGGAATTCGCGGAACGAGCGCAGCATGTCGTACTGCTCGACGGGTTTCCTTACCTTCGGCCCCTTGGTCGCGATGATGAACGGCACCGCGTCCATGCGGAAACCGGAGACGCCGAGCTGGATCCAGAACCCCATGATCTTGAGGATCTCGGCCTGCACGTGCGGGTTCGAGGTGTTGAGGTCGGGCTGGAAATCGTAGAAGCGGTGGAAGTACCAGGCGCCGGCTTCCTTGTCGCGCGTCCACGTCGATTTCTGCACGCCGGGAAACACCATGCCGGTATTCGCGTTGGCCGGCTTCTTGTCGGACCACACATACCAGTCGCGATAGGGCGAATCCTTGTCGCGCCGCGCCTCGCGAAACCATTGATGCTGGTCCGAGGTGTGGTTGACGACGAGATCGATGATGACGCGGATGCCGCGCTGCTTGCAGCCGTGGGTGAATTCGACGAAGTCGCCGAGCGTGCCATAACGCGGATCGACGCTGTAGTAATCGGAGATATCGTAGCCGTTATCCCTGCCGGGCGAGGCCTGAAACGGCATCAGCCAGATCGCGGTGATGCCAAGACCGTGCAGATAGTCGAGCCTGCGCTGCAGACCCTTGAAATCGCCGATACCGTCGCCGTTCGAATCCATGAAGGTGCTGACGGACAGGCAATAGATCACGCCGTTCTTGTACCAGAGATCGTCGATCGCGGCCTTAAGTCCCGTTGCTCCGCCTTGCCGCTGGCGGTCGCGGGATAATTAGGCAGCCGGGTAGGGGTTCCGCCCGGGCGGCTGAAAACACCGCGCTCTCACCTCGTCATTCCGGGGCGCGCCGCAGGCGCGAGCCCGGAATCCATAACCACAGGCGGCAATTGCCTGAAGAACGTCGACTGATCTCGCCCGCGACTACCGCCTCGGCGTAGGGATTCTCAGGGGCGCAATTGCGCCCCATAGCTCTCGCTTCGCTCGCCCCGGAACGACGACGGAGAAGTGTTGCACATTCGGCACGACGGGCAAATCAGTGCGATTTGCCGTCAAGCCCTGCATGCAAAAATATTCTGCTTTCCAGAATACGCAATCTGTGTCATAACTCCTCTATCCCACCCGGCAAAGGGACGGATCGCGATCGTCACGAACCGTGCGGTGGGACGCGATGGACGCTGTGGCACGATTGACGAGTGGTGCACATGGCGTACGGCGAAGTCCTGTGGTCCCGGCGCCGCGACCCTGGCGCTACGTGGGCGGAGGTCTTCCGTCCGCAACGGGGGCAAGAAAGGCCGTTCCCCGGGGAGAGCAGGTATAAGCCGTAACACCATTGCGCGGGGAAAGCCGGGATGTCTCGGCTGTACCTGTCAAATCCGTGTGCGTTCTTTTCTACCCGATTGCACACGGTGATGCGGGCGCAGTCGGCGCCCGGCTTTCCCTGCGCCCTCTTTCCAAGGAGAGGGAGCAAAGAATTTGAAAAGCTCAGGCGAATTCAAGCCGTGAGAACGAGAACGCATGTCTTTCTCCGTCATTGCGAGCGACTTGTCCGCCGTAGCTCGAAGAGCGAAGGCGGAAGCGAAGCAATCCACCTCTCCCTGCGGGGAAAGATGGATTGCTTCGTCGCCTTGCTCCTCGCAATGACGCCCTCTCGTCATGCCCGGGCAGAAGCGCGAAGCGCGTCTTCGCGCTGGATGTCCCGGGTATCCACGACTTACTTGCTACTGGCCATGACGAAATGAACAACTCACCGCTTGATCTGCGCGCGCAGTGTCTCCTCGACCACGCTATCGAACGACGATGCCTTCGTCGGCGCCTTTTTGCGCTGATCGGCGATGTACTGGTCGCGCTTGGCCACCAGCGCGGCGAGCTTCTCGTTCAGCGCGTTGCGCTGGGTCATCTGCTTGTTGACTTCGTCCATGCGCTGCTCGGGCTTCATGCCGCGCAGGTTCGCCGGCAGGTCGTCGTCCTTGACGTCGGACAACCTTTCCAGCACAGTGGGATCCGAAGCTTGGAATTCACGTGACTTGAAGTCGCGGC
>JADMIO010806537.1_pt1 | contig 24269 bp, 34 predicted proteins | sample 8958161 | NCBI WGS metagenome assembly JADMIO01 (sample SAMN16585339, study PRJNA669376) | soil metagenome | isolation source: Crop rotation soil | place: USA: Cullars Rotation, Alabama | collected 2011
CCCATTTTTAGATGAGAATTCTCACTTATTTCATTCAAGTCGTTCTCGCAAAACAAGTTAGCTAGATGAAAAATAGATGCAACAGATGAGAATTCTCATCTACGTTTCATCCAGGGACCGCCGCTGCGAGGATTTCATAGTTGTTACGATGCATTCGCCCTGGCCGATCCGGACCTATTCTTGACGGCGGGCGCTCTCCTGCTACTTTGGGTTCGTGATTTTGGACAGCCGATTTAGCAGTGAAGGTTTTTGGGGCTATTTTAGCCTCGGTTCCCTGCGCGCCGGCATGTCGTAAAACGAAACTCTAGCCCGAGCCGCAGGTGGAACGCCTGCGGCTTTTTTGTTAAAGCGCGGCGGAACTGACAGCGTCTCACCAACATTATGATCGTTGTTCTCAAACCGAATATTTCCAAAAAAGACGAAGCTATTGTGCTGAAGGAAATCAAAAAGCTAGGCTACCAGCCGCATATCATGCGCGGGGTCCAGCGCACCGTGATCGGGGCGATTGGCGATGAACGGACGCACAGTTCCCTCGAAGCTCTGACGGCGTTCGCGGGCGTGGAATCCGTCATGCCCGTGCAAAAGCGCTACAAGCTGGTTTCACGCGAGGCTCACCAGGGAAATTCGACGATCAAAGTGGGCGCGGAAAAAACGCTGATCGGCGGGAAAAAATTCCAGGTCATGGCGGGGCCCTGTTCGGTCGAAAGCGAATCGCAGTTGATCACCACCGCGAAGGCAGTCAAAGCCGCCGGAGCCACCATCTTGCGAGGCGGCGCCTTCAAACCGCGCACCTCACCCTACGAATTCCAGGGACTTGGCGAAAAAGGATTGAAGATGCTGGCCAAGGCGCGGCGCGAAACCGGACTGGCCATCATCACCGAACTCCTTTCCGAGGAGCATGCCGAGATGGTCGCAGAATACGCGGATATTTTGCAGATTGGCGCGCGCAACGCGCAGAATTTCCAATTGCTGATCGCGGCAGCGAAGACTGGCAAGCCGGTGCTTTTGAAGCGCGGTCTTTCGATGAAAGTCGAGGAATGGCTGCTGGCGGGCGAATACGTGTTGGCGAACGAAAATCCGAATTTGATGTTCTGCGAACGCGGCATTCGAACTTTCGAAACCTACACCCGCAACACGCTCGATCTTTCCACCATCCCAATCATTAAAAAGGAATCGCACTGCCCGATCGTCATCGATCCCAGCCAGGGCGCCGGCCGCGCCGATCTGGTGATGGCCATGTGCAAAGGCGCCGTCGCCATGGGCGCGGACGCCTTGTTAATCGAAGTCCATCCGAACCCTTCGCAAGCGTTGTCGGACGCGGCGCAACAGGTGACCCTGGAAGGCTTTGCGACGTTGATGGAGGAATTGAAGCCGTTCATCGCCGCGGCAGGCCGGGAGTAATGAACGTCGGCAAAGCGCCGAATAATCTGTTCTCCGCCGCGGTTGAGAAGCCCTTTTCAAATGCCACTTGCAAAGCCGCCCACCCCTTTTACCTTTTCACCCCATGTCGAGCGCGACCATGCCAAACCGATCCGTTGATCCGTTAATGCACCCCGACCGTTTTGTGCGGCGCCATATCGGCCCCAATTCCGAAGAGCAACTCGAGATGCTGCGCCTCCTTGGCCACAACTCGCTGGATGAAATGGTGGACGCCACGGTCCCGACGGACATCCGGTTCGGGCGCGCCCTGAATTTGCCTGAAGCGCTGACGGAGTTTGACGCCCTGGCGCGGTTGCGGGCCGTTGCGCAAAAGAACAAGGTTTTCAAATCCTACCTGGGGCAAGGGTATTACGGGACCATTACGCCGCCGGTGATTCAGCGAAACATGTTGGAGAATCCCGGCTGGTACACGCAATACACGCCGTACCAGGCGGAAATCTCGCAAGGCCGCCTGGAGTCGTTGCTCAATTTTCAAACCATGGTCGCCGACCTCACAGGTTTGCCGATTGCGAACGCTTCCTTGCTGGATGAAGCCACAGCGGCGGCAGAGGCGATGCACCTGGCGCACAGCCTGAAAGGATCGGAAGAACGAAATACGTTCTTCGTTTCGGAGTTGTGCCATCCGCAAACGATTGACGTGGTCAAAACGCGGGCGCTGCCGCTCGGCATTCAAGTGGTCGTGGGGGATCATCGGAGCGCAGACTTGAAGGGCGTATTTGGAGCCGTGGTGCAATACCCGGCGACGAATGGGATCATTTTTAATTACGGCGATTTCGTTAAGGCGGTCCAGACCGCCGGCGGATTGGCGGTCGTCGCCACGGATTTGCTGGCCCTCACCTTGATTAAGCCACCGGGGGAATTTGGCGCCGACGTCGCCGTGGGGAGCGCGCAACGTTTCGGCGTTCCTCTCGGATTCGGCGGACCACACGCCGCCTTCTTCTCCGTCAAGGAAGAGTATAAACGTTCAATTCCCGGGCGCCTGATCGGCGTTTCCAAAGACGCGCATGGAAGGCCCGCCTATCGATTGTCCCTGCAAACCCGCGAGCAACATATCCGCCGCGAAAAGGCGACCAGCAACATCTGCACAGCGCAGGCGCTTCTGGCCAACATGGCGGCAATGTACGCGGTTTATCATGGGCCAAAGGGGTTGAGGGCAATTGCAGCGCGCGTCAATCGATTGGCAAGCCTCCTGGCGGATAATCTAAGGAAAGCGGGCTTTAATTGTGGCGACGCTCCTTTCTTTGATACGCTTACCGTTAGCACAGGGAGTAAATCAGCTCGGTCGATTCAACGTGTCGCGGAGGAAAACGGTGTAAATCTTCGTTACGTCGATGAAACTCACCTGGGAATCTCTTTAGATGAGACGACCTCTCCGAAGGATGTTGAACACCTTTTTTCAATCTTTGCCGGTGAGGATCTGCCGGCGTCATTTTCGGCGAAATGGAGTTACGAGGAAGACCGGACGCCGGGGCTCAAACGTCCGCTGGACCTCATTGAGTTCACACGCTTCAGTGCGTTTTTAACACATCCCATTTTCAATGTGCATCACTCGGAGACGGAGTTGCTGCGTTATATGCGTTTGCTGGAGTCGCGCGATTTGTCGTTGGCGCATTCGATGATTCCGCTGGGGTCGTGCACGATGAAGTTGAACGCGACGGCGGAAATGTTTCCGGTTTCCTGGCCGGAATTTTCGCAAATCCATCCCTTCGCTCCCGCGGAGCAGGTGGCCGGTTATCATGAACTGTTTAAAAACCTCGAGGAATGGCTGGCGGAAATCACTGGTTTCGCAGCCGTCTCCTTGCAGCCCAATGCCGGTTCGCAGGGCGAATACGCCGGGTTGCTGGCGATTTATCATTATCACCATTCACGCGGGGAAGGGGAGCGTTCGGTCTGTTTGATTCCGACTTCGGCGCATGGGACGAATCCGGCCAGCGCGGTCATGGCCGGGTTCAAAGTCGTGCCGGTGGCTTGCGATGCGCAGGGGAATATTGATCTGGCCGATTTGCGGGCCAAGGCTTCGGAACATGCCCAAGACCTGGCTGCGCTGATGATCACGTATCCTTCCACGCATGGTGTCTTTGAGGAAACGATCAAGGAGATTTGCGGTGTGGTGCATCGACATGGCGGGCAGGTTTACATGGATGGGGCCAACATGAATGCGCAGGTTGGCTTGTGCCGTCCGGGGGATTTGGGAGCCGATGTTTGCCATTTGAATCTGCATAAGACGTTTTGCATTCCGCATGGCGGAGGCGGGCCGGGCGTGGGGCCGATTGGGGTCGCCAAACATTTGGTCCCGTTTCTGCCCAAGCATCCGGTCGTGAACATGGGCGGCGAAACGAAGGTCGGCGCGGTTGCGGCGGCGCCTTGGGGCAGCGCGAGCATTCTGCCGATCTCCTGGATGTATATCGCGATGATGGGGCCGGATGGTTTGAAGGAAGCGACTGAGGTGGCGATTCTCAACGCCAATTATATCGCCAGGCGTTTGGAGAATGCCTACCCGGTCCTCTACAAAGGCCGCACAGGACGCGTCGCGCACGAGTGCATTCTCGATCTGCGCGGTTTCAAGAGCATCACGGTCGAGGATTTAGCGAAGCGGTTGATGGATTATGGATTCCATGCGCCGACGATTTCGTGGCCGGTGCCGGGAACGGTCATGATCGAGCCAACGGAAAGCGAATCCAAAGTGGAGTTGGACCGCTTTTGCGACGCCATGCTGGCGATCCATGCAGAGATCAAAGCGATTGAAACCGGACGCGCCGACAAAGCGAACAATGTTTTGAAGAACGCTCCGCACACGGCGGAAGCGGTCATCTCGGACAAATGGGATCGCCCTTACCCTCGCGAGCAAGCCGCTTACCCGGCGTCGTGGCTGCGGCAGCACAAATTTTGGCCGTCGGTGGGCCGAATCGACAACGTGTTTGGAGATCGGAATCTGGTCTGTTCGTGCGTGGGAATGGAAGCGTACCAGAGTCAAAAGACTACGTTTTAGGGGTGATGATTTTGAGGGGATCGTGACTTCTATAGAGGTTGTAACGGCAATGAAGTCTCCCTTCAAAGTCAGGACTTTGGGTTCAAAGTCTCGTCAAAGTCAGCGCAAAGTCACGTTAAAGTCATGTCGAAATCACTCGGAATCACTTCCGTCGATGGTCACTTTTTCTGATAGCGATCATCCAGTTCCTTGAGCGCGTTGGATGTGATGTTGTTGCGCGTCTTTATATATTTCTCCAGGCGCACTGAACCGGGCACCAAGTCGATCTTGCCGCGATAGACCAGTTTTTGGAGTTGGCGTTTGCCGCGGTTATAAGCGCGCAAAGCTTTGCCGGGAAATCCGTCTGGGCGCCCGTGTTCCTTGCCGATGATGGCGTCTTCGCGCTTCATGTTCCGGCGGACGCGGTCGTCAGCCGTCATGCCAAAATCGTGGATGCGGAAGCGCACAATGTAGGAAGGAATATGGCCCACCTTCGCGCCTTCCTTGCCCATGCGGAGAATAAATTCGTAGTCGGCGGCGTTGATGAAATCCTTGTTTCGATAAAGGCCGATGCGGTCGTGCAGCGATTTTTTGACGAAGAGGGTTTGGTGAATGACGTAGTTCACGCCGCCGAGACGGAGCACGTCGTAATCGTAGAGGGCCTCTTCACGCCGATAAATCTCGCCGCCCTGGCTGTCCACGTAGATGAGGTCGCCGAAAGCAGCGTCCCATTCCGGATGCTTATCAAAGGCCTCCGCCGCCTTCCGCAATGCGTCCGGCTCAAAGCAATCGTCGGAATTGAGCATCAAAAGAATTTCGCCGCTGGCCCGCTGGATGCCTTTGTTCATCGCTTCGTAGAGGCCGCCATCCTTTTCAGAAATCCATTTAACGTGGGGATATTCCTTGACGATTTCGATGGTGTTGTCCTTGGAGCCGCCGTCGATGACCCAATGCTCCCAATCTTTAAAATCCTGGCGCACCACGCTCTCGATGGTTTCTCGGATCGTGCGGCTGCTGTTGAAACTGGCGGTAACAATGGTGAACCTGGGGCGCGTCATAGCCATGTTTGGACGCCATCGGTTTCTTTTACTTGACGGACTGGAAAGTCCGTGGATCCCGCACCAGACTTACGGAAAACAGCCGTGAACATGAAATCATCATAGCAAAGCCATATTCATGAGCAAGCGATTGAACCTCAAGTTATGCAAACTGGGGGGTGTTCGGCGGCGGAAAATTGAGCCACGGCGTTACTGAACGCGGTTTGATTTATCTTTGTGAAGCGATTGAGAAGCCGATTAACACCCATTTTCGAGCCGATCGACAACTCATTGCGAATGCTTTAAGGCGTAAAAAGGCTGGGAAAACTGGAAAATCCGCGACCTGATAGCGGGATTGGACACAGAACTGAAATTTTTTTCAAAAACTTGTTGCAGGGTAAGTCTTCAGTGATATGATTCGCGCTCCGTTTCCCCTGAGGTCGGGACACGGGATCGTAACACGTATTTGGAAAGCAGTAATGCCGACTATTAATCAGCTCGTCCGTTTCGGACGAAACAAGTTGAAGTACAAGTCGAAATCGCCCGCGTTGGAAAACGCGCCATTTCGACGGGGAGTTTGTGTGCAGGTGATGACGCGCACGCCCAAGAAGCCAAATTCCGCGATGCGGAAGGTGGCCAAGGTACGTTTGACCAACGGCTATGAGGTGATAGCCTACATTCCTGACGAAGGGCATAACCTGCAGGAGCACTCCATCGTGCTGGTTCGTGGCGGTCGTGTGAAGGATCTTCCTGGCGTTCGTTATCACATTGTGCGCGGAACCCTGGACGCCGCTGGTGTTGAGAAGCGCCGGGTGAGCCGTTCCAAATATGGAGTCAAGCGGCCGAAAGCGGCCGGAGCCAAGGGCGCCAAAGCGGCGGCCAAGTAATTTTATTTAAGTATGTCGAGAAGACGTCAAGCAGTGCGGCGCGGGGTGATCGAGGACGCGAAGTTTCATAGTCCTTTGGTTTCGCGCCTGGTGAACGTGGTGATGCACGGTGGCAAGAAAGCCACCGCGCAGAAGATCGTTTACGGAACGTTCGATAAGATCGCGGAGAAAAATCCGGCTTCGAACCCTTTGGAAATTTTACAACGGGCGGTGGACAACGCCAAGCCACGTTTGGAAGTGAAGGCTCGCCGGGTGGGCGGCGCCACTTACCAGGTGCCGATTGAAGCGGCCCCCGAACGGCAGCAGGCGCTGGCGCTCCGCTGGCTGGTTGATTTTGCCGATGCGCGCAAGGGACAGCAGATGAAAGACGCCCTGGCGTCGGAAATCATGGATGCGTATCAGGGCCAGGGAAATGCCATTCGCAAACGCGACGAGGTGCATAAGATGGCGCAGGCCAATAAGGCCTTCGCACATTTCCGCTGGTAAACCGACAATTTAATTGAACGCCCCGCGGTTAAAACGGGGCGTTTTTATTCCCTAGAAGAGATGGAAGCAGTTGTGGATAAGAAAAACGTAAATTCGCCGAACCGGCAATATACGCAGGAGCGGACCCGAAACATCGGGATCGCGGCGCATATTGACGCGGGTAAGACTACTACAACCGAGCGCATCCTCTTTTACACGGGTTTGATCCACAAGATGGGCGATGTCGATGACGGCAATACCGTGACCGACTGGATGGAGCAGGAACGGGAACGCGGCATTACGATCACCTCGGCGGCGACCACATGCTATTGGACCCAGAAGGACGATGGCGTTGCCAAGCTGCATGCCGGTGTGCCACATCGCATTAATATTATCGACACTCCTGGCCACGTGGATTTCACGGCCGAAGTGGAGCGTTCGATGCGCGTGTTGGACGGCGCGGTAGCGGTGTTCTGCGGAGTGGCGGGTGTGCAACCGCAATCTGAAACCGTATGGCGGCAGGCGACCAAGTATAAAGTTCCCCGCATTGCGTTCGTCAACAAGATGGACCGCACGGGCGCCAATTTTGAAAACGCAGTCAGCGAGATGCGCAAAAAGCTGGGAGCTTACGCATATCCGATCATGATTCCGATCGGCAAGGAAGATTACCTGACTGGCGTCATCGACGTCGTGGACATGAAGGCCATCAATTATGATCCGGCGGATCAAGTTGGTTTGACCTACACGGTCACGGAGATTCCGGCGGAACACAAAGAGCGCGCCGAAGCCGCTCGCGCCGAATTGATCGAAGCGGTCGCCAATAAGGATGACTTGATCGCGGAATTGGTGATCGAGAATAAGCCGATTGAAGTCAAGGTTCTGAAAGAAGCGATCCGCCGCCTGACCTGCAAGATCGAGTTGATTCCGGTCATGTGCGGTTCGGCCTTCAAAAAGAAGGGCGTGCAACCGCTGGTAGACGCGGTGATCGATTATTTGCCGTCGCCGCTGGACATTCCGCCGGCCACTGGCATGGACCCCGATACGAAAGAGCCTGTCGAAGTGGTTTCGGACGACAATGGCAAGTTCTGCTCGCTGGCGTTCAAACTCTGGACCGATCCATTCGTTGGGAAGCTGGTTTTCTTCCGCGTTTACAGCGGTCAACTCAAGAAGGGCGATACGATTTACAATCCGCGCACGCGCAAACGCGAACGCGTCAGCCGCGTCATGATGATCCAGGCCGATAAACGCATCGACGTGGAAACCACGTTTGCGGGCGATATCGCGGCGCTGGTTGGGCTCCGCAATATCACCACGGGTGATACGCTTTGCGACGAGAGTTACGACATCATGCTCGAGCCTCCGACGTTTCCGGAACCGGTCATCTCGATGGCTGTTGAGCCGAAGACCAAGCAGGATCGCGAGAAGATGGGCGAAGGTTTGCAGCGTCTGGCTGAGGAAGATCCGACCTTCCGTTGTTTCACCAATGAAGAGACGGGCCAGCTTATCATTGCTGGGATGGGTGAGCTGCATCTGGAAATTATTCGTGATCGTTTGTTCCGCGAATTCAAGGTGGAAGCCAATTCCGGCGCGCCGCAAATTGCCTATCGCGAAACGATCACCAAGCCGGCCGAAGGCGAAGGAAAGTTCATTCGCCAGTCCGGCGGTCGTGGTCAATATGGCCACGCGGTCATCAAGATCGAGCCCAACGAACGCGGCAAGGGCATCGAAATCAATAATAAGATTGTCGGCGGCACGATTCCCAAGGAATACATCCCGGCCGTAATTGACGGGGTGGAAGAAGCCATCAAGGGCGGCGTCATGGCCGGTTACCAGATGGTGGACATCAAGGTGGATGTGATCGATGGATCGTTCCACGAAGTCGATTCGAACGAATTGGCTTTCAAGATGGCGGGCATTTTCGCGCTCAAGGAAGCGTGCAAGAAGGCCAACGTAATCTTGCTGGAGCCGATCATGAAGGTCGAGTGCACCACGCCTGATGAATATCAGGGCGATCTGTTGGGCGACTTGAACCGCCGCCGCGGCAAAATCCAGAGCATCGAAGCGAAGAACAACTCCACCAGCCTGTATGCGGAAGTGCCGCTGGCGGAAATGTTCGGTTACGCGACGGCGATTCGTTCGCTGTCGAAGGGACGCGCTTCTTATTCGATGGAACCGCTGGCTTTCGAACAGGTGCCTTCCAGCATCCTGGCGACCATTATGGAAACCGTGAAACCGAAAGCGGCCCGAACCTAAATTTAACCGTAGTATAACTGTTCTTTGATATGGCAGGACAACGTATCCGAATCCGATTAAAAGCGTATGACCATCGGGTCATCGACCAGTCGGCCAGTGACATTGTGGAGACGGTGAAGCGCACCGGCGCTCGCGTGGCGGGCCCGATTCCGCTGCCGACGCGCGTGGAACGCTTCACGGTGTTGCGCTCGCCGCATTCCGACAAGAAGTCGCACGAAACCTTTGAGCAACGGACGCACAAGCGACTGTTGGACATTATCGAACCCACGGCCAAGACGGTGGACGAATTGAAGAAGTTGAACCTCCCGGCCGGAGTTGACATCACCATTAAGATTTGACGCTTTATGATCGGCTTGCTTGGAAAAAAGTTGGGACAAACGCGCGTTTATGACGCTCACGGCACACTGGTGCCGGTGACGGTCATCCTCGCGGGGCCGAATCGCGTCGTGCAGACCAAATCGGTCGAGACGGACGGTTACAAGGCGGTGCAATTGGGTTTTGATGACCAAAAGGAATCGCGACTGAGCAAGGCGGCGTTGGGCCATATTCTCAAGGGCAAAGCGCAGCCAGTCAAACGCCTCAAGGAATTTCGCGATTTCGAATTGGACGTGAAGCCGGGCGACATCGTGAGCCCGAAGATTTTCTCGGTCGGTGATTTCGTCGATGCCATTGGCGTGACGAAGGGCCGTGGTTTTGAAGGTGTCGTCAAGCGGCATAAATTCCGCGGCGGCGACATGACTCACGGCGCCAAGGGCTGGCATCGCCGCAGCGGCGCCATCGGTCAGCGTTTGTTCCCAGGCACGGTTATGCGAGGCATGAAGATGCCCGGTCACATGGGCCAGGTGCAGCGCACCACGCAAAATCTGGAAGTCATCCAGGTGCGTGATGAGGAAAATATTTTATTGATTAAGGGATCGGTGCCTTGCTCCAAGGGTGATTACGTGGTGATCCGTGGCGCGAAAAAAGGACTGAAACAAACCCGAGGTGAACAAAAGGGACCGGCGAAGGCAGCCAAAGCAGCCGCGCCCGCCGCGAAACCCGCAGCCAAGAAGAAGTAAAGGATTGGCGACATGAAGATTGCGATTAAAGATATTAAAGGGAAGTCGGCTGGCGATTTCGACGTGACCTTCCCGGTCATCGAAACCGGCAAGGGCACCCAGGCGGTTCACGACGTGGTGGTGGCGTATCGCGCCGCGCAACGCGCCGGAACGCATTCGACCAAAACGATGGGCGAAGTGGCGGGCTCGAACAAAAAGCCGTGGCGCCAAAAAGGCACGGGCCGCGCTCGTGCAGGTTCCTTCCGTTCCTCGATCTGGCGTGGTGGCGGTGTGACCTTTGGTCCGAAACCGCGTGATTACACCAAGAAAGTTTCCAAGAGCACGCGTCAACTGGCCTTGCGCAAAGCGTTCAGCGAACGTTTGAAGGCGGGCGATGTGATTGTGGTGGACGACATCAAACTTGAGTCGCCCAAGACCAGAGGTTTTCTCGACGTGCTGAACGCGATTGAAGCAACCGGGACGACACTGATTGTTTCGGGGGCGACGGATAAGAATTTATCGCTGGCTTCCCGCAACATCAGTTACGTGGAATTAGTCAGCAGCAGCGACGTGAACACCTACCAGGTGCTCAAGTATGACAAGCTGGTGTTCACCAGGGGAGCGCTGGAAAAACTGCAGGAGCGTTTGTCGGCCTGAACGGAGATTAAGAGATGAACCATTACGAAGTCATCAAGACCGTGCGGTTGACCGAAAAGGGGACAACGCAAGGCGAGAAATTTAACCAATACACCGTGGTGGCGGATCGGCGCGCGAACAAGCTGCAGATCCGGAGCGCGGTCGAAGACCTGTTCAAGGTCAAGGTGCTGAATGTCAACACGCTGAATGTGCGCGGCAAAGCGCGCCGGAAGCGGACCCACCAGGCGGGCACGACCCCGGCCTGGAAAAAAGCGCTGGTAACCTTGAAAGAGGGCGATCGCATTAGCCTGACCTAATTTTATGGCCGTTAAAGTTTTTAGACCGCTGACGCCGTCCACGCGATATATCACGATCGCGAATTTCGACGAGATCACGAAGACCAAGCCGGAAAAGAAGCTCGTCTACACCCGCAAGAAAACCGGCGGACGCAACTCCTATGGCCGCGTGACCAGCCGTGGCATTGGCCGCGGACATAAGCAGAAAGTTCGTTTGGTTGATTTCAAGCGCAACAAGATCGGCGTGCCGGCCAAAGTGATCGCAATCGAGTACGATCCAATCCGCACAGCTCGCCTGGCGTTGTTGGAATATAAAGACGGCGAAAAGCGTTACATTATCGCTCCGAACGGATTGCAGGTCGGCGTCACGTTGTTGACCGGCGAGATGGCCCAGCCTGAAGTCGGCAATGCGCTGCCATTGAAGAATATTCCGATTGGCCTGGCGATTCATAATTTAGAACTGACTCCGGGCAAGGGCGCGCAAATGGTGCGTTCGGCCGGCGGTTCGGCCACCCTAATGTCGCGGGATGAAGGTTACGCGCAGGTGCGTTTGCCTTCGGGCGAAATTCGCCGGATCAACGAGACTTGCATCGCCACGATTGGCCAGGTCGGCAACAGCGAGCACGAGAATGTCATGCTCGGCAAAGCCGGACGCGCGCGTCATCGCGGCATCCGTCCGTTGAGCCGCGGTGTGGCCAAGAACCCGGTGGATCATCCGATGGGTGGGGGCGCCGGCAAGACTTCCGGCGGCGGTCATCCGGTGACCCCGTGGGGCATCATCACCAAGGGTTTCAAGACCCGCAAACGTTTTAAAGATAGCAACCGTTTTATTGTTGTCCGCCGCGATGGCCGGCCTCCAAAGATCAAGTAAGTAGCATATGGGACGCTCAATTAAAAAAGGTCCGTTTATTGACGGGCATCTGCTGGATAAGATCGCGAAACTGAACGCGGCCAGTTCCAAGAAGCCGATCAAGACGTGGTCGCGCCGTTCGACGATCACGCCTGAGTTCGTGGGCCATACGTTCAACGTGCATAACGGCAAGATTTTTCAGCCGGTGTTCGTGACGGAAAACATGGTCGGCCACAAGCTCGGCGAATTTTCCCTGACGCGGACGTTCAAGAAACACGGCGCTCACACCGCCAAGGCGGAGGCGAAGTAGTATGGAAGTTCAATCAATCACCAAGAACGTCCGGATGTCCGCGCAGAAGATGCGCGAAGTGGTCCGGCAGATTCAGGGCATGCCCGCCGTGCAGGCGGCTTCCGTGCTCGCGGCCACCCCGCGCAAGGGCGCGCGTTTGGTTTTCAAAACATTGAAATCCGCTATCGCCAATGCGGAGAACAACAACAATGCAGATCCCGCGACGCTGCGGGTGAAGCTGGCCGTGGCTGGAACCGCGACCTCGTTCAAGCGGATGATCCCCAAGGCGCGCGGTTCGGCGGGCCCGATCGTCAAGCGGAACTGCCATATCAAAATCGTTTTATCTGACAGTTAATATGGGACAAAAGACCAACCCAATCGGATTTCGCATCGCGGTCACCAAGGACTGGCGTTCAAAGTGGTATGCCGACAAAAAAGAATTCGGCAAGCTGTTCAACGAAGACCGGATGATCCGCGACATCCTCAAGAAGAAACTGGAATCGGCCTCCGTGCCGAAGATCCAGATTGAGCGCGCCGCCACCCGTTGCCGCATCACCATTTTCACGGCCCGCCCCGGCGTGGTCATCGGGCGCAAAGGCGCCGAGATCGACAAGATCAAGGAAGAGCTCAGCAAGATGACCGGCAAAGAAATCTACGTGGACATCCAGGAAGTGAAAAATCCTGAGATCGACGCGCAGCTCGTGGCCGAAAACATCGCCGTGCAATTGGAACGCCGTATCAGTTTCCGCCGCGCGATGAAAAAAGCGGTGCAGACGGCCATGGATATGAAGGCTGCCGGGATCAAAATTCGTTGCGCCGGCCGTTTGGGCGGGGCCGAACTGGCTCGCGTGGAAACCTATCACGAAGGCAGCGTGCCATTGCACACGTTGCGCGCCAATTTGGATTACGGTTTTGCCGAAGCGAAAACCGTTTACGGAAAGCTGGGAATTAAAGTCTGGGTATGCAAAGGCGAGAACAAGCCTGAGAAGGCGGGCGAACGCACTGTTGAAAAAGCACGTCCGATTGAACCGACGCCCAATTTGGCCGCCGCTCCGGCGGGAGTTCCGGCTGGGAATTAACTGAAGAGCGAAAAGAATTTTTTACCGAGGATTTAGAGTATGCCAATGATGCCGGCCAGAGTGAAGTACCGCAAAATGCAGCGGGGTCATCGCACGGGTTTAGCGACCCGCGGACAGACCGTTGCGTTCGGCGAGTATGGATTGCAGGCCCTGGAGCGCTGCTGGATGGATACCAAGCAATTGGAAGCGGCCCGTGTGGCGATCACCCGTTACATGAAGCGCCGCGGCAAAGTGTGGATCCGCGTGTTTCCCGACAAATCCTACACCAAAAAGCCGTTGGAAGTCCGAATGGGCACCGGCAAAGGCGGTGTCGAATCGTGGGTGGCGGTCATTCGCCCGGCCAACGTGTTGTTCGAAGTGGACGGGGTGCCGGAAGCGGTGGCCCGCGAAGGAATGCGCCTGGCGGCTGACAAACTGCCCATCCGCACGAAATTCATCTCGCGCCATAAGATTGGCTAAGGAAGCTGGACATGAAGAAGAACAACAATTTTACGGATTTAACGGCGGTGGAACTGGCGGCGAAGGGACGCGACCTGCGCCACGAAATGTTCAACCTGCGCTTGCAACAAGCGAGCGCGCAGTTGGAAAAGCCGGCGCGAATTCGCGATTTGCGCAAGGACATCGCTCGCATTGAAACGCAAATGTCCGCGTTGCGGAACAAGAAAGCTTAAGTATGGCCGAAGAGAAGACGGAAACAACAGAGAAGCCGCAGGGCCGCCGCAAGGAACGCACCGGCGAAGTCATCTCCAACAAGATGACAAAGACGATTGTGGTGCAGGTGGAGCGCCGGTTCCAGCATCCGCAATTCAAGAAAGTTGTGACGCAATACAGCAAATTTTACGCGCACGATGAGAAGAACGAAGCCAAGCCGGGCGATCGCGTTCGCATCGAGGAAACCCGCCCGCTTTCCAAGCTGAAACGCTGGAAGCTGGTCGAAGTGGTCACTAAGAACACGGATGCCACCCCGGTGGCCGGTTAACGGAAAGAAAAAGAGTTATGTTGCAAATCCGCTCAAATCTCGACGTTGCCGATAACACTGGCGCCAAGCGCGCCTGGGCCATTGGAGTCCTCGGCCGCAATCAGCAGTACGCCCATGTGGGCGACGTGATCAAGGCCCACATCAAGGAAGCTGCGCCGGATGGCACGGTGAAAAAGGGTGAAGTGGTCAACGCGGTGGTGGTGCGCACCAGGCAGCCGATTCGCCGGGCCGATGGTTCGATGTTGCGGTTCGATACGAACGCCATCGTGATCATCGACAAGGAAAACAATCCTCGCGGGACCCGCATTTTCGGCCCGGTGGCGCGCGAACTGCGCGACAAGAAATTTATGAAGATTATTTCGCTGGCTCCGGAAGTGATCTAAGCGAAAGAGAATTTGGATAATATGCCCAAACGACATGTCAAAAAGGGTGACGAGGTGGTGGTCATCTCCGGCTCTGAACGCGGCAAACGCGGCAAGATCATCGAGGTCTTGACCGGCAAGGAACGCGTCATTGTGGAAGGGATCAGCATGATCAAGCGCCACACCAGGAAGAACCAGAATAACCCGCAGGGCGCGATTATCGAGCGCGAAGGCACCGTTCACATTTCAAACGTGATGCGCGCGGACAACTTTGACGCGCGGGCGAGCAAGCGCGGGGCGGCCCAACCAGCCAAAGCATAACGAGCGAGTATGAGCGACAACCAGAAACCGAAGCCGAGACTTTTCAAGAAGTATCACGAGGAAGTGAAGCCTGCGTTGAAAGACAAACGCGGTTACCAGAATGTTCACCAAGTGCCGTCGATGACCAAGATTGTCATCAACATGGGTGTGAGCGCCTCTCTTGAAAAAGGCGCTGTGGAAGATGCGCAGAAGGATTTGCAGATGATCACCGGGCGCAAGCCGGTCATCAACAAGGCCCGCAAGAGCATCGCCAACTTCAAGCTGCGCGAAGGGCAGGCCATCGGCTGCCACGTCACGTTGCGGCGCGAGGTGATGTATGAATTTTTCGATCGCCTGGTGGCGACGGCCCTGCCGCGCATCCGCGATTTTCGTGGAGTGTCCCGGCGCGCGTTCGACGGCCGCGGCAATTATTCGCTGGGCATCGCGGACCAGACGATTTTCCCGGAAATCGAGTTGGATAAAATCAAGCGGCAACAAGGGATGGACGTGACCATCGTGACCACGGCGAAAACAAACGAGGAAGCGATGGATCTCTTGAAAGCGATGGGGATGCCGTTCTCCGAAAGATAAGGAATTTGATATGGCTAAGACTGCATGGTTGGAGCGCAATAAGAAGAAGGCCGATACGGTCAAGAAGTATGCGGCGTTGCGCGCTGAATTGAAAGCGAAGAAGGATTACGCGGGGCTCTCGAAGCTGCCGAAAAACGCGAGCCCGGTGCGCGTGGTGAATCGCTGCTCGATGAGCGGTCGCCGTCGCGGCTACCTGCGCAAGTTCGCCTGCTCGCGTATGACTTTCCGCGAAGCGGCGTTGAATGGGTTGATTCCCGGTGTAACGAAAGCGAGCTGGTAAGATTATGGATCCAATTGCTGACATGCTGACGCGCATCCGCAACGCCAATCAGGCGTTGTTGCCGGACGTGCAAATGTCTCACTCAAACATGCGTGAGAGCATCGCCAAGATTTTGAAGAAGGAAGGATACGTTTCCGAAGTGGCCGTCGAAGGGAAACAGGGCGCCAAAACGATCAAGGTGAAGTTAAAATACCAGGGCCGCAAGGGCGTCATCGAAGGGCTCAAGCGGGTCAGTTCCCCTGGGTTGCGCCGTTATGTCGGGGCCACGGAAATTCCCCGAGTCCTCGGCGGGATGGGCATCTCGATTCTCTCCACGCCGCGCGGGGTGCTGAGTGGAACGGACGCCCGCAAGCAAAACGTGGGCGGAGAGCTTCTCTGCTTTATTTGGTAAACGAATTTAGAAAGATATGTCACGCATAGGAAAAATGCCGGTAACGATCCCCGCCAAGGTCAAGGTGGAGGTCAAGGGCCGGAAGGTGTTCGTCGAAGGGCCCAAAGGGAAGCTCGATTTCGAGATGCCCCGGCGCGCGAACGCCAAAGTTGAGAAAGACCAGGTTTTGGTAAGCCGCGACGGCGAGGATGCCGAGGCCAAAGCGATGCACGGCCTGACGCGCGCGCTGGTCAACAACATGGTCAAAGGCGTGAGCGATGGCTTCGTCAAAAAACTGGAAATCCAGGGCGTCGGTTTTAAAGCCGCGGTGCAGGGCAAAGTCGTAAACCTGAGCCTGGGCTATTCCCACCCGATTAATTATCCCATACCCGACCAGATCAAAGTGACGGTGGACGAGAACACCAAACTGACGATCGAAGGACCGAGCAAGGAAGTGGTCGGCAAAGTGGCGGCTGAAATCCGCAGCTTCTATCCGCCGGAGCCTTACAAAGGCAAGGGCGTACGTTATTCCGACGAGAAGGTCAAACGCAAGGAAGGAAAAACGGTCCAATAATGAATTTCGGATTTTAAATCTGAGATTTCAAATTGAGGGAAAACTGAATTTTAACTGTCCACGGCAAAATCCGTGGACGCGAAAACATGAGAATCGAAAAGAAACAACGGTTGCGGCAATTGCGGCAGTGGCGAATTCGCAAGAAAGTCCAGGGGACCGGGGAACGTCCGCGCATGACGGTGCGTTTTTCCAACCAGAACATTTACGTGCAGTTCATCGACGATCTGAAGGGTGTGACGCTGGCTTCGGCCAACACCACCAGCAAGGCGTTGAACGACGAGAGCGCCAAAGCGAACGTGACCGGCGCGCGGCGCATCGGCAAGCTGGCGGCCGAAGCGGCCAAAAGCAAAGGGATCGAACGCGTGGTGTTCGACCGCACGGGGGCCCGTTATCACGGCAAAGTGAAGGCGTTGGCGGATGCCGCGCGCGAGGGCGGTCTGCAATTTTAAACTATTTTAGGAGAAGATATCGTGGCTGAAGAAACCAACCAACCTCAGACAGGCGCAGACGCCGGCGGAGCGGAGCAGGCTCCAGTAGCGTCAGCGGGGCCCGCGCAACAGCCGCAATCACGCGGCCCCGGCCAACGCAGTTTTGGCGGACGCGGCGGTGGCGGCGGCTTTGGCGGACGCGGCGGCCAGGGTGGCGGCGGCGGACGCGGTCCGCGCCGTCGTCAAGATGGCGACCAGGGTTTTGACAAGGATGGCAGCGACTTGACCGAAAAAGTCGTGTTCATCAATCGCTCGTCCAAAGTCGTCAAGGGCGGTCGCCGTTTTAGCTTCAGCGCCCTCGTTGTGGTGGGCGACAAGAAAGGTAAAGTCGGCATCGGTCTGGGCAAGGCGGGCGAAGTGGCCGACGCTATCCGCAAGGGCGGCGAAGATGCCAAACAGCATATGCTACCCGTTTCGCTGACCAGCGCCACCATCCCGCACGCGGTCACCTCCAATTTCGGCGGCGCTGTGGTGTTGCTTCGTCCGGCTTCGCCTGGGACGGGGATTATTGCTGGCAAGACGGTCCGCGATGTTGTGGAATCCGTTGGCATTAAGGATGTTCTGAGCAAGTCGCTCGGTTCAAAAAATGCGGCCAACGTGGCCAAGGCAACACTTAAGGCGTTGCGCGAGTTGCGTTTGCGTGAAGATATCTATAAAGCGCGCGGTTTGCATGTGCGCCCGGTTGGAAAGGCCGCAAAAACTGAAGCGTCCGCTGACACAGTCACCCCAAGCTAATTTCTATGCGTCTCCATGATTTAAAGCCGCGTCCCGGCGCCAAACACCGTCGCAAACTGCTCGGCCGCGGCGAGTCCAGCGGCCACGGCAAAACCTCAGGCCGCGGCGGCAAGGGCCAGAGCGCGCGTTCCGGCAGTTCGATTCGTCCCGGGTTTGAAGGCGGGCAGATGCCGCTTTTTCGGCGCATGCCCAAGCGCGGTTTCAACAATGTGCGCCATGGCACCCATTATATTGGGGTGAACTTGGAATCGTTGAATCGTTTTGATGACGGCGCGCGTGTGGATGTGACCGCTTTGAAGTCCGTCGGGCTGGCCAATGGCTCTTCGGACGGCATCAAGATTCTCGGTTCCGGTGAATTGACGAAGAAGCTGACGGTGAGCGCGCACGCGTTCAGCGCGTCGGCTCGTCAAAAGATTGAGGCCAAGGGTGGAACCTGCGAAGTGATCGCAAAACCGGCTGCTCCGGCAAAAAAGGCCGCTCCCGCGAAGCCATCCAAAACGGCTAAGGCGGCGAAGTAACCCCGATCGCATTGACGCATGAAGTGGCTGCAGCAAATCGCCGATACTTTCACGAATTGTTTCAAGATCCCCGAACTCAAGTCGCGGATTTTGTTCACGCTGCTGTTGCTGGCGGTTTGCCGCGTCCTGGCGTGGGTTTCCGTGCCTGGTTTGGACGGAACAGCCCTCAAGGAATGGTTTGACGCGCATCGGGCGCAGGGGGGCGCCGGGGTGCTTGGGATGTATAGTTTGTTCACCGGGGGCGCGCTGCAAAAATGCGCGGTCGGAGCCCTGGGCATCATGCCTTACATCACCGCGACGATCATCATTCAATTATTGACGACGGTGGTGCCGAAGCTGGCCAAGCTGGCCCGTGAAGAAGGCGGCCGCGCGCAGATCGTGAAATACGGACGCTACCTGACCGTGCTCCTCTGCCTCGGCCATGGGACCATTATGACCCTGAGCTGGGAAAATCCGACGAAAATGTTCCAGGGATTTCAAGGGTCGCTGGTGTTGGTTGAAAATCTGATGTGGTATCGCATTCAAACGATCCTCATCTTGACGGCGGGAACGATGCTGTTGATGTGGTTGGGCGAGCAGATTACGGAGCGCGGCATCGGCAACGGTGTTTCGCTGGTCATCACGATCGGCATCGTGGCGGATCTGCCCATGGCGGCGCAGGGCTTTTTTGAAATGTTTTTCCCGGGCAAGGGGATCGAAGGCAAACCATGGCCTTACATGATTTTCCTGATCCTGCTTTTGGTGGTTGTTGTGGCCGGGGTCGTGGCGGTGACGCAGGCCCAGCGCAAGATTCCCGTGCAGTACGCCCAGCGCGCGGTTGGCAAAAAGATTTTTCAAGGCGGGAGTTCCTTCCTTCCGTTGCGAGTCAATGCGGCCGGCGTCATGCCAATCATTTTCGCCAATGCGATTCTGATGTTTCCGGCCATGCTCCTGATTAAACTCGGCGATCTTTCCGGCACGAAATTCATTACGGAATTCGGAAGGGAACTGGAGCGCGGGCATTGGACTTATTACATGCTCTATACGTTAATGATCCTGTTCTTTTCGTATTTTTGGGTGGCCACCCAATTCAACGAAATCCAGATCGCGGATGATTTGAAAAAGCATGGCGGTTATATCCCCGGTGTGCGTCCAGGACAGGCCACGAGCGACTTTTTGCACCGGTCCATGAGCCGCATCACTTTGGCGGGGGCTATTTTCCTAACCGTCATCGCCCTGGTCCCGCAGTTGATGGGGCAGATGTTCGGAATCAATCAATACGTGTCGCAGTTCTTTGGCGGCACCAGCATGTTGATCACGGTCGGCGTGTTGCTGGATACGATGCGCCAGATGGAAACGCACCTGTTGATGCGCCATTACGATGGGTTCCTCAAAAAAGGACGCATGAAGGGGCGGTTCTAAACGGGTCTGCGCCATTTGCGCGGGCGCATGGAATGTGTCATTTTGTTCGCTCGCTTGAAGCGGGCGGAAAGTTGTTAGTGGATACGAGTTTGAGCACGGAAGCCTTTGGGTCATGATCATTCTAAAGAGTGAGCGTGACATTGAGGCGATGCGTGCCTCCGGAGCGGTGGCGGCGGCGGTGTTGGAAGAGGTTTCGGCCTTTATTCAGCCGGGCGTGACCACGCGGGAAGTGGACGAGTATGCGGCCAGTCGCATTAAAGCGCATGGCGGCAAAAGCGCGTTTCTCGGCTACCGGAAGTATCCATGCCACGTCTGCCTGTCGGTGAATGAGGAAGTCGTTCACGGGTTGGCCGGCGATCGGCGGTTGCAGTTTGGAGATATTGTGAGTCTCGATGTGGGCGTGGTTTACCACGGTTTCATCGGGGACAACGCGCGGACGGTGGCGGTCGGTGGCTGCGATGTTTTGCTGCAGAAACTGATTGATGTCACGGAACGGGCGTTGTATGAAGGAATTTCCTCCGCGATTCCCGGGAATCGCGTGGTGGATATCTCACGGTCGATCCAGACCTACGTTGAGTCCAATGGATTCAGCGTGGTGCGGGAATTTGTCGGCCATGGGGTCGGACGATCGATGCATGAAGATCCGCAGGTGCCGAACTTCGTGGACAGCAAACGATCGGAGAAGCTGCGGCCGGGAATGACGATCGCTATCGAGCCGATGGTGAACGCGGGGCGGCCGCAAGTGGAGATTTTAAAAGACGGTTGGACCGTCGTGACGAAGGACGGGATGTCGTCCGCTCATTTTGAGCACACGGTGTTAATCACCGAGTCAGAGCCGGAAATTTTAACGTGCCTGGAGAAGAGGCCATTGCGCTTGAAGGAACGGTAGTGGAAACGCTGCCGAACGCGCTGTTCCGAGTGGAACTGCCCAATGGCCACCGATTGCTGGCGCATACCTCGGGCCGCATGCGGATGAATTTCGTCCGCCTGGCGGTGGGGGATCGAGTGACAGTAAAAGTGTCGCCGTATGACCTGAGCAAAGGTTGTATAGCGTTTGACGAAGATAAGAAGATATGAAAGTTCGGGCCTCAGTAAAGAAGCTGTGCGAGCACTGCAAAGTGGTCAAGCGCAAGGGCGTGATTCGCATCATTTGCTCCAACGCGCGGCACAAACAACGGCAAGGTTAAGATTTTATGGCACGTATTTTAGGTGTTGATATCCCCGGCGAGAAGCGCATCGATATTTCGCTGCGTTACATTTACGGCATTGGCCCGGTGAACGCGAAGGCGATCCTGGCGAAGGCCGGCATTGATCCCGCCATCCGCGCGAACAAGCTCGATGAGAACCAGCTTTCCCAGATCGTGCACGCGATCCAGGACGGCAAGTATGTCATCGAAGGCGACCTTCGCCGCGAACTCGGCATGAACTTGAAGCGCCTGCAGGGCATCAAATGCTATCGCGGCGTTCGTCATTTACGCAGCCTGCCCGTCCGCGGCCAGCGCACGCAAACCAACGCGCGCACGCGCAAGGGACCGCGCAAGACGGTCGGCGTGACCCGCAACCCGACGGCCAAGGCCGGCATCCATTAATTGCAAATCTCAAATTTTAAATTTTAAATTTCATGGCTGACGAAACAAAACCCAAAGCGCCGAAGAAGGAAAAGGCGGAAGGCGCTGCGCCGGCCGCGACTGCTCCGGAAGCCGCGCCCACCGCTGGCGCGCCCGCTGCCGATTCACCCAAGCCCAAGAGGGAAAAAGGCCCCAAAGGCGGAACCGGGGCTCCGGCCGCCGCCGCCGCAGAAGCTGCCGCTCCTGCTGGCCCAGTCGCCGCCGCCGCGCCGACCGCGCAGGAATTGCTCGGCGACGATCCCAATGCCAAGAAAATCGTCAAGGCCAAGGGTTCCAAAAATATTTCAACGGGCATCGCTAATATTTTGGCGACCTTCAACAACACGCAGGTGACGATCACCGATATGCAGGGGAACCTGCTCGGCTGGTCCAGCGCCGGCCGCGTTGGTTTCAAGGGTTCGCGCAAGAGCACCGCTTTTGCCGCGCAGCAAGTTGCGCAAGACGCCGCCCGCCAGGCAATGTCCCACGGCATGCGCGAAGTTGAAATTCGCGTCAAAGGCCCTGGATCGGGCCGCGAATCGGCCATCCGCGCGCTGCAGGCGATCGGGTTGGAGATTTCCACCATCAAGGATGTCACCCCGGTGCCGCATAACGGCTGCCGCCCGCGCAAGAAACGCCGCGTTTAAACAACAACACTGATTTACTGATATGGCTCGTTATACTGGACCGCGCGTGCGCATTAGCCGCCGCTTTGGAATTCCCATTTTTGGCGCCTCGAAATATCTCGAGCGCAAAAATTATCCCCCCGGCGTGCATGGCCCGAAAATGCGCAAGAAGCACACGCCCTACGGCCTGGGCCTGATCGAGAAGCAGAAACTTCGCTATTTCTACGGCTTGCAGGAACGCCAATTCCGCGGCGTTTACGAGAAAGCCCTCCGCCAGCGCGGCGTCACCGGCGAAACGATGCTCCAGATCCTGGAGACGCGCCTGGATAACGTCGTGTATCAACTCGGCTTCGCGAACACCCGCGCCGCCGCCCGCCAGATGGTTGGGCACGGGCATGTGAAAGTGAATGGCCGCAAGGTCAGCATTTCTTCCTACGCCTGCAAGGTGAATGATGTGATCGAAGTGAAGGACACCAGCGTGTCGCGCCAGATGGCCACGCGCGGTTTGGAATCTTCGACCAGCCGGGCGATCCCTGATTGGGTATCGCTGAACAAGGATGGATTTAAGGGGACCGTGTTGCGCGTTCCATCGCGCGACGATATCCAGCCGATCGCCAACGAACAGGCGGTTGTCGAATTTTATTCCCGTTAATAAAACCCGCTCGCCTGCGGATGCGCCGGTCGCGCGTTCAACGGCGGGCATTGCAATTATATGGGCCGTGGGTCCGGGGGAATACGGAAACGCGGCCAGATTAAAATTGCCCGATAAAATATGCCAATACGTTTAGGACGTTTCGAACAGCCCAAACGGTTGATCAAAGATGAATCAACCGCCACGGAAACCTACGCCAAATTCATCGCGGAACCGTTTGAAACCGGTTACGGCCACACCATCGGCAACTCGTTGCGCCGGGTGTTGCTTTCCTCGCTGGAAGGCGCGGCCATCACCTCGATTAAGGTGGATGGCGCGATGCATGAGTTCACCACCATCGACGGCGTGGTGGAGGACATGACCGATATCATTTTGAACCTCAAAAAGGTTCTCTTCAAATCGCAAGCCCGCGAACCGCAGACGCTGCTCCTTTCCGCCCATAAGGAAGGAACCGTCACGGCCGCTGATATCCGCCTGGCCCAGAACCTGGAGATCGTGAATCCCAAGCAGGTCATCGCGACGCTCGATAAGAAGAAGAAATTTGAGATGGAACTCGAGGTCAAGGTTGGCCGCGGTTTCCTGCCCAACGACGAAAACAAGAAGCCCGATCAGGCCATCGGCGTGATCGCCATTGATTCGTTGTTCTCTCCCGTGACGCGCGTGCGGTACAATGTGGAGAGCGCTCGTGTCGGTCAGCGCACGGACTACGACCGTTTGATCCTCGAAATCTGGACGGACGGACGCATCTCGCCTGACGACGCGCTCACACAAGCTTCCGCGATTCTTCAGCATCATCTGGATGTCTTTGTCGGTTACGACAAAAACGCGGTGGAATTCGAAGAAGTCGCCGACAAGCAGGACGACGAACGTGCTCGCACCAAGAAGTTGCTCAACATGAGCGTCAACGAAATCGAGCTCAGCGTTCGCGCCGCCAATTGCTTGAACAACGCAAACATCACCACGGTGGGCCAGCTCGCGATGAAGACCGAAGCCGAAATGCTCAAGTATCGCAACTTCGGCAAGAAGTCTTTGAACGAAATCAAAGAGAAGCTGACCAGCCTGCAACTCTCCCTCGGAATGAACATTGACCCGGCGTTGCTCGATCTTCCCAAAGAAGACAAGCCGCTCTAACACATTTGATCCATGCGACATCGTAAACAAACCGCCAAGCTCGGACGCACCGGCTCGCATCGTAACGCGATGCTCGCCAACCTGGTCTGCAGCCTCATCAAACATAAGCGCGTGACCACGACCCTGGCCAAGGCCAAGGCCGCCCGTTCCGTTGCGGAGAAAATGGTCACCCTCGGCAAGAGCGGCACCATTCACGATCGCCGCCTGGCCGCAGCCCGCCTGCACCAGGAAGACGCCGTGAAGATTCTCTTCAACGAAATCGCGCCCCAACAAAAAGAACGCCGCGGCGGTTACACCCGCATCGTCAAGATCCTCACCAAACAAGGCGCCATCGGCCGCCAGGGTGATGGAGCGGAACAAGCCTTTCCAGCACAGTGGGATCCGAAGCTTGGAATTCACGTGACTTGAAGTCGCGGCC
>JADMIO010812910.1_pt1 | contig 24266 bp, 20 predicted proteins | sample 8958161 | NCBI WGS metagenome assembly JADMIO01 (sample SAMN16585339, study PRJNA669376) | soil metagenome | isolation source: Crop rotation soil | place: USA: Cullars Rotation, Alabama | collected 2011
CTTTCGCGGACGAAAAATGATCTCAACCGCGCAGGGCAAGGTTTACGATCTTGATCGAATGTTTGCCAAGTTGAATCGTCGCTACTTCGATGGCGCGATTCCAAAGCCGACAATCACGTGGTCGCAACGACGAACGAAGAGCATCCTCGGACATCACGACCACGTCTACGACAGCATCACGATCAGCAAGACCCTGGATTCGAAGGACGTTCCGGAGTGGTTCGTGGAGTACATCCTCTATCACGAGATGCTGCACATCGTTCATCCGGCACGTTTGATTAATGGGCGGCGTTACTACCACACGAGCGCATTTCGTCAGGACGAGCGCAAATTTCCATACTACGAGCAGTCGCAGAAATGGCTCGAGCGCCTCGCGCGACTGCGCCGCGTCCCGCGCGCTCGAGCCGCGTAAGTCCTGGAACAAATCCAAGCCAATAGCGTTCTAATAAGCGAGGTAGGTGGGCTCCTCAAAAAGGGCGGTTTCTCTGGAGTGGTTTTCAGGAGGCCGCCCTTCTTCTCTGCGATCTCTGCGTATCTCTGTGTCCTCTGCGTTAAATGTTTCCCAGGGCTAACTTTAACGCAGAGGACACAGAGATACGCAGAGAGCGCAGAGAAGACCCGAAGCGTGATTCAAAACACTTTTCGGGCAAAGCCCCTTTAACGCAGAGAACGCGGAGATACGCAGAGGGCGGCAGAGAAGAGTTTCAATCGGCATCACCCATACCTTCCCCGACTAGACAACCCACAATCCCGCCCCTTAAACTACGCATTTTGCTAAAGCCCTACCTTTTTAGACGGAGACTTCAGTTATATGGCTATTCCTGCTACACAGATTCGCCGCGGTATGGTTATCGTTTTTGAGGGCCAGCCGTGCAAAGTTCTTGAATTTAGACACCACACGCCTGGTAACCTCCGGGCGATGATCCAGACCAAGTTACGAAATATTCGGACTGGGGCTTCATTTGAACATCGCTTCCGCTCTGCCGACACAGTCGATCGCGCGTCACTCGAACAGCACGAGATGGAATATCTCTACTCAGACGGCTCGCACCACCACTTCATGAACACTGAAAACTACGAGCAGACGGCCCTGAGCGAAGACGACCTGGGCGATGCGGCCCCATGGCTCATGCCGGGCATGAGAATCCAGGCGGAGTTTTACGAAGGTTCACCAATCGGCATCGATCTGCCGCCGTCGATGGAGTTGGTAGTCACTCAAACCGAACCGACATTGAAGAGCGCGACCGTCTCGAACGTTAACAAGCCGGCCACTCTCGAAAACGGTGTGACCATCACGGTGCCTCCATTCATCAACGAGGGCGACCGCATTCGCGTGGATCCTACGGAAGGGCGGTATATCGAGCGAGCGAAGTGAGCTGCGTATGTACCAAGGCTATAGCCTGCTGCTATCACTCGGCCTGATCGTTCTGATTCCTCACTTCCTTTTTCAAGCGCTGGCGCACGGCAAATACGTCGCGGGATTGCGCCAGCGTCTCGGCTCGATTCCGCCCGTCAACGGAAAACCGGTCATCTGGTTGCACTGCGTCTCAGTTGGTGAGACTCAGGCTGCACGGCCGCTTGCGAAACGATTGAAGCAGCAGTTTCCGCATCACGATCTCGTAGTCTCGACTATTACTCTCACCGGGCAAGCTCTCGCACGCGATGTCTTTCGCAATCAGGCTGCGAGCGTCTTTTACTTTCCGTTTGACTGGCGCTGGACCGTTCGTCGCGCGTTGAGAGCCGTGGATCCGGCCGCCGTGCTGATCATGGAGACTGAGATCTGGCCTAACTTCATGCGCGAGTGCAACTCTCGACACATTCCGGTGGCGCTCGTCAATGGTCGCATCTCGCGGCGGTCGTTTCGTTGGTACAGGCTGATCAAGTTCTTTCTTCGTCGTGTGCTCTCGTCGCTCAGCATCGCCGTGATGCAGTCTGAGACTGATGCAGCACGATTGGAGGAGCTCGGCATGCCCAAAGAAAGGCTGTTTACCGCAGGTAATTTGAAATTCGATGCCGAGTTCTCCGGTGAGTTAACGAATAAAACTGAAGAGCTGCGCAAACGATTCGACTTCGACGCGCGTGTGCCGCTCATTCTCGCCGCCAGCACGCACGCGCCCGAAGAAGCGATCATCCTCGAAAGCATTCAGAAGCTCCGGCAGAAGCAGCCAGTGAGACTGATGCTCGCGCCGAGACATCCAGAGCGCTTCAACGAAGTCGCGGGATTACTGCAAAAGTCCGGATTGAGTTGGACAAGAAGAACGAACCCGCCAAACCCGAACGACGCTGACGCGAGCGTGATTCTGCTCGACACGATTGGCGAGCTGCCGGCCACCTACGCGCTTGCCCAGATCGTCTTCGTCGGCGGCAGCATCGTCGATAAAGGCGGACACAATGTGCTCGAACCCGCGGCCGCAGGTGCGACTGTAGTGACCGGAGCACACACGCACAACTTCCACGCTATCGTCGAGCTGATGAATGAAGCGGGCGCGCTCGTCCAACTGCCCGCACTCGAAGACGCAGCCGCGAGTGACGAGCTTGCATATGTTTTCGAGAAGCTTCTCGCCAGTCCCGCAGAGAGAGAGGAGCTGGGCCGGCGCGCAAAACAGCTCATCACCGCTAACCAGGGCGCTGCCGATCGCACGATGCAACTGATCACACCGCCTATTATCGCGGCCACTTCATGAAATCAATCGTCCTTCCCCCATTGAGTTTGCTGTACGGCGCCGTCACGCGCACCCGGCTGTCGTTGTATCGTCGTGGGACTTTTCAGACGACGAAACTCGACCGGCCGGTGATCAGCATCGGCAATATCACGACCGGCGGCACCGGAAAAACCCCGCTCGTCGAGTACGTCGCACGAACAATCGCCTCGCACGGCAAAAAGGTTTGCATACTGACGCGCGGATATGGTCGAAAGGATCCACATCTTCAGGTGATCGTTTCCGACGGTTATGGCGTGCTCGCGTCGCCCAGCGAAGCAGGCGATGAGCCGTACCTGCTTGCGACGAAACTAACCGGACAGGCAGCCGTGATCAGCAGCGCCGATCGAATCGCCGCCGGACAGGAAGCGATCAAAGACTTCGGGACCGAGGTTTTTGTGTTAGACGACGGGTTTCAGCACCTGCGAATCGCGCGCGATCTGAATATCGTGTGCATCGATGCGACGAATCCGTGGGGCGGCGGGCGGCTGCTTCCTTACGGGCGACTACGCGAGTCGCTCGATGGTCTAAAGCGTGCTGATTGTTTTGTGCTGACGCGCTGCGACCAGGTTGACAGCGTCGAGGCGTTGCGCGCGGAGATCGCTGAACTGACGGGCGGGCGTCCGATCTTCGAGTCGCGAATGCGGCCGCTGCGTGTGACGTCGTTGAAGAATGGACCGGAGACGATTGCGTTGCCGGGGCGTGTTGTGGCGTTCTGTGCGGTTGGTAATCCGTCGTCGTTTTTTGAGAGCTTGACGCGATTGGGGTATGACCTGGGATTGGAAAGAGCGTTTGCCGATCATCATGCCTATTCGCAGAGTGATGTTGATGCGCTGGATCAACTCGCGAGGCAGACTGGAGCGAACGCGCTGATCACGACTGCGAAGGATGCCGTTAAGTTAAAAGGACTGGCCTTCTCGCTACCCTGTTACGTGCTGGAGATCGTGATCGTGATTGACGATGCGGACGCATTTCAGAAGGTAGTCTCAGAGAGGATTTAGCGACCGTACTTGGACACAGTCAGACTGTGTCCAACAAGGATTGTTAACGACTTTCCGGCGGTGTCGCGGTCGCAGAGGGCTTTTCAGCTGGTGGTTTTGTCGCTGTAGGCACTGGCGGTGGCGCATTCTCGGGAACGACGCTCTTCGTCGGCTCAGGCAATGGGGGCGCTTTGCGATTGCTGTTGCTGTTGGTGTTGGTGTTCTCGTTAGTATTGGTATTCGTGTTGGTGTTCGCGTTCGCATCCGGAGTGAAATCCTCAGTCGCTGCCGGTGAAGCGGCAACACTCGCGCTCGGGCTCGCGAGCGCCGGAGGGGTAATCGATCCACCTGACGGTATTCCCGCTTCACTCTTGCCCGTCGCCGGCTGCGCGGGCTGAACCGGCTGGCTGTTGGGATCGGCCGCGAGCGACGGCGTCACCACCTGCTGGTTTGTATTCGCCTCGCCGGGCGTCGAATCCCTCGTGAACGCGTAGATCGCCGCAAACACCACCAGCAACCCAATCACCGATGGAATCAGCACCTTCAAAGGATTAAAACCCGCAGCAGCAGGCGCAGGCGGCGGCATCTGGCCGGAGACAGTCACCACTACGGGCTCGCGCCGCTGAACCGGCTGAACTGGCAAAACCTGCGGCGCCACTTCCCTCGGCCTTACCATCGTCACTTCATCAGGATCTGGCGCCTCAACGGTGGTGGTCACACCAATCGGACCGAGCCGGTGTATCGTCATGCCCGACGCGATCGTCAAATCTTCAACCAACTCAGCGACGTTCTGGTAACGATTGTCACGAACCTTCGCCATCGCCCGCGCGACAACTCGCGCCACAGACGCCGGCAGGTCGCTCCGTTCCTCGAGTACCGACGGCACCGGCTCCTGCAAGTGCTTCATCATGACGATGGTCGGTGAGTCGCCGCTGAAAGGCACATGGCCCACCAGCATCTCGAAGAGGATCACGCCGAGCGAGTAGATGTCAGATCGCGCGTCGATCTCGACGTCCTGCGAGCATTGTTCCGGCGACATGTATTGCGGCGTTCCGATGACGAGGTTCGGAGCGGTCAGGTTCGTATCGACGGCGCCTTCAGGCTCTTTAATTTTTGCGATACCGAAGTCGAGCACTTTCGCATGGTCGCCCGTCATCGTATCGATCAGCATGATGTTGTCGCTCTTGAGATCGCGATGGACGATGCCCTGTTCGTGCGCAGCATTTAGCGCGTCGCCGATCTGCCGCGTGATGTCGACGACCCGTGCGAGCGGCAAAGGTCCTTCTTCGCGTATGACGTGCTTGAGAGTCTTACCGCTCAGATACTCCATCACGAGGAAGACGTGTCCGCTTTCGTCTTCACCAAAATCGGTAACACTGATCGCATTCGGATGTGTGATGCGCGACGCAGCGCGGGCCTCACGCGAGAAGCGGGCCACGATCTTTTCATCGGCAGCGAGTGAAGGGCGCAGCACTTTGATCGCAACTGTTTTGTCCATCAGTATGTGACAGCCGCGATAGACAGTACCCATGCCACCTTCGTTGAGCCGAGCGTCGATGCGATATTTTCCGGCGAGCGTAGTGCCGACGAGGGAGTCGGGATCTTTTTCGAGAGCAACGCCATCGGCGGGACACAGCGTCGTCGCGTCAGGATATTCAACCCCACATTTCGGACATGTCTTCATTTAGTTCATTAAACTCCGAATCATCGGAATCTTGCAAATCATGTACTTCTCTAAAAAATACGGGCGAGAGACCAATCCCCCGCCCGCTCATGCGAAGTTTTATCGCGACTCAACTACGGCGTGACAACGCCTTTGACGACCGCGAAGATAACCAGCAGCGCAAACAACACCAGCGATTCGATCAGCGCCAGACCAAGAATCATCATCGTCTGGATACGACCCGCTGCGCCCGGGTTACGCGCCGCGCCTTCGCAAGCCGCAGCGCCGATGCGCGACTGTCCGAGCGCACCGCCAAAAACCGCGATCGCGAAACCGATACCGGCGGCGATTGCCCTGTACTTGTTAACGGAATAAACGTTGTCGCCGGCTTCCGCTCCCGCTTGCGCAAATACGCTCATGCTGCTTGCGAGAATTCCGATTACCGCAAATAGCAACATTCTAAATTTGCTCATGCTTCCTCCTCTGATTTGTTTCAACTCATCCGAGCAAACCGCGACGGTATTATTTCGCCTGCATCCGGTATCCACCGCCCCTCTTACAACGGCGCTCCTGCGAAGCAGACATGCCTTGCTATGAGTGTCTGGTATGCCTGGTGATGAATCTCGAAATGTGCAGTAACGTTTGTGGGCGCGCTGCCCGCATCGCTCACCGCACGCTGATAAAGCCATGTATTAAGTAAGAACTGGAGCAATATACTCTTCGCCGTCGAAGTCTTCAGTGTGTTCGCCATGCACGTGTGCGTGCGGCGCATGCGACACCTCGCTGATGTAAAGCTGCGACAGCAGTATGAAAACGAATGTTTGAATCAGGGCCACGAACACGCTCAGCGGCATCAACAGAATCGGCGCAAACCACGTCACGGGGGGCGCGAGTCCTGCCAGCGTTTCGAGCACCTTTTCGTCAGCGAACAAGTTACCGAAAAGACGGATGCCGAGTGAAAACGGTCGAATAAAGTTACTGATCACTTCGATCGGAAAGATCAGCGGCGCGATCCACCAGATCGGACCAGCCAGGTGCTTCAAGTGACCGAACAAGCCGTTTTCGGCGATGCCGATGTAGTTGTAATAAAGGAACGAGGCCAAGCCGAGCGCGAATGTGACGCTTGTCGCCGAAGTCGGACTCATGAAAAGCGGAAAGAGTCCCATCAGGTTCGAGACGAGGATCAGCACGGCGAACGTCATCACCACCGGGAAGTATTTCAAACCGTGCGGGCCGATGATGTCTTCGATCATGCTGCGCACTGCCAGGACGCTGACTTCGAGTGTCTGTTGGCCGTGGCCCGGTTCACTTTCAGAAAGCTTGCCCTTGAGGATCCAAATGATGACCACACTCAAAATACAGGCGATGACAAACATCACCGTGTACCAAGGGATCGCGTTCTCGGGTGTGTATTCTCCAAACGCGTCTGCTGCTGTGGTTCCAAAATAGGCAAGGAACTTGTTCCAGGCGGGCTCGGTGTATGCCTTTTCAAAATTGTACGCATACTGGCCGAAGTAGTGATTAACCAATTGAACGATAATCGGCGCTTGATGCTCCGCCTCTTCTGCATGCTCGGCGGCTCCGTGCGCGGCTTCCGCTGCTTCTGCAAACCAAAACATCAACTAATTTTCCTCTCGCTTTATGATTGCGAAGTAAAACTCTCTGATTGCTTCAACAAAAATTGCTACAACAAAACTGCACATGCCGGCGAGGACCGCTGTCAGCGATACGAGATCTAACGTGTAGGCTGCAAAAACGGCTGCGGCGATAACGACGTAACGAAGCACAAACTGCGCGAGCTTCCATTGCGAGCGGCCACCGGTGGCGGACATTTGGACCGCCGCGCTGGCTGAGTTTGATAGCCAGCGATGACTGAAAAGCGCCAGCAACCCACCCAGCAACAGGCCCGTCGTCACACGCCAGGGCGCGATGAAGGCCGCGACACTCACGCTCAGAGCGCTCGCAATCGCCATCGTGCGAAAGACTCGGAACTCCAGCATTGCAAAGCCGCTGATTTTAACTGGGATATCGGGTAGTTGTCGAGTTACGACACTGTCTTCTCTGCGGCCCTCTGCGTATCTCTGCGCTCTCTGCGTTTAAGTTGCCGTTTAACGCAGAGGGCGCAGAGATACGCAGAGGGCCGCAGAGAGAGCTAATAAGTCCTGGAGCTGATGCGGACGAATTCGTAGAGACCGGCGGCGGAGCCGAGGACGATGCCGCCAATTATGCCCCAGGGGGCGATGCCGAACCATTTATCGACGAACCAGCCCGCGGCGCAGAAAGTGACAACTGAGGCGAAGAGGGCGATGCCAGCCGCGTAGGCAAAGCCGGCTTTACGGTTCTCGTCCTGATCCTCTTTTTTCACCAGCTTTCGCGTGTCAGGTAGTTTTTGGGAACGTCGTAGAGCATGGCGCGACGAGAGTGGCGCATCGAGTCGTGGATGAAGCACACGTGCGTACACCAGCAAGCGTTACCGCCGTCGATCGCGGTGAGCTCGGTCCGGCGCTCATGTGCAGCCCAAAGTGAATTGAAGTCGAAATCGAAATCAGCCAATGACGCGAACTTCTCGCGGAGCTCGCACGCGCGCACGTCACCGTTGTAGTCGATCACGGCCGCCGTCTCTCCTGCCGTACACGGAAATGACCACGCAGCCGGTTGCTGGAAGTTTGCGTGTTGCGTGCGGTAGTGAGTAATGATCGTGCCGGCGTAGACAGCGTTCTTCACGAAGCGTTTGCTCGCGTCGTCGCCGGCAAACATTCGCTCGCCGTAGCGCTTTGTTAGCTTTGAAACGTGCGCGTACATCGCCGGGAGAACTTCCGGCGGCACTTGTTTGATCGTTTCACCGACGAGTGTCTCACCGCGAATGATGTTGAAGTACTGCCCGTCCAAACGATAGCCCGCCCACATGAACTCCGAGAGCATCTCGATCTCGGTATAGTTCTCAGCGCAAACAACGGTGTTCACGTTCAGACGAAAACGATCGGTGTACTTCTCCTTCAACGGATAGAGCGACTCGATACAGTCGAGCGCCTTTTCCCAGTTACCGGGAACGCCGCGAATGCGATCGTGCGTCTTGCCGTAGCCGTCGAGCGCGATGTTCAGATAGAGATCGATTTCGGGGTTGTTCCCGAGAGCGCGATCAACGACGTCGTACACGCGCGTTTTGATGAGCCCGTTTGTGGGAATGATGATGCGGTCGACGCCGTTGTTCGTGACGAAGAGATCGATGACGTCGGAGAGATCGCGTCGCAGCGTGGGCTCACCGCCGGAAAGCCAGAGGTCAGTGATCGGCGGCATGGTCTGTGAGACTTTCTCGATCTGCGCGAACGTCATGTCGCCCGGTTGGTTTAGCTCTTCGTGATAGAAGCACGTCTGGCAGAAGGCGTTGCAGCGCGAGGTGACGAATAGAATTACCGTACCGAGACGCTTTTCGCGCTTCGTCGATCGGAGCAATTGCACGAATTGTGCGGCTTTACCCGGCATTGATAGTCATCAAGAGTCGCGGGAGATAATGACAGCTTCGGTTGGTGATTTCAATTCATAGGTAATGCCGCGCCACTTTATGCGGCGTGAGAAGCCCGCGACCACCGCGTTGTAAAGGTAGAGCAATGAGGCGAAGGGCCAGAGAAGGATGTGAGCGACGAGATCGAGACGTGATGTTTTGAGAACGGTGGAGACAGCGCGGAAGCGGATAAAGGACTTGGCTGCGCCGAGCGTGAAGATGACGAGGAGGACGAGAGGTAAAAGGACAGTTGGAGACAGGATTTTCAGGATTTGCAGGATTAACAAGATCAGGCCGCCGAAGAAGGCGATTGCGAAGAGAGCGGAGCCGAGCAAGAGTGGCAGCCAGAGATGACGGGCGTAGACGCGCGTGATCTTGATCTGGCGTGTGGTGAACTCGATCAGCTCGCGAAAGTCGCAGTCGCCGGCCGAGGTAACCAAACAATTCGGAGTGAAATGAATAGGGAGTTTTGCTTCTTTGAGAACGTGCGTGATTGTGAAGTCGTCGGAGACGCTGCCGCGCCAGCGCGAGCTGACATTCAGGCGCGTGAATGTCGTGCGACGAATCGCGGTTGAGCCACCCCAGCAGAAGTTTTTCGCTGTGTCACTGCCCAGCGCTGATGCTACAGAAGCGTTCCAAACACTGCGAAGACGAGAGGCGATGCCGCCGCGTTCGGGAATGAACCAACGATAACCAGTCGATGCGCCCAGTGTCTTGTCTGCCAGCGGCGCGACCAGTTTCCGCAACCAGTCCTGCGCGGGCCGCGCGTCGGTATCAACAAAGACGAGGACTTCTGATTGCGGATCGACACTGTTCACAGCGACCCGCAGGTTGTGAACTTTCTGCCCGCTGTCTGTAGCCGGGCCGGCAATGATTGTGCGGGTAACAGCAGTTTGTAACTCGTCAACGATTTTGATGGCGGGATCGTCGAGCGCGTCAAAAACAAACAGCACTTCATAACGCGGATAATCCTGCGTGACGAGCGGGCGCAGGTTGTCGATCAGTCCAGGCTCCAGTCCTCTGCCCGGCGCAATCACGGAAACGAACGGTTGAAAATCAGGAAGCGGGCGGCTCGTCTCGCGTCGCACGTATGCCGCGTAACGTATTCCGCTCAACAAGGATTGAAGACCGAACCAGCAGGAAACGATGGCGAGGAAGTAGTAGACGACCATCACAGATGCATCACTTACGATGGCATCAGTGCTTTCGCGAGTGCAATGAACGGCTGTGGATAGACGCCGAGTATTATGATTCCGATCACTGAGACTGCTAACGCCACTTGCAGCGCGGGTGAAAGCGCGAGCGGTTTGTTGTCGGCGATGCGGTCGCCAAGATACATCACCTTTATGAAGCGGAAATAATAAGCGAACGAGACAACGGTATTGATGATGGCCCAACCGGCGAGCCAGTAATACCACGTCTTATGCTCGGTAGCGCCCTGCTGAATCAGACCGCCAAACAGAAAATACTTGCCGATAAACCCGCCGGTCACGGGCAGGCCGCCGAGTGACAGCATGAAGATCGCCATCATCGCAGCCATCAGCGGGGCCTTGTGCGCCAGGCCGGTCAAATCGTCAACGTTGTCGCCAATGATGCCGCGCCGTCGCAAGCTGATGATCACCCCGAACGCGCCCATGTTCATGAGGGTGTAGACGAATAGATAAACGATCAGACCGATCCTGCCGTACTCGTTGTTGGCGATCAGCGCCAGCAACAGGTATCCAGCGTTGGAGATGGAAGAGTAAGCGAGCAGGCGTTTTGAGTTTTCCTGTGTAACGGCGGCCCAGTTGCCGACCATGATCGTGATCGCGGCGACGAGGCCGAGCAGTGGCGCCCAGTCAGCGCGCATGGCAGGGAGGGCTTCACTGAAGATGCGTGCGTACAACGCGAAGCTCGCGGCTTTCGATCCGGTCGAGAGAAACGCGGTGACTGACGTCGGCGCGCCTTCGTAAACATCGGGCGCCCACATGTGAAACGGCACGGCGGCAACTTTGAAGAACAAGCCCGCGCCGAGCGCGATCATGCCGAGCAGCAACAGCGGCCTGAGACCAGCGAAATTTTGGTCTGCCTGGATCTTCGGGACGATGTCCGAAAGACTGTTTGCGATGTCGCTGATGTTAGTCGATCCGGCAACGCCGTAGATCAGCGACATGCCGTAAAGCAACACGCCCGACGAAAACGCGCCGAGCAGGAAATACTTCATCGCGGCTTCGTTCGACTTCTTCTCGCGCTTCGTGAAAGCAACGAGCACGTAGAACGTCAGCGCCATCAACTCGAGGCTGATGTAGAGCGAGATCAGATCGTGGCCGCAGGCAATGAACATCATGCCGACGGTGGCAAAGAGAATGAGCGAGTAGTATTCGCCGTGTTGCTCGCCTTCGATGTCGAGGAAGCGCGTGGAGATACCGATCGCGAGTGCGGCGGAGATCAGAAAGATTATTCGGAACAGCACTGCGAAGCCGTCGATTCGCACCATGCCGTAAAAGCCCTCGACCGGCATTGGGCCAGACACCTGCAAGGCGAGCGAGACGAAAGCGAGCGCGATACCGGTGAGCGAGAAGTAAGCGGTGAGCTTGCTCTTCCGATACGGCAGAATGACTTCCATCACGAGGGCCACGCACGCAGCTACAGTCAGGATCAACTCGGGTGCGATCAATCGCAGATCGCTGACGTTAATGAGCGAGGTGGTGTTAGCTTGTAGAAGTAACATCGATCAATTAACCACGGATTTGACGGATCTGTGAAAATCGATTTAACGGATCCGCGTAATCTGTGGCTCTTTCTCTCCAGGTATCCCGTAGTCTGGTCTGACTTGCTTCACAACCGCATTCACGGGTTGCTGAATGTATTCAAGAAACGGCTTGGGATAGACGCCGATCCACAGCGCGAGGATCATCAACGGGACCATGTAAGCCCACTCGCGCCCGCTGAGATCAGTCAACTTCTCGTTCTTCGGATTGTCGATCGTGCCGAAGAACATGCGCTGGTACAGCCAAAGGAAGTAGCCCGCGTTGAGAATGATTCCGAGCGCCGCCCACGCCGCCCAGTAAGGATTCGCTTCGAACGCTCCTCGCAGCGCGAGAAATTCCGAGATGAACACCGCCAGCAGCGGCAGGCCGATCGCAGTCATTACCATGCCGAGAAAGATCGCGGCGTAACCCGGCATCACGTGCGAGAGCCCGCCAAACTCAGCCACGTTGCGCGTGTGCCGGCGTTCGTAAATTATTCCCACGAGCAGGAAGAGCGCGCCCGAGTAGATGCCGTGATTGACCATCTGCATCACGCCGCCGTTCATGCCGTTCGGATTGAGCGCAAACAGTCCGAGCATCACCATGCCCATCGACGACACAGATGAATATGCAACGAGCTTCTTCACGTCGCCGTCTTTCTTGACGACGAAATACATCGCCGCGAGTGCGCCGTAAAGGATGCTTACGATCGCAAGAAAGACGATGACACTGCGCACGCCGAAAGTTCCGAAGTAGCTCTGGTCTTTCGCGGCCCCCGGAAACATCGGCAGGTTGAAGCGATAGAAACCATACGTTCCGAGTTTCAGCAGGATGCCCGCAAGGATCACCGAGCCGGCTGTGGGCGCTTCGACGTGAGCGTCCGGAAGCCACGTGTGAAATGGAAACATCGGCACCTTGATCGCGAAGCCGAGCGCGAACGCGGCGAAGAGGAGCACTTGCATCGTGCCCATCGGCATGACCGATCCCATCGCCTGCATGTACATAATGTTGAAAGTGCCCGCGCCGCTCTTCGCAGCGGCTAAGGCGTTGTTGAATAGTGCGGTCGCCTCGCCCCCACCCGTGATGTTGCGAATTGTCTCGGTTGAAATCTGATTTGCGAGCGCTGCGTCCTGCGTCAGGAAGTACATCTTCAAGACGCCGAGCAGCATGACCACCGATCCGACGAGCGTGTAAAGGAAGAACTTGATCGCAGCGTAGAGACGATTCTCGCCGCCCCAGATTCCGATCAGGAAGTACATCGGCACGAGCGACACTTCGAAGAAGAGGTAAAACAGGAACAGGTCCATCGAGGCGAACACGCCAATCACGGCTGCCTGCAACAGCAGCAACAGCACGTAATACTCTTTCTCTCGCTTTTGAATGTAGTTCCACGAAGAGAGCGCGGCGATTGCGCCGAGCAGCGTGGTCAGAACGATCAGCAGCACGGCGACGCCGTCCACGCCCATCTGGTAACGCGCGCCGATGATGGGTATCCACGTGTGATCTTCGAGAAACTGCATGCCGCCGGCGCCGCGGTTATATTTCAACAACCAGAGCGAGATGATGAAGTCGAGTGCAAACCAGAGGGTCGCAAAACGCTTGATCAAGCTCGACTGGTCCTTCTTCATGAGCGCGAGTATGAGGATTGCGCCCACGGCCGGCAGCCAGGTGATTAAGGAGAGAATATAAGAGTTAGTCATCTGTTATCTCTGAAAGACCGCAAGAATGTCGCGCGCAAAGAACACTGCGACCGCCACCATCAATCCCAACACCATCACGAGCGCGTAGTTCTGCGTGAAACCCGTCTGCGCGGCGCGGAACAACGGCGACATCAAACGCATGATGAAAGCGGCGACGGTGTTGACGAGCCCGTCGACGAAGTACTTGTCAAAGCCGCCGACGATACGACTGAACAGCCTGCTTAGCGCTGCGAGACCATTGACGATGCCGTCGACGAGCCGGGAGTCGAAGCTAAAGACTGCGCGCGCAAGGTCCATCGTGCGGCGCGTAACGGCCCAACCGTAAAATTCGTCGACCCAGTATTTGTTGTAGCTCGCGACGTAAAGTGGACGCAGTCGTTGTGACCAGACGTTTGCAAGCGCCGGACGCCATACGTAGAACAGCCCGCCGAGCAACATGCCGATACCTGCGACGACGAGCGAGATGATGATAAAGATCCACTCGGTCGCGAGCTCGCTGTGAGTCGATCCTTCGACTGCATGGGCCAGGTTGAATCCGGTGTCGCCGTAAACAGCGGCAGTGCTTCCGTGTTCGGCTTCAGCAGCACCCTCGGCGCCTTCAGCACGGTGCGCAGTCTCAGCCGGCGCAGCGGCTTCGTGGGCGCCTTCCGGCGTATTGAACTCGCGCGTCGCCGGGTTCCAGATGATGGGATTCAGCCAGTTAACGATATTCAAACGGCCGCCCGGATGCTCGCTTCCGGTCAAGGTGCGAAATGCCGGCCCAATTCCCACCAATCCACCGAGCGTCGCGAGTATCGCCAGAACTGCAAGCGGAACCCACATCGACGCGGGCGACTCGTGCGGTATGTGCGCGCCGTGATGGTCGCCATGCCCGTGAGTCCCAACGTGATGCGACACGTCTTCGTGTACTGGTCCAACGTGCTCGCCGGGCGCGTGTCGCGGGCGATCTCCGGCGGAAGCTGTGGTAGCGTCGTGCTGGGCCAACCCTTTGTCGTAAGCAGAAGCGTGTGCTTCGTCGGCCTCACCACCGGCGTGCCCTTCGAGAAAGCGCTCGCGGCCCCAGAACGTCAGCGCCATCAGTCGCGTCATGTAGAACGCGGTACACGTCGCGGCGATCGTGCCGACCAGCCAGACGATCCAGCCGAGCGGAATATGCGTCGTCGAAGCGGCGTTCCAGAGTATTTCGTCTTTCGACCAGAAACCACTGAACGGAATGACGCCGCAGATCGCGAGCCAGCCGGCCATGAATGTCCAGTACGTATAAGGCATGTACTTCTTCAGGCCGCCCATGCGCCGCATGTCCTGCTCGTGGTGCATGCCGTGAATGACGCTGCCCGCGCCGAGGAACATGAGCGCTTTGAAGAACGCGTGCGTCATCACGTGGAAGATGCCGATCACAAACGCGCCGACGCCGCAGGCCATGAACATGAAGCCGAGCTGCGAGACGGTCGAATAGGCGAGCACCTTCTTGATGTCGTTCTGCGTGATGCCGATCGTGGCTGCGAAGATCGCAGTCGCAGCGCCGACGAGCGCAACGACGAGCAGCATTGTTTGCGCGTGCTGGAAGATGACGTTGGTGCGCGTGACCATGTAGAGGCCCGCGGTGACCATCGTCGCGGCGTGAATCAGTGCGGAGACTGGTGTGGGGCCGGCCATCGCATCAGGCAGCCACACGTGCAGCGGCAGTTGCGCAGACTTTCCGCACGCGCCGATAAAGAGCCCTAGCGCGATCCAGGAGAGGACGCCCCAGTGACCGATTAACTCGATCGGATAACTCTTCGCCTGTTCGAAGACGTTTGTATACTGCGCGCTGCCGAAGGTCGCGATGATTCCGAAGATCGCGAGTGCGAAGCCGAAGTCGCCGACGCGGTTCGTGATGAATGCTTTGCGTGAAGCGTTGGCGGCTTCCTGTCGATCGAAGTAGTAGCCGATCAGCAAATAGGAGCAGAGACCCACGCCTTCCCAACCGACAAACATCATCAGGAAGTTTGAGCCCATCACGAGCACGAGCATCGCGAACATAAAGAGGCCCATGTAAGCGAAGAAGCGGTAGAAGCCGGTCTCGCCGTGCATGTAGCCGGTCGCGAAGATGAAGATGCACAGGCCGACGCCCGTGACGATTAGCATGAAGATCGACGAGAGCGGATCGAGCTGGTAACTCCACTCCACATTGAGCAGGGCGTATTGCGCGCCGTGATTGACGCTCACCGCGCCGCCGGGAATCCAGTTGAAGCTGAAACCGTCCTGGCTGGTGAGATACGGATTGGGCCACTGGGCGTGTCCACCAAAACCATACGAGTAGACCGCGGCAACGCTAATCAGGAACGCGAGCGCGACGGAGCCGACAGCAATGCCTCCAATGATCTGTTCGGAGAAGCGAAGCTTCCGGCCTAGAAGACCATTAATTGCGGCGCCGATTAAAGGTAGCAGAGGAACTAGCCAGATGTATTTTTGCATTACGAAGCTAAATTAATATAGGTCCTATTGGACCATTCTGATTTACCACTTCAACAAATCAATCTCATCTACCCAGATCGTTTCCTTGTTCCGGTAAAGCGCGATAACGATTCCCAAACCAATAGCCGCCTCAGCCGCGGCGACCACGATCACAAACACTGTGAATATCTGTCCGGCAATCGCGTTAACATTGCCCATCGCGGAGAGATATCTGGAAAACGCAATGAAGTTCAGGTTCGCGGCGTTGAGAATCAACTCGATCGACATGAAGATCACGATGATGTTTCGCCGCGTGAGCACGCCCGCCACACCGATAATGAACAGCAGCGCGCCGATCACGAGAAACTTCGACAGGTCGGGATTGACCGCGGCCTGCTTCATCAGGCCGATCCGCGTTTCCGTTTCCTGCAGTAACAATAGGATATTGATGAAACTAAACATAAAATCCGCGTCTTCTAATCCGCGTTAATCCGCGTTCTCAAAATCAGGATCGATGTCGTCCGCCGAAGCTTCCTGTTTGAGCGTTCGCGCCAGCATCACGGATCCGATAATCGCCACCAGCAACAAGATGCTCGCGATCTCGAACGGCAGCGACGCGTAACGATAAAGACTGCTGCCGACGCTCTCCGTATCTTTCGTGATGCGGCTGCTGCCCGTGGCTGAAGCCGCGCGCGCCTCGTCTCGGATTGATTCCTGCGCCGCGACTGCGTCCGGCGTCGCCGGATATTTCGCCTTCAAACCCTGGTAGCCCGTGTTGATCGAGTAAAGCATTCCGCCGACGAGCAGCAGGCAGAAGATCAAACTGGCCGTGACTTGTCTCTGGTTGTTGAAGATCTCCTCGCTGCCACGTTCTTCAGCGCCGACGTTGACGAGCATGATCACAAACAGAAACAGGACCATCACGCCGCCGACGTAGACGAGTATCTGCACACCCGCGATGAACTCGGCGCGCGCCAGGACAAACAACGCCGCGACCGAAACAAGCGACGAGATTAGAAACAGCGCGCTATGCACAGCATTGCGCGCCATCACGGTCAGCAACCCCGCGAAGATGGCAGCCAAACCGAAGATCCAGAAAAAGAGCGCTTCGTAGCCACTAAGAGTCATTTTTAGCCACAAAAAGGCACAAAAAGCACAAAAGTAAAAACTGAATTAATTGGATCAACCGAACTACATCAGGCCACCATCAGCTCAGAAAGCTTTTTGTGCTTTTTGTGCCTTTTTGTGGCCAAAAACTCAGCTTGTGTACTTCACGGTCTCGCGGCCCTGCTCCAGCATCTCGCGATTCCAGACGAACCCGGCGCGCGAGTAGGTGGCGAGCTCGAAGTCCTGCGTCAGCTCTAAACAACTAGTCGGACAAGCTTCCTGGCACAGCGCGCAGAACATGCACCGCGAAGTGTCGAAGATAAACTCGTCGAGCACTTTCTTGCGGCGCGGCTTGCCTGCCACGACGATCTCGACGTCCATCGGTATCACGTCGATGCAGTCTTCCGGACACGCAATCGCGCACAAGTTGCACGCGATGCAAAGCGTGTCGTGCGTTTCGGGGTCCATGTTGAGACGCGGCGCGCCGTGGAAACGCGGCGCTACGTCAGGCCGCACCTTCGGATATTGTTCGGTGTAGATTCCCTTGCCCGCCACTGCGTCTTTGTCAGTGAGCGCGCCGAGATTGTATTTCAACGTCAGCCCGAGCCCTTTGATGAGGTCGATAAAGAAGAAGCGTTTGAGCTTCTGCGCGAGCGTCGGCGTTGGAGTTTTTACTAATGGCATATTTAACTCCCAGCCTGCACAGCAGGTTTGCCCTTCGGCATGTTCACCAGCTTGATGTCTCTGCGTTGAACCTTGAGATTGAAATCCCGCGCGCGCCAGTTGATGCGCGCGAGCAGCGAGGCGGTCGCAAACAGCCCGATGATCCCCATGGCGATCATGATTCCTTTACCACTCGCCGTCAGGTTCAACCCGCGATCGAGAGACTCGATCGTATGCATTCCTCGAAAACCATTAAGGGCCTGCACGAGAAAGATTGCAAATGCCGAGATGACGATATTGATCAGCGCCGATGGAATGAGCCACTTCCAGCCGATGTCCATCAGTTGATCGTAACGAAAACGCGGCAACGTCCAGCGCAGCCAGAAGTAGAAGTAAAGAATGAGCGAAGCCTTCACCAGGAAGACGAGGACGCTGACGAGCACGAACAGGTTGTGATGTCCGGCCGTTTCGAGTCGATAAACAAACGGGAAATACCAGCCGCCGAGATAAACGGTTGTCGCAACTGCCGCGACGACGACCATCGCCGCATATTCAGCCATGAAGAAGAGGGACCAACGCATCCCACTATATTCAGTATGAAATCCGGCGACGAGCTCGGATTCCGCTTCCGGCAGGTCGAAGGGCGCGCGATTGTTCTCCGCGATGCCGCTGATCAGGAAGATCAGGAAGCCCGCGGGTTGATAAAGAACGTACCAGATCGAATCCGATCCCTGTGCGCCGACGATGCCTGACAGCGAAAGCGTACGCGCAAACATGAGGGCTCCGATGAGCGAGAGCCCCATCGCGACTTCGTACGAAACCATCTGCGCGCTCGAACGCAGGCCACCAAGAAGCGCGTACTTCGAATTGGACGACCAGCCGGCGAGAATGAGGGCGAGCACGCCGACGCTCGAAACGGCGAGCACCAAAAGTAGTCCGATATTGACGTCGGCAATCACGGCCCAATCGGGACCGAACGGGATCACAGAAAAGACGATGAACGCCGAAGCGACGGCGATGTACGGCGCGAAGAAGAAGATCCAGCGATCGGCTTTTTCGGGAATGAAGTCTTCTTTGGTGAGCAGCTTGAGTCCGTCTGCGATAGGCTGGAGCAGCCCCCATGGACCAACGCGCATCGGGCCGAGCCGCGCTTGCATAAACGCCGAGATCTTTCGTTCGAGGTAAGTCGCGTAGGCAACCCAGAGCGCCACGAGCGTGACAACTAGGCCGATCTGTATCAACGGCCAAACGAAATACCTGATCGTCTCCTCGCCGAGACCGAGCTTCACGAGGAGATCGTTGAGTACGTCAATTGGAGCGAAAAGAAGCATAGTTCGTGATTAAGATTTCTCACGCAGCGGCGCAACGTCGCAACGTAAATTCATTCTTCCGCTGTGCCGTTGCGCCGCTGCGTGAGAAAAATTTTCATCGATCGATCTCTCCTAAAACGATATCCAACGTTCCGATAATCGCGACCACGTCAGCCACGAGATGTCCGATGCACATCTGTCGCAGGGCTTGAAGGTTGATGAATGACGGCGGCCGCACTCGGACGCGCCATGGCTGCGCGGTGCCGTCTGCGACGAGATAACAACCAATCTCGCCTTTCGGCGCCTCGATCGAGTGGTAGTAATCACCTACGGGCGGCTTCACGATCTTCGGCAGCTTCGCGTTGACCGGACCGTCCGGAAGGTTTTCCAAAGCCTGATCGATGATGCGCCGCGACTGTCGCATTTCTTCCAATCGCACGAGATATCGATCATACGTATCGCCGTTCTCGCCAACCGGTATATCGAAGTCCATGTCGCCATACGCAGCGTATGGCCGCGACTTCCGCACGTCCCACGCGACGCCGGAACCACGCAGCGCCGGACCTGACAAACCGATCGCGATCGCATCTTCAGCAGAGATCACGCCGATACCGACTGTCCGGCTCAGCCAGATGCGATTCTCGGAGAGCACGGTTTCGTATTCGTCGAGTCGCTTCGGGAAGTTGTTGACGAACTGGCGGACGTCCTTGTTGAAGTCGTCGTAAGCATCGTTCGGCATACCGCCGACGCGCCATGCGTGACACGTCAGACGCGCGCCAAACTGTCGTTCGAAGATCTTCAAAATCTCTTCGCGTTCGCGGAGCGCCCACAGCAGAACGGTGACGGCTCCGATGTCGAGCGCGTGTGTCGCAAGCCAGAGCAGGTGTGAAGCGATGCGATTGAGCTCCGTGAGAATCGTGCGCAGGTAATGCGCGCGCGGCGGAATGGGCAGGCCCATCATCTGCTCGACCGTCTCCACCCAAACAAGACCGTTCGAGACGGCGGCAATGTAATCAAGCCGATCCCAGTACGGCGCGATCTGCGTGTACATGCGGTTCTCGGCGATCTTCTCCATGCCGCGATGGAGGTAACCGATATCGCAATCGAGATCGATCACGGTCTCGCCATCCAGCCTGAGCACCACGCGCAGCACGCCGTGCGTCGACGGATGCTGCGGGCCCATGTTCAGCACCATCTCTGGGCTGTCGAGCAGTGTCTCCTGAGTTGTCGCTATCTCTACCTGATGCATCTCAAAATTAAATCCGGTTTTCTATCCGCGTTCCAGGCTTTAGCTAAGCCGCGGACGCTTCCGAGGAATTCGGTTTGTAGCACCCCGTCACGCGGAACGGCTCGATCACCAAACCAATCTCCGCCACCTCGCCAGCTTCCTTCTTCTCCGCGAGCTTCAACACGATCGCATTCGCCGCGCTTGCCTTGTTCCACACGTTTCGCGGCGCCGCTGTCTCAGCCAAAACAAACCCCGCACCCTCGGCCGCATCGGGCGTGTCAAACACTTTCGCTTCGTACTGTGTCGCGATCTCTTTCGGCGTCATTTATCCTTCGGCATCACTTCCTTGCCGCCAATAAATATCTCGCGCATCATTCGTTCCTGCGGCACTGAAAGAATCTCGAGACCATACGCGCGCCGCTGGTGCAACTGCTCCTTCTGGACGTCAGTCATTTCGGGCAGGTGTCTCTCGGTCCATGCATTCTCGACAAACTCAAGCGGGTAATCTTTTCTTAACGGATAACCTTCCCAATCCGGCGGCAAGAGCAACCGGCGCAGGTCCGGATGGTTATTGAACCGCACACCAAACAGATCGAAGACTTCGCGTTCGAGCCAGTTCGCCGAGGGCCAAACCCCCGTGACGCTGTCAATATTGTCTTTCGCTCGGGCTTTCAGTCTGACGCGCTCGTTCGCATCGATCGAAAACAGGTTGTAGACGATCTCGAACGGCGCGGGTGTGCGCGGCCAGTGTACGCACGTCAGATCCGAGAGGTAGTTGAAGCTCGTCTCGCTATCGGTTCTTAGAAAATCACAGATCTCGACAATGCGTGCGGCGTCGACATTAACGGAAAGCTGCCTGATAAATTCAACCGCGTCGCCCACTGCATCACCAAATTCGGCTTTCAGTTTTTTGACGAGCGGATGATCGGCGGCGTCAGTGGGCTTCGGACCTTCGTCTTTTTTCTTAACGGGTGGTTTCGGCGCGCCCGGCGCAGCGGCATCGGTCGCGAGTGAATCTTTCACTGCAGCCACGCGCGCTTTGGCCTGCTCGACCATCGACGCTTTTTCGGCGTCGGCTCCGGCGAGCGTACCTGCGGGCGGAATTGCTGAAGGGGGTGGCGTGCCGGACGCCTCAGCATCTGAGACGCCCGGCTGTGTGGGTTCTTCAGAACCTGGTTGCTTCGTATCTTCTGACATCTATGCCGGCAGCCCGTTCACACTACACTGCGGTGGAGCTAATCATCTCCGTAATGAAATCGGGGAGACAATTGCTTCGTAAACACTGCTGTTACAGCGAGTAAAGGAAGAAAGCGAAAACGAATTATAGCAAAGCGCCATTCATATTACCTCATGGTGACAATGATCTCACGAATTTTTTCCAACTGAGGTAGAGTGTGGGCGTGACTGACAGAGCTCCGCTCAATCGAACGTTGACGCTTTCTGCCTCGGAGTTAGCACGCTACCAGTCGTCACTCACAAAGCTCGACGCGCCCGCGAGTCTTGAAAACGTGCGAGACAGAATCTTTTGCCAGGACGTTTTCACAGCATTCCCATTGTTGCCGGAACAATCTGTGGATCTGATGTTTGCCGATCCGCCTTACAATCTTACGAAAAGCTTCAACGACCGCAAATTCAAACAAACATCGATTGACGAATACTCCGAATGGCTCGATTCGTGGCTGTCGCAAACCGTCCGGATACTAAAACCGTCATCGTCTGTTTATATATGCGGCGATTGGCGTAGCTCGGCGGCGATACAACGTGTTGGTGAGAAATATTTCATGCCGCAGAACCGAATCACGTGGGAACGCGAGAAAGGACGCGGCGCGAAGTCTAACTGGAAGAACTGCTCGGAAGATATCTGGTTCTTCACAGTCAGTGACGATTATTACTTCAACGTTGACGCCGTGATGCTCAAGCGCCAGGTGATCGCGCCCTACACGAACAGCAATGGTGAGCCGAAAGACTGGACGGAAACGGAAAACGGGCGCTTCCGTGTGACGCACCCGTCGAATCTGTGGACTGACTTGACCGTGCCGTACTGGTCGATGCCGGAAAACACAGATCATCCGACGCAAAAGCCCGAAAAACTGCTGGCGAAAATCGTGCTGGCGAGTTCGCGTGCGGATGATCTCGTGTTTGATCCGTTCAATGGCTCAGGGACGACTACCGTCGTCGCAAAGAAACTCGGGCGACATTTTCTCGGCGTCGAGATCGATGAAAATTTCTGTTGCCTCGCGCAGAAGCGGTTGGAGCTTGCGGAGAATGATCGAGCTATTCAAGGGTATATCGATGGGGTCTTCTGGGATAGGAACGCCTCCAAGTTTTACCGTAAAAAGTCGCGAGAAAATCGCTAGACAGGATTTACAAGATTTTTCGGGATTAACAGGATCGTTTTTGTACGTCGGAACGTTTGGTTGGGCGGTAGTTCCGGTCTTCACCATAGTTCCTCTCGCCGACTTTCGTATAACCGGCGCCGCCGTGCGACGTAACAGTTCTTCTCCTCCTGATTCATCTGTCAGGAGTTCAATGTTGACGTAAAACTTAAACAAACCCGTTTGCTGCACGCCCAGCAGGAACCGGACGTTGATTGACTCGTTGGGCGCGAGCGGTGTAGACAGCGTCACTGCGTCGGCCGATAGCGACGAGTTGAAGCCGCCGCCATTGTTCTGATTGGGAGGCTGTTCGAGAGCCGTTCCGAGCACCGTCACTTCGCAAGGCGTAGCTCCGAGGCATGTGCCTGCGTCGTTTACGTTAGCCACCAAGTCAGTCGAGGTGCGCGCTCGCAGGTCTGCTATTCCTGAAGGTGCGGCAAAAGTCGAGATATCGACAATGCGGAAACGCAGGCGCGTGACCGGTAATCCCGTGGCGTTGACGACGCGTCGCCGGATATCGAGCGTGCCGAACGTCGAGCTGTTGGCCGGGTCTGGGGTGAAGTCACGCACACGGTTTGGTGAAGACGTGCTGCCCTGTGTTGTGTCCAGGTTTAGGACCGCCATGTCTGCGTTGCGTTGTATGGGACTCGATAAGTTCTCCGGTCCCGCAGCGCCGAGACGCTGTCCAACACCGACGTCAGTGCCGTTGGGATTAACCAGGTAGAAGTCAACCGCGTTGTTGTTCGTGTTTCGCGGTAGGCCGTGGGTCGGGCATGGTCCGAAGGTCGCGACCGACCCGCCCTTGCCGCAGGTGTCGCGGATCCATGCATAATCGGCGTCAAAAGGATTGATCGCCGTGTAGCCGGTCCCGTCCTTGTAGAGCGTGTTCGCCTCGGTGGTCGAGCCCACGGCATCAAGTCTTGTCGCGGTTGAAAAGTTCGCGGTTTCCGACGTGCGGAAAAGCGCGATGCCGGCATTGTTTGGGATGCCGGTCTCATAGGTGGCGTCGCCGGTTGCGGTTACCGGCTCGTTGTCGGAGTTGCCGGCCGGGTAATCAGAGAGGCTGTAAGCGTTGGAGTTAACGCCGAGGAAATGGCCGTGCGAGGGAATGACGGTGCCGTTTGGAATGACGAAGCGGATGACGCCATCCGAGGCCGCGAGAGCCCAACCGGAAGAGCCGTCGGTAGTGTTGACTGCGATCGGAGTTTCCGTGTTGTTGTAAAGCTCGATAAACTCATCGTCGTCTCCACCCGGACCACTTAGACGAAACTCACTGATAAGAACGTCTCCTGAAAAAGGGCCGGTAAGTGCGGTGAATGCCGTTGCGGAGTTGTTCGACGTCTCTGGATCCGGTGTATCCGAACTACCATTCACGGTGTTGCTGATGATCGTACCGCGAGGCGTGTTCTGGTCAACCCGTACGACGAGCGTGGCCACGGCCGTGGTATCGAACGCGAGCGTGCCAACGTTGACGGTCAAGGTCGTGCCGTCGAACGACACCGAGCCGGTGTTGGTCGACGCGTCCACGAAAGACGTGTGTGCAGGGAGTGCGTCGGTGAGAACGATATTGACGGCGTCGTCGGGGCCGGCATTGTAGACGCTGAAGGTGTAAGTGATCTGACCGCCGAGCGCAACCGCCTCGTCGCCGGATTTAGAGACAACAATATCGGCCGACGGCTCTTGCGCGTGTGTGTTTACCGGCGACGCGAACACGCCGGCGCAGATGAGTAGACACAGGGATAGGGTACGGAGAGAGTTCATCTTATGGTCCTTTAGAGTATTCGTGCTGACCTCGGGCGAGTTAAGAACAGCGGTAAGGCCGGTCTGAGTGTACCATTCTTTCCAGCACAGTGGGATCCGAAGCTTGGGGGAAA
>JADMIO011294219.1_pt1 | contig 24259 bp, 20 predicted proteins | sample 8958161 | NCBI WGS metagenome assembly JADMIO01 (sample SAMN16585339, study PRJNA669376) | soil metagenome | isolation source: Crop rotation soil | place: USA: Cullars Rotation, Alabama | collected 2011
GCCGCGACTTCAAGTCACGTGAATTCCAAGCTTCGGATCCCACTGTGCTGGAAAGGCGAGACCGAACAGCACGCCGATGAACGCGGTGAGGAAGATGTCTCGCGCGATCCACAATAGCAGGAGACCGATGAGATACGCAGTGACGATCGCGGTGCTGCGCAAGACATCGACGGCTCGCCAGCGTCCTGGAGTTGTGGTGTCTGGCATCAATGGTTCGCTAGGTGTGAATTCGCGTCGACCAGCATGGCATTGATGATGGCAGCGCTCCGGCCTGGCACCAAGCTCTGTCGTGCACTCTTGTCTCTCATCGACTGATCGAGGCAGATTATGGCCATGCCAGCCACTAAGCGCCGCTGGACGGCGCGCGAGGTGCGTGAGCTCATCGCCAAGAGTCCGTTGGCGACGCCGCGGTACGAGCTCGTGGATGGCGAGTTGCTCGTGACGCCCTCACCGACGTGGCCGCATCAGCGCGCGGTGCATATACTCGCGCGCGAGCTGTCTGCGTACCTCCGAACAGAGCCCATCGGACACGTCGGCGCATCACCATTCGATGTCGAGCCGGAGCCTGAGCTCATCGTTCAACCAGATCTGTTCGTTTTACCTATTGCCGAGTCGCTGCGACTCCTCACCGAGATGCCGGCACGCCAGCTGTTGCTGGCGGTGGAGATCGTGTCGCCGAGCAGCAGTCGCCATGATCGAGTCACGAAGCGACCGGCGTATCAGAGAAACGTGCCCGACTACTGGGCGGTGGATCTCGACGGCCGACTGATCGAGTGCTGGATGCCTCACGACAAGCGGCCGGCGTTGCTCACGGAGACGCTCGTCTGGCACCCGGCCGGCGCGTCGACTCCGCTTCAGCTCGAGTTGCCGAGCTTCTTCGCGGAAGTTTTTCTGGAGCGCTGAGCGGAGTGAGTGACCGCGGCTTCGCCGCGGCGGTTTTGCCAGTATGCGCCCAGGACATCTTGGCCCCCTGCTCGTCCTCGCAATCGCGTGCACCGCCTCGCATACCGAGGAGCCGTGCCCTAACCTGCCCTGCCCGAGTCCCGGCTTGGCGTTCGAGATAACGCTGACGGGCAGTCCCGCTGGCACGCCGGTCAAGACAGCGTCGTATCGAGTGCTGCCAAACGGCACGCCGGTCGCGTGCAATCAGGGTGCGTCCGGCAACATGTGCGAGATGACGGGCTCGCCGGGCACATATCAAGTCGAGATCAGCGCGATGTTTTACGAGACCGTACAGCGCACGGTCGTCGTAACGGCCAAGCCTGCCCCTCGCTGCTCGTGTCCCGTCGCCCAAACACAGTCGCTCACGATTGCGATGTCGCCGACGAGCTGACCGCGGGGCACGGGGCGCGTAGCGCGTAGAAATGTCATCCCGAGGAGCAAAGCGCAGCGTAGCGACGAGGGATGTGCTGTTGCGCCGTTAGGGACTTCGCGCCGTTAGGAATTCAGCGCCGTTAGGAACGTAGCGCCGTTAGAATGTCCCGCTCTCAAGACGTCGTGTGCACCCTCGCAGCCGTTATGAAGACGCAAAAAACAAACTGTTTTCGGATGAGGGCAGATCTGACGGATGTGGGCGGATGACGGCGGCACGGCAACGCCGTATCCGACTGATCTGCCCGATCCGCCCCGATCCGCAATCATTTTGGTTTTGCGTTTTCTGCAGGGCTTAGGCGGATGCACACAAGACTTTAAGAGCGCCAAGAGGCCAACGGCGCTAGCTTCCTAACGGCGCGAAGTCCCTAACGACGCCAGGTTCCTAACGACGCGACGTCCCTAACGACGCCAGGTTCCTGACGGCGTTCCTAACAGCGCGCCACGCGCCACGCGCCACGCGCCACGCATCACGCATCACGCCTCACGCGCCACGCGCCACGCGCCACGCGCCACGCGTCACGCGCCACGCGCCACGCGCTACTCGAGGTGCAAAGCACTGATCGGCTGGACATGGGCCGCGCGACGCGCTGGAATCACGATTGCCGCTAACGCCACGACGAGAAACGTGAGCGCCGCGGCGACATACGTCAGCGGATCGGTGGTGGTGATCCCGAAGACGAACTTCGAGGCCACGCTTCGCATCGCGAGGGCAATGACGAGACCGGCGGCGAGGCCGGTGACGGCGAGGCGCGCGCCGCTGCCTAACAGCTCAACGAATATTCGCTCGCGCGTCGCGCCGACGGCCATCCGAATCCCGATCTCATGCGTGCGGAGCTTGACGACATACGCGATGAGTCCGTAGATCCCGATCGCCGCCAGTAGCGCCGCGATGATCGCGAATGACGCAACGAGACTCGCCTCGAGCCGCGGCCTCGCCAGCACCTTCGCGACGTCCTGCTCGATGAGTCCCACGTTCGAGACCCCCTGCGTTGGATCGACCTCGTGGATCGCGCGGATGATCGCCACTTTCTCGGCGAGCGGATCGGTCGTCGTCCTGACGACGAGATTCGTTATGTAGCCAGGCACTTGTGCGTGAAGGAGAAACACCGTCGGCTGCGGGTCGGACGTGAGCCCGTCGTGATGTACGTCGCCGACGACGCCGACGATCTCCGACGGCACATTGTCATCCCACTGGACGATGATGTTGCGACCGATTGCTCGGCCGTCCGAGTAATACGCCTTTACGAATGCCTGATTCACGATCACGACGCGCGGGCCGTTCATGCGGTCCTGACGGTCGAACGCGCGACCCTCGACGACTGGGATCCCCATGGCGGCGAAATAGCCGCGGCTGATCAGCGAACATTCCGTGAAGAGCGAGTGCGAAGGATCGCGGGCTCCCTCTTCGCCGAGCCAGAAGCCGGTACCGCAGTTCAACCCGCGCAGCGGCAGAAACTGGATTGTCCCAGCCACCTTCACACCGGGCACACGTTCGACTCGGTCGAGAATCCGGTCGACCAACGCACTTCGTACCTCTGGTGGCTGTACGCCGAGGAACAGCCCCATCGTCAGGGTGCCGGATGGCTGATAGCCGAGCTTGACCCTAACGAGACTCGAGAGGCTGCGGAGGAGGAGACCGGAGCTCACGAGGAGAACGACCGCCAACGCGATCTCCGACACGACGAGAAGCTCACGCACGCGAAATTGCTTTCGACCGGCGGTGGCGCGTCGCGTCTGTTCACGCAATACGCTCTGGGGATCGATGTGACTCGCCTGCCAGGCCGGGAAGAGGCCGAAGGCGAGCGCCGTCGCGGTCGCGACCATTAACGTGAAGAGCACAACCCGCGCGTCGACGTGGATGGGCACGACTGAGGCGTCACCGAATGCGCCCACGCTGCGCGCCACGAGCGCTCTCGTCGCCCAGGATGCCAAGGCGACGCCAGCAATGCCCCCCGCGAACGACAGCACCAGGCTCTCGATGACCAGCTGCCTAACGAGTCGGCCGCGTCCGGCGCCGAGCGCGACGCGCACGGCGAACTCGGCGCGGCGAGCGATGCCACGCGCCATGAGCAGCCCGGCGAGATTGACGCAAGCGATTGCCAGCACGATGGCGACCACCGCCATCAACAGCCGCAGCGCGGGCCGCGCCTCCCTGACGAGAAATTTTTGCAGGTCGGAGACGAAGACGCCCATTCCGTCGTCGAACTGGTACTGGCGCTGGAGCCTCGACTCCAGCGTCGCCATCTCTGCCTGCGCGGCGGCAAGGCTGACGCCGCGGGCAAGGCGGCCATAGCACTCGAAGGCGCGCGATCCCGTCGACGCTGGATTCGCGGGATCGATCTCCAGCGGGGTGAAGGTCTCCGGCTCGACGGGTCCGACGCGGAACCCTGGCGGCGCGACGCCGACGATCGTGAGGGATCCGTCGCGCGTCATGAGCTGGCGACCGAGCACGGCGGGATCGCCGCCGAACCATCGTTGCCAGAAGCCGTAGCCGAGGATGACGACGTCCCCACCCTTGGGAAGGCTTTCCTCTTTGCTGAACTCCCGGCCGAGCACGGGATGAACGCCGAACACGCGAAAGATCTCCGGCGTCGCGAGCATCCTCGTCACCTGCTCGGCGCCGTCTCGCCCCATGACGTTGAGCGGTGGCGTCTGGGCAAGCGCGAGCGCCTCGAAGGACCGCGCCTGGTTGCGCCACTCGACGAAGTTCACGGGGTGGACGTGCAACGGCTCCGCCGAATTGAGCTTATGCTCATGAAAAACGACGATGCGATCGGCGCCGGGATATGGCAGCGGCGTGAGGAGGACGGAGTTGACGAGCGTGAAGATCGTCGCGTTCGCGCCGATGCCGATGGCGAGCGAGAGAATGGCGACGGCGGTGAATCCGGGAGTCTTGCGGAGCGCGCGGAGGGCGTAACTGAGATCTTGCCTGACGCTGTCGATCATGGCGAGGCCGCGCGCGTCGCGGCATTCGTCTTTGCGGAGCTCGATCGGCCCAAGCTCGCGCAGCGCCTCCAACCGCGCGTCCGCCGGCGCCATGCCATGGGCGACATGATACTCGATCTGTCGCTCGAGATGGTCCTGGAGCTCGTCGTCGAGCTCGCGATCGACGCGACCGCGCCTAACGAGCGACCGGGCGCGGAGACGGAGCTTGGTGATCCAGCGCATAGGTCAACCTCACGCAGGCTTGACGATCATGGCAATTGCCGCGGACAATCGCTCCCACTCAGCCGTCTCGGCTTTGAGTGCGCGACGCCCGGCGGCGGTCAGCTTGTAGTACTTGGCGCGCCGACCCTTCTCGCTGACGCGCCACTCCGCGGCAATCCATCCCTGCTGCTCGAGCTTGTGGAGCGCGGGATAGAGCGCGCTCTGGCCGACGTGCAGCTGATCCTTGGAGAGGAGCCGGATCTCCTGCGCAATCGCCCAGCCGTGCATGGGCTCGTGCTGAATGGTGCGCAGGATGAGCAGGTTGAGCGTCCCCTGGAGGAGGCTAGAGGGCTTGGTCATCGCCGTTGTTGTCAGTTACTGACAACAATGTATGGCGGTGTCTCGATGGAGTCAAAGAGGGGGACGGGGGGACGCGTGGCGCGTGGCGCGTGGCGCGTGGCGCGTGGCGCGTGGCGCGTGGCGCGGATGGGGCAGATCAGTTGAATACGGCGTTGCCGTGCCGCTGTCATCTGCCCATATCCGTCAAATCCGCCCTCATCCGCAACCAGTTTGGTTTTCGTTCTTTTCCTGCGGCGACTTGCGCGTTTCGCGTCGGAGCATTCCCGTTGGGAGGCACGAATGGACCAGACCACGCTCTCAGGAGGCCGGATGAAGCCGATGCGACTCGACGCTCAGGCGCTGGTGACGGGGTTCGCGCTTATAGCCATGGTGTCGGCCTGCTCCGCGCGGTCCGCCGGCGTACGCCCACAGGCCAGCGAGACGTCCTCCGACGGCCGCGTCCACTTCGATAAGCCGTTAGGCGTCCAGCTCTGGACGTTTCGCGATCAGGCGAAGACCGACCCGCGCGCGATGCTGCAGATGGTGCACCGCATGGGGTTCACGCACGTCGAGACCGCGGGACTCTACGACCTCCCTGTCCAGCAGTTCGCCGACGCGATCCGACAGGCGAACCTGCGTGTCACGTCGATGCACGTGTCGTACGAGGATCTCAAGGGCCATCCGGAGACCGTCATCGCCAACGCCAAGGCCCTTGGCGCGAGGTATGTGGGGATCGCCTGGTATCCGCACCCCGAGAGCGGCTTCACCGAGGCGGACGCTCGCCGCGCGATCGGCGACTTCAACGAGTTCGGCCGAACCCTCAAGAGTGCTGGTTTAACGTTCTTTTATCACAACCACGGCTACGAGCCCTCGCCATACGGCAACGGGACACTCCTCGATCTGATCATTTCCGGGACGGATCCGGAGCTGGTCAAGTTCGAGATGGATGTGCTCTGGACCTGGCTGCCGAACGTCGACCCGGTTGCGCTGATCCATAAGTATCCCGGGCGATTCAAGCTCATGCACATCAAGGATATGAAGCTGGGTGTGCCGCGCGGATCGCTTTCGGGAGGCTTGCCGGCGGAGCAGCAGGCCGCGATCGGTGAGGGGCAGGTGGATTGGGCGGCGCTCATGCGGGCGGCCGAACGCGATGGTTTCGAGGAGTATTACATCGAGGACGAGACTACCGATCCGGTCACGAACGTGCCGAAGAGCGTTGCCTTTCTGAGGCGTTGATTCGAGCGTTCAACGGTTACTAGGAAAAAACTGCCCTCTTGCGCGAGGAGGCCCTTTTTGCATTTACACTAGTAGGGGCAGAAGAGGCGCGAATGTCGGGAATCGGTGCCACTCCGTCCCGCGGAACGGCAACCTGATCCGCCAGAGGCACGCAAAGCGACTCGAAATTGCCTCTTAGCTATTCCGGATTGGTTCGAGGCGAGCAGCGCTCGGCAGCGGCGGCCACCTCCTGGGCTCGCACAGGTCTTCGAAAGGCGCCGACGTTGCAGAAACTCACCAATGCGGCCGCGCGGCCGGCGCCGACAGACGACCGAAGAACGCAAACTCGCGCGGGAAGCGGGCTTCTTTCGGCCCGAAAGGCAGCCGTCGAATAGAGATCGACACTTTAGCTGCACTGGACGGCGCCTCCGCCGCCGCAATCGACGCTCGTTTCGGCTAGATCGACGACAACTTCTTCACGATCCGCACCAACATTTTCTCGATCGGCGTCAACTTTTCCTCGATCGACAGCAACCTTTCGCCGATGGGCGTTGCCGTTAGGCAGAACGACAACCACGGACCGGGGACGCATCGCTGCAAACCGCGGACTGAGCGCCGCACTTTCAGGAGCGACCGCGGCAGACACTGGACGAGCGTCGACGATTGGGTGACGCGCCGCAGCAAGTTCTCGACGCGCACCAACATTTTCGCGACCGGCAATAATCTTTTCGGGGACCGGCACACCAATCTCGGGAGCGACAGCAACGTTTGCGGGAGCGACAACAACGTTTCCGGGAACGACAGCAACGTCGGCGGGAGCGACGACAACAGTTACACGACTGGCAACAACGGTTCCTCGAGCCATCGCGGCGTCTTCGGGAAACGCGACGACGAATCGCGGAAGCGGTTCGCTGGTCCCGGGACGGACTACAACAACGCGAAGAGCGAGCTCACTGAACGCTCGATCCATCGCAACGCACCCGGGAAAGACTTCGACGTGCCGCCGAGCGACTTCGCTGAAATCCGGACCGGCATCGGCGCCGCCGGGAACGACTCCACCATTTTCTGGAGCCGCACCAACAAAATTCTGAAGTGACGACAGCGTCGCGAAATCGGCTCCTTGCACGCGGGCATCGAGCGCGGCGTTGAGACGGTGGACAGCAACGCAGTCGTGCCGCACGCCAGCACTTTGCTGGCGAGCTGCGATGCATCCCAGAAATGCAGCGCTCATTCCGCAACGCATCGCCCCGAATCAGAGGCAGCAAAGTTTACAAATTTGAGGGGGGCCACCGAGCGAGCTGTCACGTCTATATAGGGTGGAAAACACGCTCAAAACTCGCACGGCATGTTCGACTAGGGAGAAATCGGCGCTCGGCGTTTCTATAAGTAGAGGGGCAGATGTCAGATAATTCGGATTTCCGCCGGCGTGAAGGACGCGCGCGTCCGGCGAGCAGTCATCTCGCGTCCAACACACTTTTTGGAGGGAGGACGGCTGTATGCAGCGAGATCAAACGCAGGTCCTGCAGTGGGCGCGTCGTGTTCGCGACTTCGTCGTCGAACACGATATCAAGAGCGAGTTCGCGGAGCTCTCGGCGCTCAAGCAGGAGCTCGACGAGGTCGTCGGGCAACTCACCGCGAACGCAGCAGCGCAGGAGGCAATCACCAAGCAGTCGCGCGTGCAGACGACGGAGATCAAGCGGCTCCGCAAGACGCTGCGCGACGGGCAAATGAAGCCCATCGTGAAGATGAGTCGAACGATGAAGCTTCAGATCAACGGCAGCGACATCACCTTCGTGTTACCGGCGTTCGGCACCGTCAGCGAACGGCTGGCGGCGGCTGGCGATGCGATGGTGACGGCCCTGAAAGTCGTTGGGCCGGAGTTCGTTGCCCGCGGGTTCGCCTCCAACTTCGTGGAGCAGTTGAGCAATGCCACGAAGGCGCTGCGCGACGCCATCGACCAGCGCTCCGCACAGCTGTCGCGGCGCTCCGGGACGACGGCGGCGATCATGCGAGATCGGGATCGCTTGGTCCGCTTGGTTCGAGTGATCGACACGCTGGTCCGGCCGGTGATTCAGACCGATCCTGAATTGCTGGCAGCGTGGGACACCGTAGTGTTCTTGCCTCAGCCGTCGAAGTCCGGAGGAGTAGTCGTTGCACCCCCGGCCCCTTCGACGACGCCGGCAACACCGCATCCGGTAAGCGGTGAGACCGGGCAGGGTGAGAAAGCAGCAGCGTAGTGGTCGTGCGTAGCGAGTGGCGTGTGGTGCGTGCTGTGTGGCGCGCCACGCGTCACTCGCCACGCGCTACTTGATTTCTCGGCGGCCAAATGCGAATTCAACGATCATCTTTGTGGGGGTCGCCGTGGCTCGCCGCATCGCTCTCCTCCTCGTTTGTGTGCTCTCGACCCGAGCGGTCCCGCAGAGCACCGACACGCAGCGCGACTTTCATCGACGCTATCTCGCGCTCGCCGCGCAACATGACGTGAGCGACAGCGCGGTGCTTCAGCGGCTGCTCGCGCTCGATTGGCAGAACACAATGGTCGACTACCCCGAGTATGCCACCATTGTTGGCTTCCCTGGGCAGAATCGGCGGTGGACGGATCTCTCGGTCCCGGCAATCACGCAACGCCGGCGGGGATTGAGCGACCGCCTGCTCGTGTTACGCTCGATCAACCGAACGAAGTTGCGTGCCGCGGACCAACTGAACTTCGATTTGTTCAAGCGGGGCGTCGACGAGTCGATCGAGGGACTGCGATTTCCCGACGATCTGCTGCAGATCTCGCAGCTCCAGGGTCCGCAATACCTGGCGGATATCATCGCCGTGATGCCCGCGACGACGGTGAACGATTACGAGGAGATCCTCAGCCGGCTCGAGGCGCTGCCGCAGCATCTCGATCAAACTCGGTTCCTCCTGGACAGTGGCTTGAAGCGCGGCATCACCCCGCCGAGGGTGACGTTGCGAGATGTCGGATCGCAGCTGGACAATCTCGTGCCCGCGGAGCCGCTGAAGAGCGCGCTGCTCGTGCCGTTCACGCACATGCCGTCGACAATAAGTGCCGCTGATCGTCAGCGACTTCTCGAGAATGCAAGGCGGAGCTACTCCGAACGCGTGCGGCCGGCGTACGAACGTCTGCGTGAGTCTTTCATCAATACCTACGTGCCGAAGGCGCGCGAGACGCTCGGCATGAGCGCGCTGCCCGACGGCGTCGCATGGTACGCATACGCGGTGCGTCAGATGACGACGACGACCCGGAATCCCAAGCAGATCCACGAGCTGGGTCTTTCCGAGGTCAAGCGCATTCGCGCCGAGATGGACAGCGTCATGCGCTCGACAGGCTTCACCGGCGACTTCGCCTCGTTTGCGGTCAAGCTCCGCACCGATTCGCAGTTCTTCTTCACCGACTCGGCGACGCTCGTCCGCGCCTACCGCGACATCGCTAAGAGAATCGACCCTGAGCTACCGCGACTCTTTGGACAGCTGCCGAGGCTTCCGTACGGAGTGACGACAGTGCCGTCATACTCCGCGCCGTCGCAGACAACGGCGTACTATCAAAACGGTTCGCCGGAAGCGCACCGGCCCGGTCAGTACTTCGTGAACACCTACAAGCTGGACGCGCGACCGAAGTGGGAGATGGAAGTGTTGACCGCGCACGAAGCTGTTCCAGGTCACCATCTCCAGATCGCACTGTCGCAGGAGCTGCCAAACGTTCCGGAGTTCCGACGCTACGGGGGCTACACCGCATTCGTCGAAGGGTGGGGACTCTACTCGGAAGGCCTCGGTGAACAGTTAGGCCTGTACAAGGATCCGTACTCGAAGTTCGGGCAGCTCACGTACGATATGTGGCGTGCGATTCGACTCGTACTCGATACTGGCATTCACGCGATGGGATGGACGCGCGATGACGCGATCAAGTACTTCGAGGAGAACTGCGCGAAGACCCATCAGGACATCGTCGTGGAAGTCGATCGCTACATCGTGAATCCGGCACAGGCACTCGCGTACAAGAGCGGCCAGCTGGAGATGAAGGCGCTACGCGAGTTCGCGATGCAGGAGCTCGGACCCCGGTTCGACATCCGCGCATTTCATGATGAGCTACTCAGCCAGGGCGGACTGCCGCTCGATCTTCTCGACACGCGGATGCGCGCGTGGGTGCGCGAACGGAAGCGAGCGTCGCAGCGCGTCGTGTCGTGAAGGCAATGCCTACTTCTCTTCGCCGCTGGCGGATCCGACAGGAAAAGTCTCTTCTTTAGCAAATCATCGGTCACAAACCCGAGAACGCCCACGTCATCATGGTATCGAGAGCTGCATAACTACTTCTCATACCATGACGATGTCATCAATCTCTACAATTCGTTCCTCGTTTGGCACGCTCACGCGTGTTGCCGGGCGGGTGATCGTACCTAACGATTCAGACTACGATGCCGCGCGTGCGACCTTTTATGGCGGCGTCGACAAGCGACCAGCGGCGATCGTGCGCGTGACGGGTGTCGAGGACGTACGACGCGCGATCGCCGCGGCCCGCGACGACGGTCTCGAGCTCGCCATCCGGAGCGGCGGCCACAGCATCGCCGGCCATAGCACGACAGACGCAGGGCTCGTCATCGACCTGCGTGACATGTCGCGCATCATCATCGACGCCGAGCGACGCACTGCGTGGGTCGAGACCGGAGCGACGGCGCTACAAGTCACCGACGCGCTGTCGAAGCACGATCTCGCCGTCGGCTTCGGTGATGCGGGATCGGTGGGCGTTGGTGGCATCACGTTAGGCGGCGGGATGGGCTTTCTCGTGCGCAAGTACGGGATGACGATCGATTCCGTGCTCGCCTCGGAGGTGGTGACGGCGGACGGTCAATGTCGCCGAGTGGATGCCGAGCAAGAGCCCGAGCTCTTCTGGGCAATTCGCGGCGGGGGCGGCAACTTCGGTGTCGTCACTCGTCTCGAGTTCCGACTCAGCCCGCTGCCGCACTTCACCGGCGGAATGCTCATTCTGCCGGCGACGCCGGAGACGGTATCCGGATTCGCGGCGGTATCGTTGGCGGCGCCGGATGAGCTCACGACGATCGGCAGCGTGATGGCCGCGCCGCCGCTGCCATTTCTTCCACGAGAAGTCCACGGGCAGCTCGTGATCCTCGCGTTTGTCGCGTTCGCCGGTGACGACGACGCGGCCGCGCGGGCGATCGCGCCTCTCCGATCGCTGGCAACGCCGCTCGCCGACATGGTGAAGCCGTGTCCATATCTCTCCATGTATCCGCCGGAAAACCCCGACAACCACCCCACCGTCGTCACTCGGACGATGTTCGTGGATTCGATCGATGAGGATAGGGCGAGAACAATCCTCGATCATCTCTCGAGATCCGACGCGGCGATGCGCGCGGTGCAGCTGCGCCCGCTCGGCGGCGCGATGGCGCGAGTACCGGCCGATGCGACGGCGTTCGCGCATCGATCGAAACCGATCCTCGTCAACGTGGCTACGTCTTATCAGGGCGATGCGGATCGCGAGTGGCGCCGCCAATGGGCAAGCGAATTCGCGAAGGCAATTCAGCCACGGGAGAATGGCGCGTACGTCGGCTTCCTGTCCGACGACGGCCAAGCTCGCATTCGCTCGGCTTATCCTAACGAGACATGGAATCGACTGGCGAGAATCAAGGCGATGTACGACCCGACCAACCTGTTCCGGCTGAACCAGAACGTCTTGCCGATTTCGCGTGTCGACAGTGATAGCCTCCAGGAGACTTTAGGCGAAAAGAAGAAGAGATCGGTCACTTGACGGGGCCGCGATCGAAGCTCGCAAGCTGCCTGGTCAACGGCGCCGCTCGTCACACTATGATTCGTCTACGGCGGGCATAGGGGCTGGGGCACGCTGGATTGTCTACTAGCCGGTAGCCCACTCTGGCGCAGACCGAGAGATGACAATGGGAAGACTAGCTGGCGATTTGCGCGTTGCGCTTCGGAGTCTTCGACGCTCGCCCGGCTTCGTTGCCGCGACCAGCGCGATCCTCGCGATCGGCATCGGCATGGCCGCGGCGATGTACACGGTCTACCACACCGTGCTCGTCGCGCGACTTCCGGTCGCCGAGCAAGATCGGCTGGTCGTCATGCACCCACTCGACAAGCGCGGCACACACCTCGACGTGCCGTATCCCTACCTCGCCGAGATCGCGCGCGACACCCTGCTCTTTCGTGCCGCCGGCGGTCCGCACCACCTCGGCGCGCAGTATCTGCCATTCATGGAAGGAGGCACGACCATCAACCTCTCCGCGATCGGCGCGTCGCCGAATTTCTTCGACGTGCTCGGTATCCGCCCAGCGCTCGGCAGACTCTTCAAGCCTGAGGATGGCCAGAAGGGCGCGCCGCCGGTGATCGTGCTGAGCCACGCTGCGTGGCAGCGGTATTTCGGCGGCGACCCCGCCGCGGTCGGTCGCACGCTGGTCATACCATATACGGAGCAGCGCGCACGCATCGTCGGCGTACTGCCGGCCGGCTTCACCTACCCCGCGGGCTGCGACGCGTGGCTACCGTTCACTCCTGACGTCACACTGCAGGTGGACATCATCGCGCGGCTCGCGCCTAACGTGACGCTCGACGCCGCACGCCAGGGATTGTTCGCATTGACGCAGCGCGTCAATCCGTTCGCTGGAATCAATCCGGGTCCCGGCCAGAAGCCGCTACATATAGAAGTGGCCGGCGTCGAAGCGCAGTCGTTGACCGACACCGTGCTCGGCGCGTCGCGACCGACGCTCGTCGCGCTGACGCTCGCCGTCGGACTCCTGCTGCTCATCGCCTGCGTCAACGTCGGCAATCTTATGCTCGTTAGGCTCCGCGCCCGCGAGCGCGAGATCGCCGTGCGTCACGCGATCGGCGCGAGCCACGCCGACGTCGCGCGACTCTTCCTCATCGAGAGCGTAATCCTCGCCGCGATTGGTGGTACGCTCGGCTGCCTCCTCGCCTTTGCGCTCCTGCGGATCGTCCGCGTCCTCGCGCCGCCGGAGCTGCCGCGTCTCGACGCGCTCACCGTCGCCAACGCCCCTCTCGGCGCAACGGCTGGCATCATCCTCTTCGCGACGCTCGTGTTCGGAGTACTGCCGAGCATCATGGGATCGCGTGTGCGGTCATATGCCCTGCTCCGCGCCGACGTGCGCGCCGGAACGGAGACGAGCGCTAAGCGTCGCGGTCGGCGTTTGCTCGTAGCGACGCAGATGGCGCTCGCGCTCGTCATGCTGAGCGGCGCGGCGTTGCTCGTTAGGACGTTGGTGCGGCTCGAGGCGATGGACCTCGGCTATCAGCCAGAGCACCTGTCACTTCTCAGCTTCACCGGACCACAGAAGCTGTTCCCGACCAACGAACGCGTCGTCGCTGTCGCGAAGCAGCTCATGCAGAACTTCCAGGCAACACCTGGAGTTGTGGCGGCGACGCCGGTCGAGAGCGGTCCATTCAAAGGCCAATCGCTCTACATCATGAAGCTCGCGCGCGCCGAGATGCCGGCCGCGGAGCGCGAGAACGTGCCGTTCATTCCGTGGGAGTTCGTGGGCCCGGACTATTTTCGCACCTTCGGCATCCCGATCCGCAAAGGCCGAGGACTACTGTCTTCGGACACCAAGGGCGCCGACAACGTCGTCGTCGTGAACGAGACGCTGGCGCGTCAGTTCTGGCCGGGCCAGGACCCGATCGGCAGAAAGGTCGTGGAGGTGGCGAAGGGCGGCACGTACACCGTAGTCGGCGTCGCCGCGGACACACACTTTCGGGAGCTCAAGAAGACGGGCCCGGTCGCGTACTTCGATTGGGATCAGACCGGGCCATGGTGGAACGGCATGATGGCCGTGCGAACGACAGGATCGTTAGGCGCGATGATGCCGTCGTTACGAGTGGCAACGCGCGCGGTGGATCCGAGCATGGTGGTCTTCGATGCGCGGACGATGGACGAGCTGCTCGACGCGCCGCTGGCGCAGCCGCGGCTCGGCGCGCTGGTGTTGGCGGCGTTCAGTCTCGTGGCGTTGCTGCTCTCGGCGATCGGGCTCTACGGCGTGATGTCGGCGACCGTCAGGCAGCAGACGCGGGACATCGGCATTCGCATCGCGCTCGGTGCGGCGGCGGGCGACGTGTATCGGCTCGTGCTCGTTGAGGCGTTTGGCGTCGTTGCCGCGGGAGCGGCGGTTGGGCTGCTCGGATCGGCGTTAGGCGGTCGGCTGTTGGCGGCGCAGCTGTTCGAGGTGAGTCCGATGGATCCGGCGGCGCTTGGCGGCGCGGCGATGGTGTTGCTCGCGATCGGTGTTGTCGCGGCGTTTCTGCCTGCCCGACGGGCGACACGTGTCGACCCAGTCAGCGCGTTGCGCGCCGAGTGAGTCACACCCATGACGGACCGAGCAATGGGAACTTGGAGAGATGACTGCGGCTTTGTGATGACGAATGGGAACCCGTATTCCTCCGTCACATCCATGAGTTGGAGAAGATGTAATGCCGCACTCCCCCTCTCGTTTGGCAGTCCTGGGCCTAACGATTCTGGCGACCGCATGTCTATCCGATACCGCTTCCGCCCCGACGATTGCGCGCGCCGCTAACGACACGCCCAGCTTTTCATCGACTGGTTCGCCCGAGGCCGTCCCGCTGTCGTTCAGCATCGTTCCAACCACGGTTATTGGCGGCGCCGCCGGAACTCCGAGCGGCACGGTGACGGTCGACTCGGCTGTGAACTTCGATCGAACGTTGCAGGTGACGAGCAACAATTCAACGGTATTGCCATTCCTTTCGACGGCGACGACCGTGCCGGCGTTCAGCACTCGGGCCAATGTCCAGCTCCTTCCGTCGGCGGTGTCAACGACGACAGTCGTGACTGTTTTCGTGACTGGCGGCGGAGTGACCGTGTCCGCGAACCTCACCGTCGAGCCGCCGGGCAGCACGCTACCTGGACCAACCCTGTCGACGTACACCGTCAATCCGCGCACGGTGAGCGCGGGCACGTCGGCCATCGGCACGATCACGATCCCCAGCGCCGCGCCGAGCGGCGGAGTGGTGGTATCGCTGTTCAGTCGCATTCCGGGATCGGCGTCCGTCCCGCCGAGCGTGACGGTTCCCGCGGGGGCGACGTCGGCGTCGTTCCCGATCACGACCTTCGTCGGGTTCCCCAACAGCACTACCTCGGTGCTTCTCACCGCGACGAATGAGAATACGCTCGTCTCCAGCTCGATCAACGTGGTCACTGGTGACGTGTCCACGTCCGGCGGAACTGTCTCACTCACTGCTCCGACGCTCATGAAACCGTCGGCGGATCAGCGGTTCGCGGCAGGCGCGACGATCATTTTCGACTGGAGCGACGTGGCGGGCGCGGTGAGCTACACGCTTCAGATCGACGACAAGGATAGTTTCCCAGCGCCACTCGTTATGAGCCAGACAATGACCGCGTCGCAATTCGCGACCGCGGGGTTGCCGAGAACGACGATGTGGTGGCGGGTGCGCGCGACGTCGTCGACGGGTGCGACGAGCGCGTGGTCGCAGGCGAGGCGATTCGAGGTGAAGTAGGCTCGGTCGCGCGGGACAACCAAGCTCACCGGTCTCTATCGTCGCCGTAGAACTCGGCGGTCAACAGCGTGTCGCCGTATCTCTGCTCGCCAAGGCGCCAGAGCATACGGCCGAGGAGGAGGCCGGTTGTTGGCGCGATCGTGAACGTGATGAGCAGCAGCCGGAGTACGTGATGCGGTGAGAAGAACAGAGCGCCGTCATGCCTAACGAGCAGCAGCGCGACGTCGAAGACGATCGCGATCGGCAGCCCGAGCGCGAGCACGCCGTACAAGAGCTGGAAGGCGATGCGCCCCCGCTCGCGCTGTGTCGGCCAGCGCGCCGGATCGGTCGGATCGTGAATCGTCAGGCGCATCACGTCGACGAATCGCGCCGGGCGCGCCGGCGTCCGTGCCGACGCGCCAGGTCGACGAACGAAGCGGGTATGAACATGTTGTCGGCGATCGCGGCCACCGCCTCCGCGGCCTGCCACGCTTCGGTGAGCGTCGCCAACTCGCCTTGCAGAGCGCGCCGCTCGGCCTCCTCGTGGGCCGACATCTCGAGGGCGAGGCGCACCTCGGCCGGCAGGACGCTGACACCGAGTCCGCCGAGTCGAACGGAGCGCTCGGCGACGCGCTTGAAGAAGCGACGCGGATCGGCAGCGTCCTCGAGCAGATTCACCGCGCCGCCAACCTGCGATGTCGAAGCACCGAATCGATTGATTCCGGCCATGAGATGGCTCGTCGCGCGCACGGCGGAGCTGCCGGAGAAGTAGCGCTCGCCGCCGTCGTAGCGCACGTGCAGCTTCCATCCATCGTCGGTGTCATCGGTCTCGAGCCGCGCGTGCTCGACGTCGGCGCGGCGGACGTTGAAGCTCCACATCCCGCCGACGGGAATCCGCGCGACGACGCCTTGCTGATAGGCGGTTCTGAACGGTGTCTTCTCCGTGAGCCACGACCAGACCATCAACGGGCCGACCGCCGCCAATACGCCAGCCATCGCGCCGCCGACGACCGCCGCGCCGCCGACAATCGTTAGGCCACCGGCGACGGCGAGCGCGCGGACGCGCCGACGGCCGAGCTGCTCGCCATAACGCCACGCGGCGAACTCGGGACGCAGCGGACGACCAATGCGCACGAGGTCGAGCCCCTCCTTGAGCCGCGCGAGGCCGATCTGGTCCGTGCTCACGCGCACGCGCGTGCCGCGGAAGCGACGCTCGCACTGCTCCACCGCCTCCCACCGCTCCTCGAGCGGCGTGAGGTTCCACTGTCGGCAATGGAGACACACCACCCAGAGGCGCCCGCGCTCCGGGTCGTACGCGAGCCGCCGGCCGACCGGAAACGCTTCGATCGCTTCGTTGGCGCCGAGTGAGGAGTTACAGAAGATGCACGTCGAGTACACGGCGAGTCAGGGAGCCGTCTGGACGCGGATGACGCCTAACGAATCCGAATGGAGATTGTAGGGCTGGATGGGCGGCAAAGCCGACGGCGCAATGCCGCGATTCGCCGCGTCGCGCTCGGCACGCCACTCCGGCACCTGATCGACGAGTCCAGGATGCATGGTGTCGACGTGCGCGAAGGCGCGTCGCGCCTCCTCGAGCTCATTGGCGAGGTACGCCGTCGATGCGTATTGTGTCCACGCCCAGCCGTCGGCGGAGTCGCGCGCCGCGAGCCACCGATACTGCTCGACCGCATCCTTCAGCAGCGCGGCACTCGCGAACATCTGCGCGGCGCTGATGCGCACCCAGTAATTCGAGTCCGCTCGCGCCAGCAGCGCACGCATCTCGGCCAATCCGCGCTCCTGGTCGCCAGCATCGTATCGCAGCAACGTTAGGCGCGCCGTCGCCACGGGCTCGCGGGGCCACCGGAAGAGGATGCGCCGATACTCGTCCGCCGCGCCGTCTCCGTCGCGCGCGTGCTCGAGCGCCCAGGCGAGACCGAGATGGACGCGCAGCGAGTCGGGCATGAGACGCACGCCGTCGCGGAAGGCGATCACCGCGTCGCCGAACCTCTGGCTGCAGGTGAGCGCGTACCCGAGATCCCACGCGGCGCCGCCATCGTTCGGCGCGAGCGCTCGGGCGCGCTCGAGCGGCGCGATGGCGGGTCGACACTGTCTCGATCTCGTTAGGCTGTTGCCGTACCGATATTGCGTGAGGAAATGATTCTGGTAGCGCGATGCCTCGCGCGCGAGCACGGGCAGCTCGGCACGGACATCACCGTTCTCCGGATCAGCAAACCGCGGCATTCGCGTCGTGCTGGCGACCACGGACGCGATCGCGACGATGATGCCGACTCCGAGCAGAGTATGCTCCGTCCACAACCCACGGCGGTGCCGGATCACGACCGGCTGCTTGACCTGCTCGCCGATTGAGATGGCGAGGAGGAACGAGGCGATCGCCGCGCCGACGAGAAGGAGTGCCGACCACGGGAGGTGCTCGACGGCCAGCGCGTCCTGCAAAGCGGTCGAACGCAGCCACAGCGACGAGAAGCGCGACATGACGAAACAGACAAGGGCGCCCGAGCCGACGAGAGCGAGAGGCCAAACTATCGCCGCGGATCCTCCGTCTTGATCAGGAAGGTCGAATAGAAGGACGAAAAGGTTTGCAAGGATGCCGGTGCCTGCGGCGGCGGTAAAGAGCGCAAGCGCGGCGGTGAGGAGCGCCGCGTCGTGCATCACGATGGACGTGATGACGAGGAGCACGAGCGCCGGCAGGGCCAGTGCTGCGATGACGATGCCGACGATGCGCGCAGTGGTTGCCGTGCGCGCCCGAGTCGAGGGCAAGGAACGCATGCTCACACGCTAGAGAGCGTGCGGAGGCGGCGCAATGGCAAGGAGGATCCGGGTCGGCAAGCCCAGAAGTGTTGGGACTCGGTAAAGCCCCAGCACTTTGATTCCATTCCCGTTGGCTACATCCTACCGCATTTGCGTTCGTTTCTCAGCCACACTCACTGAACCCGCAGACATGGCACTTCACGCACCCTTCAGCATACTCCAGCTGTGAGCCGCAGTCGGGGCACGTTCCCATGAACGCCTGCCCCGAGTCATAACCGGAGAGCTCCAACTCCGCCTGACTACTCGCGCCACCACTCCCCCCAGAAATCCCCGTCACACCGCTCGGCGGAGTGGAGCCGACTCCCGTCAACTCGTCACTCACTACCTCAATCGGCTGCGATACGCGCGGCATCCCGTTCGGGCCTAACGGGATCTCCTGCTGCACTCCGGCGATCCGATCGCGCCACCACTCCTCGAGCGCAATACCGATCGCGTCCGGCACGCTGAGCACTTTGCTCGGGCCGAGGCCCACCGCGCGATCGCTCGAGATCCCGCGGAGCTGCTTGTGGATCTCCATCAGCGGAATGCCCGACCGGAGCGCGAGCGAGATCAGCCTGCCCATCGCCTCGGCGTCGGCCATCGCACTGCCGCCGGCCTTGCCTAACGTCAGGAACACCTCGAACGGCTGCTGCTTGTCGTCCTCGGTGATGTTCACGAACATCGTCCCGAGCGGCGTCTCCTTCCTTATAGTAGTGCCGCGGAGCTTGTCGGGGCGAGATCTCTTGGCGCGGCGCTGTAAGGTTTCTGCCTCCAAGTCGTAAAGCTGCTTCTTGAGGCGCTCGAGCTCCGCGTCGCGCTCGGCGAGCGTGCCTTGAAGCTCGGCGATTCGCGTCTTCTCCGCGTCGCGCGTTCCCCGTCCCCCGTCCCCCGTGGTACGCGCTTCCTTTGCTTTTTCGGTTGCCCCAGTAGACAGCACCTGATTGTCCCTGGAACCATCCCGATAGACCGTCACGCCCTTGCAGTTGAGCGCGTACGCAAGCTCGTAGATCTTGCGCACGTCCTCGACCGTCGCCGTGTGGGCGAAGTTAGTAGTCTTTGAAATCGCCGAATCGCAGTGCTCCTGGAAAGCAGCCTGCATGCGGATGTGCAGCGCGGGCGCGATCTGGTTCGCGGTCACGAACACGCGCTGCCACTTCTCCGGAACTTCGGGCAACGCGATCGTGCCTTCCTTGGCGATGCGCTCCATGAGCGCGTCCGAGTACCAGCCTTCCTTCTTGGCGATGGCGACGAAGTCTTCGTTGACGTCGGGCATCATCACGCCGGCCTGGTTGCGCATGAAGGCGACGGCGAACAGCGGCTCGAGACCGCTCGAGCAGCCGGCTATTATCGAGATCGTGCCTGTCGGCGCGACAGTGGTAACGTTGCAGTTGCGGAGGAGCTGCATCGGACGGATGCGCTTCCCTTGCGCGTCACGCGCGCAGGTCTCGTCAGGACCCCAGATGCTCTTCGCCCACTCCGGGAATGGACCGCGCTCATTGGCGAGACGATTCGACTCGCGCTTGCCTTCGACGTCGACGAACTCCATGACGCGTCGTCCGAACTCGACGCCTTCGTCGGAGTCGTAGGGAATTCCGAGCCTAACGAGAGCATCGGCGAATCCCATGACACCCAGTCCAATGCGACGAATACGCTTAGACAACGCGTCAATCTCGGCAAGGGGGTATCGGTTGACGTCGATGATATTGTCAAGAAAGTGGGTGGAGAGGTGAATATCTCTCTTAAAAGCCTCCCAATCCAAAGCACCATCTTTGACGTAGTAGCCAACGTTTATGCTCCCGAGGTTGCATACGTCGTAAGGAAGGAGCGGCTGTTCGCCGCAGGGATTAGTAGCTTCGTAACTGCCAAGGTGCGGGACAGGATTGTAGCGATTGGCCTCGTCGACGTAGAACACGCCCGGCTCACCCGTCCGCCACGCGCCGAGGATCATCTTGTCCCAGACGGTGCGCGCGTCGAGCTGACCGGTGACGGTGCCGTTATGCGGGTCGACGAGATCGTAGGACGTTCCCGCGTGCACCGCGTCCATGAACTTCCTGGTCACGGCGACCGAGATGTTGAAGTTCGTCACCTGCGTCAGGTCCTCCTTGCAGGAGATGAACTCCAAGATGTCCGGGTGGTCGACCCGCAAGATCCCCATATTCGCGCCGCGCCGCGTGCCTCCCTGCTTCACTGCATCAGTGGAGGCATCATACAACTTCATGAAAGAGACTGGTCCACTGGCGACCCCGGTGGTCGAGCGAACCATCGATCCCTTCGGGCGCAGGCGCGAGAAGGAGAAGCCCGTCCCACCGCCGCTCTGATGGATGAGCGCCATGGAGGCGAGCGTATCATAGATGCCGTTCTTTCCATTCGAGAGCGCGTCCTCGACGGGTAACACGAAGCACGCGCTCAGCTGGCCTAACGGGCGGCCCGCGTTCATCAACGTCGGCGAGTTGGGCTCGAAGCGGCGCTGGGTCATCAACGCGTAGAACTCTTCGGCGACCGCACGCACGGCACCGTCGCTCGCGCCGTAGCGTCGATCGGCGTCGGCGACGACCGTCGCAACGCGCCAGAACAAATCCTCCGGCTGCTCGACCGGTTGCCCCTTCTCGTTCTTCACCAGATAACGCTTTTCGAGCACCGTGCGCGCGTTAGGCGTGAACGAGACGGGTTCCGGAGGAGGATTGACGGGAAGCGACATGAGACGACTCTCCCTGAGGTGAGACGGTGAGACGGACTGCTTAGACTGTTGCGTTGGGCGCGACGCGTTGAGCGCTGAGCGCTGCGCGCTGTGCGCGCGAAAAGGCGGGAGGGATCGACGACAGCAGCATTGCGGGCGCGGAAGCTACGGGCACTCGTGATTCCACGCCAGTCCCTTGGTAAGTGGAGAAGTGGACTATTCTTACGAAATCCACATCACGAACGTGTAACTGGCCTACCTGCCGCGTTGAAAACAGACTCGTCCGTGTTGACAACTTGGGATAACTCCTCATCACTGGCGACAACACGGACGAGCGTCGCATCGGACATCTCCCCAACTCTGCACCTGCGAACGACTTATATGCTTCATCCTGCTTTCTCGAGCGTCATCGCTCGCGCCGCGGCCGGATGACGAAAGATATTCGCCGAGGGAAGCGGACGCTGTAAGCAGGATCACTTGCCTGGTTTCACGTGCATAATTTGAGCCTGGTGTCACGGGGAAGTCACGACTCCGAGGTGCTAGGTGATAGGTGATAGGTGATAGGTGCTACTGGCCACTAACACCTAGCACCTAACACCTAGGACCTCGCTCCTTGCGCTCGCCTCCCTCAGGCGTAAGGTCAGGGTCCACCATCGGAGGAACACATGATTCGTCGCTCGGTCCTTCTTCTCATCGCCCTCCCCTTCTCCCTCGCCGCCGCTCAGGCGAAGCAGCAGGCTAGCAGCAATGGCAGTGTCACCAGCGCGCGCACGGCCATCGACGCCGCGAACAAGCGGTTCGTCGACCTCTTCAACAAGGGCGACGTGGCCGAGGCGGCGAAGGTGTACTCGAGCGACGCGATCGTTCTGCCGCCTAACGCGAGCACGGTGAAGGGGCAGGCGGCGATCTCGGAGTTCTGGCAGGGCGCGTACAAGAATGGCGTGCGCAACGTCGCCCTCACGACCACCGAATTCGCGCAGCACGGCAACTACGCCCATGAGCTGGGGACGTATTCGCTCGAGGTGCACGGCGCGAATGGCAACGTCGTGGCCAAGGACAACGGGAAGTTCATGGTGCTGTGGAAGCGGAGCGCGGGCGGTGAGTGGCAATGGTACCGGGACATCTACAATTCGAATGTGGCCGCTGCGAAATGAGTGATGCGTGGCGGGTGGCGCGTGGCGCGCTAGGCATCAACGCGCCACGCGCCACGCATCACGCGCCACTCGGACGCCACTTCCCCGCCCGATGCTGTTCGGAAAGCTCGAGGTACGCCTGTACGGTCCGCTGGATCCGCATGCGTTCCTCGTTCGTCGTCTGCCTAACGATCCGGCCGGGGACGCCGATGACGAGGGAATTCTCGGGGATCCGCTTGCCTTCCGGTAGTACGGCGCCGGCTCCGATGATCGAGCCGCTGCCGACTTTGACGCCATTCAATAGAACGGCGCCCATGGCGATCAGCACGTCGTCGTCGATCGACGCGCCGTGAACGATCGCGCGGTGACCGATGGCGACGCGGTTGCCGATGCGCGTCGGGATCCCCTGGTCGGCGTGGATGATCGTGCCGTCCTGGACGTTGCTCTCGTCGCCGACGCAGATGACGTCCGAGTCTCCACGCAGCACCGCCGTCGGCCATACCGACGCGTGCTTCCCGAGTGTGACGTCGCCGAGGATGACGGCCGTCGGATGAATGAACGCGCTCGGATCGATCTTGCCCATACTCCCCTATACGAAGCATCCGCCGCGCTTCGCGGCGGATGCGGAAACTACTCGATCCGGGCGGGTCTGGAAGCCTAACGATTCACCGACTGGTTTGCCGGTGCCGGCGCGAGGTAGCCGCCGCCCTTCCGATGACATCCGGCCGCGAGTGTCAGGAGGGCCAGTGCCGTGATGATGATGTGTTTCGTTCGCATATGTCTGTCTCCGTTCGTATGCTGATCTAGGAATCTGGCGACGCCGGGATTGGTTCGGGGCGGCGATGCTCTTTCCTTATTAAACGCATCTCTCGGGTTCGTTAGGTCAGACCTTCGCCGCGGGCTCCTCAGAAGGAAGAGAGCGAAAACCAAAGCTGGTTGCGGATGAGGGCGGATGAAAGCGCACCAGGGTTTTGGGACTCGCTTTTTGAGGCGCCGGGAACTGCTGACTCACGATGCCAAGCACTAAAATCTTGCGATAAACCCTGCTGATTCACACCTTGTGCTCCCCATGTCACCCCTCAAGTGGCGCTGCTTTGCTCTCGCCTTGACTGCGTGTGCCACGAGCCTCGCCGCGCAGGCGCCGGCCACGCCACCTACGGTCGCCGTTCTCTACTTCGATAACGGTGCCCTCCTCCGCCGCGCTGACTACGCGCCGCTGAGCAAGGGGATCACGGACATGCTCATCGCCACCCTGGCCGCAAACACGGGCATTCGTGTCGTCGAGCGCGACAAGCTGCAGCAGGTGATCGAGGAGCAGGACCTCCAGGGGACGCCCCGCATCGACCCCGAGACGGCTGTCCGTATTGGCAAGCTCCTCGGCGCCCAGCATCTGATCACGGGCGGATTCGTCATCGATCCGCGCGAGAACATCCGGATCTCCGTGCGGGCGATCCGCTCGGAGACATCGGAGCTGGAGTACAGCGAGAGCGTTACCGGCAAGGCCGAGAACGTCCTGGACCTGATCGAGCAGCTCGCGCGTAAGGTCGACGCGGGGCTTCACCTGCCGGCCCAGCCAGAGACCCACAGCGCGCCAACCGTCGCCGCGGCGAATCAGTACAAGGCCTTCATGCTCGCGAGTCGCGCGATCGAGGAGCAAGACCGCAAGAACGACTCGACGGCGGTCGCGCTGCTTCGGCAGGCGCTCGAGGTATATCCAGGATACGCTCGGGCTCAGGAGCGGTTAACGGCGCTCGAGGGGCGAGGGACAGCAGAGATGCTGGCACCGGCGGTGCGGAAACCGTAACCGCCGGAAGAGCGAACCGAAGAAAGGCGACGGAAGAAAGGCGACGGAAGTAAGGCGACCGAGAAAAGGCGACCGAGAAAGAGCGACCGAGAAAGAGCGACCGAGAAAAAGCGACCCAAAAACGGCGACAAACGCCCTTCTTCAATCGCTCTTCCTCAGTCGCTCTTCCTCAGTCGCTCTTCCTCAGTCGCTCTTCCTCAGTCGCTCTTCCTCAGTCGCTCTTCCTCAGTCGCTCTTCCTCAGTCGCTCTTCCTCAGTCGCTCTTCCTCA
>JADMIO010549061.1_pt1 | contig 24258 bp, 26 predicted proteins | sample 8958161 | NCBI WGS metagenome assembly JADMIO01 (sample SAMN16585339, study PRJNA669376) | soil metagenome | isolation source: Crop rotation soil | place: USA: Cullars Rotation, Alabama | collected 2011
CAGACGGTCGCCGCCCGCTGCGGCGATCGCGCGCGCGCCTTCCCCGCCGACGTCACCGATCGCGCGCGCGTGCGGCGCGTGGTTGCCGACGCGATCGCGCAATTCGGCCGCATCGACGTCTGGATCAACAACGCCGGCCAGGGGATCACGCGCCAGCCGTCCGAGCTGACCGACGAGGACCTGGACGCGATGATCGCGTCGAACGTCAAGTCGGCGATCTACGGCATGCAGGAAGTGCTGCCGCACTTCAAGGCGCGCGGCGACGGCCACATCATCAACGTCTCGTCGATGCTCGGCCGGATTCCGTTCGCCACCTTCCGCTCGGCCTACAGCGCGTCGAAGCACTTCCTCAACGCCATGACCGCGATGTTCCGCGACGAGCTCAAACAGAGCCACCCGAATATCCAGGTCTCGCTCGTCTCGCCGGGCGTCGTCAGCACCGACTTCGGGTTGAACGCGATGCACGGTGGACCTGATTCGAAGCAGCTGCCGGGCGCGCAGCCGGTGGACGAGGTCGCCGCCGTGCTCGCCGGCGTCATCGAGTCGCGGCAGCCCGACGTCTACACGCGCGGCGGCTCGCGCGAGATGGTGCTGAAGTACTTCGAATCGACCGGCGCCGATCCTAGGTAAGCCGCCAGAACGGCCGCAGCGCCGCGGTCGCTTCGCGCACGGCGTCGCTGCCGCGCGACGACACGGCGTCCGAGCGCGGCCACACCGGCGCTGAATACGGACCGTGCAGCGCGGCGATCGCGCTGTCGAGCGACGCGGCGAGCGCGCGCAGGTCGTAGCCGCCCTCGGTGATCGCCACGATGCGGCCGCTGCAGCACTCCTCCGCCACGCCGCGCAGCGCCTTCGTCATCGCCCCGAACGCGTCGGCCGTGAGGCGCAGGCCGCCGAGCGGGTCGTCGGCGTGCGCGTCGAAGCCGGCGGAGATGAGCAGCACATCCGGCGCGAACTGCCGCAGCACCGGCAGCACCATGCCGTCGAAGGCGGCCTGGAAGTCCTCGACGACGGCGCCGGCGGCGAGGGGCAGGTTGACCGTAAAGCCGCGGCCCGCGCCCGTGCCGATTTCGGCTGCGGCGCCCGTGCCGGGGTAGTACGGATATTGATGCGTCGACACGTACAGGACGGCGGGATCGGCCTGGAAGATGTGCTGCGTGCCGTTGCCGTGGTGCACGTCGTAGTCGACAATCGCGACGCGCGCCGCGCCGTGCGCGCGGGCGTGCGCGGCGGCCACGGCGACGTTGTTGTACAGACAAAAGCCCATCGCGCGGTCGCGCTCGGCGTGATGGCCGGGCGGCCGTGCCAGGACGACCGCCGCCCGATGCGTGCCGGCCATCACGCGGTCCACGGCGTCGACAGCCGCGCCGGCGGCCAGGCGCGCGACCTCGAACGACTCCGGCGACGTGTAGGTGTCCGGATCGAGCTTGACCGCGAGGCCGTTGGTTTCCTCAATGATCCGTAAGTAGGCGGCGTCGTGGACGCGAGCCAGCGCCTCCGGCGTCACCGGACGGGGGTCGACGACCTCCACGCCGCGCTCGCGCCAGCGGCCGGCGACGGCGTCGAATACCTCAGCTCGTTCGGGGCGTTCCGGGTGGCCGGGAGGCGTCTGGTGCTCGGCGAATCGCTCGCTGTGGATGAGGAGGACCGACACCGGCGTAATATCTGGGATTGTAGATTGGTTTTAGCTCGCTGATGCCCGTAGCCCTTGTCACCGGCGCCAACCGCGGAATCGGGCTCGAGGTGTGCCGCCAGCTCGCCGCCCGCGGCTACCGCGTGCTGCTGGCGGCGCGCGATTTCCAGAAGGGCGACGCCGCCGCCCGCACCATCGCCGGCAACGTCCAGCCGCTGGAGCTCGACGTGACCGACGCGAAGTCGGTCGAGCGTGCGAAAGATGAGGCGATCCAGAAGGCGGGCCGCGTCGACGTGCTCGTCAACAACGCCGGCGTGTTGATCGGCGAGAACGACGATCTGTTCGCGACCTCGATCGACACGTTCCGCAAGACGCTCGAGACCAACCTGATCGGCGCCGTCGCCGTCAGCCAGGCGTTCGTCCCCGCGATGATCACGCGGCGCTTCGGCCGGGTCGTCAACGTCTCCTCGCGCGCCGGCCAGCTCTCGACGATGAGCGACTACGCCGCGGCCTATTCGATCAGCAAGGCGGCGCTGAACGCCTTCACGCGCCAGCTCGCCGCCGCCACCAACGGCACCGGCGTCCTCGTGAACAGCGCCTGCCCCGGCTGGGTGCGGACGGACATGGGCGGCACCAACGCGACGCGAACGGTGCAGCAGGGCGCCGACACGCTCGTCTGGCTCGCGACGCTGCCGGACAACGGCCCGACGGGAGAGTTTTTTATCGACCGCAAGCGGATCGATTGGTGAGCGAGCCCTCGCGATCAATCTCTCCACGACGGCGGACGCAGAGGACGGACCCGAGTCATGCTCGGTGTCCTCGGTGGTGGAGAGCTCTATCGTGAGGTCGCGCGCGCGGCGCCGACGCGCCGCACCAGCTTGCCTTCGAAATCGTCCATCGTGAACCCGAAGCGCTGGACGGCGGCGTCGATCGACTGGCCGCCGTCGAGATCCTGGAGCAGCTGCGCCAGGCCGTCCGCTCCGATGCGGTCCAGCAGCGCGCCGGTCGCGAACAGGCTCTCCGCGTAGGCCACCGCCGCCTGCGTCCCGTCGAGGCGGGCGAAGCTGGTTTTCAGGTCCGCGAGGCGCACGAAGAGGCGCGCCGACGCGAGACCGCGCTCCACCGCCTGGGGGTCGTAACCCTCGAAGTACATCGCCAGCCCTTCGTTCAGCCAGGCCGGCACGTTGCGCGACGCCACGCCGCGCAGCATGGCGTGCGTCAGCTCGTGGGTCAGCACGCGGTCGAACTCGGCGAGGTTCTGCAGCGCGCCGCGCACCGGCAGCCGGATCTGGCCGTCGAAGCCGCCCGCCGCCCACTCCGGTACGCCGGTGATGTCGCGGAACTGCTGCTCGGTGTAGAGGATCACGGTGATCGGACTGCTCGGATAGGCGCCGATCGTCTTGCCAATCCGCCAGAACGCGCCGCCGAGCACGCGGGTCGCGCGCGTCGCCAGCCGCTGCTCCACCGGCCCTTCGAACATCACCGTGAAGCGATCGTCCTTCACGCTCTCGAAGCTGCGATACGCCGACGCTTCGCCGCGCCACGTCTGGAGCCGCTCGTTGAGCGCCGGGTTGCTTGGCGCGTGGACGAGCGCCGCCTCGTAGGTCTTGATCGCGAGATCGAGGTTGCCGTCGCGATAGGCGAGCTCGCCGAGCAGCGTCGACGCCTGGGTCAGCGACGGATCGAGCTGCACGGCCTTCTGCAGGAACGCCGCGGCGTCGCGGTCGCGGCCCGCCAGGTGCGCGGCGACGCCGGCGCCCAGGTTCAGGTGCGGATCCCGCGGCCGCATCGACAGCGCTTCGCCGAACGCCGCCGCCGCCTTATCGGCATCGCCGTGTTGAACCGCCTTCCAGCCGGTTTCCGCGAGCTGCGCGACCGTCGACTGCGCGCGCACGGCCGGCGCCGACACCAGGAGCAGGCACGTACAGAGCGTCGCGGTTTTGAGCATGGGGCGGACACGAGCAACCGGTATGCCTCGGACGAGGCCGCGCCGGCGTGCGGATTTCGTGTGCGCTGGTTACGATTTCGTCTGTGGGTCTGACAAAAGTGTCAGCGCGCGCGCCGCTCCTACTTCGACGATGATTGAGAACCCGACGCCAAGGGAACGGTGACCAGTTGCGGCGGGCGGACATCGTCGCTGACGGCCTTGAAATCCTGACTGGCAAGCCCGGAGGACACGACGAACTTTACGGCCTCAGCGCGTTTGTTCTCATCCGCGATCTCTAGGGCGGATCGCAGCCACGCTTCACCGAGGCGGCGCAGTTCAAGCTTCGTGGTCGCCTGTTTGGCGGCGGCGTCGGCCGCCTTGAGGTCGATGTCAGCCTGTTGCACTTGAGCCGCCAGCGGCGACTTGACCAGCCAGTCCACCACGGCCGTCGTGAATGCCGGAATGATTCCGATCGCCGCGGCCAGAATGGCTGCCGTCGTGGCGGATACGCTGACTTGCTGCGTCCTTCCGACAGGAGTCTCGCCGTCGGGCGCATGGATCTGGGCAATTGTGAGCCTCGCCATTGATTGACCTCTGCGAATTGGCCAACGCTACACGCATTCCTCACGGCAGACGATGGTTCCGTCCGGCTGCTTACGACAGACGACCTGTTTCGACTGACCGTCGGTACAGCCGTCGTCGGTGCTCGAGACATGCAACTCCGCCACGCGCCCGGTAATGCCATGAGCGGCAAGCACCTTGTTGACACCGCGGAGCACGGCGGCCTGCGTGCGCTTGGACGAACGGTGCAAACTCGTGCGGGACTTCGTTCTCGATTTCGCCTTTGCCATGAAGGTGCTCCCTCACTGAATCGTGACGTCGATGGAGCCGAGGATGGTTCCCTTTTCGTCTCGGCAGACGAGCGTCACGACGCCGGCCTCTTTGGTCAGCGTTCGCTCGAGGAACACCTCGAGCTTCTTGCCTCCCTCCGTCGCCCGGCTGGCCAATGTGGACCCGTTCGCGGTCACCTTCGTCACGCGATCGAGTAGCGTGCCTCCGATGGTGACTTTCCCGGCATCATTTTTCTTGACCGTGCTCGGCGTGACGCTGGCGAAGGTGGTCGGCTCCGGCTTGGCTGTCGGGGCTGCCGGCATCGGCAGTCTGAAGACGGTGCCGCTACAGTTCGTCAAGAGCAGCGGATGCTTCTCGATTTCATCGGTTACCGCACGGATTTCCAGAAACTGCGGCGATCGAACCCCGGCGCCACCGCCCGCGGCCGCAGGTGGCACAGGCAGCACGGAGTACGTCGCGCCGAGCGTCGCCGTCCACTGAGGCCTGGCAGCGCCCGGAGGGCATGGCGACACGAAGGGATTGGCGGCGGTATCGGTGGTCAGAACCAGGAGTTTCGTCGTGTTGTTTTCGGGGGCAAATCGGGTCACCGTAAACGCAAGGTCGGGATCGTAGATGGGGAACGTCGACTGCCACTGGTCACCGGCAAACGGGAAGCGGACAGTCAGCAGCCCTTCGTTCGTTGGGAATTGGTCGACGGCTGGGTATGTCCTGATCGTCACGTTCATCCCATCCTGCGCGACTTCATAAGGCAACGGGATCGCCTTGCCACCCAGGCTGACCACGACAGGCGTCGGCAGGTCGGCGATCGCGAGCGGCGTTCCGGACGTCCTCGACGCCAGCGTGATGGTCACCGCGCGTCGACCGCCGACGGGCGGCCGTGAGATCGCATTCAGAATGCGCATCCCGAGCGGCGACGCATCAGGCCTCCGGAGATCCACTGCGTTCCCGTAGCGGCCGGCAATCACCGCGTCACCGAGGAGTGCGCTGATCGGCACGACGAGGTCGAATGCCTTGTCCGACTTCAGCGTGAGGCCGTCCGACGATGTGGACGCAACCACGTTCCCGAAACGCACCGTCGTGCCCTGGAAAAAATTCCGACCGTTGACGCTGACAACCGCCATGTTGTCATCCGTGCGACGCCAGCGGAGCGCATCAATCGTGGGCAACAAATCTGTCTGAAACCTGATCGTGGTTGGAACAGGAACGCACGCGACGAGTGTGGCGGTTGTCGACGACGGCCGATCCTGCGCAGACGCCAGTGACAAGATCCGACCGGCATCCTGCCAGAAGGTACGAGATGCGGACGATGTCATCGTGTTTCGGTCGAAGTGGCGCCAGAAGGTGCGCACGCCGATGTGGAGCGGGATCTCGGCGGCCCCAAGATCCGCGTTCGGTAAGGCGATCACCGCGAACATCTGCCGCAATCCAGGCGACACGGATCGACGGCCCAACACAGGTCGGAATGCCCAGCCGAACCGGGTCTCAGCAGGTGTGCCGCCCATGCGCTGGAAGGCGATCGTGTCGTTGTCTCGGAACAAGTAGAACAACTGGGACTGCCGGCGCTCGTTGTAGCCGACCGAGAACACTTGAGCGACGGCCGATCCGCCGAACGCGGTTGACCGGTTGCTCAGTGTAGCCGAATTGTAGGTCTTTTCCTGCGGCATGACCGCCACGAGCGACACGGGCTGGGAACGCCCGCCAAGGATGCTGACCTCGACGAACGCCGCGGCGTCTTGCGAATCGCGCGGAGGGTCGATCGAAACGTTGAAGCCGAGGACCGCCTGCAGCCTCGCATTGCCCTCTATGAGCCGATCGGACAACGCCCGCTCGAGCAACATGCGCACGTTGAAGATCTGGTACGTCAGGTTCACTTGATCGGTCAACAGGTCACCGGCGTTCTGTCCGAACTGCGGCGTGAAGGCCGGCGCCGCCAACGACGCTGCAAGCTCGGGGTTCGAGGGAGACCTGGCAGCCGTGGTCGTTTGCGTCGAGCTCTCCTGGCCTGTCGACATCGTTGCTCCAATCTTGAGCGTCGAGCCGGTGGTGTTGTTCGCCGGGGATGTGGCGGTCGTCGCTGTTGTCGTATCGTCGGAAGATGTGCCAGCCTGCTGGGTCGTCTTCGTGTTGTCTGTCACCGCTGGAAGCGGAGCGCTCTGGATGCTGAAGCTGCGTGCGACCGTATCCTGCTGAAAACCCTGAAGCAGGTTCAGATTGGCGGCGAGACTCTTTGGATCAACGATCTGTGCCGTACGGAGTGAGTCGTTTAGCGTGTCGAGCATCAGCGCGAGCGTCCGGTTGTCGAAAATCTTGGGATCGCCGACGCCGATGCCGTTATCCGCGGCAGATCGATCCGGAGATCCGCAGACAACCGAGGGCGCCTGCGCGGAGGCCGATGCGGCTGCGCCGGATCTGAGCTCCAGCCCCGTGCCGATCGAGGCGACTACGAAGGATGTGGTGATCGCAACGAGAAGTCGACTTGGTTTCATGCCATACGCCCGTCCCTTAGACGGACGGGAATCCGCTATTCTCGCGGGCTTCTGTCTGGCAGGCCTGGGACGTCAATTCTCAGGATCGCAAGGGCGCGCGCTTCGAGCGCCGCGAGCCGCTGCTCCAGCAGCACCCGCGCGGCCTCGATCGCCTCGTCGTCGGCATCCGCCGGCACGCTGATCGGCTCGCCGACCGCGAGCGCCACCGTCGCGAACGGCTTGGGGATCTGCGTCCGGTCCCAGCTATCGAGGACCCAGCAGCGATCCGCTTCGAGGTGAAACGGCAGCACCGGATGCCCCGTCGCCTTCGCCAGCCACACCGCGCCGGCCTGGGCCACGCGCGCCGGCCCGCGCGGGCCGTCGATGGTGAAGCCGGCCGCCTTCCCTGCCGCCATCTCGCGCGTCAGCTGCAGCAGCGCCTTGCGCGCGCCGCGCGAGGTCGAACCGCGCGCCGTCCCGTAGCCGAACCGCTCGATGATGCCGGCGATCCACTCGCCGTCGAAGTTCTCGCTGGTGATGACGACGATGCCGCGGCGGCGGAAGTAGTAGGTGGCGGAGAGGATTCGCCCGTGCCAGAAGGCCATCACCGGCTGATGGCCGCTTTCGAGGATCGCGTGGAGGTGTTCGAGCCCCTCGGTCCGCCAGCGCAGCGTCGAACCGAGAGCGGCGACGACCCGGTAGCCGATTGCCGCGATAGCCGCGGCTTCCCAGCGCTTGACCCGAGACGCCCGCCAGTCGTTCAAGCTTTTTTCAATTGACCGTTCACGAAGGTCATCAGGTCGACGAACTGGGTGTCCGCCTGGGCGCTCGCCTGCGCGCCCTTCAGCATGATCGAGCAGAACGGACAGGCGGTCACCACGGTGGTGGCGCCGGTCGCCTGCAGCTGCTTGAAGCGCACGTCGCTGATCCGCGTGCCCGGCTCTTCTTCCTTGTCGGCGAACAGCAGCCCGCCGCCGGCGCCGCAGCAGTACGGGTTGTCGCGGTTGCGCTCGGGCTCGGCGATCGTCGCGCCGAAGCGCGTCAGGAGCGCGCGCGGCTCGTCGACCTTGCCGGCGTAGCGTCCGAGATAGCAGGGGTCGTGGAAGGTTACTCGCTCGGCTGAAGCCTTCGCGCTCCGTTCGGCCGGCTCCGCGCTCCGGTCGTCGGGGGGCAACGCGCTCCTCGTCAGTTCTTCGACGAACACCGACGTGTGGACGATTTCGACCTCATAGCCGAACTTCCGATAGTCGTTGCCGATCGTCTTCACGCAGTGCGGGCACGACGTGAGGATCTTCTTCACCCCGGCGGCCTTGAAGTCCTCGATGTTGCCGGTCGCGAGCTCCTGGTACATGTACTCGTTGCCGGTGCGCTTGGCCGGATCGCCGGTGCAGCGCTCCTTCGCCAGCACGCCGAACTTTACCTGGTGCGCGGTGAGGATCTCGAACAGCGAGCGCAGCGATTTCTGGAAGTCGGCGTCGAACGATCCGGCGCAGCCAAGCCAGACCAGCACGTCGTGCTTCGCCGGATCGAACGTCGTCAGTCCCGCGCCCTGGACGAACTTGGTGCGCTGGTCGTAGCCGAGGCCCCAGATGTTGCTGCGGCGCTCCAGGTTGTTGTACATCGCGCCCAGGTAGGACGGCGCGTCGCCGTTCGAGACCAGGCCGCGGCGCGACCCGATCAGGATCGGCAGGTGCTCGATGCCGACCGGGCACTGGTTCTCGCACGCGCCGCAGGTCGTGCACTGCCAGAGCTCTTTCTCGGTGTAGACGTCGCCGAGCTTGCGCCCCGTCTCGCCGGCCAGCAGCGCGTCCTGCGTGCGCAGCACGATCGCTTTCGGGTTCAGCTCCTTGCCGGCGCCCCACGCCGGGCAGTTCACCTGGCAGCGACCGCACTCGACGCAGGTGAAGGCGTCGAGCCGCATCTTGCTGCCCAGGTCCTTCACCGTCTCGAGCCCAACCTGCTCCTTCTCGAAATCCAGGTTCGGCAGGTTGCCGAGCTCCGGCGACTTCAGGAACACCGTGATCGGCGACAGCACCAGGTGGAAGTGCTTCGACGCCGGGATCAGCGCCATGAACGCCAGGATTACCAGCATGTGCGTCCACCAGTTGATCCGCCCCGTCGTCGTCTCTTCGGACAACTGGAACGTCAACAGGAACGTGATCATCAGCGTCGCGATGAAGAGCGCGATGACGATCGACTCGACGGACACCTTCGTGCCGAGGCCGACCGGCCGCACGATCGCGCGGCGCACCAGCAGGAACAGGATGCCGACGAGCACCGCGCTCGCGAACGGCACCAGCGCCACGCGGTAGGCGTGAAACCACGCCCTGCCGGTCAGATCGACGATGCCGAGGCCGTAGAGGAACTCAGTGAGCGTGTAGCCGCCGAACGCGACGAAACCCCAGAAGACGAAGGCGTGCATCAGGCCGGCCGCCGGACGCTCGCGGATGGTGCGGACCTGCAGCAGGACGTCGACGACGAAGCGCCGAATCCGGAACGGGAGATCGTCGAGCGCGAAGCCGTCCGGCGCGGCGGCGATGATCCGCACGCGCTGCGCGACCTGCGCGGCGAACGCGCCGACGAAGGTCAGGAACAGCAGCCAGAAGACGAGGGTCGCGATCACCCTTTGACGGCGTCGATGATCGCCGGGACGATCTCGAACAGATCGCCGACGATGCCGTAGTCGGCCACCTCGAAGATCGGCGCGTCGGGATCCTTGTTGATGGCGACGATGGTGTTGGCGCCCTTCATGCCGACCAGGTGCTGGATGGCGCCGGAGATGCCGAGCGCGAGGTAGAGCTTCGGCGCGACGGTCTGGCCAGAGCTGCCGACCTGCCGCTCCATCGGCAGCCAGCCCGCGTCGCAGATCGGCCGCGACGCGGCGATCTCGGCGCCGATCGCCTGCGCCAGCTGCTCGGCGACCGCGATGTTCGCCTGCTCCTTGATGCCGCGGCCGACCGACACGATGCGCTCGGCCTGCGACAGGTCGACGGCCTGCTTGGCCTGCTGAAACGGCGCCTCGGGTTTCTGGCGGATCTGGCCGGCGTCGACGTTCACGCTCAGCGCGCGAACCGGCGCGGCGGCGCTGCCCTTCGCGGCCTGGTCGACGCGAAACGCGCCGATTTGAAAGGTGACGAAGTGCGGCGCCTCGCCCTGCGGCACGACGTCCGCGGTCAGCTTGCCTTGAAACATCGGACGGACGAAGACAGTCTGGGCGCCGCTCGACTTGATCGCGGTCACGTCGGTGATGATGCTGCGATCCATCCGCGCGGCGAGCTTCGGCGCGAAGTCACGCGTCTGGTAGGTGTGCGGCAGCAGCACGTAGTCGGGCGCCAGCTGGCCGATCGCCGCTTGCAGCGCCGCGGTGAAACCGTCGGGCGTATACGGCTCGAGCGCGGCGTGTTCGAGGGTGACGACCTCTTTCACTTGCGCGGCGGCGAGCTCGGCGGCCGCGGCGGCCGCGTTCGCGCCCGGGACCAGGACCGCTACGTCGCCGTCCCCCAGGCCCATCTGCTGCGCGGCGGCGATCGTCTCCCAGGACGCGCGATTGACCTTGCCGTCGCGCTGTTCGGCGATGACGAGTCTCATAGGACACGGGCCTCGTCGCGCAGCTTGCGCACCAGCTCCTTGGCCGCTTCGGCCGGCGAGCCGCCGATGATCTGCGTCTTCTTGCCCTTCTCCGGCGTGTAGAGCGCGACGATCTTCTGGCGCGCGGCGCCGGCGGGCGCGGCGGCTTTTCTGATTTCCTTCTTCTTCGCCGCCATGATCCCCTTGAGGGTCGCGTAGCGCAGCTGGTTGATGCCGCTCTGAATCGTCAGCACGGCGGGCAGCGGCATGGCGACCCACTGGAACCAGCCGCCCTCGAGCTCACGCTTGACTCTGAGCAACCCGGGACCCCCGGCCCCCCGGTCCAGCGCGCCCTGCACGTCGACTTCCATGATGATCGTCGCGTGCGGCAGGCCGAGCTTCTCGGCGAGGATCACGCCGACCTGCGCGAACCCCTGATCGTCGGATTGCAGGCCGGTCAGGATCAGGTCGAAGGCCTCGCCTTTCATCGCCTCGGCGAGGGCCGCCGACGTCACGAACGCATCCGCCGCCGCCAGCCCGTCGTCTTCCACGTGGATGGCGCGGTCGGCGCCGCGGGCGAGCGCTTCGCGGATCACCTGCGCGACGCGCGCCGGGCCGGCCGAACAGACGACCACCTCGCCGCCGTGCTTCTCCTTGAGGCGCAGCGCCTCTTCGAGCGCGTAGGCGTCGGGCTCGTTCATCTCGAAGCTGGCGTCGCCCTCGCGAATCCAGGTCTTCGCCTCGTCGACGCGCGGCTGCCACTCGCGCGTGGGCACTTGCTTGATACAGACCGCGATTTTCATTTAGCCGTTGTAGCGCTTGAAGAGCAAGGCGGCGTTGGTTCCGCCGAAGCCGAACGAGTTGGAGAGCGCGTACTCGATCTCCATCGGCCGCGCGCGGTTGGCGATGTAGTCGAGATCGCACTCCGGATCGCGGCAATCGAGGTTGATGGTCGGCGGCGCGAGCTGACGGTGGACGGCGAGCACGCTGATGCCCGCCTCCAGGCCGCCGGCGGCGCCGAGCAGGTGGCCGGTCATCGACTTGGTCGACGAGACCGGCGGCACTTCGTCGCCGAAGCAGCGCTTGATGGCCAGCGTCTCGATCTTGTCGCCGTGCGGCGTCGAGGTGCCGTGGGCGTTGATATAGGACACCTCGCCCGGCTCGACGCCGGCGCCCTTCATCGCCCGCTGCATCACGCGCAGCGGACCGTCGCCGTCCTCCGACGGCGCGGTGATGTGGTACGCGTCGGCGGTCATGCCGTAGCCGACCAGCTCGGCGTAGATGGTGGCGCCGCGCGCCTTCGCCTGCGCGTACTCCTCGAGGATCAGCACGCCGGCGCCCTCGCCGACCACGAAGCCGTCGCGGTCCTTGTCGAACGGCCGGCTGGCGCGGTGCGGCTCGTCGTTGCGCTGCGACAGCGCGCGCAGCGCGCCGAAGCCGCCGATGCCCATCGGCGTGATCGCCGCCTCCGACCCGCCCGCGATCATCACGTCGGCATCGCCGCGCCTGATGATCTCGAAGGCGTCCCCGATGGCGTGCGCCGACGCCGAGCAGGCGGTGCAGGTCGCCGAGTTCGGCCCCTTGGCGCCGAAGCGGATCGAGACCTGGCCGGCGGCGAGGTTGATGATCGCCGACGGGATGAAGAACGGCGAGATCTTGCGCGGGCCGCCTTCGAGCAGCGCGCGGTGCTCGCGCTCGATGGTGGTGAACCCGCCGATCCCCGAGGCGATGAACACGCCGGTGTTCGCCGCGTTCTCGGGCGTGACCTCATAACCCGAGTCGTCCAGCGCGAACTGCGCCGCCGCGATCGCGTACTGGATGAAGACGTCCATCTTCTTGACGTCTTTCTTGTCGATGAACTGCAGGGGATCGAAGCCGCGGACTTCGCCGGCGATCCGCGTGGCGAACTGCGAGGCGTCGAACTTGGTGATCGTCGCGATGCCGCTGGTGCCGGCCGTCAGGGCCGCCCAGTTGGCCTCGGTGCCGATTCCGAGCGACGACACCAGGCCGATGCCCGTGACGACCACTCGCCGCGTGTTGGTCATGGGTCTCCGCTGCGGGCCGGCCCGCTACTTCTTCCCTTTCGCGTGCGAGTCGATGTACTCGACCGCTTCCTTCACGCGGGTGATCTTCTCGGCGTCCTCATCGGGAATCTCGATCCCGAACTCCTCCTCGAACGCCATCACGAGCTCGACGGTGTCGAGCGAGTCGGCGCCGAGGTCGTCGACGAACGAGGCGTCCGGCGTCACTTCCTCTTCGTCCACCCCGAGCTGTTCCACGATGATGCTCTTGACTTTGTCGGCTACCGCCATCGCGCCTCCAGTACCTTTCAAAAGAGTCACATGTACATCCCGCCGTTGACCGCCAGGACGTGCCCTGTAATATACGCTGCCTCGTCGGACGCAAGGAAGCACGCCGCCGCGGCGATGTCGTCGACCGTGCCGAGCCGCCCGAGCGGAATCTGCCCCGTCCAGTCGGCCTGCGCCTGGTCGGACACGGCGCGCGTCATGTCGGTATCGATCAGCCCCGGCGCGATCACGTTCACCGTCACGCTGCGCGAGGCGATCTCGCGCGCCACCGCTTTCGCGAACCCGATCAGCCCGGCCTTCGACGCCGCGTAGTTGGCCTGCCCGGCGTTTCCCATCTGCCCGACCACCGAGCTGATCGCGATGATCCGGCCGGCCCGCTGCTTCATCATCGGCCGCAGCGCCGCCTGCGCCAGCAGGTAGGTCGCGGTCAGGTTGGTCGCGATCACCGCGTCCCAGTCGTCGCGCTTCATGCGCAGCAACAGCTGGTCGCGCGCCACGCCGGCGTTGCTCACCACGATGTCGAGCCGGCCGTGCGCGGCGACGATGCCGGCCGGCGCGCGCTCGAGCGCGGCGGCGTCGGTCACGTCGAGCGTGAGCGCTTCGGCGCGCAGCCCGCGATCGACGATCGCCCGCACGCAGTCCTCGGCGTGCGTGCCGCGCGCGGCGGCGATCACCGTCGCCCCCTGCTCGGCGAACCGGGTCGCAATCGCCCGGCCGATGCCGCGCGACGCGCCCGTCACGAGCGCCACTTTGCCGGTCAGGCTGAACATGCGGAAGTCAGGCGAGCGCCTGTTGGACGGCCTCCAGGTCGTCCGGTGCGGCGAAATTGAGGACCGTCGCGTCGCGGTGAATCCGCTTCACCATGTTGCTCAGCGCGGTGCCGGGGCCCACCTCAACATACGTGCGGACGCCTTCCGACGCAAGGCGGCGCACCACGTCCTCCCAGCGCACCGGCGACGACACCTGCCGGACCAGCGCCTCGATGGCCGCCGCCCGATCGCGCTTCGGCTCGGCGTCGACGTTGGCGACGATCGGCACCCGCGGGTCGTGCGCGGTCGCGGCCAGCGCGCGCAGCTCCGGCGCCAGCCGCGCTTCCGCCGGCTTCATCAGCGCGCAGTGGAACGGCGCACTGACGTTCAGCGGAATCGCCCGCTTCGCGCCGCGCGCCTTCGCCTGCTCGCCCGCGCGGTCGACCGCGGCCTTGGTGCCGGCGATCACGACCTGGCCGCCGCCGTTCAAGTTCGCCGCGCTCACGCACTCCCCGGTCTCGCGCTGCACCTCGGCGCAGGCCGCGGTCACCGCGTCGGGGTCGAGGCCGATGATCGCCGCCATCGCGCCCGTGCCGAACGGCACCGCCTCCTGCATGTACTGGCCGCGCCGGCGCACCAGCCGCGCCGCGTCGGCGAGCGTGAACGTGCCGGCCGCGACGTTGGCGGAATACTCGCCGAGGCTGTGGCCGGCGACGAACGCCGGGCCGACGCCGCGCGCCTCGAGCGCCCGGTAGGCCGCGATGCTGACCGCGACCAGCGCCGGCTGCGTGTTCTCGGTCAGCAGCAGCGCCTCGTCGGGCCCGTCGAAGATGATGCGGCTCAGCGGCTCGCCCAGCGCGCGATCGACTTCGTCGAACGTCGCCGCGCATTCGGGATAGGCGTCCGCGAGCGCGCGCCCCATCCCGACTTTCTGCGAGCCCTGACCCGGAAAGAGAAAGGCGATCACGAGTGTGGCACGGCGGCGGCGGCGATCTCCCGCTCCAGGCGCGCGACGAATTCGTGGGTGGCGAAACGGTAGGCCATCGCGATCGCGTTGCGCACGGCCTTGGGGCTCGACCGCCCGTGTCCGACGATCGCCACCCCGGCCACGCCGAGCAGCGGCGCGCCGCCGGTCTCCGAGTAATCGACCCGGCGGCGGAAGCGGCGCCACGCGCGCCGGCTCAACATCGACCCCACCCGCATCGTCATCGTGCTGGATAATTCCTCGTCGAGCAGCGTCTCGACCATGTCGACGAACCCTTCGCTGATCTTCAGCGCCACGTTGCCGGTGAACCCGTCGCAGACGATGACGTCGGCATCGCCGCTGTAGACGTCGCGAGCCTCGACGTTGCCGATGAACGACAGCGCCGATGCCTTGAGCAGGCGATGCGCCTCGCGGGTCAGCTCGGTCCCCTTGGTCGCCTCTTCGCCGATCGACAGCAGGCCGATCCGCGGCGTCGCGACGTCGAAGGCGACCCGCGCGTAGACGCCGCCCATCACCGCGAACTGGAGCAGGTGCGCCGGCCGGCACTCCACGCTGGCCCCGACGTCGACGAGGATGGCCGGACGATGCGACGGAGCGGCGGTCGGAATCGCGGCGGCTAGCGCCGGCCGATCGACGCCGGGCAGCATGCCGAACGCCGCATGCGTCGCCATCACCGTCGCGCCGGTGTGGCCGGCGCTGAAGAGCGCGGCGGCCTCGCCGCGCGCCACCAGGTCGGCGGCGACGCGAATCGACGCGCCCGGTTTGCGCCGCAGCGCCGCCGACGGCGTCTCGTCCATCGCCACCACTTCGTCGGCGTGCACCACCCGGACGCGATCGCGGTCGATGACGCTCGCGCCGGCGTGCCGCGCGAGCTCGGCCTCGACCGCCGCCGCGCGCCCGACCAGGGCGACGCCGAGATCGAAGTGCCGCGTCGCGGCGAGCGCGCCGTCCACGACGTACTGCGGCGCGAAATCGCCGCCCATCGCGTCGACGGCAATCCAAATCATGCGGTTGCTGGTTCCCGGTTGCTGGCCGCTGGTTGCTGGTTGCTGGTTACCGTGACCCGATGCTGGTGCCAGCACCGTCCAGCCGCCGGCGACCAGTAACCAGCGACCGCGCTATTCTTCGTCGACAGCCTTGGCCTGGCGCCCGCGGTAGTAGCCGCAGTTGGCGCAGACGCGATGCGGCGGCTTCGGCTCGTGGCAGTGCGGGCATTCCGCGAGGCCGACGGCCTTCAGCGCGTCGTGGGTGCGGCGCTTCGCGGTCCGCGTCTTCGAGTGTCGTCGTTTGGGATTAGGCATCGTCTTGGCTCTCGGCTCTCAGCGGTCGGCTTTCAGCTGCTTCAGGACGGCCAGCCGGGGGTCTTCCCACGCCGGTTTGCAGTCGCAGGTCGTTTTATTGAGGTTGCCGCCGCAGACCGGGCAGAGGCCCTTGCAGTCGGGCGTGCAGAGCGGCTTCATCGGCAGCGACATCTCGAACCGCTCGCGAATGAGCTGCTCGAGATCGATCTGATCGTTGTCGTAGACCGCCGCCGAAAAGTCTTCGCTGGCGATCTCGCGCTCCTCGGCGGCGACCGCGGCGCGCGGCTGATACGTCAGCTCGAACGGCTCGTCGACCGGCCACCGGAACGGATCGAGGCAGCGGCTGCACGGCAGCTCGAGCATCGCTTGCACGCGGCCGTCGAGACGGAACGTTTCCTTGTCCTTGTGGATGTCGAAGGTCAAGGTGACTGGGCTCACGACCGTGTAATCGCCGTCCGCCGCGAACGCCGAAGGCTGGTAGACCTTCTCGTGATGCTCGTGCGGCGTCCGGATCCTGTGAAGATCCAGCAACATGGAACCCCTCAGTATACCTCGGGGCTCCGGCTCAGTCGATTGCCCAGGGCTTGGGAATGAACAGCTGCTCGAAGAGGCCGACCGCATAGCGATCGGTCATGCCGGCGATGAAATCGCGCGCGGCGGCGTCCAGTCCGTCCTTCTCGATGGTCCGCGCGTCCAGGAACTCGTCGGCGCGCTCGCGGACGGTCTCCCACAGACCGGTCAGGATGCCGGTCGCCTTCTTGAACTCGGCGGTCGCGATGGTGTTCTCGTAGACGGCGTCGAACAGGTAGCTGCGCAACTCGAGCACGGCGTCGAGCACGCGCCGGCTCATCGTGATCTCCGTGAGGCCGCACGCGATGGTCTCGGTGACCACGTCTTTCACCAAGGTCGCGATGCGCGCGGACGAGGTCGATCCGAGAATGGCGATCGGTCCGGGGGGGAGGTCTTCGGGCCGCAGCAGCCCGGCGCGCGTCGCATCGTCGATGTCGTGATTGACGTAGGCGATGAGATCCGCGACCCGCATGATCTGCCCTTCGACGGTCGCGGCGCGCAGCGCCGGCGGCATGCCGATCGGCGCGCCCGACTTCCCTTTCGAGTGCTTGGCGATGCCGTCGCGCACTTCCCAGGTCAGATTCAGGCCGCGGCCGTCGTTCTCGAGCACGTCGACGATCCGCAGGCTCTGCTCGTAGTGGTTGAAGCCGCCCGGCACCAGCCGATCGAGCACGCGCTCGCCGGCATGGCCGAACGGCGTGTGCCCGAGGTCGTGGCCGAGGGCGATCGCCTCGGTCAATTCCTCGTGGAGGTGCAGCACCTTGGCCACGGTGCGCGCGATCTGCGAGACCTCGAGCGTGTGGGTCAGACGGGTGCGGTAGTGATCGCCGGCGGGCGCGAAGAACACCTGCGTCTTGTGCTTGAGGCGGCGGAACGCCTTGCTGTGGATGATGCGGTCGCGATCGCGCTGAAAGGCGGGGCGCACGTCGTCTTCCGGCTCGGGCCGCAGCCGGCCGCGGGAATCGGCGCTCTTGGCGGCCTGCGGCGCGAGGATGTCGCGCTCGCGCGCCTCGAGCTGCTCGCGAAGGTTCATACGGCGGCGAGATTCTCCAGAAAACTGCGGCCATGCGCGAGCCGCCCGACGTCGAAGACCTCCGCCAGCGTCTGGCCGAGATCGGCGAACGTCGATCGCACGCCCAAATCGAGACCGCTCTTGACGCGCGGGCCCGTGACGAGCAGCGGCACGTATTCCCGCGCGTGATCGGTGCTCGCGGTCGTCGGATCGTTGCCGTGGTCCGCGGTGATGATCAGCAGATCGTCGTCGCGCAGCCGCGGCAGGATCGCCGCCAGGCGGCGATCGAAGCGCTCCAGGTTGGCGGCGTAGCCGGCGACGTCGTTGCGGTGGCCGTACTGCGTGTCGAAGTCGACGAGGTTCGTGAAAATGAAGCCGCGCGGCAGCGCCGCCATCTGGCGCTCGACCTGGTCCATCCCGTCCTCGTCGCTCTTCGTGTGAAAAGCGGTGCCGGTGCCTCGGGCGGCGAACAGATCCTCGATCTTGCCGATCGCGACGACCGGGACGCGCGCGCCCGTCAGCCGGTCGAGCAGGGTTTCACCCGACGGCGGGAGCGCGAAGTCGCGCCGGTTCGACGTCCGCTTGAACGATCCCGGCGCCCCGACAAACGGCCGCGCGATCACGCGGCCGACGCCCATCCCCTCGCCGACGAGCCGGTAGGCGATTTCGCATGCGTCGTAGAGCTCCGGCACCGGCACGACATCTTCGTGCGCCGCGATCTGGAAGACGCTGTCCGCGGACGTGTAGACGATCAACGCGCCGGTGCGGAGGTGCTCGGCGCCGAGCTCGTCGATGATCTGCGTGCCCGACGCGGCCTTGTTGCCGAGGACGCTCCTCTTCGTCAGGCGCGCGAACTCGTCGATCACCGTCGGCGGAAAGCCGTGCGGAAACGTCGGGAACGCGCGATCGAGCACGATGCCCATCATCTCCCAGTGGCCGGTCACCGAGTCCTTGCCCGCCGACGCCTCCGCCATGCGGCCGATCGCGGCGCGCGGCGGCGCCGGCGACACGCCGCCATTGAGGGCGACGAGGCGATCGAGGCCGAGCGCGCGCAGCGTCGGCACCGCCAGCGGCACCCGCTTCGCGATGTTGCCGACGGTGTTGCTGCCCTGGTCGCCGTAGGCGGCCGCGTCGGGCAGCTCGCCCACGCCCACGCTGTCGAGCACGATCACGATCGCTCTGTGAAAGGGCGAGGGCACGAGCGGATCAGGAGTGCGAGAAGTAGTTCGACACCGCCTTCGGCGTCTTGATCGAAGCGATCGCGTGCTTGAACAGCATGTGGTCGGCGCCGTTCTGATCGATCACGACCGCGAAGCGATCGAAGTTCTTGATCCGGCCGTCGAGCTCGGTGCCGTCCATCATGCGGATAGTGACGGTCAGCTTCTCGCGTCGCACGTAGTTCAAGAACACGTCCTGGATGTTGGGACTGGCTTTCAGCTCCGGCATGGGCGGCGGCGCTCCGGAAGGCGTTCGTCGAGGAACGGCAGGACGCGGGCGATCGTCGACGCCGATTCGCCCGGACCGTCGAACCATCGTAGATTAGGCTCTTTGCGGAACCAGATCAACTGACGGCGCGCGTAGCGGCGGTTCTCCTGCGCGATCAGCGCGCGCGTCGCCGCCTGGTCGCGGACGCCGTGCAGGTGTTCGAGCGCCTGGCGGTAGACGAGGCCGCCGAACGGCCGCGCCGTCTCGGGAATGCCGGCGGCGAGCAGCGTCCGGATTTCGTCCAGCAGGCCGCGCGCGAACTGCTCGTCGACGCGCCGCGTCACGCGCGCCGAGGTGGCCGCGGCCGGCAGCCGCAGCGCGATCGCAACCACGTCGACGTCCGGAATCGGCGACGCCGTCTCGGCGAAGTGCGCGGTCAGCGGGCGCCCGGTCAGGAAGTACACCTCGAGCGCGCGGACCAGCCGCTTGAGGTCGCGCGACTGGATGCGCAGCGCGGACGGCGCGTCGACGCGCTTCAGCAGCCGGTGCAGGAAGGCGACGCCGCGCCGGCCGGCGATCCGCTCGAGCCGCGCGCGCAGCGCCGCGTCGCGTCCGGGCCCGGGGAACAGCCCCCGCGTCAACGCGCGATAGTAGAAGCCGGTGCCGCCGACCACGATCGGCAGCCGGCCGCGCGCATGAAGCTCGCGCACCAGCGCGCTCGCGTCGCGCGCGTACTGCGCCGCCGTGTACTCCGCGGTCGGATCGACGATGTCGATGAGATGGTGCGGGATGCCGCGACGATCCGCGAACGGGACTTTGTCGGTGCCGATGTCGAACCCGCGATAGACGGCGGTCGAATCGCAGTTGATGATCTCGCCGCCGTAGCGCTCGGCAATCTCGAGCGCCAGCGCGCTCTTCCCCGTCGCCGTGGGGCCGAGGACGGCGACCAGCTGCGGAGCGGGCATGCCGCTAGCGCTCCACCACAGAGGACACGGGGGACACAGAGGAAAATCCTACCGCACCAAGAAGGTTCCTCGAGAGTTACCGGATCGTGATCAGCACGAACGCCGCGAACCCGATCAGCAGGATCACCCACCCGAGCTGCTGCGTCCGCGTCGGCAGCCGCACGACTGCGCGTTCACTGCGGCGATTCATTGTAGAAAAACGTGACGGTGAAGAACGCCTTGTCGGCCGGGTACTCGGGCGGCAGCGGCTGCGTCGGGTTGGACGCCGACAGCGCGCCGAACGCCGCGGAGTTGAACGACTCGATCGGACAGGGGCCGATCACCGAGAGGTCGGTGAGGGTGCCGTCCTTGTGGACATTGAAAGTAATGACGACGTGCCCCTTCATCGACATCGCGGCGTAGGGGACGAACCAGTTGCGCTTCACCTGCGCGATGAAGCGGCGGATCCATGGGCCGAACTCGACGCCTTTGGTGTCGAACTGAATCTCGGGCCCGAACTGTCCGCCGCCGCCGCCCTGGTTGTTGAACGATTCGCCCTGCGTGTAGCGCTGCAGATTGCGCAGCGCGTCGCCGAGCGAGCCGCCGCCCGGCCTCGTCCCCGGATTCGCCTGCGGCGTCGTCTGGGGCCGCGCCTGCGGGATTTGCAGCGCCGACTGCGACTCCGGCGCCTGCACGGCCGGTTGCGGCGGCTGCTGGTTCGCGTCGGGCTGGCCGCTGTTCGGATCGGGCGCCGGACCGCGGCCGCGCGCCGCCTGCTGCTTGGTCGCGTCGACGCGATCGGCGCTGTTGCCGCGGCTGAACGGCAGCGGGTTGGTGGGTTTCTCGGCGCGCTCGCGCGCCATCGCCTGACGATCGATGTCGGACAGCTCCGCGCGCGGCGGCGCGGGCGCCGGACGATCGACGCGCGGCGACACGAACACGAACCGCGGCTGCTCGTCCAGCCGCTGCTGCTGAGCGGCGAGGATGCGCTGGCGCAACGCCTCGACGTCTTCCGGAAAATAGCGCGCGGCGAGCAGAATCATCACCACCGCGACGAGGTGGACGATGATCGAGAGCAGCACGCCCTCGCGCCACGAGATCACCCGCCCGATGGTCGGCGTGTCGGGGTGGTAATCTTCGAAATCGAAATACATCAGGGGTTTAGCCAGTATACCAAGCGGTTGCTGGTTGCTGGCCGCTTCAGGGTTTCCTTATCCAGCAACCAGGAACCAGCAACCAGCGACCAGCAACCAGTTACTGCGCCTTCCGCGCCGTATACAGATAGACGACGCCGAAGCTGAGCGGGACGGCGGCCACGTCGCGGAATCCTGCTTGTCGAAGAATTGTCATGAATTCATCGGGCGTGGCGAACGCGGACACCGAGTCGGGCAGATAGGTGTAGGCGGCGTCGTGGCGCGACACGAGCGCGCCGATGCGCGGCAGCACGTGATGGAAGTACCACAGGTAGGCCTGACGCAGACCCGGCAGGGTCGGCACCGCGAACTCGAGGATCGCGAGGCGGCCGCCGGTGGTGAGCACGCGCGCGATCTCGGCGCACGCGGCGCGCGGGTCTTCGACGTTGCGGATGCCGAAGGCGATCGTCACCGCGTCGACCGACGCGGTGCCGAGCGGCACGCGCGTGGCGTCGCCGCGCGCCAGCAGGATGCGCCGCTCCACGCCGGCGCGGCGAACCTTGTCGAGCCCGAGGCGCAGCATCGCGCCGGCGAAATCGATCCCGACGACCGTGCGCGCGCCCGGCCGCGCCTGCACCGCCGCGAGCGCGACGTCGGCGGTGCCGGTGCAGAGATCGAGCAGCCGCTCGCAGCCGGTCAGCCCGAGCGATCGAATCGCGCGCTTGCGCCAGCGGCGGTCGATGCCGGCGCTGAGGACGTGATTGAGAAGATCGTATCGCGCCGCGATCGCGTCGAACATCCCCGCGATGCGCTCCGGCGACTTCGTGGTGTCGGCCACTCAGATCGCCCCTGCAACCGCGGATAATTTGCGGCCCCTGTTACGTACGGACAGGGCCACGGGGACACGGAGGCACGGAGAAAAGATCGAGGAAAAGCATTCGCCCACGAAGGCGGGACCAAGATCCACGGAAATACAAATCAGATCACGAAGACAAAGGCATTTGGTCTTTGCATTTCCATTTGCCGGAAAGGAGCGATTCGCTCCGTGGCTCCGTGGTAGCGGTACGTGATCACGACTGCTGCCGCTCAACGCGTCCAGTCCAGGCGGGATAGAGGTCCTGGTCGAAGCCCAGGGCGGAGAGGATCTTCCCCGCGATGAAATCGGCCAGGTCGTCGAGCGTCTTCGGCTGCTGGTAGAACGCCGGCATCGCGGGCAGGATCGTCGCGCCGGCCTCGGCGCACAGCACCATGTTGCGCAGCTGCGGCAGGCTCATCGGCGTCTCGCGCGGGACGATCACCAGCCGCCGCCGTTCTTTCAACATCACGTCGGCGGCGCGCTCGACCAGCGTCCGCGACAGGCCGTGCGCGACGGCGGCGAGGGTCTTCATCGAGCACGGCACGATCGCCATCCCCGTGCAGCCGGTGCTGCCGCTGGCGATCGTCGCGCCGAGATCGCGATTGCCGTGCACGGTGACGCGGCCGTTGGCGACGCCGGCGCCGTGCTTCGACGTGAGATACGGCAGCAGCCCTTCCACCGTCGCCGCGTCGCCGAGCTCGTCGCGCAGCAGGCGGCGGCCGTAGTCCGACACGATCAGCTCGACGTGCAGCCCACGCTCGAGGAGCGCCGCGAGCGTGCGCGTCGCGTAGAGCGCGCCGCTCGCGCCGGTGATCGCGACGATCGCCGAAGGCTGGCGGCTATCGGGCATACAGCGCCACGGCCAGCACCACCAGGTACAGAATGCCGACGTAGCCGTTCAGATCGAAGGCGCGCTTGACCTGCGACAGATCGTCGGCCGACACCAGCGACTGTTCGTAGACCAGCAGCGCGGCGACGATGGCGACGCCGGCGAAATAGACGGACGCCAGCGGCACCACCGCGGCCAGCGCGAACAGGCAGGCGACCGCGCCGGCGTGCATCGCGCGCGAGATGCGCAGCGAGCCGGCGACGCCGAACCGCACCGGGATCGATCGCAGGCGGTGCGCGCGATCGAAATCGAGATCCTGGCAGGCGTAGAGGACGTCGAAGCCGCCGACCCACAGCCCGATCGCCGCCGCGAGCAGCCACGGCTCCCAGCCGCCGCGACCGCCCGCCGCCAGCCAGCCGCCGACCGGCGCCACCGCCATCGCCAGCCCCAGGAACAGCTGCGTCCAGGTGGTGACGCGCTTCGCGAGCGAGTACCAGAACACGATGGCGAGCGCCACCGGCGAGAGCGCGAAGCAGATCGGGTTGAGCTGATACGCCGCGAACACGAAGGCCAGCGACGCGACCGCGACAAAGGCGACCGCCTCGCCGCGCGACATCACGCCGCGCGGCAGCTCGCGCGCCGCCGTCCGCGGGTTGAGCGCGTCGATCCGCGCGTCGACCAGCCGGTTGAAGCCCATTGCCGCGCTGCGCGCCGCGACCATCGCGGCCAGGATCCACAGCAGCGCCCGTCCGGTCAGCGGCGCCTGCCGCGACGCCAGCAGCGCGCCGGCCAGCGCGAACGGCAGCGCGAACACGGAGTGGCTGACGCGCACGAACGAGGCATAGACGGCCAGGCGTTTAAGCATGCAGCCCTGCCCTATTCGATCCAGGTGATCTGGTCAGGCGTGATCCCACCGACCAGATATTCTTCCACATCGTCGATCTCGTCGCCGAGCGAGACGGCGATCAGGCGCGCCCGCTTGCCCGGCTCGATCGTGCCGAAGTCGCCGTCGAAGCCGAGCGCGCGCGCGCCCTGGAGGGTCGCGCTCTCGAGCAGCGCCGACGCCGCCACGCCCGGCGCCAGCGCCCGCATCGTCGCCAGCTCGGCGAAGATGTTGAGATCGGGCGCGCTCGCGAGGCTGTCGGTGCCGATCGCCACGCGCACGCCGGAATCGTAGAAGTCCTGGATCGGCGGCGCGCCGGCGCCGGTGTGGCCGTTGCTGCGCGGACAGGTGACCAGGGTCGTGCCGCGCGCCCGCAATCGTCCGAGATCGTCGAGCGTCATCTGCACGCCGTGCACCGCCAGCAGGTTCGCGCCCAGAAAGCCGGCTTCGTCGAGGAACTGGACCGGCGAGACGCCGGGCGGCGCCCACTTCGGATCCCAGGCGCCGAGCTCCTCGAGCAGCGCGCGCCACGGCCCGGCGCCGCTCAGCACGAACTCGATCTCCTCCGCCGACTCCGACAGGTGGATGCTGCACGGCGTGAACGCGTCGCGGTCGCTCGTCTCGCGGATCGCGCGCAGCACCAGCGGCGCGACCGAGTACGGCGCGTGCGCGGCGAGGCTCGCCCGCACCTGCGGGTGCGGCGGCAGCGACGCGATCTCGGCGGCGGCGGCTTCGACGAACGCGCGCGGCGCCGGCGCGTTGAAGCGGATCAGCTCGTAGAACACCACGCCGGCGAGGCCGCGGCGCGCGATCGGCTC
>JADMIO010983894.1_pt1 | contig 24254 bp, 25 predicted proteins | sample 8958161 | NCBI WGS metagenome assembly JADMIO01 (sample SAMN16585339, study PRJNA669376) | soil metagenome | isolation source: Crop rotation soil | place: USA: Cullars Rotation, Alabama | collected 2011
ACGAAAGGCCCAGTCTTTCGACTGAGCCTTTCGTTTTATTTGACCATGTTGGTATGATTTAAATTAATACGACTCACTATAGGGTCAGTGCGGCCGCGACTTCAAGTCACGTGAATTCCAAGCTTCGGATCCCACTGTGCTGGAAAGGCCGTCGCGTCGTTTCTCGTGCCGGCACTCTTCTTCCGTTCCGCGGCCTCGGCGCATCAGCCGCAGTTGATTCATCAGGTGTCGATCGGCACGGCCATCATCCTGATCATCGTTTACATCCTCGGCCTGCTCTTCGCGTTCAAGACGCACAAAGATCAGCTCGCGGCGGTCATCGACATGCCGGAGATGGCGGCCGAAGAAGTGTGGAGCGTCAAGCGCGCGCTCGGGCTGCTGCTCGCGGCCAGCGCGCTGATGGCCGTGGTGGCCGAGGGGCTGGTGGAAGCGGTGGGGGCTGCGGGGAAGGCGTGGGGGATGAACGAAATCTTCCTCGGCTTCGTCGTTCTGGCCATCGTCGGCAACGCCGCCGAGCATTCGACCGCGGTCATGCTGGCCATGCGCAATCAGATGGACACCGCGCTCAACATCTCGATGCAGTCGAGCGTTCAGATCGCGCTGTTCGTCACGCCGCTGCTGGTCTTCCTCTCGTACCCGCTCGGGCATCCGCTCGATCTGCTGTTCACGCCGTTCGAGATGCTCGCGGTCGGATTGTGCGTGGCGATCTTTTCGTACCTGGTGATGGACGGCGAGACCAACTGGTACGAGGGGATTCAGCTTCTCGCCGTCTACGCCATCATCGCCGTGGCCTTGTACTTCCTCCCGGCGAGCGCGGCTCCGGCGCATTGAATTTATGATTATTTTGCGCCACGGATGACGCCGCTTCCGTTTACGATGCGTGCGTGAAGTTTGCGCAAATCGCGCGACCGTACTTTTTCGAAATTTTCACGGTCGTCAACCTCGTCGTTCTGTTCGCCGTCTACCCCGGAGTCGCGCGACCGATGGCAGGCACCTTCGCTCGCGCTTTTGCCTCGTTCCTGATCTTCTTTCTCGTGCCGCTGCTGATCGCGATCTTCGTCCGTCTGGCGCTTGCCTCCCGCCGCGGAACGTCAAGCGAGTTACTGGCGATTTATCGATCCCGCGATTGGCTCTCTGACTCCATTCGAATCACGATTTTCAGCGGGCTGTGGGTCCACGCCTACACCTGGATCAAGTTGGCGATCCCGGTCCTTCATCCTCGGCTGTTCGATCAGCAGCTCTGGAACGCCGATCGGGCCATCGCCTTCGGCTATGCGCCGACCGTGTTTCTGACGTCGCTGTTTTCCGCGCCCGTTCTGATGCGATTCTTCGATGCCAGCTACAGCACGGTGCTGTTCCCGGCGCTGAGTATCGTGCCTGCCTTCATCGGCTCCATGCCGGAGCGGCGCGTGCGGATCGCCTTCGTGAATTCGAATGCTTTGCTCTGGCTGATCGGAGCTTGGCTTTACGTCGCTGTTCCGTCGCTCGGACCCGCGTATCGTTTTCCCGCAGTCTGGCTGCCGCTGGGTCCGATGCTGAAGCATTCGCAAGACGCGCAGCACATGCTCATCGAGAACTACGCCGCCATTCGCAGCCCGGGATGGAACGCGAAGCCGATCAACATCTTCTTCGGCGTCGCCGCATTTCCGAGCCTGCACGTCGGATTTCAAGTCCTCGCTTTTTTCTGGATGCGCCGGCTCACGCGATGGGGTTATGTCTTCGGCATCCTCGCGTTCCTGGCATTGATCGGGTCGATCGTGACCGGATGGCATTACCTCGTCGATGGGATCGCCGGCGGATTGCTGGCCTGGGCCTGCTACGCGGCGGCCGCGCAGCGCGTTCCGGCAATACGCGCCTGATCTGCGGCGTTTTCTACGCCATGTCCGCAGCAACCTCCCAACAAATTGCGCTCGGCGAGATCCTGGCCGCGAGAACGGCCGAGGGCGCGCCGGAGCTATACGACAAACTCGAGAATAAAGCGGTGCGCTGCTACTCGTGCGGCCATCGCTGCAAAATCCTCAACGGCCTCAACGGCATCTGCAAAGTCCGCTACAACGAAGACGGCGTATTGCGTGTCCCGCGCGGCTACGCGGCCGCGCTTCAGGTCGATCCGATCGAGAAGAAGCCGTTCTTCCACGCGTATCCGGGCGCGCTCGCGCTCTCGTTCGGCATGCTCGGCTGCGACTACCACTGCGGCTACTGCCAGAACTGGGTCACGTCGCAGGCGTTGCGCGATCCTGTCGCCGGCGCGTCGCCGGTCGACATCGAGCCGGCCGAGCTCGTCGCACTCGCCAAGCGACACGGCGCAAAGGTCATCACCTCGACTTACAACGAGCCGCTCATCACCTCGGAATGGGCCGTCGAAATTTTCAAGGAAGCGAAACGCGAAGGTCTGATCTGTTCCTACGTCTCAAACGGGAACGGCACCGAGAAGGTGCTCGACTACATCGCGCCCTACGTCGACCTCTATAAAGTCGATCTCAAAGGCTTCTCCGACGCCCACTACCGCGACCTCGGCGGCACGCTGCAGCCGGTGCTCGACACGATCAAAGGTCTCAAGCAGCGCGGAATCTGGGTCGAGATCGTCACGCTGATCGTCCCCGGCTTTAACGATTCCGATGACGAGCTGACGAAGATCGCCGAGTTCCTGGCCGGCGTCGACCGCGATATCCCGTGGCACATCACCGCGTTTCACCAGGACTACAAGATGACCGCGAACGCGAATACCTCGGCCAGGCAACTCCTCCGCGCGTACGAGATCGGCCGCCGCGCCGGACTGCGCTACATCTACCCCGGCAATATCCCGGGCGCGGTCGGCGATTTGGAGAGCACGCATTGCCCATCGTGCGATGCTGTCGTCATCGGCCGCACCGGTTTCCGCGTTACTTCGTATCGACTGAATGACGGCCGCTGCCCCGATTGCGGCACGGCCATCCCGGGAGTTTGGGATGGCAGCGCCGCCGTCGGCCGCAACGGCGTCCCACGCCCCGTCTGGCTCGCATGAAAGGAACACCCGAATGAAACGAATTGCAGTTGCCCTCAGCGCGGCGCTGATCGCGTCCGCCCTCGCCGCCGCCACTCCCGCCACGACCACCGTTCCGGACAAAGGGCCGAACAACGGCTGGATCGTCACGACGTCGAAGCAGCACGATCATCTTCTGCTGCTGAAAGTCCGCAGCGAGATGCCGGCGGACGTGCAGCCCGCGAAGTATCCGAACGCGGTCGAGATGCACTGGAAGTACGCGCCCGACTCCAAAGGGATGCCGGCCGAGAAAGTGGTCACACAGATCGCGAAGTTCGAAGCGACGCTCGATCCGATCCAGGGCGACCGCGTCGGCTATCTGATGATGATCGTGACCGGCAGCGGCGAGCGAACCTGGCTCTGGTACGCCGCCGATCCGAAGGCATTTGCGAAAGAGCTCAACAAGCTCATTCCCGGCCATCCGTTTCCGATCACGATCAATGCCGCCGGCAAAGAATCGGACTGGAAAACGTATCGCGCCATGCGCGACAAGCTGCACTGACACTGCTTTTGCTAGAGTGCGCCTCCGATGAACGAAGCCTTTACCGAGGTCCTGAACGCGGCCGAACTTCCGATCGGCCGCATCAGGGCCGTGAAGGTCGACGACCGCAGCATCGCCATCTCTCACACCGCCGGCGGATTCTTCGCCACCGATAACGTCTGCCCGCATCGCGGCGGTCCGCTCGCCGACGGGGATCTCATCGGCGACGAGATCATCTGTCCCTGGCACCTCTGGGGATTCGACGTCCGGACTGGCCTCTGTCCGGGCAACGCCGAATACACGATCGCGACGCATGAGGTGAAGATGGACGGCGATCGCATCCTGGTCAGGCTCGCGCCGGTGCGCGAAACGTCGAGCGTACTGTGAACCCGAAACCTCTCCGCCACGTCGATCTCTTTTCGAGCGCCGGCAAGCTCGAGGCGCTCTATCGCGATCTCCAGGATCCCGCCGCGGTCGCCGTGGTCTGCCATCCGCATCCGCTCGGCGGCGGCACGCTGCACAACAAAGTCGTCTTCCGCGCCGCGCGGGGACTCGAGGCCGCGAACGTGGCCACGCTCCGCTTCAACTTTCGCGGCACCGGAGCCAGCGCCGGTCATCACGAGGAAGGCGAAGGCGAGCAGGGCGACGTCGTGGCCGCGATCGACTGGCTGATGAAAAAGCATCCCGGCAAGAAGGTAATCGTGGGCGGCTTTTCGTTCGGCGCGTGGGTGGCCTCGCGCGCGGCGTGCGAGATCGCCGCGGTCGACGCGCTCTTCCTGATCGGTACGCCCGTCAACAAGTACGACTTCGGCTATTTGCGTTCCTGCGAGAAGCCGATGCTGATCCTGCACGGCACGCAGGACGAGCATGGCGACGTCGAGAAGCTGGAGAAACTCGGCCAGGAGATTCGCAACGCCGAGACGATGATCATCACCGGCGCCGATCACTTCTTCACGCGGCAGCTCGATTCGGTCGAAGAGACGCTGCGCATCTGGGCCACCGGGATCATCGAAGGCTGACTTAGAATTTCGACATGCGATTTGTCCGTGCCGAAGACCGGCTTCTGAACGGCGGCGCCTCGCCCGGCGGCCGCGTCGATCCATCGCCGATGCTCGGCACGTGGTTCGCTACGGACAAGCAGTCGGCCGGCGTCGTGAAGATGGAGCTCTCTGAGCGCGACGGCGCCTTTGTCGTGCGCGCGTTCGGCGCGGGATCGCCCGATCCGATCGACTGGGGCGAGGTTCCGGCGATCGCATACGCAAAGAGCGTCGATTCCGGCGAGGGGATGGCCGTGAGCGCCGTCTTCGATTTCGGATTCGAGGAGAGTCTGCTGGCGGCATATTCGAAGGGCGGCATCCTCGTTCTCGATACGTTCAACACGTTCAAAGACGGCAGCGGGCGCTCCGCCTACTTCAGCCGCGAGTTTTTCCACCGGTGATCGCGCGTCTCACCGACCGCCCCTCCGGTACCGTCGCGCCGATCGATCCCTCCACGCTCCTCGGCGATTGGATCAACTACGACACGTCCAGCCGCAACATCGCGGCGCTGACGATTACCCGGCGCGGCGACGCCGTCATCCTCCGCATTACCGGCGCGCCGGACATTGACTGGGGCGAGACGACTCTCGACCCGTTCTCGCTCACCACCGCCGGCGGCGAAGCAGCCGCATTCCGCGCCATGTACGACTTCGGTTTCGCGCGCATCGCCATCCTGGCCTATCTCAACAAACGACTCCTCGTCGTCGACGCGTACACGACGTTCCACGACGACAGCGGAAGATCGAATTACTTCGCGCGCGATCATTTTTGGGCCAGGTGAAGACGTGCCGCCATCCTTCGAGATCATCGGTCCGATTTACGGCATTGAAGTCATCGCCAGCGGCCATGGCATCCGTGACCTGGCTGCGCTGCAGAAACACTTTGGCCGCGGCAATTGGCGTAAGGTAAAGGGCTTCGCGACCTTGCGCCTCTCGGATGGTAGGATTGCCGAAGCCGAGATTCACTGGTAGGAAGCGCACGGAATCGGACGGCGCTGGATCAAAATCAAGCAGTACCTCGATTGACCAATGAGCGACTCAAAGCACTTCGTGATCTGCATCAATAACGGCGAATACGCGGGCACACTCGAGTTGCGCAAGGTTTACGAAGCTCTCGAAGATCCCTCGGCCGCTTCGCGCGACTACGCGCGCATCATCGATGAATCAGGCGAAGACTATCTCTACCCGAAATCGTGGTTTGTGCCAGTTGCAGTTCCGCAGAACATCGAAGAATTGCTTCACGACCTCGTCATCAAGTAGCAGTCACTCACCCAACCGCTCGCGTAGAAAACGCAGCCCGAGGATCGTCCGCGTTCCGTGCCATGTGAAGAGGTGGCCGGGAAATGGTCCGGTCACGCGCGGTCCCTGGATTTCGGCTGCATCCTCGGCGCTGAATTCGTACGGTTCGTCGGGGAGAAAGATGATGTCGGGACGAAGCGCGAGCACTTCTTCGATCGCAATCGACGGATAGCGTTCGCGATCGCCGAGGACATTGCTGCCGCCGATCGATTCGACGAGATTCGAGACGTACGTATCGCAGCCGCACCACATCCACGGCTTCTTCCAGATCGGCACGGCGAAGGTGAACGGCGCCACGGTGCCTCGTTCATTCGCAAGCGCATCGGTCCATTCGCGCGCGCGTTCGCTTCGCTGATGAATGGCGCCGAGGGTGGTGATGAGCGCGGACACGTCATCGACTGTCTTCGGCTCCGTGACGAACACCGGTGCGAACTCCTCGATCGCATTCGCATGACGCTCGATGTTCTCCTCGAGATTCATGTAGACGAGATCCGGCGACAGCGCGCGGATTTCGTCGATGTGCGGATTCTTCGTGCCGCCCACACGCGGCCGTTCGATCCCCTCGGGGAAGATGCAGAAGTCGGTGATGCCCGCGACCGCATCGCCTGCGCCGAGGTCGAACAGCGTCTCCGTCAAGGACGGAACGAGCGACACCACGCGCGACGGTGGCGTTGCGAAGTCGAAGGTTCGTCCGAGGAGGTCTTTCATTCGAGATGTGGCACAGACACTCCTGTCTGTGCAGGATGGCCGCGAATATTAGCGGTATCCTTCGCCCGCTTTGGCCGCCCCTTCCACGCTCCTCCGCTGGTGGCTCCTCGTCGTCGTCATCGCCCTCTCCATTCACCTCGGCGGATTTCCGTTGCTCGACCCGGACGAAGGGCGCAACGCCGAGGTGGGGCGCGAGATGGCGGCGACGAACGACTACGTGATGCCGCGCCTCGACGGCCTGCCGTATCTCGACAAGCCGATCGTTTATTTCGCGTCCGAGGCGGCGGTGATGGAAGTCCTCGGGCCGACGGAGGTCGCCGCGCGGCTGCCCGCTTTCCTGTTCACGATCGCCGGCGCCGCGTTCCTGTGGTGGTTCGCAAAACGAGTGTGGGGAAGCGACGAAGCGCTGATCGCCGCGATCGTTTTTCTTGCCACTCCGCTGGCAATCGCCTTCTCGCGAACGGTGATTTTCGACGCAGCGCTGGCGCTGTTCATCACGATGGCGACGGCGTTTTTCTACCTCGCTTGCGAAGACGGCGCACGCAAATGGTCCGCGCTCGCCTGGCTCTCGATCGGCCTTGGCGTGATCACAAAAGGCCCGGTCGCCATCGCACTGCCGCTGCTCGTGGCCATTCCGTACGCGCTCTGGCCTAAGCGCTTTCGCGCGCTCTGGTCGTGGGCCGGACTGGCGCTCTTCATCCTCGCGATTGCGCCGTGGGTCTGGGCAATCTCGCGCGCCATCCCCGATTTTCTGTACTACGTGGTCGTTACCGAAACCGCGCAACGATTGGCTACAAAGGCACTCAAACGCACCGGCCCGCCGTGGTACTTCGTCCCGTATCTCCTCGCCGGTGCGTTGCCATGGTCGATCGTGCTCCTCGGCAGTCCGCGCGCGATCGATCGCCGCGACCGGTCGACGATGTATTTGCTGCTCTGGATCGCGATCCCGTTCATCTTCTTCTCGATCTCCCAGTCCAAGCGGCCGCAGTACATCCTGCCGCTGATGGCGCCTGTGGCATTGCTGGTCGCGCGCATCTGGCACAACACGCGGATCGGCGCGCGCGCAGCCGCGATCGTGCTGCTCATTTTTGGACTGGTGCTCGTGATCGCGCCGCAGTTCCTCCATCTGCGCGCCGAATACGGCGACGCCGCGCGCCTCTCCGCGATGTCGATTGGTATCGCATTCATCCTCGGCGGCGCGCTGGCCTTCGTGCGAAATCGCGACGTCGTCCTCATCGCGCTGACGATCCCAATCATCGCCATCCCGCTCGCGGCAAATCCAATGATGCGTGCCATCGGCGCACGCCGTTCAGAGGACGCGCTGATGGCGCAACTCCGTCCGATCGTCACGCCGCAAACGGAGATCGTCGGTATCGAAGCCTTCACCGGCTCGATGACGTTCTACCTCCGCCACCCGATGGTCGTCGTCACGCCGGACGCCGAGGAATTCACGAGCAACTACCTGATCCGCCACTACGCCAACTTCGCCGGCGGCACATCGATCAAACCGATGCCGTGGCTCGACACCGCCCTCACCGACGCCGTCACGCCGCGCATCTTCATCGTCCGCACGAACGACGCCGCGCACCGCGCGCAGCTCGTCGCGCATCAGTTACGCGTCGTCGCCAGCGACGCGCGCTACGTCGCGTATGGGCGGTAGCGATCCCCAACGATTCGGTAATCCGAATCGTTGGCTCCCAGGCGCTCGGCAGCTATCCGGAGATTCCGGATAGTTCAACATTCCCGTCGGCGTAGCCGGCATAAGAACCGTAGCCCCCATCTTCAGATGGGGGTAAGCAGGTCGCCACAACCTCGTGAGCCCGCTTAAGCGGGCGAAAGATCACGTCCGCCGGTATTTCTCATTAACCGCAACCCCGTGACGTCGCAGAAGCTCCAGAAATTCGTCTTGGAACGAGTGTTTCTTGTGATGTTCCTTCTGCCCTTCAATGTACCGGGCCACCGCCGCAACCTTCGACTTGCTGACGCTGAATGCCGCATATCCACGTTGCCATGCGAATGCGGCTTGTTCAGGGAACGATTGATGGATCCAGTAGGTCGAGCTACCTTTGATCTTGCCGATGGCTTCAGCGACCGCGATCGTCGGCGGTAATTCTGCCAGCAAGGCGGGTGATCCGCGACTCCGTTTACGACGTAGAGCTTCCCGTCGAGTTGTCGAATGATCCCGCCGAGGTAGGGGAAGAGCCGCACTTCAAGCGCGGCGTCGATGAATGGATGGCGGCTTTTCGTCGAGAAGACGATGTGAGTGAGGATGTTGCTGTAACTATGAGGCATGGCGCGTTCGCCATGCGGAAGTCCCGGCGCGGATCGTACCTCGGAAATCTTTCTTTCGCCCGCTTAAGCGGGCTCACGAGATCGCGCGACCTGCTGACCCCCATCTGAAGATGGGGGCTACGCTTCTTACGCCGGCTACGCCGACGGCTGGAGTTTAGCCATCGCAACACGTAAGAAATCGGACCGGCGGCGAAGCCGGCGTGAGAACCGTAGCCCGCGGCCTTCAGCCGTGGGGAAGCGGATCGCGTCGGATTTGTGAGCGCGCCTTGGCGCGCGAGAGAAAGATTTCTTTCCGCCTGCTGAAGCGCGTTGCCGTGGAACTTGTAAGTAATCCTTACAAGTTGCATTTCACCCCAGCAGCATCTCGATGTCCTCCACCTCCAGCCGGCGTAGAACGCTGTTGTCTTCGGAGATGATCGATTCGGCCAGTTCCTTTTTCTTCGCCTGGAGCTCGAGGATCTTTTCTTCGACCGTGTCGCGGGCGATGAGGCGGTAGGCGACGACCGGTTTCTGGCGGCCGATGCGGTGGGCGCGATCGATCGCTTGCGCTTCGACGGCGGGGTTCCACCAGGGATCGAGCAGGAAGATGTAATCGGCGTTGGTGAGGTTGAGGCCGAGGCCGCCCGCTTTGAGGCTGATGAGGAAGAGCGGCGGGCCGGAGGAATCCTGAAACTGTTCGACCAGCGTCTGACGATTCGTGGTCTTGCCGTCGAGGTAGAGATACGGGATGCGTTCGCGATCGAGGACGCCGCGCACGATCGAGAGGAACGACGTGAATTGCGAGAAGACCAGCGCGCGATGGCCGGAGTCGAGCACGTCGCGCAACTCGTCCATCAGCAACTCGACTTTCGCGGAGGGCGCGTCGGTGTTGCCGTCGATGAGCGCCGGATCGCAGGCGGCCTGGCGCAGGCGAAGCAGCGCCTCGAGGATGTGCATGCGCGCCTTGTCGATACCGCCTTTTTTGATGCGGCCGAGGAGCGCGGCGCGGTAGTGATCGCGCAACTCCTCGTACTGCTTCTTCTGCGTTCCCTCCAACTCGCAGTAGAGCGTTTGTTCGATGCGTTCCGGCAATTCCGGCGCGACCTGCTCCTTCGTTCGCCGCAGCAGCAGCGGACGGATGGCGCGCGCGAGCGCGTCGCGGCGCTCGGGCGGCGCGTTCTTCGCGGCGAACGTGCGCGCGAACGATCGCGACGATCCGAGCAGGCCGGGATTGAGAAACTCAAAGAGGCTCCAGAGCTCGCCGAGGTGATTCTCGATCGGCGTGCCGCTGAGTGCGAGGCGATGGCGTCCGCGCAACAGGCGGCTCGCCTTCGCCACCTGGCTGGTCGCGTTCTTGATCGCCTGCGATTCGTCGAGGATGACGTACTCGAATTCGATCTCGGCCAGCTTGGCGATGTCGAGGCGCATCGTCGCGTAAGTCGTCAGCACGATGTCGGCGCCGGCGAAGTCGTTCTTTCCGCGCTCCGTTCCGTGATGCTCCATCACGCGCAACTGCGGCGCGAATCGTCTGGCCTCGGCGGCCCAGTTGAACAGCAGCGACCGCGGCGCGACGACGAGCGACGGTCCGTGATTGCCGCTCGCGCGCAACCCTTCCAGCAGCGCCAGCGCCTGCACCGTTTTGCCGAGGCCCATGTCGTCCGCGAGGCAGCCGCCGAGGCCCGTCGTGCGAAGGAACTCGAGCCAGCCGAGGCCCGCGCGTTGGTACGGGCGCAACTCGGTCATCAGCGTCGGCGGTTCCTGCCGCGGTTCGGGCGACGCGTCCGCGATGCGTTGCCGCAGTTCGGCGAACGCCGTGTCGACGCTGCGCGTGTTTGTCTTCAGCAGCGCGTCGATCAGCAACGCCTGCGACGGGCGGAAGCGCACACCGCTTCCTTCGCGCTTTCCGAGCTCCAGCGCCGGCGCCAGCGATTCCATCCACGACGACGGCATGATGCCGAACGAGCCGTCCGACAATCGCAGCAATGAGCGATTGCCTTCCGCCGCCGCAAGCAGTTCCGGCAGATCGACTTCCATGTCGTCGAAACTGGCGCTGACGTTGAGGTCGAACCAGTCGATTCCGCTGGAGATCTCGACGTCGAAATTGTCCGCGACGCGTACCTGCGCGGAATCGAGCTCGATCGTCCATCCCTCGGCACTCAACTTCCGCACGATGTCTTCGACCTGCGACTGCCGCACGCGGTAGCCGTCCCAGGTCGAGATCACGCCGAGCGCGCCGAGCCGTCCGCGAAATCCTTCCTCGGCGGCGCGATTGCGGCGGATCAGTTTGCGCGCCAGCGTGGTCTGCATCTCCTCGGAACGGCTGGAGACGCGCCACTCGTCGTACACGAAATCGAGCTGCGCGCTCAGTTCCGAGGTCCACGATTGATTGGCGAGCGAAAGGATCGGACGCGGACGAATGTCGGTGATCGTCCAGCCGAGCTCCTCAGGCAGTTCGATGTTCGCGATCGGCGCGCGGAGCAACGCCTGGCGAAACCGATCGGCATCCGCGTGCGGGATCTCGATGTCGGGATTGGCGCGAACCGCTTCCAGCCACGATCCGCGACCGCCTTCATCGAAACGGCTGGCGCGTCTGCCAGCGATGACGATTCCGGGCATCGTGTACTCGATGCTCTCCAGCGACAACTTTTCGCCGTCGCGCTCGATCGTGGCCACGATGCGGTACTTCGATGCGGCGGCGTCGTTGACGATGGCCACGCGCAACGTAAATGGCGGGCCATCGTCCCAGGCTATCGGTTGAACCTGTTCGTTGCCATCGAGAACGGCCAACCTGCCCGCGCGCGCGAGGCGTTCCACCCACCACGCCACCATAGTCGGAGCGACGGTGACCATCCGTTCCGTGTTGTACGCCCACGAATTCGGATTGAGCAGCGCGAGCGAGTCGCGATCGAACGGCGGCAGCTTTTCCAGCTCGTCGAGGCGGATTGAGAGTGGTTTCCACTTTCCCCATTCGCCGTTTTTCTTGTGGCTGCGTCCGAGAATTTCGAGCGTGAGCGATTGCGCGCGCCGCGAGGCCACGATGACGTACGCGATCTCCTCGGGGACGCTGCGCGATCCACTCTCGCGCACCGGCGGCGGAGGCGGCGGAAGGGCGTTCAAAAAACCTTGCCACGCCGGCGGCATCTGACGATGCGGAACGGCGCGCGGATAGGTGACGGCCGGCTCATCGTCATCGTCGAACTCGTCGTCTTCGAAGCCATCGTCGCCTTCGTAAAAGTCGCCGAGGACCATCTCGCGCTCCGGCAGCATCTTGCGCGCGCTGGCGGCGCGAATGACGGCCCAGATGTGTTTGCACTCCTCGAGGTTCTCCTGAAACCAAGGGCATTCGCACTCGGCGGTGAGGTGATCGCCGTCGATCATCAGCTCGACGGAGTAGATGCGGCTGCCCTGCACGTCGGCGTGAATCAGATGAGGACTGAGCCGCTCGATGCGCCGCACGCGCCCCTGCACGTAGTAGGCATCGCCGCGCGACAGCGTGCGCGGCGCAACGAACCTGCGAAGCGCATTTTCAGCGAGCATCTTGGCGCAAACGAGTGTGGAGAGGTGGCGATTCCTCTTTCAGCGGAGGAAAACGGCTCCGCCGATTGTCGCCATCACGGTCGTCCGATGCTCCGAGCGGCCGGCGCCGGCCGTCAGACGTAATCCGCCGAAGCGTTGCGTTGCCTGCAGCATCGCGCCGGTCGTGTGCGTGGAGCCGGAACGGAACCCGCTGACTCGAAGGCCAAGATCGAGCGAACGGGTGATGGTGATGTCGGCGCCGGCGTTGGCGTTGATGCCGCGATCGACGCGGAACTCGGCGTAGCGGCGGCCGTAGACGGCGGTCGGTCCGAGGAGGTCCCAGGAGCCGCCGATCAGGAAGGCGCTCACGGTATCGAGACTACTACCGCGGTATGCAGCGAGCGATTGGCGAAGGTGGATGCGGCCAAACGATCGCCCCCCGTTTTCCTTGACGATCGCGCGCGTCCATGTGCGATTGCCGCGATACGCCTCGGCGATGGCATCAACGTCGATCCCGTCGATGCGGTTCGTAAATGGATCCTCGGCGGTCACAAACCGGATGCGTTGCATCACGGTTATCCCGGCATACGGAGAACGCCACGCATCGCGGAGTGCGGTGGGCGCGTCGTTTCCGATGATCTCCTTGCCGATGACGAAACCGGGTTCGATGGAGGCGTGCTCGCTCTGACGGAAACGGAGCGCCGCGCGGGCGATGAGCGCCGCATCGTCGAACTCCAGGTCGCGCCTGCGAACGCCATCGCAAAAGATTCGCTTGCTGCTGTGCGCGTCGTAGGGTGTGGCGGTGACGTCGAGGATGATGCGGCGGTCGTGGTCGAGCGGACGCTCGCGGCCGAGGGACAACGACCAGCCGTTGATTGCGCCGCGCCACAGCGAACCGTCTGCGGCCACGGAACGAAGCTCGATCGACGGCGCGGCCAGACCCGATTCGTACAGGCCGGCTGCGGTCAGTACTTTCACATCCTCGGCGCGCGCAATCGTCACCGCGGCGAAAAAACAGAGGATGGCGATCGCGCGCCTACAGGTCATAGCGCGCCAGCTCCGCGGCGATGCGGCGTCCCTGATATCGCGCCATGGTCATGATCGACAGCATCGGATTCGCGCCGCAGGAAGTGGGAAACGACGATGAGTCGCAGATCACCAGATTGCGGATGGCGCGCGATTCGCCGCGCGAGTTCGTCGTCGTCCGCCGCTCGTCCTCACCCATCTTCGTCGTCGCCTGCGCGTGCGCCGAAGTGAGCGTGGTGCGGTGCGGCTCGAAACGGAGATCGGAACAGTACGCGGCCTCGGCAGCGGTACTGAAGCGGGCCCGCGGCAGAGGGCCGACGCGTTCGCTCGACGGCAGCAGCACGCTTCGCGCGCCGGCCGCGAACATCACTTCGACGGCGCGCTGCGCGGCAAAGCGCAGCCGGACGCGATCGCCATCGCTCAGCTGGTAATGAATGCGCGGCTTGCCGTCGGTTTCGTTCCACTCCACGCGATTGTTGTCGTCGACTTCGTCGAGCAGCATGGCGCCGAATCCGATCAGGCGCGGCAACTGGCGAAGGACGTCGAAGTGCTCCGCCCCGATGCCCGGGATGATCACCGACCCATACACTGAGTGCCCGAACAGTGTTTCGAAGTAGATGCGGTGCGAGCTCGCGTACGCATCGCTGTAGACGGTGCCCGGGATGCCGCGATAGTTCGTCTGCGCGCGATCCATGATGCCGATGACCGGCAGGCTGGGATGCGTGACCAGGCCGCGGCCGATGCGCCGGTGCGGATCGGGATGATGCGAGCGCTGCAGCAGCACCGGCGTGGCGACGGCGCCGGCGGCGACGATGATGAGTTTCGCCTCGATCTCGATGCGGCCCGCTGCGACGCTGTTCGGCTTCGATCCGCCGCGCGTACGGCGCACGCGCCCGTTCACGGCCACGGCACTCATCGCGCCGCGTCTTTTCTCGAACACGATGCGCTCGACGTCGCAGTGGTGAATCAACTGCACGCCGCGCGCGATCGCGTCTTCCATGTACGTCACCAGCGTTCCCTGCTTCGCGCCGTACGTGCAGCCTTCGCCGCAGAAACCGGAGCGGACGCATCCGCGCATGTTTAGCTCGAAGTGTTTCGACGGAATACCGAGGGCGGCACAGCCGCGCTCGAGGGCGCGATTGTTATCGTTGACCTCATCGTCTTCGGCCCGATGGACGTTGATGCGCGTGCGGACTTCGTGCAGCGCCGAGGGGATGTTCAGACCGGTCACGCCGTAATCGTTCGCATGCTCGTCGAAGGAAAACCCGGTCAGGCCGACGTCGCGCCGCCATCCGTCCCAGACCGACTCGATCGGATTGAAGCAGAGGGCGTAATTCACGGTCGTACCGCCGCCGACGCATTCGCCGCCGCGCACCGCCATCGCTCCGTCGGCCGTCGTCCGCCGCCCGTCCTCGGCATACAGCACCCGCATGTCCCACTCGCGCTGATCGAACGCCTCGCCGCCGAACCAGCCACCTTTTTCGACGACGATGATCTTCTTCCTGGTCTGCTCGGCCAGCGTTGCGGCGAGCACGCCGCCGGCCGCGCCCGATCCGATGATGAGCACATCGCAGGCGAGCCGGGTCATGATTCGATTTCCTTCTGCGGAACGAGAGGTCCGGTGTAGCCGATGCTCGGCCAGGTGGCGTCCATCGACCAGGTGGTGATCATGACCAGATTTCGCAGCGCCCCGAACAATTGCCGCTTGACGATCGACGCGCTGTCGCGCCACAAGCCGAGGTATGTGTGCCGCGCGTCGTTGGAAAGATCGCGGAAGCGGGCGTTCGGCTTGATGGTGGCCGCAAACGCGGCGAATGCCGCCGCGTCGGCTGCGGCGATCTCGGCGCCGATGCGGGCGCTGTCGCCGCCGCGCGCGGCGAGATCGCGAGCGATCGACTCCTCCTGCAGGAGCGGACCGGACATCAGCGGGAAGAGGCTGATCTCGTCGAAGAAGGCGATCGCCCGCTGCAATCCCGCGAACTGAACGTCGTTCTCGATGGGAAAGAGTTTCAGAAGCCGCTGCTCGACGTCATCGAGCGTGATCGGTGGAAAGCCAGGCGCGTCGAACGGCAGGACGGCGCTGATGACTCCGCGCAAAACGGGCCGATAGGCGCTCCACGATGGATCGATGATGAAGGCCTCGGCGACGCGCGCGCGGCCAGCCACCACGTTGGAACAGCGCACCAGCGTCGCAAGAAGAAACGGTGCGGACTGCAGGACGGCTCGCCGGCTGATTTGAGGCAAGGGTGGATGATACGTGGTCGCTCGCACGCGTGCGGCTCCCTGCGATTGGTTTTTCGTTACGTCACCAATGCAAGGGTCTTGGTCGGCGAAGCCGGCGTAAGAACCGTAGCCCACGCTTTCAAGCGTGGGGCAGCAGATGACGTTTGATTTGTGAGCGCGTCTTGACGCGCGAAAGAAAGCTTTCTTTCGCCCGTTAAAACGGGCTCACAAATCTGCGCGCATCGGATTTCCCACGGGTGAAACCCGTGGGCTACGGTTCTTACGCCAGCTTCGCCGACGATGCGATCCGTTTATTTCGTGATTCCTAGTTTTTGTTCGAGCTCGTCTCTTCGTCCGCGGCTGAGGCTTAGCTCCGTGCCGTTTTTCAGGCGGACGCCGTAGTCGCCGCCGGGGTGGCGCAGGAGCGTGTCGATGCGGTCGAGGCGGACGATGGCGGAGCGGTGGATGCGGAAGAAAACTTCGGGATCGAGGCGCTCGTCGAGCGTCTGCATCCGCTCGCGGATAGCGAAGACGCGGTCGCCGACGTGCAACTCCGCGTACGGACCGTCGGCGGTGATGTAGTCGACCTTGTCCACCGGCACCACACGCACCTGGCCGCGGCTTTCGACGGAGATGCGTTCGAGGTAATCGTGTTTCGGCGCCGGCGGAGCCGTTTCAGCCGGCGGACTGTGAAGAAGAGACAGCAGGCGCTGCGTCACTTCCTGCACCTGCTCCAGCTCGATCATCTTGCGCGCGCGGCGGAAGGCCTGCGCGAAGCGCTCGTCGTCGAACGGTTTGACCAGGTAGTCGACGGCGGCGCGGTCGAAGGCGTTGAGCGCGAACTTGTCGAAGGCGGTGACGAAGATCGTGGCTGGCATTTTTTCGGCGCCCACGTCGTCGACGACTTCGAGCCCTGTTCTTCCGGGCATCTGCACGTCGAGGAAGACGAGGTCGGGATTCAGTCGGCGAATGGCCTCGATCGCTTCCAATCCGGTCGACGCCGTTCCGGCGACGACAACATTCGCTTCATGCGCGAGCAGGTCGGCGATGCGGTCGCGCGCCAGCGCTTCGTCGTCGGCGATGAGGACGCGGATCGGTTTGTCAGGCATGCGTGGCTCGCGTTCGAAGATCGGCGGCAGTGTGATACGGAACGCGCAGCGTGGCCAGAACTCCGCCGGCCGAGGGGGAGGTGAGCGTGAGCGAGGCGGGATCGCCGTAGAGTTGATCGAGGCGAGCCTTCGTGTTGCGGAGACCGACGCCTTCGCCGGTCGACTGCAACCCTGGCCCGTTGTCCTGAACGGTGACCATGAGATCGTCGCCGTCGACTTTCGCGTCGATCGTCACCTCGCCTTGTCCGGAGGCCCGACTGGCGCCGTGCTCCAGCGCATTCTCTACGATCGGCTGCAGGATCAGATTCGGGACGAGCGCCTCCAGCGCTCGATCGCCGGCGTTGACGGTCACCGTCAGCCGTCCCTGAAAACGGATCTCCATGATCTCGATGTAGCGCCGCAGAAACTCCAGCTCGTCACGCAGCGGAACCTCGTCCGCGCCTCGCGCTTCGATCGTATGCCGCAGCAGCTCGGAGAGGCGCGCGATCATCCTTCGCACCCCGCCCGGATCGCGCTCCACGAGCGCCGAAACCGCGTGCAGCGTGTTGAAGAGAAAGTGCGGATTGAGCTGCATCCGTAGCGCGTCGAGCCGCGCCGCGGCAAGCTGCGCCTGGAGTTCCGCGGCGCGCGCTTCGAGCGCAACTGCCTCGCGCTGCCGCGCCAGATCGCGCAGGTAGAAGTTGCGCGCGTAGCCGGCCGCGAGGACGGCCAGATAAACCAGCAGTTGATTGAGGAAGCGGAAACGCAGAATGGCATTGATGGGCGAGAAGACGCGCGGCCGCCGCGACGGAACGCCGGCCAGGACGGCGATGCGCGCCAGATCCATGGTCAGGTCGACGGCGATGGCGATGGCAACGCCGATCAGCAGCAGCGCGCCGATCCGCCGCAGCCATCGCGACCGTTCGATCGGAAAGCGTTGCGTCAACAGGAACACAGCCGGCGTGATCACCGCCCAGATCCACGACTCGATGTACTCCAGTGCGATCGGTCCCGCCGAAGAGCTGAGCTGGAATCCGAATCCGCGCGGATCGAGGGCGCGATTCACCGCCGAGAGCGTGGCGATGAATGTCCAGAACGCGAAGATCAGCAGCAGCTCACGGCTGCCGATGCGTGCGTAGGTCGGCCGTTGCGGCGTGTCCACGGCTGTGCTCGATGCAAGTTTGAGCCCGCGCCATCGGCGTTTGCGTGCGCTTCATGACACGGGCGTGCAGTTCATATCCGATCGGAAAGAGATGGCCGGCGCGGATTGTCTCATCGCCCGTCCGCCAGCAATCGAGCGGCGGCAAGCCAAAGGAAAATCATGAGAAAGAAAACGATTTCGGCAGTGGCAGTTCTCGCGCTCGGCGCAACGCTGGCCTTCGCGGGCATGCACGACGGCAAAGAAGGGAAGGGTGGATGGGAAGGACATCGCGGCGGCAGCTTCAGCGAGATGTACGCGCAGAAGCTGAACCTCACCGACGCCCAGAAGGCGCAGATCGCAGACCTCGACAAGAGCTTCCGCGAATCCAACAAGGCCTTCTTCGAAGCGCAGAAGCAGACCCGCGAGCAGTACAAGGCCGCAAGGGACGCGAACGACACGGCGAAGCTCGACGCGTTGCGTCCGACGATGGAGTCGCAGCGGGCGCAGATGAAGCAGCTTCGCGATGCGCAGGACGCGAAGATCAAGACGATCCTCACGCCCGAGCAGCGCGCGCAGTTCGACATGCTGAAGGCCGAGCGCGAAGCGCACCGGTCTCACTACAAGCAGCAGTAATCCTTCTCCTCCTCATACTGCTGCGCGGTACCCACTCCCCGTTCGCAAGGACGGGGAGTTTTTTGTTTGTGTAAACACGAATGCTGCGGAGCGCAGCGACCGTCAGCATCTCCGGTAAGACCGCGCTGCTGGAAACCGATGCCTGCGCGGCCTGACCGGAGATCCTGCCGGTTCGCTTCGCTCACGGCAGGATGAGGCGTCTATCTGCGGATCGTGACGCCCGCGTGCATTTCATGCCGCCCGCGTGCAACTCATTGAAAACGCGAAACATGGGTCGGTACCGCCCCGTTAGTACCGGCATCATGAGACAGAAAAAATCAGTCATCGCAGTCGGACTCGTTCTCATCCTTTCGGTCATCGGCGTGCTCGTGCATCGCCTGGCCTTCGCCAAGGAAACGACGACGTATCGCTTCGCCACGATCGAGCGCGGCAACCTGCAATCGACCGTCTCCGCGACCGGCACGCTGAACGCCGTCACCACCGTTAGCGTCGGCACGCAGGTATCCGGGCAGGTCTCGGAACTGCTGGTCGACTTCAACGACCACGTGAAGAAAGGCCAACTGCTGGCGCGCATCGATCCGACGCTGGCCATGCAGGCGGTGACCGACGCGCAGGCCAATCTGGAGAAAGCGCAGGCGCAGGCGCTTCAGGCCTCGCGCGATTACGACCGCAACCGCGAGCTGACCAATGACGGACTCGTGGCTCGCAGCGCCTTCGAGGTGTCGCAGTCCGGCGCTACCGTCGCGAACGCCAGCGTGAAGTCGGCGCGCGTCGCGCTCGATCGCGCCAAACAGAACCTTTCCTACACCAGCATCTATGCACCCATCGATGGCGTCGTCGTCGAGCGCAACGTGCAGCAGGGGCAGACCGTCGCCGCCAGCCTCTCCGCGCCGCAGCTCTTCCTCATCGCCAACGACCTCTCGCAGATGCAGATCCTGGCGCAGGTCGGCGAGAGCGACATCGCTCAGATCAAAGAAGGACAGCCGGTCTCGTTCACCGTCCAGGCGCTGACGGGCCAGACGTTCAAAGGGACCGTCAAGCAGGTGCGCCTGCAGTCGTCGACGACCGACAACGTCGTCAACTACACCGTGGTCGTGTCGGTGCCGAACACCGACGGCAAGTTGCTTCCCGGCATGACTGCCCGCGTGCAGTTCCTGACCAAGCAGTCGGACAACGTGCTCAAAGTCTCGAACTCGGCACTTCGCTACAAGCCGACCGATGCCGAGCTCGCAGCGCTGAAGGCATCGAGGCAGGCGGCGACGACCACGTCGACAACCTCCACGACGTCCACCGCGCGTCCCGACCGCAAAGCATGGAGCGGAACTCGCGGCGCCGGCAGCAGCAACTTCGGCACGCTCTACTACCTTGACGCCAACGGCAAGCTGGCGGTGGCGCGCGTCAAGACCGGAATCAACGACGGCAGCACCACGGAGATCACCGGCCGCAACATCAAAGAGGGGATGAAGGTCATCGCCGGCACGATCAATCCGGCCGCGACGACCGCGCAGACCAGCACCGCGCCGGCCAGCCCATTCCAAGGTGGACAAGCGGGCGGTGGCCAGCGTGGCGGCGGAAGGGGAGGCTTCTAATGAACGTCATCGAAACGACCCAACTCGTCAAGACCTACACCACTGGCAGCACCGAAGTGCACGCGTTGAAAGGGATTGATCTGGCCGTTGAGAAAGGCGAATTCATTGCCATCATGGGCGCCTCCGGCTCCGGCAAGTCGACGCTGATGAATCTTCTCGGATGCCTCGACACGCCCACCTCGGGCTCGTACCTGATCGACGGCGTTCGCGTCGACGGCATGGATCGCAACGCCCTCGCGGCGTTGCGCAATGAGAAGATCGGCTTCGTCTTTCAGGGCTTCAATCTCCTGCCGCGCACCAGCGCCCTGGAGAACGTCGAGCTGCCGATGCTCTACGACCGCAGCGGCAAAAAACGCGACACGCAGGCGCTGGCCACCGTCGCCCTGCAGCGCGTCGGCCTCGGCGAGCGGCTCGATCACCAGCCGAGCGAGCTGTCCGGCGGTCAACAGCAGCGCGTAGCCATCGCCCGCGCGCTCGTCACCGAGCCGGCCATCATCCTCGCCGACGAGCCGACCGGAAACCTCGACACGCAGACGTCGATGGAAGTGATGGCGCTGTTTCAGGAACTGAATGAACAAGGGATCACCATCGTCCTGGTCACGCACGAGCCCGACATCGCCGTCTACGCCAAACGGATCGTGGAAGTCCGCGATGGACGCATCCGCCGCGACGAACCGGTGAAATCGCGCCGCTCCGCCGCGTTCGACCTCGAGCACTTCGAGGAAAGGGAGGTCGCATGAAATCCAAGACACTCATCAAAGTCGCGACGCAGAGCATCCGCAAGAACAAGATGCGTGCGGCGCTGACCATGCTCGGCATCATCATTGGTGTGGCCGCGGTGGTGGTGATGGTGGCCGTCGGCTACGGCGCCCGCACGCGCATCCGCGCGCAGATCAACAACCTCGGCACGAACATGATCGTGATCACGCCCGGCGCCGCGCAGCAGGCCGGTGTCAGCCAGGGCGCGCAGGCGTTCCCGAATCTCAGTCTGAAAGACGTCGACAAGATTCGCGCCGAGGCGCAGACGGTGTCTGCGGTGTCGCCGGTGATCGTCAGCAGGACCGCCGTCATCGGCCCGTCCGGCAACTGGCGTACGCAGATCAACGGCGTGGATACTGACTTTCAAACGATTCGCGATTGGCAAACGTCCTCCGGCGATTTCTTCACCGCCGACGACGTCCGTTCCATGCACAAGGTCGTGGTCCTCGGCAACACGGTCGCGCAGAATCTTTTCCCCGGACAGGATCCGGTCGGCTCTGAGATCCAGATCCGCAACTCGGTCTACAAAGTCGTCGGCGTCCTCGCGCCGAAAGGGCAGACTGCCAGCGGCAGCGACTCCGACGACGTCGTCCTGATGCCGTACACCACCGCCTCGGCCACGCTCTCCGGCCGCGCCTTCATTCCGCAGATCCTGGCCAGCACGACGAACGAGCAGGACATCCCGGCCGCGCAGGAGGAGATCCGCACGCTGCTTCGCGAGTCGCACAAAGTGAGCGACGGCAACGACGACTTCACCGTGAAGAATCAGGCGGATCTTGCATCGGCTGCCGAAAGTTCGACGCAGGTGATGACGCTGCTCCTGGCCGCGATCGCGTCGATCTCACTGCTCGTCGGCGGCATCGGCATCATGAACATCATGCTGGTCTCGGTCACGGAGCGGACGCGCGAAATCGGTATCCGCATGGCCATCGGCGCCCGCGGCTCCGACGTCCTCACACAGTTCCTCGTCGAGAGCATCGTCATGGGCATCCTCGGCGGCGTGGCCGGACTCCTGTTCGGCTACGCCAGCGCGAAGATCGTCGGCCACTTCACCGGCTGGGAGACGGTGATCTCTCCGATCATCATGATCATCGCCGTCGGCTTCTCCGGCGCAGTGGGCGTTTTCTTCGGCTACTACCCGGCCAGGAAAGCCGCGGCGCTGAATCCGATCCAGGCGTTGCGGTACGAATAGTACGGATCAATCGATGTGGGGCGCCGCCGAGGTGCCCCACATCACATAACCGCCACATTCCGTGTGCTACCGTCCGCCGCGAATTTGGACGGTATCGTTCCGCTCCGTTCCGTCCTCCTGAGCAAACGGAGCAGCGGGCCGCAAATGACCGCCGCGTGCGCGGAACTGCACCGCCTCTTTTCCGCAGCGACGTCCCCAACGGGACGCGCGATCACAACCACGAATACATTCGATGCAAACGGAGCGATCGCGTTGTCCCCTTCGTTGGCGGCCTCCTGCCTTCTCGATTCGACGCGAACGGCGGCGTTCGTGCGCGGCGTACACGCGGCACTTCGGGAAGCGCGGCGACGGTTTCCGAATGAGATTCTCGAAGTCGTTTACGCCGGCACCGGCCCCTTCGCACCATTCGCCCTGATCCCCGCGTTCGGCAGCACCGACGACAAGATCCGATGGACGCTCGTGGACATCCATGAAGAATCGATCGCATCGGTGCGCTCGCTCGTGCAGCGCTGCCGCCTGGAACGATTCATCCGCACCGTCACCGCCGACGCGACGACATACCGTCACGATCGAACGATCCACATCATCATCAGCGAGACGATGCAGCGAACGCTGTGGGGCGAGCCGCAGGTAGCGATTTTCCGCAACCTCCGTCCGCAGCTAGCGCCCGGCGGAATCTCGATCCCCGAGGAAGTGACGATCGATCTGAAGATGATCGCCGCGCGCGACGAAGAAGCGCGCTGGCGAGGCGAAGCGATCGCCGATCGTTCCATCGCCGTCGGCCGCGTTTTTCAACTCGCGACGGGAGGCGAGACGCCGGCCGTTGTTCTTACGGTCGTACCTCCCGCGACTTCGTCTGCGTATTGGGCAGCACTCTTCACCCGAATTCGCGTTTTCGGAGAGGACATCCTCGACGCATACGAATCGGGCCTCACCGTCCCCGAGATCCTCTGGCCAATCTCGCCGGTCACGCGCGTCGCCACGCTCGAGTTCCGCTACGAAACCGAGGGAGTCCCCGGCCTGCATTGGCGAGAGATGTGATCGACATCGATGTGGGGCGTTATTTCTGATTGACGTGAGATACCCATCCGTCGCCCGTCCGGTTATCGACGCTGGTCACGTAGGCACTCCACCAAAAGCCGAAGCCATCGCTTTTCATCGACACGGCCAGGTCGCCGTAAACGCCAGCTGGGATCGCCTGCTGATTCATCGAGTAAGCGGGGACAAAAATCGTAAACGACTGCCGCTTCTGTACACCGTTCACGTCGATTGTCCACGTATGCGCAACGGTATCGAGATTGACGATCCCGATGTTCGTGCGGAAGTCCGCATCCTGCCGGCCACCAAGTGCGTAGCCTGTTAATGAACCGATCGAGTCGGTTATCGAGATTGGCGGAAACGACTGAGATACGGTGCCGAGCGCCCCGGGCTGGTTCGTCCAGATTCGCGAAAAGCCGTCCATGCTGGCCGAAGTCGTTACCGAACCGCCCGAGATTGCCAAAACGACAATTGCACCCAAGCCGCTCTGGTGCAACGTTGTACCGACGAAGTCTCTTTGAATGGCGGGTGTGTTGGCCGAAAGAACGACCGACGTTCCCGTCGCCGAGCTGTTGTCAATCCCCTGTTTGAGAAAGAAAACATGTGTCAATTGATCGGTCGGCAAATAGTTGACCAGCGAAACGTCTGATCGAAAGAACGTTCCGTTGGAGCCCGCGACGCTGCCGGCGGCAGGAAACAGAAACGCTGAGGCTGCGCCATCCACGTTGATCACGCTCTCGTGGACTCCGGATTCGATTCGCGACCGCGATTGGGCTTCGCGGAGCTGTGTGATGTGCTCCGCCAGCGTGACCTGCGCAGTGATATTGCCGGCGATCAGTACGATGGCGGCGGCGAGGGCGGTTTTCTTCATGCCTTTCCTCCAGGACCCTCTCCGCCGACGTGCAGCCGCGCGTCCTAGACCCATTCCATTCCGCACGGACGGTCGTCGGGGAGAGGGCTGGTCATTCGGACACTACTTCGCGGCTTTTGTGGCGTGCGACGCGAGCGACTCGAACGTCGTCCTGACGATCGACCACTTCGTGGGCACCGCTACGCCGATCGCGCGGGTGGGTTGCAGGAGGAGTTGTTCGAGCGGGCTGAGATTCTCGGGGGCGCGGACGCCGTCCCATTCGAGGATCGAAGGATTGGGGAGCGGCTCTTCGGTGGTCAGCAGAAACTTTCCAGCACATTGGGATCCTAAGCTTAGAATTCCACGTGGACAAGTTGTCGCG
>JADMIO011618447.1_pt1 | contig 24253 bp, 18 predicted proteins | sample 8958161 | NCBI WGS metagenome assembly JADMIO01 (sample SAMN16585339, study PRJNA669376) | soil metagenome | isolation source: Crop rotation soil | place: USA: Cullars Rotation, Alabama | collected 2011
GCCGCGACTTCAAGTCACGTGAATTCCAAGCTTCGGATCCCACTGTGCTGGAAAGATATAGCTCAACGTCAGGTTAAGACATTAAGCATTTAGTATAACATCTCCCTTTAGGGTCGGGGCAATTCGCGAGTCACCCCCTATCCCCCCGACCCTAGTCAATTAGAAAATAGTTATCGGTCTAAATGGGAGACTTATTTTACTTATAGAAAGTGAATAGGTAAACACATGTCGGAGACCCGCGCCAGAAAGTTACCAGAATTTCCACCATGGTTTACTTTTCATAACAGCCGTAGGCTTTATAGTATTCTTGTCTATAAACTCCTGTATAGCGATATCCATTTTTTCATCAAACTCAACTAAACGAGAATCGACCTTTTTATCCAATTCTGGCCACTCCTTATAATTCGCAAGGCAATAGTCGTTATAATTATCAAGAAACTTAAAAACATACTCAAGTGTAAATTCTTGAGTTGCGCCGATCATTTTGCCATCGCGAAAGCCATAATAAGGATCATCCAATGAATAAATATGTGCTTCTTCAATTTCTGTCACGCGAAAATGCCTATCCCAAGTAAACTGACGTAGAAAATTTGTTACTTCCCATTCTATCAACTTTGACTTTGGAAGATGCCGATAACAATATCCAAACAGAGGCCTTGGCGATATTACAATATCCGCAGTATTAATTGAGTTGTGAAAAAAGAAATCGCTGATGTATGAATACACGTCATTTAATGTATGACACATCGAAAGTTCGATAAAAAAAATATCTGGCTCATCGTCTCTCTCTATAAAGCTATCCGCCCAGTGCGTTATTTCTTCTTTAGGAATAATAGCTGTAGCTGCACCCTTTTGTATTAAGTAGATAACATCAATTAAATCTTTAGGATCAGTAGCCATCATTTTTTACATTTTCGGCATAGCCTCTATCAATCGCTTTGTATAACTATTCTCCGGCTGTTTGAGCACTTGCTCTGCAGGGCCGCTTTCTACTATGTGGCCGGCCTGCATTACCATTACGCGGTCGCCGATGTAATGGACAACGTTCAGATCGTGGGAGATGAAGAGGTAGGTGAGTTGGAACTCCTGTTGCAGTTCTTTCAGCAGGTTCAGTATTTGTGCTTGTACACTTACGTCGAGTGCGGATACGCTTTCGTCACAAACTATTAGTTGGGGGCGTAGTGCCAGTGCGCGTGCTATGCCCAGCCGCTGTCTTTGCCCGCCGGAGAACTGGTGCGGATAACGCTGAAGTGAATCAGACGGCAGATGCACAAGGTCTAATAAGCGCTGCGCTTCTTTTTTTAATTCTGCTTTGGGTACTATATGATGTGCGCGCATGGGTTCCATCAGCATATCGCCAATATTCATGCGGGGATTGAGTGAACCGTATGGATCCTGGAATATCATTTGTATCTGCCGGCGTACACGCGTCCAGTCTTTAGCAGGAAGCCTTGCAAGGTCTTCACCGTTAAATATTATTTGTCCTTCGTTCACAGGCAGCAAACCCATAAGACTCCTGCTCAGCGTACTCTTACCACAGCCGCTCTCACCTACCAGCCCCAGCACCTCGCCCTTGCGCAGGCTGAAAGAAACATCATCCACCGCTTTGAAATAAGAGGTTGTTTTGCCCATCCAGTTATGCGCTGCACTAAACCATACTCGTAAGTCATTTACTTCAAGTAACACATCTTCTGTAATTGGCGAAGTGTTCGGTATTGTATGTACACTTTCTTTTTCATCCACATTCATAAAATCAGCTACAGTTGGCAGCCGCTTACCCTTATGTTCAGGCGATGGGCGGCAGGCAACCAATGCTTTTGTATAATCATGCTGCGGGTTTTGCAATACTTGCTCTGCACTGCCATATTCTATCACATCACCTTTGTACATCACCAGTATATTGTCGGCTATCTCAGAAGCCAGTGCGAGGTCGTGCGTGATGAATATCATGGCCGTTTGTTGCTCCCGCTGAAGGTCTTTCATCAGTTGCATGATCTCCTTCTGCACGGTTACATCAAGCGCGGTGGTTGGTTCATCCGCTATGAGCAATGATGGCTCATTGCACATGGCGATGGCTATCATCACCCGCTGTTTTTGTCCGCCTGATAGCTGGTGCGGGTAGCGCTCATATATTTTTACAGGCTCGGGCAGTTGTACTTTGCCCAACCAGTCTATTGCCTTTTGTTTGGCCTCAGCTTTGGAAATTTTCTGATGCAAGGCTATGGCCTCTTGTAGTTGTTCGCCAATTTTCATCACGGGGTTCAAAGAGCTCATCGGCTCCTGGAAAACCATGGCTATTTCTTTACCTCTTAGCTGGGATAAGTTCGCGACAGTTCCATTAAAAAGCACTTCACCTTTTACGGTTGCATTTTTAGGCAAGAGCCCCATTATAGCCAGCGCGGTCAATGATTTGCCCGAGCCGCTCTCTCCAACTACGGCCAGGGTCTCGCCTTTGCTTATGTCAAAGGATATAGCCTTTACAGCGACAAATTCCCCGAAGGATATCTGCAGGTTGTTTACGGATAATATGGGAACGGCAGCGCTCATTAAAACTTAAGATGCTTTACCGTGAGTCCTTTGTTGATCAGCTGCTTTAATGAGTCTATGCCGATGCGCAGGTGTATCTCTACATAGTTCTTCGATACGCCAATATCGCCTTCTGCTGTCTTCACACCCTCCGGCGTCATGGGCTGGTCTGATACTAAGAGTAATGCACCCGTAGGCACCTGGTTGAAGAAGCCAACTGTGAATATGGTTGCCGTTTCCATGTCAATAGCCATGGCCCGTATCTTACGCAGGTAGTCTTTGAAGTTATCGTCGTGCTCCCACACACGGCGGTTGGTAGTATATACGGGGCCTGTCCAATAGTCATAGCCACTATCGCGTATGGTGGTTGAAATTGCTTTTTGCAATGCGAAAGCCGGAAGTGCCGGCACCTCCGGCGGAAAATAATCGTTGCTGGTACCCTCTCCTCTTATAGCCGCAATAGGCAGTATCAGGTCGCCTACCTTATTCTTCTTTTTCAATCCGCCGCATTTGCCTAAGAATAAAACTGCTTCGGGTTCTATAGCTGATATGAGGTCCATGACTGTGGCCGCACCCGCGCTACCCATACCAAAATTGATGATGGTGATGCCTTCGGCTGTGGCGCATTGCATGGGCTTATCAATGCCCACTACAGGAACACCATGCATGTCTGCAAACAGCTTGATATAATTACTAAAATTGCAGAGGAGGATATATTTTCCGAAATCTTTCAGATCCTGTCCTGTATATCTTGGCAGCCAGTTCTCAACTATCTCTTGTTTGGTATTCATAAAGCTTGTCTGAACCCGAATTTATGGAATTAATGGAATGAACAGAATTCGTGCCATAATAATTTCATAATTCCCTGACGAGGTTGATGTTGTGACTTAACCCCTTATCCCCCTAAAGGGGAGACTTAGGTTGTATCAGTTTAGATTGAAAGAAGCTTATTATAAAACGCAATGGTAATTAATAATGCGTCTCCCCTTTAGGGGGATAGGGGGTGACTCGCACCGAATATTTTTTCCAGAACACTTTCTATATCGTCAAATACCTCTTCGTTCGTAAATCTCATCATGCTCAAACCGTATTTTTTAAGTTCCTCGTCGCGTTCGCGATCGTATCTAAACTGTGGAGGGATATTGTGAATTGTTCCATCTAACTCAATTATCAATTTTAGTTTATGACAATAAAAATCCGCTATGAAATACAGGATGGGATGCTGCCTTCTAAAACTTAATCCATTAATTTGCTTTCTATTTAATCGCTGCCACAATAGCTTTTCAGCTTCTGTCTCCCTACCACGCAATTGCTTGGCAAACTGAAATAAAGTAGGCGACGCTCCATAGAACATCCCCAAATTATCCGTCGTTGTCATTATTCAAATTTAATAGATTAGCGCGAGTCACCCCCTATCCTCCTAAAGGGGAGACTTAATTTTCATTGAAAAATAATTAAGTCACTTTATAAAGCTTATAAAGTATTTTATAGCAAGTCTCCCCTTTAGGGGGATAGAATGGCTCAAAAAAATAATACAGCCCCATTCGGGGGGTTATTGTTTACTTTTGCTTCCCAATGGTGCAGCTAGACCTTACAGGTATCGAACTTAAATTGAAACAGGAAGAGGGAAAGACCTATGTCTTTGACCCTGTGCGTAAGAAATGGCTGATACTGGCGCCGGAGGAACATGTACGGCAGCATGTACTCTATCATCTTATTGATACGCTGCAATATCCCATTGCCCTGGTTTCTGTGGAGAAACAGGTAATGTTGGGCAGCCTCGCCAAGCGTTTTGATATCGTAGTATATAACAGGGAGCACAAACCGTGGATGCTGGTAGAATGCAAGGCGCCAGGCGTTGAAATAACGAACACTACGTTGAGACAGTTGCTGCAATACCACAATTCATTGCAATGCAGCTATTGGGTATTATCTAATGGTTACCAGACGTTTTGTGCGGATGCACGTGACGTGAATGATATAAAATGGATGGAACAATTACCTGCCTATAATAGCTGAGTAAGACCGGTCGCTAAGAATTTTTAAGGCTTTCTGCACCACATTATCTACCTGCGTGTTCAACGCGTAGTAGCCGTTGTTATGAAATAAGATACGTGCCAGTTGGGCTTTCATTTGCAGGCTGAAATAACTATGATTGTTAGGAATACTCAATACTTTTTGCGTGGCTTTTTTCATTTGCTTATCCAGCCCCGCAATGTATAAATTCACTAGTTCATCACCGTTAAAATCGTTCACAAAGTCGCGCGGAGTAGCGTGCACACGTAATGCAGCTTTGTGCATGATGTAGTATTTCCACACAAGGTTTTTAACGTCATCGCTATAGAGCATATTCAGCAAGCCGGGAGTAAGTCGGTTGGTGTCATAAGGCACATAGATGTCCGGCTTAATGCCACCGCCGCCATACACCACGCGCTTCAGTGAGGTGTAATACTTCGTCGTATCATCCAATGCAACAGAGTCTTTACCGGTGAGCTCACCACTCTCAAAACGCTTTACAAAATCTTCTGTATACGCTTCTTTACCTTTCGCAAAAGAGCGCTGTATACAACGACCTGATGGCGTATAATATTTAGCTACCGTCAAACGAAGTGCAGCGCCGTCGGTCATATCATATTGCTCCTGTACCAGTCCTTTACCAAATGTCCTGCGTCCTACTACTACGCCCCTGTCCCAATCCTGTATGGCGCCTGCTAATATCTCGCTGGCTGATGCACTACTTTCGTCTACCAATACTGCAATTCGACCCGTTTCAAATATTCCATCTTCACTCGCGTCATATTCCGTGCGCGACAGGTGTTTTCCCTGTGTGTATACAATCAGTTTATTATCGTCCAGTATCTCGTCAGCAATTTTAGTAGCTGCATCAAGATAGCCGCCGGGATTTTGGCGCAGGTCGAGCACCAGGTTGGTCATGCCCTGTTTCTTCAGTGATACTAATGCTTTCTTGAATTCTGTATAAGTAGTGGCAGCAAACCTGTTGATCTTAATGAAGCCCGTATTGCCGTTCAGCATCAGGTTGGCTTCTACACTATATAGTGGTACGATATCGCGCTTGATGGTTGCCTGCTTTAGTGTGTTAGCCTGCGGATCTTTCAAGGTTACGAACACTTCACTAAACTGTTTGCCTTTCAGCATCTTGATGATGCGCTCAGAAGTAATCCCTGTACCCGCTACCACACTGTCGCCTACTTTGATAAGCTGGTCGCCTGTGCTGATGCCCGCACGTTCTGCAGGACCATTCTCTATCACAGAGGTCACCTGTATGGTGTCATTGAATATGGAGAACTCTACCCCGATACCGGAAAAACCACCTTCCAGGTCGTTGTTGACATCCTGTAATTCTTCGGCAGGTATATATAAGGTGTGAGGATCGAGATGACTGAGTATGCCGGTAATGGCATCCCTATACAGCACGTTGGTGTTGATGGTGTCTACATATTTTTCATTCACCAGGTCTATCACCTGCTCCAGCCTGTCGTTGCGTTCTACTATGGTATGAATATCCCTTTTACCACGCAGGCTGTCTCTCAGGTTGAAACCCAAGGTCATGCCGACAATCAAAACAAAAGAGAAAAGCACCGGATTCCAAACCTTCAGCCGGGATCTGTTATCATCCATCGTATAAAACTGAGCGCAAAGTTAGGCTCATTTATTAATTAAATTATAAACGAAAAATATTAAGCCATAGGTTTCATAAAACCGGGGAAATGATTAGGAAATTGAATTCCTGCTCCGCAAATTTGTATATCAATTTGTCTTATGCCATTTATACTGCTGGCCGATAGCGGCTCAACAAAAACCGACTGGTGCCTGCTGCAAAAAGGCAAAAAGGCAATACACCTGAAAACCGGGGGCATTAACCCATACCTGCAAACGGCTAATGAGATCACCTTCCTCCTGCAGAATGAACTGGGCTGGCGGGAGGGTAAAGACAAAGCCAGCGCCATTTATTTTTATGGAGCAGGTGCGGGCAATCCTATCAAGCAACAGGAACTGGCCAACGTGTTTGGCAGTTTTTTCCAGGTAAAGAAAATAGAAGTGGAGAGTGATCTTACCGGGGCCGCACGTGCCCTTTGCAAAGACAAAAAAGGCATAGTATCTATATTAGGCACCGGTAGTAATTCGTGCTATTATGATGGTAAGAAAATAAAAGACAAGCAAGTATCGTTAGGGTATATCGCCGGTGATGAAGGCAGCGGCAACTACCTGGGCAAACGCATACTACAGTACTATGCTTACAACACTTTTGATACGGAGCTGAGAATGTCTTTCGAACAGCTGTTTGGCGATGATGTAACCCTTATCATCAATAAGCTGTACCGCGAGCCTTTCCCCAACCGCTACCTCGCGAGCTTTGTGCAATTGCTGATCGCTAACCGCGGGCATTTCATGGTAGAGAATATCATTGAAGACTGTCTGAATGATTTCTTCCAGAGCCATATACTCAAATACCGCCAAAGCTGGAAACAACCTTTGCACTTCACCGGCTCTATAGCCTTTGAGTTCAAAGATGTGCTACAGGCTTTATGTGCGCAATACGAACTGGATTGTGGTAAAATAGAAAAGAGCCCGATAGATGGTCTTATCAAATATCACCAGGACCTTTTGTAAGAACTACAGTCTAACACTTAGCATTTTTCTCACCCAACAGCTATAAATAAGAAAGCCCGCAAATTGCGGGCTTTCTTATTTTATTCAGAAGTTATTATTTCTTCAAGTTAGGGAATGGAGGAGGTACATTACCAGGACCTTCTTCACCAGGCATTGCTGAACGATACATAACACCAGTCTCGTCACCAGCTTGACCGTATTGGAAGATGAAACGGTTACGATCGATAGCATGTTTTTCACTCATGTACTCGATGATAGCGTTAACGCGATCCCATGAACGTTGCTGAGCAGCTTTGCTTGCATTACCTGCGCCAGTGATAACCACTTTACAAGTTGGGTTAGCTTGCATTTGAGCAGCAAGAGCAGCTAATTGAGCCTGAGAAGCAGGACGTATCTTAGCCAGGTTCTTGTCGAATGTAATGCTACCGGCACCGATGCTACCACATGTTGGAGGTGCAACACCACCACAACCATCAGGACATGGACACTTACCAACACCATCAGCGTCAACAGGCTGACAATATGTAGGAGTGATCAGTTCTTTATCACGATCGTCAGGAACGCCGTCACCATCTGTATCCATTGGGCAACCATGGCTGTCAACTGCAACACCTGCAGGAGTACCAGGACATTTGTCAAATTGATCAGCGATACCATCACCATCTGCATCAGACAGGATAGGCTCAGGCAGGATCATATGACGTGGATAGCTCATTTCGTTATACAGGTGATCCAGCGGATTCAGCCAGTACAGAGGCATTACTTTCTTACGTGCGTTACCCAGGTTGAAGTTCAGACCAAGAGAAAGGAAGTTAACACCATCATTCTTTGGAGAAAGTACCGGAGTACCTGGAACCTGTGCAGCCCAACGCTGACCATCCAAAAGGTCATCAGACCATGGAGTCAACACCCTGTCTTCCAGAGCGATGTTCACGCGTTTGTTTAATTTGAACTGCATACCAGCACCGAACGAATATTCGAACTCAAGCACTTTGTTACCCCATGTAGAACGACGGCCTACATAAGATTCAGCGTCAGTTTCATAAGATTTATCCAGAGCACCTTTCAGGTTGCTGCGGATCTGCTTGCGGTTAGTTTCTTTTTGAGCCAAAGTAGCAGGAACTATCTGGTCAAAATTATAAGCCTGGAAGCTTTCGTTCACTGTATTCACGTAAGTTTTGTATGCGAAAGCACCTAAACCTGCAAATACATAAAACGATACACCAGAAGATGCTTTGTGGAACCTGATGTTAGCCAAAGAAGCCATCACATCGAAGTTCAACGCGTGTGCTTCCATACGGAAGTTAGGGAACACTTGCTGGCCAGCACCACCGACAGTTGTTGTAGGCTGATACAGACCGCTTTGCATCCAAGCTGTATTGTTTACGTAGTTTTTATCTCCCTGCCATGCCAAACCTTTAGCTATACCATAGGTATATTCCAAACGGCTGGAGAAAGTATAACCCCATGATTTTCTAACATGTGCACCGAAGCCGAAGCCACCACCCTGCCATAACAGCAAAGACGGCACGTCGCCCGATACGTTATACAGACCGCCTTTAACACCTACTTCCCACATATTGCGTGGTTTAGCAGGAAAAGCATACTGGTGATTGAGGAACTTACGGTGTTGTGCCATGCGTTTACGCGGCACAAAATTAGAATCTAACACATCATAGTTCTCACCACGATAGGTCATATCGCGGCTACCCCATTTTGCTGATGTTGCCTGACTCTCCTGTGCCAGTACAGGCTGCAATGCTAGTGTTGTGCACAGGCCTGTAAGCAATAGGTATTTTTTGTTGACCATAACAGATTGTTTATTTAATGAAATTGGTTGTTCTTGATTAATGATTTGGTTAATGCAAATTTATGACAAAGGTATATCAGAGTATCCAAAAAAACAAAGAACAAAAAATAAAAATATTTTATGTTTTTTGTTGATACTTTATTCAAGTATTATGCCAAAAAGCTAATTTTATATTCCCTTTGCGGTAATCAGCCGCATTTTAATCTTGGTACTCGTCTTCTAAATGGAACTTGTAAAGCAGGCAATTGGACAGGAATTAGCCGTTTTTGAAAAGAAATTTGCCGAGAGCGTAAAGGGCTCAAACCCTTTACTGGACCGCATTATGCGATTTATCATCAGGCGTAAAGGCAAGCAAATGCGCCCTATGTTCGTTTTCCTCTCTGCCCGCATAGCAGGGGGCAAAATAGACGAAAATACCTATAGGGCAGCCTCCCTGATAGAATTATTGCACACCGCAACCCTGGTACACGACGATGTGGTGGATAATGCCATGCTTCGTAGAAATTTTTTCTCAATTAACGCACTGTGGAAAAATAAGATAGCCGTACTGGTGGGCGATTACCTGCTCTCCAAAGGCCTGCTACTGTCGCTTGAAAATGATGATTACGAGATATTGAAGATCACCTCCCGCGCGGTAAAAGAGATGAGTGAAGGTGAGTTGCTCCAGATGGAAAAAGCACGTAAATTAGACATTAAAGAAAATATATATACAGAAATAATAAGAGCTAAAACTGCCTCATTATTATCGGCTGCGTGCTCCGCCGGTGCATTTTCAGCCACCTACGACACAGCAAAATCTGAGTTCTTCAGACAGTTTGGCGAGAAGGTAGGATTGGCATTCCAGGTAAAGGATGACCTGTTTGATTATGGCAATGAAGACATCGGCAAACCAACGGGTATAGACATCAAGGAAAAGAAAATGACCTTGCCCCTGATTTATGCGCTTGACAAAGCAGATAGGGAGACCAAAAGAAAGATTATTTACATAATTAAAAACCAAAATACTAATAAGCAAAAAGTAGAAGAGGTCATTAACTATGTAAGAGGCTCAGGGGGAATAGAGTATGCGCAAAACAAAATGATGCTGTATAAAACCGAAGCTTTAGAAATGCTTAAGAATTACCCAGATAGCATTTATAAGGAAGCTATGCACGAGCTGATAGATTACGTAATAGACAGAAAACATTAGCGAATTTCATATGTGTTGTATTTAAGTTTTTTTGCCCTTTTCATTCCATAAATTGCAGGGCACAATATGGCAAACAAAAATAAAAAAACGGAGAGCGGACATATAGAAGTACTGGGAGCACGTGTACACAACCTGAAGAACTTAGACGTATCCATACCTAAAAATAAACTTGTAGTTATAACCGGTATCAGTGGCAGCGGCAAATCGTCGCTGGCTTTTGACACCATATTTGCAGAAGGCCAGCGCCGTTATATGGAGAGCTTTGCTGCCTATGCGCGCCAGTTTCTTGGTGACCTGGACCGGCCCGATGTAGACAAGATAACAGGATTATCCCCGGTAATATCTATAGAACAAAAAACGACGAACCGTAACCCGCGCTCTACTGTAGGCACCGTTACTGAGGTCTATGATTTCATGCGTTTGATATACGCGCGTGTAGCTGAAGCATTTTCCTACAACACCGGGAAGAAGATGGTGAAATTCAGTGAGGAGGAGATCATAGCACATATTCAAACTCATTTTAAGGGACAGAAAATAGCATTACTGGCGCCACTGGTGAGAGGTCGCAAAGGGCATTATCGTGAACTGTTTGAGCAACTAAGAAAACAGGGTTACCTGAAAGTGAGAATTGACGGTGAGATAACAGATCTGAAAGAAAGGATGCAACTGGACCGGTACAAGATACATGATATAGAACTGGTGGTGGATCGTCTCATTGTGCAGCCGGAAGCTAAAGCAAGACTGAGCCAAAGCATCACACAGTCGTTAGTGACAGGTAAGGAACTGATGTTCGTATTGAACACGGAAACGAATGCAGTAAGCCAGTTCAGCAAGCAACTGATGTGTGCGGATACGGGCTTGTCCTATGAAGAGCCCTCACCTAATACATTTTCTTTCAACTCGCCCTACGGTGCCTGCCCCAAATGCAAAGGCATTGGTAGTATCTACCAGGTAAATATGGAAGAGGTACTGCCTGATGAGAACCTGAGTATCACTGAAGGAGGTATTGCCCCTTTAGGCGCGGAACGCGATGCGTGGACCTTTCAGCAAGCGATGATATTGGCCAAGAAAAATAAGATATCGCTTACTGACCCGATCAAAAAGATACCGAAGAAACAACTGAATATCTTATTGTATGGCAATGAGGAAGGTGTTATTACTTATAACGACGACGAAGCAGATGTCTACCACCAGCATGTAGCGGAGCATAGTTATGAAGGCATTATCAATATGATGCTGCGCTGGTTTAACGAAACAACATCGGAAGCCATACGCGACTGGGCTGAAGGCTATATGCAGCTCAACACCTGCCCTGTATGCAACGGTGCGAGACTGAAAAAAGAAAGCCTCTGGTTCAAACTGGACAAAAAAAATATCGCGGAGCTTTCCCAATTATCGTTGCAGGAATTGTCTGACTGGTTCAGCAATATTGAAAGCCGTTTATCGGCCAAGCAAAATGTGATCGCCAAAGACATTTTAAAAGAGATACGCGACAGGCTGATGTTTTTGCTGGATGTAGGTTTGCATTACCTGACGCTGGATCGTGCTACGCGCACATTGAGTGGCGGTGAATCTCAACGCATACGTTTAGCTACACAAATAGGTTCTCAATTAACCGGCATTACTTATATCCTGGATGAGCCAAGCATCGGTCTCCACCAAAGAGATAACCATAAATTAATCAGCGCACTTAAAAACCTGCGCGATGGCGGCAATTCTGTTTTGGTGGTGGAACACGATAAGGATATTATGCTGGCTGCCGACCATTTAATAGACATTGGCCCCGCAGCAGGATTGCATGGCGGCAGAATAGTGAGCCAGGGGCATCCCTCCGAAGTAATAAAGGGACATACTACAACAGCTGGTTACCTGAATCACGAATTAAGAATAGAAGTACCCGCTGAACACAGAAAAGGTAACGGCAAAAAAATAAGCCTGAAGGGTGCAACAGGTAACAACCTGAAAAATGTTTCTATAGAATTGCCACTCGGAACTTTCATTTGCATTACTGGTGTATCGGGCAGCGGCAAGAGTACACTTATCAATGAAACGCTGTACCCTATTCTTGCCAAACACTGCTATCATAACTTTAAGCAAACACCGATGCCCCATAAGAAAGTGGAGGGGCTGGAGGCCATTGATAAAGTAATAGAAATAGACCAGAGTCCTATCGGGCGTACTCCGCGCAGTAACCCCGCAACATATTGCGGCTTCTTCAACGAGATAAGGCAATTATTTGCACAGGTACCTGAGGCTAAGATACGCGGATACAATGCGGGACGTTTTTCCTTTAATGTGAAAAGCGGAAGATGTGAAGAGTGCCAGGGTGGTGGTATGCGCGTGATAGAAATGAATTTCTTACCTGATGTATATGTGCCCTGTGAAAAATGTAATGGCAGGAGATACAATCGTGAAACGCTGGAAATAAGATACAAAGGCAAATCGATAGCCGACGTACTTAACATGACAGTAGATGAAGCCGTAGAGTTTTTTGTGAATGTACATTTCCTGCATCGCAGGATAAAAACATTGCAGGATGTAGGATTGGGCTATGTGACACTGGGACAGAGTGCCGTGACACTGAGTGGCGGAGAAGCGCAACGCGTGAAACTGGCTACCGAATTATCAAAACGCGATACAGGACAAACCATTTATATTCTTGACGAACCAACCACGGGGTTGCATTTCGAAGACATCAAACATTTATTGCTGGTGCTGAACCGCCTGGTAGACAGAGGCAATACAGTGCTGGTGATAGAACATAATATGGATGTAATAAAAGTAGCAGACTACGTGATAGATATGGGACCCGAAGGTGGCGGCGGCGGTGGCAAAGTAGTAGGCGCAGGCACACCACAGCAGATAGCTAAAATAAAGGAAAGCCATACAGGCAAATACCTGAAAGAAGAGCTGGCCCAGGCTTAATGTTTGACGACAAACTTAAAGCTCTTGTTTTCACCATCTACTCTGATGCGTAAAAAGTAAACACCATTTGCTACGTAAGGCATCGTCACTGTTTTGTTGACGTACCTGCGATTCGCAACTGTTTCGTCTCTATAAATTACCTGCCCGATATCGTTAAATATTTTCATAGCAATCTGCTGGTCTTTTTTAACAGACCCTTTGATAGTAAATGTACCGTCATTAGGATTTGGGAATAACACAAGTATTTCGTCGTCCCTGTCTAGAATGGAAACTGTAGTGATACCGGAAGATATACAACCATCGCGCTTGACGAGCACACCATAACTACCAGCTGCCTCCAGTTGCACCGTATCGATAACAGGATCTTTCAACACAGAACTAAATCCATTAGGCCCGGTCCAATAATAAGTAAGCGCAGTGCTATCGCCCGTTACATATAGCCGAAGCTCATCGCCAACTCTTAAAGGGCCATTATTAGTTGCAGCAACCTTTGGCTTGCGTTTAATAACAACTTCAGCTGTGTCTGTATTGGTACAACCGGAGCGATCAGCTATCACAACATAGCTACCTTCCATTGTAGTATCTGCGATATCCACCACTCCTGTGTCTGTAAGTAATATGGGCGCCCAGTTTGCCCAGTCCCAGAAATACTGAACCGTACCAGTATCCGCTTTAAAGCTAAAACGTATCGTATCCCCCTCGCAGGGCGAATTGACAGTGATCTCAGGTTTTGCAGGGATAGCGATGACGTTCACATTTACTGTATCCTTTGCGCTGCAAACACCATCAGAAGCTGTTACTATATATTTCCCGCTTTGACTGATGTTAATATTTGAAATGGAAAAACTCTGTGCATTAGATGAAAATCCTGCTGCACCGGCCCAGCTATAATTTATGCCCGTGCCCGTACTAGTAGCTGAGATATGTACGGTTCCCCCAGCGCACAGTGAGGTGTCAGCGGATGTGCTAACACCGGGTGGTGTACTTATCACGAAATCGAAGCCATTGTCCAAGGATGTATCTGCGGGTGACGAGGAAACGATGCGGATGCGGTAATGGATACCGGGGCTTGTTGTTTTTGGCAAAACACCTCTCAAAACTCCGGAGGAATTAGTAGCGAGTGATACCAGGTTCAGCGGATTGGAAAAACTGCCTGCAGCATCAGACATTTGCAGTGTGAATATATTGGCTGAATTGAAGTACCCGCTTTGACCTACTGTATAAGGCATGACAATGGAATCGCCTGCACAGAAATTAGTGTCAGTCAGCACAAAAAACACTTTGCTTAGTATCCTCACTACTACAGAATCTACATAATAATATGAATTGCTACCCGGCGGTGTGGCAACTCTTGTTTGCAATGCATCGTTTTTGAAGCTGCCTATCACTATATGGCTGTAAGCTGAATCTGCTTTGAAAGTACCTGCAAGCCTTACCCACCCCAACTTGTTAGTTAATGCGCCATAGTTAGTATAAGACACATGGGGAGCTACCGGCAAAGCTTGTGACGTAACGATGGGAACCGCGCCATTGGCATAAAAATACGCCCCAAGATCATCTATTCCATAACCTGAAGAATCTGCAAGAGAAACAGACACTGAGACCTCGTAAACCGCACCGGGGCTTAACGAACTTAAAGTTCCATTGACATACTCCCTGAAATCCGGACTGGCACCATTGTAGCTGATAATCCCCGCATAGGCATTGCCAGACGCAGCAGCCTGGCTTCCTAAAAAATTATTGGGCACTTTAACCCCCGAAACTGTTGCGGCACATGCATTGAAATAATCAGGTGAGCCTCCTGAAGTATGGTTCTGCCAGTTAATGCATTTGGTAATCTGCGCGAAGTTTGTGGGACATGTGGTGTACTGCTCGAAGCTGGGATTAGAGACAAGGTTTTGTGCAGTTGCAATGAAACTTGCAAAAACGATGATTAAAAATATAAGGCCGGGTCTCATTGATATGGTATCCCAAATTAAGCTTTTTTATTAAAACAAAACGCGGAGCATGTGCTCCGCGTTTTGTAACTGCATTAAAAATACTTAATCAACCACCACGCGCTTCACAAAACACTTACCATCTTCTTTGCTGGTTAATTTGAGATTGTAAACGCCTTTTGCCCAACCGCTTACATTTACTGTTGCTTGTGTGGATACGTCCTGCTGCCATATCTTCTGCCCCAGTGTGTTCGACACCACCATATTAAATTCCTTGTCAGTGCTCAACCTGATATTCAAAATATCCTTTGCAGGATTAGGATAAAATTGAGCCAAGGCGTCGCAGATATACTCCGGAACAGAGGCAGGCCAGTCATTGATAATAAAACCTACGTTGCTAATATCAAAAAACACATTGCCATTGCCCTTTACTTTCACACGAGCACTGGCAGTATAAGTGCCGGCGGGCACAGTTACTACAGCGGAACCTGTGTTAGGGACAGAAGTAGCCAAGGTATATGGATAAGTTTGTCCATCGTCGAGCGATAAATAGATATCTACATTTGCTGCATTGATGGGTGGTGCGGTGGTGTTTGAGACATCCCATGTCACCGTAACGCTACTGCCTATTTGCCAGTAATCCGTTGCTGTATTGGGCGATGTAAGTAGAAATGGTGTTGTTGTATTGATGACCTGTAGCGTGATCATATCGCCAGGTGTATTATAAGAACCCCATCCGTTATGTACGTCTCTTGTCGTCAATGTAAAATTCATGGCCCTTGCTATTTCCGGCAATTTCTCGCCTGTATACCAGAGGATGTTGTCCCTGATCTTATCAAGCTTAGGGAATACCCTTCTTTGCGCAGTAGTACCTTCGAAGGAACGGAATATGGGTCCAAGTTTTACCTGCGGAAAACTACTTCCGAAATCACCGAGATCCCATTGCTCCCAGCAGTAATTTACCTGGTCGCCGTCAACATCTGCCGCCTGTGGCGCGTCCAGTTCAAAACAAGTAAGGAAAGGGATGAAATAGGTATTATTGAACGCAGGTATAGTATTTGGCGTATTACCCGATGAACTGGTGGTGCCACATTGGGCACCCGTATTTAGTGTGGTATAATCATTGATCTCATCCAGGCTTTTTGCATGAAAATAATCATCGCTGTGCCCTTGCAGATTATTAGCGGCATCACAAATACCTGCATAAGCCATTAAGCTCGAACCGCTGCCCGGTTCGTAAGCCGACGTGGAAACACCATTATTTCTACAAAAATTGGCATTGGCATTATCTGCATTAAAAGTATGGTAAGCTCCAAACTGGTGACCCATTTCATGAGCTACGTAATCAATATCAAACGCATCACCTGTTGGGTTTGGCTGGCCTGTCGTGCCTCGTGCTTTGGCATTGCTAACACAAATAACACCTACATCTGACCGACCACCGTCATTTGAGCTGAACACGTGACCCACGTCATAATTCGATGCACCTATCCTGGCATCGGCGGTAGTTTGATTTTGACCCATCAAAGCGATATCACTAAGATTATCATAAGGGTCTGTTGTACCGTCCAAAAATATCATTGTATCTTCTTTGGCAACAAGGTCCATATGAATACTCATTTCTGTTTCATATACTCCGTTGATCCTGTTGAGTGTTTTATTGATAGCTGTCAATACGGCTGTTTTCTGAGGATTGGCGCCCGCTACGGCAACGGCATATTCACCTGTACAACCAATGGCGAGGCGGTAAATATGTTTGGTGGCACCGTGAATTTTCAACTGCGATATCGGTAATTTATTTCGCACCATGTCCATGGCTTCCATGCCCAGTTCTTTTGTCTTCTCTTCCCCTACGCTGCAATGCATGGTTTTGCCAACCGGCAGTTTGTAATCCTTTTTATAATAACAGAGATAAAAACCATCATTTACCCGGCTATAAGGATCTATAAAATAAGTGTTAGAGCCATCATAAACCATGGCATCGAAACCATAAGGAGAAAAGTCGAGCTTTGCTGTAACACTATTGTTATCTAAAGCATAAGCAGTGTAGGATTTTATTTCGGGATATTTTGCTGCCAGCGGCGCTTCCATATTAGATGACTCCCACACCCTGAAACTCCTGAAACTGCCGTCGGGTGCGGGTAATTCTATCACTGTCCCACTTGCAGGTTGGCCGGGTACGTGAGCAAAAACAGCCCTTAGGTCTGCATTATCTATATAATACACCAGCGTCTTATCAGGATGCAGTTGTTGGTCTCCCCTGCTTGCGATAGCACCGGATTGCAATTTCCAGGCATTATTATACGCATAAGCATTGCATGAAAGAAATACCAAAAGGTATGTAAATATCTTTTTCATCTAACAGAGTATATATCAACCGAAAATTACGAAAAAATGCTGACGTATTGGATTGCCGTCAGTTATTAACATTAAAATTGCAAATATAAGACAAGCTATTTGTTGATATTTCTTACTCCGAGGAAGAGTGAGTTAAGTATCAACACCACATCACTCAATGCCATGATACCTGCTCCATAAGTAGGTTCTAAATAACCTGCTGCAGCCACAGGTATAGCGACGACATTATAAATAAAGGCCCAGAACAGATTTGACTTGATCGTTCGTTCTGTATAGATACCCAGCCGTATAGCTTTAGGCAAGGAGGACAATTTGTTATTAGAAAGAATAAGGTTAGCAGACTGGATAGCTATTTGCGTTGACTCGCTCAAGGATATACCTACCGTTGCTTTTGCTAATGCAGGAGCATCGTTAATACCATCACCCACCATAGCCGTTGGCGCTTTACTTAGCAGTTCATCCAGTTTGGCATTCTTCTGTTCCGGTGACTGTTCTGCATATAACTCGTCGATGCCCAATTGCTTTGCAATGTATTCGCACTTTTGTTTTTTGTCGCCGCTGAGCAAGATGGTTTTGTATCCCATCTGCTTTAATTCTGTTATGGTTTCAGCTGCATCGTCCCTCAGGCTATCGATGATGCGAAGCGCACCGGCATATTCGTTATTACGGTACAAATAAAGATCGTAACCGTTGTCAGCATCGCTATGGTGTAACCATTTTTCGGAACCCAACTGCCAGGTATTTCCCTCAGCATCTCTTACCTGCATTCCCTTGCCCTTTACTTCGTCTATTTCCGAAAACTGCATGGTGTCCGCATCTCTCCATTGTGCCGCAATTGATTTTGCAATGGGGTGTGAAGAATTACGCTCGATAGAAGCTACAGCTGCGCGAAATGTTTTATCATCAATGTTCTTAACTACATATTCATCAATACGCAGTTTGCCTGTGGTCAGTGTTCCCGTTTTATCGAAAACTATTTGCCTTATCTTTTTTAATTCTTCCAACGTATCTCCACCCTTCACGAGAATGCCGTTGCGGGCGGCCCGTCCCAGACCCACCGCCACGGCAGCAGGCGTAGCCAGCCCCATAGCACAAGGACAGGAAATGACCATCACTGCAATACTGCGCATCATAGCCGCACCAAAGCTAAGGTGTAAAAAGAAAAAGCTGACTAATAATGTAAGAAGGGCTATTCCTAAAACAGCAGGAACAAAAATGGCACTTATCTTATCCGCCAGTTTTTGTAACGGGGGCTTAGCTGCCTGCGCTTCGCGCACCATTCTTATGATATTAGAAAGTACAGAAGTACTGCCTATAGTTGTGGCTGTGACCTTTATGTTACCGCTCAACAGTAGGGTTCCGCCTACCACTTTATCACCAATGGTTTTATGCGCAGGCAGACTTTCGCCCGTTATCATATGCTCATCTATCTGTGCATCGCCATATACAATATCTCCATCAATAGGAACGCTGTCGCCATTGTTTACGATCACCACATCCCCTGCACGAACATATTTGGTTTCTACGTCCATCACCGTTTCCTTGCCCATACTGTCTGTCATAACAATGCGGGCATATTGGGGCTGCAATTTTACCAATGCATCAATAGCTGAGGATGTTGATTTTACTGTTTTGTGCTCCAGCCAGTTGCCTGCTAGCACCAGTGTTATAATGGAGGCCGTCGTTTCAAAGAAAAGATAGTCATGTGCTTGTGCCGGGAATAGCAACAAGCCGATGAGCGAATAGATATATGCTGCCGATGCGCCCAGAATAATAAGCACATCCATATTAGGGATGCCGTTTTTCAATGAGCGAAATGCGCTAACGCCAAAAACATAGGCACCGATCCCAAAGACCGGAGTGGCTAATACGAATTGCACCCATGGATTGTGCAGCACATGCCAGTTAACAAACATATGCGCCAGCAGAGGCACCGTAAGGATGGCAGAGATAATAAGGAATAAGCTGCTATGGTCGCTGTGCTCATGTGTATGCTCAAGCTGCTCATCCGCCCTTACCACATGATAACCAAGGTCGTCAATAGCATCAAACATTTTATTGACATCGGCATCTTCAACGGTAGTAAAGTTTACTTCGCCGGATGCTGCATTGGCGGAAATATTGGATGCACCCCTCTTTTCCAACAACTTGGAAATAGTAAGGGCACAGTTGCCGCAGGTCATTCCCTGCACTTTAGTAGAATAAGTTTTCTGCATCAATATTTATTGAACCGTATCTTCGCTTCCGATATGTCGACGCCGGTATTGCAAATTTCCTACAGTTTATCCAATATAAGAAATGCTGTTCATCAGTTCTGGCAATACGCTCATCAATTTCATGCCCTTGCCTTCAGTGGCGACCTGGGGGCAGGCAAAACCACCTTCATTCATCACCTTTGCGACATGCTTGAAGTGGAGGATGTGGTCAGTAGTCCCACGTTCGCGCTCATAAATGAGTATCACTTCCAGGACCAGGGTAAAGACCGTACCATTTATCATATGGATTGGTATCGCCTCAGGGATACTGACGAAGCTATCAACGCCGGCATGGAAGATTGCTTATTGCAAAAAAATAATTATTGTTTTATTGAATGGCCGGAAAAAGCTACTGAGCTCCTACCCAAACCCCATCTCTGGATAGATATTAAAACTATAGCATCTGAAGAAAGGATATTGGAAGTATATCTTAGAAGCTAGCAGCTAGTTACCCATTGCATCCGCTCATATCTTTAATTTTAAGTATCCTATAACGTACCGATGTGTACAGCTATCAGGATAAGTTTTTATCTTGCCTTATGCATTTTTTTGATGCTGTTTTAAAAGGGTTGCTGTTGGGATTGTTCATGGCTATTTCGGTAGGCCCAACCTTGTTTGCAGTTATCAAATATAGCCTGAACCACAGCTACAAAGCCGGGATCGCCTTCATACTGGGGGTGTCACTTAGCGATGTTATGTATGTAACCATTGCTAACGGTGCCGCCTCATGGCTTGAAATGATGAGCGAATATGAGCGCATCATAGCTTATGCAGGAGCGGTGATCCTCATCATCGTGGGCCTCAGCGGACTATTGGGCAAATACGTACCCCAGCGCCCGTCGGGAACCAAAATTACCATCACCGGGGGGCACTATTTCCGCATTTGGCTCAGTGGCTTCCTTATCAATACCATTAATCCCGGCGTTATTATTACCTGGCTGGCTGCCGTTACCGCTACTGCCAATACCTCGTCCATGTACCGCGTAGTGCTGTTTAGCTGTTGCCTGGGACTAATACTCACCGTTGATTTTTGTAAAGTATTCCTTGCAGATATCATCCGCCGTCGCCTCACGATACGCAGAATATATTATTTACATAGAATATCTGCGGTCTGCATTCTTGTCATAGGAATAGCACTACTTATAAGTACTGCTTTTAATGTTCAATTCAAAAAACATCAGCGCGAGGAATCTGCCTATCAGCATTTTCAATCGGGAAAGGTTGAGAAACTTGTCTAAAGCTTAGTATCTTTGCACCCTCATGTCTGACGCGATACGCCACGAATGTGGCCTTGCTTACATCCGCCTGCTGAAACCACTGGCATATTACCACCGCAAATACGGATCTGCATTTTACGGCCTTAACAAACTTTACCTGCTCATGGAAAAACAGCACAACCGTGGACAAGACGGTGCGGGTATAGTTACCACTAAGCTGAACGTAGAACCGGGCCACCAGTTCATGCACCGGTTGCGCATCAGCGGGGCAAATGCTATTTCCCAGATATTCCAGAATATACACCACGAGGTAGATGAGGTGGAAAAAATGTACCCGGACATCCGCCAGCACCCCGGTTTGCTAAAGGGCTACCTGAGGTTTATGGGCGAGGTGCTGATGGGCCATTTACGCTACGGCACGCAGGGAAGGAACAATGTAGAATTCTGCCACCCTTTCCTGAAAGCAAATATCAATCCTACCCGCAATCTTGCCATGGCGGGAAACTTCAACCTGGTAAATACAGATGAGCTATTCTCTATGCTGGACGCTCATCCTACTACTACTATACGTGAGAGTGACCTGGGTGCTATGATAGAGACCGTACATTACTATCTCTGTCTTGCCGATCAAACAGACCCCGGTTCGCTGAACCTGGAAGGTGTTTTGAAACAGGCTACCAGTCATTTTGATGGAGGATATGTGTGCTGTGGTATGGTGGGCAATGGCGCCAGCTTTGTGATGCGCGACGCCAACGGTATACGCCCTGCCTATTTTTACCGGGATGATGAGATAATAGTAGCCGCTTCCGAAAGGCCTGCTATCATGACAGCATTTAATGTACCGCTGGAGAAAGTGCAGGAGATAAAACCCGGGTATGCGATCATTACAGATGCCAACGGCAATTTCAGTTACCCACAAATATTACCGGACCGAAAAATAACTGCTTGTAGTTTCGAGCGCATCTATTTTAGCCGCGGTAGCGATAAAGACATTTATCATGAGCGCATGGAGTTGGGCCGCAACCTGGCAGCCAAGGTGCTGAAGTCTGTAGACAACAACCTGAAGAATACCATTGTTTCTTTTATCCCGAACACTGCAGAAACAGCATTCTACGGGTTGATAAAAGGACTTGAAGATTACCTCAACGATATTAAGATAAAGAAGATCACCTCGCGTACACTTAGTGAAGAAGAAATGCGTGAGCTAATAAGCCGTCGTGTAAGAATTGAAAAAGTAGCCATCAAAGACGTGAAGATGCGCACCTTCATTACCGAAGATGCTACACGTAATGAAATGGTGCAGCACGTGTATGATATCACTTACGGTACCGTGCAAAAGGATGTTGATACCCTGGTGGTGATTGATGACTCTATAGTGCGCGGCACTACGCTTCGTGAGAGTATCATCAAGATGCTGGACCGTTTGGGACCTGTGCGCATTATCATTGTTTCGTCCGCACCACAGATACGCTATCCTGATTGCTACGGTATTGACATGAGCAAAATGGGAGAGTTCATTGCCTTCCAGGCTGCTGTAGAGTTGCTAAAAGAAAGCGGGCGTGCATCTGTGCTGGATGAGATATATGAGCGCTGCAAAAATGCCGACTCACAGAAACTTACCGAGGAGAATTTTGTAAAAGGAATATACGAGCCATTTACCCCGGATGACATCAGCAAGAAAATAGCCCAAATGCTGAGTCCGTCTGATGTGAAGGCCAAGGTGGACGTTATTTACCAATCTATAGAAGGCCTGTATGATGCCTGTCCCAATCATCATGGCGACTGGTATTTCACGGGAAACTACCCAACACCGGGTGGTAACCGGGTGGCCAACAAGGCCTTCATGAACTACATGGAACGCAAGGAAGGACGCGGTTATTAAACGATATTAGACAAGCCTAAAATAACCTTAAGACAACACTTGTTTTCTTAAGGTTATTTTTAACCGTTGAGCCCTTGTTTTTTCGATTCAACTATTATATTTGCATCAATAATTCATATTCATGTTGATACATTGAATATCCGGGATCAAATAGTGAAATGATATTGTGCGTTCAGAAACATAAAAAGAAAAATCAAGGACTAAACCCTTAAAATTAGCAGTAGCATAACTGCTAATGGCATGGAATTGTTCCTATTGCTAACAATAAACCTTTAAGAAAAAATAACGAAATGCAATTGATCAACATTAAAAACAAGGAACGCGAAGAATGCAGTGTGCTGTTAGTAGATATGAATGGCCTTGTTTGTTATGAAGCCTATATCCAACCCAATGATGATCTTGAACTTGATATCAGGAAATTTTTGAGTGGTATATATACTTTAATATTCAGGACCACGACCACAAGCTTTATGCAGCAGATAGTAAAATACTAGGCTAGAAAGCCTCCTACGCGAAAAAACATCCGCCTTCGGGCGGATGTTTTTGTTTTATTAGGTGCTTCATCAGAATGTTCTGTTAATCCCCATTACCCACCTGAAATTAGTGTATTGCGGGTTGGCGTAAGGCGGCCGGTTGATAAACCATGGCATATCAAAACGTATCGTAAGTGGTTTTGCTTTCTCAAATGGCCCCCAGTTTTTAAGCGTGAATGCGAAGCCCACACCGGCATCCACACGGAGATCACTCAGTTCTGTAGTAGGTGTTATTTCCCAATATTTCGCCAGCGAAACAGCATTCAGTTCTATCATACCGGCATCCACAAATGCATAAGCATCTACATGCAGGTAATTGCTGACGATACGCGGTTTGAAAGCAATATATTCGTCAAAATCCACTTCAAGATTGGCTGCTACACCACTCCTGCTTTTATAACCAATCAACACTTTTCCATTACGGTCATCAGCTACAAAATAGCCTGAGTAACCACGTAGATTTAAACCGCCGCCCTGCTGAAAATGATTTGTCTCATAAGGTGATATGCCACTCCAGCTATTAGGAATAAAGCCTTCACTGCGCGTGTATTTATTATCCATTAACTCTTCAGGATTGGCACCTGCAAGAAACAACGCACTCTCCGAAGGGATGTTAGAACCGCTACCATAACGGCCAAAGAAACGAGTGCGCACCTGCAGCTTCGCGATCTTGTTATAATTCACTGCGTTCAACTGCACATAAGCGTAGTTGAAATTAGCAGGGCTATTACCTGCAAGGAAAGGCGCGCGCAAGCTAAATTTATAATTACCATTACCACCAAAGTAATTGTAGTTGTGTGCCCACGATACATTTAGAGATGAATTGGGTTTTGATCTTGCGCTACTCCACTCGTTATCATCAATAAGATATAGCTTATCAAAGCTCAACGGACGCCACATGGTTTGCGCATAGAGCGAAACTGTATTATCAGGGGTCAGCAACCAGTTGAAACCAGCCCTGTGATAATCCAGCCCGTCTAGAAAACGGC
>JADMIO011081466.1_pt1 | contig 24251 bp, 22 predicted proteins | sample 8958161 | NCBI WGS metagenome assembly JADMIO01 (sample SAMN16585339, study PRJNA669376) | soil metagenome | isolation source: Crop rotation soil | place: USA: Cullars Rotation, Alabama | collected 2011
TTGACGGTGACGCGAGCGAGCTGAGCCCGCCGGATCGGTCCACGAGCACCGCGCACTCGACGATCTCGCCGCCCGCCGCCTCGACCGCCGGGATCATCGCGAGCAGCGAGCCGCCGGTCGTCAGGATGTCGTCCACGAGGAGGACGCGCTCTCCCGGTTCGATGCGGAAGCCCCGCCGGAACTCGCGGCGGGACGGCCCGTCGCCCTTGACCTCCTCGGCGAAGATCGCCCGCGTCCCGAGCTGCCGCCCGGTCTCGAACGCGAGGATCACGCCGCCGGTGGTCGGGCCGGCCACGAGGTCGACGGCGGGCCGGTCGTCGTGCCCGCGGTGCTGCCCGGCCCAGAACCCGCACAGCTCGCTCGTCGCGGCGGGGTTGGAGAGCACGGCGAACTTCTCGAGGTAGGCGTCCGAGTGCCGCCCGCTCTTGAGCAGGAAATGGCCGTCACGCAGGGCGCCGGACGCCCGGAAGAGCTCCTCGGTCCGGGCCGCGATGACGGCTCGGGCCGATGCCTCGAGTGTCCTGGCGATCGTCGTCATCGGACCCAGAGTGTAGGTTCGGGGGCGAGCAGCGGTGCCCGCCCCCGATGGGAATCGCTAGGCACCGGCGCCCGGCGACGGGAGCGGGCCGTCGCTGCCGGGCCTGCGCGTCAGGCGCCGCCCGATGAGCAGCCCGACCAGCCCGATGATCGTGAGCGCGAGGAGGATCGGCAGCCAGACGATGCCGAACCAGATGCCCGCGGTCGCGACGGCCTGCAGGACCGAGATGAGGCTCTCCGAGGCCCGCTCGACCTCGTTCGCGGCGTCGAACCCTTGCGGCTCGGCGAGGATCGGATCCTTCCGGAGCGCGAAGGTCACGGACAGCGTCGAGTACGCCGACTGGCCCTCGAGGTTCGTCTTCTGGGCCGTCAGCTGCTCGATCTGGCCGCGAATCGAGGTGAGCTCCGACTGCACCGTGAGCACCTCCTCGATCGAGCCGGCCCGGTCCATGATCGCCTGCACGGCGGCCTCGGTGGATCGCAGGTTCGCGATCCGCGCCTCGAGATCGACGACCTGGGCCGTGACCTCCTCGGTCGAGTAGCGCTCGTCGATGATCTTCTGGCCGAGGCCGCGCAGACCGCCGAGCGCCTCGTCCCAGCGGGCGACCGGGATCCGGTACGTGACCGTGGCCTGGGCGTTGTCGCCGTCACCGGAGCGCTGCGAGGCGCTCGCGTAGCCGCCGAGGGCCGCGATCGCCCGGCTCGCTGCGTCCAGTGCCGCGTCGAGGCCCTCCACCTGGATGGCGAGCGCCCCGTTCTTCACGATGAGCAGGCCCACCTGGTCGATGACGCCCGGGTCGCCACCGCCCTGGTTGCCGTTGCCGCCGGATCCGTTGCCGTTGCCGGGGTTGCCGTTGCCGCCGGCGTTCGCCTGGCCGCCCCCGGCGGATGCGGCGGCCGAGGTCGCGGCCGGCGCTCCCACCGGCCCCCCGCCGGGGCCCTGCCCGGCAGACCCGCCGCAGGCAGCCGCCAGCGCGGCGATCACGAAAAGGAAAAGACCCACCGCTCCACGCACGCGGAGACGGTTCGCGCGGGACAGCATCGCGCTGCCTCCTTTCATGGTCCGATCGCCCGTAGGTCGGTCGGCCTGGCGCGACGCTACCGCGGGAGTGCTGAAGACCCGGTCAAGGTTTGCTTACGAGACCGCAACCTTTCCGCCCAGCCACGCCGCCCGGGCGGGACGCAGCCGCCGGCCCGGGCGGGGCCGCAGCCGCCGCATGCCATCGAGGCGGAGCCGGCCTACGGCCGGTACTCGACGCCCTTCGCCGACGGTGCCGACGCGCGCGCCGGGAGGGCGGTGCCGACGAGTGCGTCGATGCTCGCGAGGCCGCGCCGGCGGCACTCGTCGGCGAGCTCCTCCACGAGGCGGACGGGCAGCGTCGGGTCGGCGAAGATCGCCGTGCCCACCTGCACCGCCACCGCGCCGACGGCGAGGTAGTCGAGCACGTCCGCGAGCTCGGTCACGCCCCCGATCGCGACAACCGGGATGTCGACGACCTGGCTGACCTCGTACACGATCCTGAGCGCGACCGGCTTGATCGCCGGCCCGGACAGGCCGCCGTAGATCTTGCCGAGGAGCGGCTTGCCGCGGGTCGGCGCGACGGCGATGCCGGAGAGCGTGTTGATCGCCGTCAGCGCATCGGCGCCCGCGTCCTCGATGGCACGCGCGATCGGGCGAACATCGGCGACATTGGGCGACAGCTTCACGAGGAGCGGCAGCTCGGTGGCCCGACGGACGGCCGCGGTGACCTGGCCGGCCGCATCCGGGTCGATCGCGAACTGCAGCCCGCCCCGCCCGACGTTCGGGCAGCTGATGTTCAGCTCGATCGCGGCCACGCCGGGCACGCCGTCGAGGCGTCGGGCGACCTCCGCATAGTCGGCGATGGACTCGCCGGCGACGTTGACGATGACCGGGACGCGCCAGCTCGACCAGGTCGCGGTGTACTTCTCGATGACCGCGTCGACGCCCGGGTTCTGAAGCCCGATCGAGTTGAGCATCCCGCCGGGCGTCTCCGTGACCCGCGGCGTCGGGTTGCCGATTCGGGGCCGGAGCGTCGTGCCCTTGCAGCAGATCGCCCCGAGGCGCTGGACCTCGACGACGTCGCCGTACTCGACGCCGTAGCCGAATGTCCCGGACGCGACGAGGATCGGGTTCTCGAGCCGGAGGCCGCGCCCCAGGTCGACCGACAGGTCGACCGGCGCCGAGGTCGGCTGAGGTTCCGCCGGCGCGGCGGCTCGCGAGCTGCCGGCAGTCGCGGGGCGAAGCGGCGGCGCGGCGCTGCCGCCGGGTCCGCCGTTCCGCGCGTCGCCCGGCCCCGGCGTGTCCGGACGGCGGACGACCGGGCGGATTGCGGGCTTGATCTTGCGGACCGTGGGCCGCCGCTTCGCCGGCGCCTTGGTGCCGCTCGTCACGACGCGTCGCCGGGCCTTCACCAGCCGCGCTCCCACTCGAGCTCGTCCGAGGCGAAGACCGGCCCCTCGCGGCAGACGCGCTGGGGCGTGCCCGTCGTCGACAGCACGACGCAGCCGAGGCACGCGCCCACGGCACAACCCATGTTCTGTTCCATCGAGACCTGGAGGAACGCCTTCCGGCGCGCCTGCGCCGAGCCGGCGGGGATCGGCCGGCCGCCACCGCGCTTCCGGCCCAGGGTCGCGACGCCCATCCGGCGCCGCCGCGTCGAGGCCAGGCCGGCGAGCGCCCGCAGCATCGGCAGCGGCCCGCACGCGAAGGCCTGGTCCGCCCAGGCCTCGTACTCGGGCATCAAGTCCGTGACGAAGCCGTGATGCCCAACGGACCCGTCGTCCGTCGCCACGACGTACTCGACCTCGTCCGGGAGGAGCGACGATGGATAGACGTCGCGCGCGCCGGCGCCGCCGAACAGGAGCGTCACCTGCCGGCCGTCGCGAATCGCCTCGTCCGCGAGCGCCCGCACGCCCGCGATCCCGAGGCCGCCGGCGACCAGCAACACGTGCTGGGTCCGCTGGTCCATCTCGAACGGCCGCCCCAGCGGGCCGAGCATGTCCACGCGGTCGCCCGGCCTGAGTCGCGTGAACCACTCCGTGCCGCGGCCCACCGTCCGGAAATGGATCGTCAGGGTCCCGGCGACGGGATCGATCGTGTTGAACGAGAACGGCCGGCGGAGCACGAGGCCCGAGTAATCGCCCGCCCGGACGTGGACGAACTGGCCGGCGCGGGCGCCGGCGACGAGGGCGGGGGCGCGGTATTCCTGGAGCCACTGGCCGGGCAGGATCTCGCGGCTGTCGAGCAGCTCCGCGCCCGCCAGCCGCATCGCCGCGGACTCGGGCGGCGCCGCCGCCGCGATCGCCGGGGCACGGGCGGTCGGGCTCGGGTCGCGGGCGCGGGTCGTCACCGGATCGGTCGACGCACGAAGGAGCGTGCCTCAGCGGGTCGCGTCGGCGTCGGCCTCGTCGAGGTCGTCACCGTCGAGCTCGTCCTCGTCGTCGTCCTCGTCGCCCTCGAGGTCGTCGTCACCGCTCGCTTCGGCGGCATCGCCCTCGGCGTCCGCGGCTGCGCCGGTCCCGGACTCGCCGGTGACCGCGGGATAGGTGTCCGCGATCGCCTCGGCGAGGTCGCCGAAGATGTCCGTCGGGTCGTAGTAGCGGACGATCTGATCCGGGCTGGAGATGTCCTCCCAGGCGGTGCCGCCCTCGGGGATCACCCGGCCGCGGAAGCCACCGACGGCCAGCGAGAGGTGCTCGTCATCATCCTCGACGATCACGAGCGCGGACACGAGCCCGAGGAGGCCCGCGGCGGCGTTCTCGAACTGCTCCACGAGGCCCGCCTCGGTCCGCTGGCTCCGGTCCTGGAAATCGAGGGCGAGCTCGTACAGCCCGACAGCCGCGCTCGCCTCGTCGGTTGCCTCACGGACCTCCGGCTGGCCGGCCGCCCACTGGTCGGCGACCTCGGCATACAGGTCGCCGGTGACGGCGGCGCCGTCGCCACCCGTCCGTTCCTCGATGCCCGCGTCCTCGGCCTGCGAGTCCGCGAATGCCTGGAGGATGTCGGCCGGGTTGTACAGCTCCGCGAGCTCCGCGGCCGTCTCGATGACCTCGGTCTCGGCGAGCCACTGACCCGCCGCCTCGTCGTAGACGCGGCTCCGGCTGCGGAACGTGCCGTCGGGCGCGACGGCGAGGTAGTCGGGGTCGTCGTCGATCAGCACCAGGCCGCCCAGGTCGCGGATCCGTGCCTGGTGCGCGGCCATGAACCGCTCCAGCTGCTCGCCCGCGCGAACCAGGAAGTCGGACCGCTCGATCTCGGCGTCGCGGGCCATGTCGGCGAGGGCGGCGTTGCGTCGTCCTTCCATGTCCGGCCTCCTACAGGTGGATCTTGAGCTCGGGTCCCATCCGCTCGCGGAGGAACATCGAGTGGTGGCGTTCCATGATCCATTCGGACCCGCGGTGGGCGATCGCCTGGATCCCTTCGTCCTTTTCCATTGCGTCGAGGATCCCGTAGCTCGGGAGCTCGAACATGATCACGTTGTCGAAGTCCCAGCCGTGGGCGACGTTGAACCAGCCGATGAACCTGATGCCGTACTTCTCGCTGTAGGCCTTCACCTGGCGCGGGAAGAGGGTCTTCATGTAGAACTTGAAGAACGGGTCGCGGCCGCGTCGAACGGTGAAGTAGGTCGCGAGCACGGGCACGGGGCGAGGGTTCCTCCGCGTTGGTGCGAGCTGATTCGGGCTGCCTATTCTCGCACGGGCGGATCGTCGCCCGGCTCGGCGCCGCCGCCGTCCGCCGTGCGCTCCTCCTCCTCGAGCTCGCCGACGGTCTTCGTGGCGGAGCGGATCGGCCGCCGGCGCGCCTCGCGCCGATCGGCCGCGACGAGCCGAAGGAGGAAGATCACCGTCTGGCCGACGAACAACAGGAGCACCAGCGTCGTCGCCAGGAGGACGATCGTGACCGGGATCGGCCACTCCCACGCGGCGCTCAGCGGCGTCAGCACCATGACGACCACCAGCACGACGACCTGGAGCCAGAAGCAGCCGAGCCCGGGGCCCTTCGCCGCATCGAGCGGCTCGCCCTTGTACTCGACGCCCCGAGCGGCGTCCCGATCCGGGCCGCTCGTCATGCGACCGCCGCGCTGGTGACCGGCTCGCGCGTGCGCGCGAGGCCTTCGATGGCATCGGCTGCCGTGACCGTCCCCGGGCGTGCCTGGAGGCGCGCCGAGATGGCGCGGAGGCGCGCGCCCAGGGCGTCGTCTGCCAGGAGGCGGTCGATGGCGCCGATGAGCTCGCGGTCGTCGAACCCGTAGGCCGGCAGCCGGATGCCGAAGCCCGTCTCGTCGAGCCGCTGGGCGTTGTCGACCTGGTCCCAGAAGAGCGGCAGGGCGACCATCGGCTTGCCGTGGTGGATCGCCTCCGTGACGGTGTTGTTGCCGCCATGCGTGATGACGAGATCGACCTGGGGCAGGATCGCGGGCTGCGGCAGGAAGCCCGCCCCGGTCATGTTGTCGGCGAGGCGCAGCTCGCCCGCGAGCGGGCCCATGGACACGACGACGCGATGCGGCGTCGCCGCGAGGACGTCGATGAGCCGCTGCATGAGCCCGACGTCGGCGGAGCCAAGGCTGCCGAGCGACAGGTACAGCAGCTTGTTGTCGCGCGCGGCGAGGTCGGCGGGCGGCGCCCACTCCCCGTCGCCGCTCCTGACGCTGGATTCGAGCCGGTGCCACGTCGGCGCGAGCGGCTGCTCCCGCGGGTAGTCCAGCTCCGCCGGCGAGAGGTAGAGGTTCAGCCACGGCGACTCGTGCATGAAGTCCGGGGCGCCGGCAGTCCATCGGAGGCCGGGCGCGCCGCGCTCGCGCATGAACCCGTCGAAGCCGGCCCACATGTCGCGATGCGTCCGCTCGACCTCGGCGAGGAAGGCCGGCCACGCCGAGCGGTCGGCCGTCGGGTACCCGGACGAGAACGGCGGCACCGCGGGGTCGTGGAGCTCGGCCGGGTTGCACGACACGATCCGGACCCATGGCCGGCGCGACGCGGAGACGGCGGCGAAGGCGATGACGTTGTCCTCGACGATCACGTCGGGATCGAGCTCGTCGAAGATCTCCAGGAGCCGGTCGTCGACGTACTTCGAGCCGTCGATCAGGGCTTGCCACGTCGGGGCGATGAACTCGCCCAGCTGCTCGATCGTCGGCGTTCGGAAGATCGGCGCCGTGTCCCGGATGAAATCGATCCAGAACTGGCCCGGGACTTCCTCGTGCTCGGGCGGCGGGCCCAGCCGCATCCGGCGCTCCTCGAAGCCGCGCGCCTCGAGCCGTCCGGCGAACGACTCCTCGACGATGAAGACGACGCGATGCCCGCGCGCCTGCAGCACCTCGCCGATGCCGACGCAGTTGTTCGTCGGGCCGAAGGCTCCCTCCGGGAAGAAGACGATCGTCGGCATCGGGCCATCAGCGCCCGTGGGACCGGTCCGCGGGCTCCATGCGCTCGACCCAGCCGGCGCGCCACTCGGGCGCCTCGAGCTCGGGCGCGAAGTACCACGTCTCGTGGTGAATCTGGCCGTCGTGAACCTCGAACAGGCCCACGGCAAACCAGGTCGAGCCATCGGGATAGTGGGCGATCGCGTCGCTCCACCACTGGTCGCCGGCGCCGCGGATCCGCTGGTAGGTCCAGGCCGGCGTCATGATCCAGCGATCCTCGCTGCCGACCACCCGGGGGTCCTCGCCGTGGGGCTCGCCGCCGGGCCAGCCGGACATGATCGCGACGTCGTTCGCATGGCCGCGAACGCGCTCTCGAGACTGCGGCCACTCCTCGACCCAGCCCGGGGCGCGGAGGCGCGCGAGCTCGTCGTAGTCGTGGCGGGTGTGGGCGTCGAGGTACCGCAGGACGACTTCCTCGTTGGACAGCGATGTCACGGGGCGGACCTCACCTTGCGCCGGGCTCACGGCAACCGGGTCCAATTATTGCGGCCGCTACCATCTTGGGGGTGTCCGACGTGCGTGCGAGGCGGGCCGGACCGCGCCTCGACTGGCATCCCGAGCCGGAGCTCCTGAACCTCCGCGACGAGGCGGCGTCGCGACCTGCGCTGGAGGCCGCCGGGGCCGCGATCTGGGATTCTGCCCTGGACTACCTGTACGACCACGCGTTCGTCCGCGCGATGGGCGAGCCGGTCGACTACGAGGGTCTGCGCTCGACCTTCTTCGGCCCGACCGGGCAGCCGTCGGCGGCGCCGCGAGAACCCTCGACGCTCGGCGCCGTGCTCGGTGAGTTCTCGACGCGGGTCGCGCCCCACACGGTGAGCGCCTACCACCCACGTTCCTTCGGCTACTTCACCCCGCCGCCGCTCCTCGCGTCAGTGGCGGGCGAGGTCCTCGCGCAGGTCACCCAGCAGGGCATCGACATCTGGCACGCCGGCCCGATCGGCGCGTTCGTCGAGGAGGAGGTCCTGCGCTGGCTGTGCGACCTCGTCGGCTATGGCGCGGGCAGCTTCGGGATCCTGACGTCGGGCGGCGTCATGGCCAACTTCATCGCGATGGCACTCGTCCGGGACGTGCACCTGTCGCGGGTCCGGGGCACTCCACCGGCTCGCGGCCGGGCGCTCGAAGGCGTCCGGGTCTACACCTCGGACCAGACCCACTTCTCGATCGGCCGCGCGCTCGACGAGCTCGGCTTCCCCCCGGACACGCTCGCCCTCGTGCCGGCCGACGACGACTTCCGGCTTCGCGGCGGAGGGGTGCTCGACGCGATCCGGCGCGATCGCGCGGCGGGGCTGCTGCCGATCGCGATCGCCGCGGTCGCCGGGTCGACGAACACGGGCGCCGTCGACGCGGTCGGCGAGCTCGCCGACGCCGCGGAGGCGGAGGGCCTGTGGCTGCACGTCGACGCGGCGTACGGCGCCGCCGCGCGGCTCTCGCCGCGCGACGCCGACCGAGTTCGGGATCTGGAGCGCGCGCAATCCGTCACGGTCGACCCCCACAAGTGGCTCTTCCAGGCGTATGACATCGGTGGGCTCATGGTTCGGGAGCGGGGCGTGCTCGGCGAGGCGTTCGGCGGCCGTCGCCCCGAGTACTACCGCGCCGGCCACGAGCGGAACGGCCACGAGGCGGACGCGCGCGACGACGACGGCCACGGCTCGGCGGACCAGCTCAACTTCTGGCGGCTCGGGTTCGAGGGAACCCGCCGCTGGCGCGCGCTCAAGCTCTGGCTGTCCTGGAAGCACGTCGGGTCCGAGGGCCTCGCGCGACTCGTCGAGGCCAACGACGACCTCGCGACCCACCTCGCGGCGCGAATCGCCGAATCGGACGACTTCGAGGCGCTGCCGGCCCAGCCGCCGCTCTCGGTCGTGTGCTTCCGACACCTGCCCGGCGGCGGTCGAGCCGCGCCGGGTCGCGGGACGGGCGAGGCCGCGGATCTCGACGCCCACCAGGACCGCCTCGCGGCCGCGCTCGAGGCCAGCGGCGACGGCTGGCTCACGACGACCCGCCTCCGCGGCGCGACGTACCTCCGGGCAGGGATCCTGAACACGCAGTCCACGACCGATGACATCGACGACCTGCTCGACCTGCTCCGCCGCCTCGCGCACGATGCCTGACCGCCCAGGCCCGATCCGGTCTCGCCGTCCGAGCCCGTCGCCCGGATGGCTCGTGCTCGCCGCTCTGCTCGCGGTGGCCGCCGCGACGCCCGTCGCGGTCCTCGCGGGTGCCTCGCCGGATCCGGCGGTCGACGGCCAGGGCCGCGTCATCGCGCTGGCGCCGCCGGCCGAGACCTGCCGGCCCGAGGAGACCCGCGCAGCCGGCGGGTTCACCGACATCTGCGGCAACAACCCGAGCTCGGGCGGCGGCGGCTTCAACCTGGGATCGCTGCTCCCGATCCTCGCCATCGTCGCGGTCGGCGGCGTCCTCCTGCTGATCGCCGCGCTCGTGTTCCTGCGCCGCACGTCCGCGCCGCTCGTGCCCGCGGACCCGGGCGAGTGGTGGACGTGCCGGACCTGCGGCAAGACGAACGTGGTCGGCAGCGCCCGCTGCTACGCCTGCGGCGCGTGGCAGCGCCCCTGAGGGACCGGGCAGCCTAGGGGGCCGGCTTCTCTCTCGCGGCGAGGCGGTCCTGGGCGCGGAAGACCTCGCCCACGACCGGCAGGAACCACGGCCGGCCCTCATACGGCGCGGGCACGAGCGGGAAGCGGAGCTTCGCGAGCGCCGGCGGCGCGGCCCCGCCCATCCACTCGGCCGCCTTCGTCCCGAGCCAGTGCAGCAGGACGACGCCGCTGCCACAGCAGCCCATCGCGTACATGACGCCGCCGGTCCGGCCGACGTGCGGCATCCGGTCGAACGTCATGCCGATCTTGCCGCCCCACGAGTACTCGACCCGATAGCCCGCGACCTGCGGGTGGACGTCGAGCATCCGCTTGTGGAGCAGCTTCGCCGTGCGATCGACCGTCGTCGGGAAGAAGCTCACCCGGCCCCCGAAGAGCAGCCGGCGGTCCGCCGACACGTGCCAGTACGACAGGAAATTGCGGGTGTCGAAGTACGCCCGGCCGGTTGGCGACAGCTCCCGCGCGAGGTCCTCGGGCAGGGGTTCCGTGGCGATGATGTACGAGCCGATCGGGATGATCCGGCGCCGGAGCGACGGCGCCGCACCGTCCGTGTAGCCGTTCGTGGCGACGAGGACGTCGCGGGCATGGATCGCGCCGCGCTCCGTCTCGACGACGAAGCGACCGTCCGCCTGGCGCCGGATCGCCCGGACCCGCGTGCCCTCGTGCAGCTGGGCGCCCGCCTGCTCGGCGAGCCCGACGAGGCCCGCGAACCACTTGCCGGGATGGAGCAGGCCGCCCGTGTCGATCGCGAGGCCGCCGTGGTAGGCCGACGTTCCGACCTCCTCGCCGAGTCGCTCGCGGGGGATCACGCGAGCGGGAATCCCCCACTCGGCGCGGATCGCGACCTCGTCCTCGAACTCCTCGGCGTGGGAGCGGGCAGACGCGAGCTCCATGTAGCCGTTGAGGCGCAGCTCGGCCTCGATGCCGGCCTCGCTGATCGTTCGGCCGAGAAACTCCGTCGCCTCGACCGAGTCCCGGTAGAGCTGCATCGCGAGGTCGCGCCCGTAGCGCCTGACGAGCGTGCGCGGGCCCCACTTGTAGCCCGGGTGCGCGATCCCGCCGTTGCGCGTCGACGCACCCCAGCCGAGCGTCCGCGCCTCGAGGACGACCACCGACGCACCACCCATCGCGAGCGCCCGGGCCGCGGCCAGGCCCGTGTATCCCCCGCCGACGACCACGGCGTCCACGCTGTCCGGCAGCTCCCTTCCCGACCGGTCTGGCAGGGCCGGCATGGTGGCGTGCCAGTACGGCCGGCGCTCGTAGTCGCGGTTCAGGCTGGCGTCGCTGGCTGGCATTCGCGCAAGGGTATCGGGCCGGCTCGCCCCCGGGACGTATCGGGTCTGGCCCCCGGTGGCAGTCAGGCCCGCAGGGGTCAGGGCCCCATGGCGTCAGGCCCGGTGGCCGACCCCGACCCCGTGGGCGACGCGGCCGCCGGCGATCGTCGCGAGGACCCGACCCGGCAGGGATCGCCCCTCGAGCGGGTTCCGGTGGCCCTTGGAGCGGAGGGCCATCGGCTCGACGGTCCACCGCTCGGAGCGATCGAAGACGACGAGGTCCGCCGGCGCTCCGATGTTGAGCCCGACGGGCCTCCCGAGGAGGGCCGCGGGTCCCACGGTGAGCCTACGGAGCACCGTCTCCAGCCCGAGCGCCCCGGCGTCGACGGCCTCGAGGAGAACGCCGAGCGCAGTCTCGATGCCCGCGATCCCCGGCCTCGCGAGCCCGAACTCGACGGCCTTGTCGACCTCCGCGTGCGGGGCGTGATCCGTCGCGATCGCGTCGACGGTCCCGTCGAGCAACGCCGCTCGGCAGGCGGCCGCGTCGACGGGCGAGCGGAGCGGCGGGCGCGTCGTCCCGCCACGGGTCCCGCGCCGTGCCGTCGTCGTCGATCGCCTGCCACGCCCAGCGACGGGCCCCGGCCAGCCACTCGTCCGTGAGCGCGAGATGGTGGGGCGTGACGTCGCAGGTGACCGGCAGCCCGGCAGCCTTGGCGCGTCGAACGTGGTCCAGGGCGTCGGCCGCGGACAGGTGCGTCAGGTGGAGGCGCGCCGCCGGCACGTCGCGGACGACCTCGGCCAGGATCGCGAGGTCGCGCGCGACGGCGCTCGCCTCCGCCGCGCCGGGCCAGCCGCGCAGCCCGAGGACCGTCCCGATCAGCCCGTCATGCGCCTCGGCGCCGGTCGTCTGCGCGAGGTCCTCGGGATGATCGATGAGCGGCAGCCCGAGCATGCCCGCATAGGCGAGCGCATTCCTGAGGAGCTCGGCCGACTGGATGGGCGAGCCGTCGTCGCTGAACGCCACCGCGCCGGCCTCGGCGAGCTCGCCCAGCGGCGCCAGGCGCTCGCCGGCCCGGCCTGCCGACGCCGCGCCGATCGGGAGCAGCCGAACCGGCGAGCCGGACCGCGCGGCGGCGGCGAGCGACGCGGCCACGGCCGAGGCCGTGTCGATGGCCGGCGTCGTGTTCGGCATCGCGCATGCCGTCGTGAAGCCACCGTGCGCCGCGGCCGCGAGGCCCGTCGCGATGGTCTCCGCCGCCTCGTTGCCGGGCTCGCGCAGGTGGGCGTGCAGGTCGATGAACCCCGGCGCGACGATGACGCCGCGGTCGTCGAAGCCGCCCGAGTCGTCCAGCCAGCGCAGCGCCTCGAGGACGCCGCCACGAACCACGATGTCCGCCGGCCCGGACCGACCCGCCGCCGGGTCCACTGCCCAGGCACGAAGCTCGAGATCCGCCCGCTCCCCGACCGCGCCGCGGAGCACGAGTGTCGCGGTCACGCTCACGCGGCGGCCCCGGCGCACAGCGCCAGCACGGCCATCCGGACCGCGACGCCGTTGGCGACCTGCTCGGTGACGAGGGAGCGCGGGCCGGACGCGACGTCGGGCGCGATCTCGACGCCCTCGTTCATCGGGCCGGGATGCATGACGAGGCAGCCCGGCGCCGCGCCCGACAGCCGATCGGTCGTGAGCCCGAAGCGGGCCGCGTACTCGTGCACGGAGGGCAGCAGTCCCGCGGCCATGCGCTCCTGCTGGAGCCGGAGGGCCATCACGGCGTCCGCGTCCCGGAGCGCGGCCGTGATGTCCGACGTGACCGTGAACCTGCGCTGCCCGCCGATCCCTGCGGCCGCCCATGCCTCGAAGCCGCGGAGCAGCGTCGCCGGCCCGCACACCCACACGTCGGCGCCCGCCGCGGTGAGCGTCCAGAGGTTGCTCCGCGCGACCCGCGAGTGGAGGACGTCGCCCAGGATGACGACCTTGCGACCCTCGAGGGAGCCGTCGGGCAGGTGGCGACGCAGGGTGAACAGGTCGAGCAGGGCCTGGGTCGGGTGCGCGTGCCGCCCATCGCCCGCATTGATCACGCTGCCGCGGAACTCCCGCGCCACGAGGTACGGCGCGCCGGAGACCGCGTGCCGGATCACGAGCACGCGCGCACCGAGCGCCTCCAGGGTGCGCATCGTGTCGAGGAGCGACTCGCCCTTCTCGATCGACGACCCGCCGACGCTCACGTTGACGACGTCTGCCGAGAGGTGTTTCGCGGCCACCTCGAAGCTCACGCGCGTCCGCGTCGAGGCCTCGTAGAACAGGTTCGTGACCCCGACTCCCTTGAGCGCGTCCGACCGCGGGCGCCGGCGCTCGACGATCTCCGTCATCTCGGTCGCGAGGTCCATGATCCGGACGATCTCGGGCCAGCTGAGGGCGTCCGTGTCGAGGAGGTGGCGGTGCCGCCACGGGCCGTCCGAGCCGGCACTCGCGGGCGTGGTGGCCGCCGCCTCGGCGGCCATCTGCTCGGCGGTCATGCCGCTCCGGCCGGTCCGGCCGCTCCGGCGCCCGCCGGCACGTGCGCCTGCTCGATGTCGACCGCGTCCTCGCCGTCGACCTCCTCCACGCGCACCCGAACGACCTCCTCGCGCGACGTCGGGACGTTCTTGCCGACGTGGTCCGCGCGGATCGGCAGCTCCCGGTGCCCGCGATCGACGAGCACGGCCAGCCGCACGGCCAGCGGCCGTCCGAACTCCCGGAGCGCGTCCATCGCCGCACGTACGGTCCGGCCGGTATACAGGACGTCGTCGACGAGGACGACCGTCGCGTCGTCGATCTGGAACGGCACGTCCGTGCCCTTCACGTGCGGCGCGTGGCCGAGCCGGGCGTCGTCGCGGTAGAACTCGATGTCGAGCGCGCCGACGGGCACCCGTGCGCCCTCGTGCTCCTCGATCGCCGCGGCAAGCCGCCGGGCGATCGGGACGCCGCGGCGCTGGATGCCGACGAGCACGAGCCCGGACGTGCCGGCCTGCTTCTCGACGATCTCGTGGGAAATGCGGATCACCGCCCTGCGGATCTCGTCCGGGGTCATGATCCGGCGACCGTTCATGCGAACCTACCCTCCCGGCCTCGCGGGGCCATCCGCCGGCTCACGGGCCGGCCCTGAAGGACGTCGTCGAGTGTACCGCTCGCGAGGCTCCGCACCTCGGCCACGGAGCGTGGCCCCGCTAGTAGACCCGGATCGTGACCCGGGTCGTGCCGGACCACCAGCCGCAACCGCAGATCCTGAAGAAGTCCGGCCGGTCCATGTCGATGACCCGGCCGCCCGCCTTCGAGGGGCCGTAGTCGGTCACGGTTCGCTCGATGCAGCCGCCGTCGCCGCAGATCACGATGACCGTGCCCCGCGGGATCCGCATCGCCGTCGTGCCGTTGTCGTAGAACGAGGCCTCGCCGCTCAGGACATAGCGGGGCTTGTTCCAGGCGCTCGATGCCCTGACGTCGGGCAGGGTCGGCGCCGCGCGGCGGCCGGCGGTCCGCCCGAGCGCCCCCGGCTCCTCGATCACCGCCGCCCGGTCGAGGGCGCCCTCGGACCGACCAGCGGTGTCGGGAAGAAGCTGCCCGTCTGCCTGCCGATCGCGCGTCGTCGCGAGGTTGATCAGGTCGAACGCCGCTGCATCGATGTCGCGGGCCCGGCTCGGCTCATGGGAGCCGACGAGGCCCGGCAGCGCGCCGATGGCAAGAGCCGCGGTGAGCGCCGCTCTTGCGACCGTCCTGCTGGGTCGCATCCAGCGGCAGGGTACGCGATCCGGCGCACCACCGGCTCACGGCTGGGCGGGAGAACGAGCGTCGACGCACCAGACTTCGGTCCTGCGCGGGCAGGGCCGGACGGGTCAGGGGAGGTACAGGTCCGTCGCCGGCTCGGTCTCCCGTTCACCGAAGTCGTTGCCCTTCCAGCCGAGCACCTGGACCAGGCTCTCGTGACCGTCCTGGCCGCGGGGGGTGACCCATGCCAACCGGCTCCGTTCGAGCGTGAACCGGCGGAGCGCCGCGGCGCCGCGGAGCGGAGCACGAGTCGTCAGCTCGCCGGTCGCCGGGTCGAGCACGAGCAGGCTGAGCCGCCCGATCTCCTCGTCGACGTCCTCGCTGACCCAGATCGCGAGCCGGGCGCCCTCCGGGTCGAACGCGACCTCGAAGGTGGCCTTCGGCCCCGGGACGAGCGTGGTCGGGCGTCCAGCCGGCCCGATCGGCGGCGCGGTGGGCGCCGGCCCGTTGGTCGCATCCGCCGCTCCCGATGTCGGGCCGGCGGTCGGGGTGTCCGTCCCATCGCCGGTCGACCAGCGGTCGAGGACGAGCTCGCCCGTCCCGAGCGTCCAGGTGTCGCCATCGGTGCTGCGGAGCGTCCCGGACCAGTACACGACGGACCGGCCTGACGGATCGAGCACCGGCAGCCAGACATCGGCCTGCGCGAGATCGGTGCGGTCGAGGGTCTCGGGGTCGAGCAGGAACGACATCGGATGACCCTCGATCTCCGGGCCGGGGCTGCCGGCCGGCGAACCCGGAGCGGTCGGTTCCGGCGAGGGTGCGGCAGGCGTCTCGGTCGCGCGCGGCTTGCCGCCCTGGTTGCCACCCTGGTTGCCGCCGCCCTCGTTGCCGCGCCCGGGCTTGCCGGTCTCGGCCGGCTGCTCCGAGGCTCCCGGCTCCCCCGACGCGCCGGGGCCGGCGGCCGCACCCGCGAGCTCCACGCGGCTGGCGAGGATCCGGCCGTCGTGCCACGAGGCGAAGTAGGTCTGGTGGTCGTTCGTCACGACGGTCGCCTTCGCATCGCCCACGGACCAGATGTAGAGGTCGGGGCCGGTTGCGTCGTCGGCCGTCGCCGAGAACGCCAGCCAGCGGCCGTCTTCGGAGTACGCGACATCCCCGATGACGTGCACGCCGCTCGCGATGGCGATCGACCCGGGCGGCGTGGCTGCCGGTGACGGCGCCGGGCTCGCGTCGGTCGACGGCGGCTGGGTCGGGGGCTCGGTTGCGGGGGTGGGCGTGGAATCGGGTCCGCGCACCGGGACGACGAGCACCTCGCCGCCGCTGCCGTCATCGCCCTCGGAGGCGATGGCGAGCTGGTCGTCGCCGAGGGCGACGTGGGACGGTCGGTCCCCGAGATCGATGGACTGGCCCTTGCCGCCCTGCCTCGGCACGCAGTTGCGATCGGACGGGAGGCAGACCTCCTTGACGTCCTCGTAGACGAGCTCCCACGCCCCGAGCCCGGTCTCCCGGAAGATGGCCACGGGATCGGCGTTCGGGAGCGCCAGGGCGGTCGGGCCGGCCGTCGGACCGTTGGCGACGTTCGTCCCGGGCGCCGCGGACGCCGGCGGCAGGACCTGGCCGTCGAACATCCGGGAGCCGACGAGCACGGCGACCACCAGCGCGCCGGCGATCGCCCCGAGGGGCAGGGCGCGCCAGGCGCTCCTGGCCGGCTGCCGTCCGGCGGCCGGGGCCCCGGCCGGCCGGCCGCGCCGTTGTGCCTCTCGATCGAGGGCGGCCGAGGTCCGCGCCCACAGGTCGCGCGGTGGCTCGGGCGGCTGCTCGCGCGCGGCCCGCAGCAGGCGGTGATCGGCGCGGAAGGCCTTCCAGTCGCGGCCGCACTCGGCGCAGCCGTCGAGGTGGCGGGCGAGCCAGGTGGCGTCATCCGGCGCCAGGGTGACGAGCAGGCCCTCCGACATCAGCATCCGGGCCCGGTCGTGGCCGGTCTCGGCGTCGTGGTGGCGGCGGCGGAACGGCAGGGTCATCGGTCGCCCCGCGCGTTCCGCGCGAATGTCGCGTCGCGGTCGGCCTCCGACGCCTGCTCTGCCGCCTTCTCCTCGGCGAGCGCGCGGCGGAGGCTCTCGCGGGCACGCGTGAGGATGGCTCGCGCCGCGACGTGGCTGACGCCCATCGCCTCGGCGAGCTCGAGGCCGCTCAGGTCGTGCAGCTCGGCGAGCAGCAGCGCCGCGCGCTGGCGTTCGGGGATGCGCGCGAGCGCCCGCTCCAGCGGGCCGGAGAGGCGGACGTCCATGGCGAGCCGCTCCGCCGACGGGGCGGCGCCGCGGGACTCACCGGTCCAGGGGATCATTCGGACGATCTTGCGACGGCGCAGCTCGTCGAGCGCGACGCGGTGCGCGATCTGGTACAGCCACGCTCGCGCGTTCTCGTCCTTCTGGAGGGTGTCGTAGTTGCGGTAGGCCTTGACGAACGCGTCCTGCGTCAGGTCCGCGGCGAGCTCCGAGTCGCGGAGCATCCGCACGAGATAGGCGTAGATCTCCCCGTGGTGCTTCGCGAAGAGGGCCTCGACGAAGACGCGCGCCGAGTCCTCCTCCCACGTCCGGGTCATGCCGCTCCTGCCACGGGCGGCGGCGCCGGACGAGGTCGCGCCGAACCCGGCCGCATCATTGGCGGTCGGCCAGGTCGTCGGGTGCGCCATCGTGCGTTCGAGCAAGGTCGCCGGTCGTCCGAGGTCGTGACCACTGGTCCGGCACGACAACTTCGGCCGGTGGGCGTGGCAAGGTGGGTGACGAGGCACCGGCGGCCCGTGTGACGCGCGCGGTGCGCCGTCACCGAACGGCTTCGACCCCGCCCGCTCGCTCCAGCAGCTCCTCGACGGCTGCCTCGGGCGCGACCGGGTTGACGGGCAGGCCGGTTCCGAGCTCGAGGCCGGCGACTTCGCGCAGTCGCGGATGGACCTCCCAGTGCCAATGGAACGTGGCGTCGACGCGCTCCCGCAGGGGGGCCGTGTGGAGCACGAGGTTGTACGGCGGGCCGTCGAGGCTGGCGGCGAGACCGCCGAGGACCTGGCGCAGCGCCTGGGCCGTGGCCCGGACGGCGGCGTCGTCGGCTCGGCCGAAGTCCGCCTCGTGCTCGCGCGGCACGATCCACACCTCGAACGGCGACCGGGAGCCCCACGGGGCGAAGGCGACGCTCGCGCCGTCCTCCCAGACGAGCCGCGTCCGGGCGCGCGACTCATCGCGGACGAGCCGGCACCACGGGCATTCGCCCTCGCGGATCACGAACCGGGCGGCGCCGCCGAGCTCCTCGCCGATCCGGTGCGGGATCAGGGGCAGGTCGTACAGGTCGAGGCACAGGTGATTCGTGCGCGCGCCCGCCTGCGCGCCGCAGTTCTGGACCACCTGGAGATAGTCGGTCTGGCCGGCTCGGGTGCCGTCGGCGATCGCATCGCGAGCCACGAGCAGCAGCTCCTCGGCCAGGGGCCCGACCTGCGCGAGCGGCCGGTGCTCCCGCGGCGGCGCCGCGATCGTGCGCCAGCTCCCGGTGGCACGCGCGTCCGAGACGGTCAGCTGGGCGATGCCGCCGTCGAGGTCGCTGCGCTCCTCCTCGGTGCCGACGACGTTGAACGCGAAGTCCTTCAGGATCCGGAGCCGCACGCCGTCCCCCGACGGGATCCGGCAGTTCTGGCAATCGCCGTCGTCGTCGATCGGCTGCGCGGGGCGTGCGAACCGGCTGCGATCGAAATCGCGGTCGACGATCGTCGCGACCCACCAGCCCGTGATCGGGTCCTTGCGCAGCTCGAACAGCCCGGCGCTCATCGGTCCGTCACGCCTCGACGAGGATCGACGGCACGTCCGCGGCCGTCCTCGGTGGATCGTCCGTGGCCCACCCGAGCGGTCCGGCGATCGCCTGCGCGAAGGCCGCCGCGAAGTACCGGCCCGCGCGCTCGACTGCGGCCGTGGTCGGCGGCTCGGCGGTGCGGCCCAGCTCCTCAGCGATCGACGTCGAGACCAGCCCGGGCATGCCGCACGGATCGATGAGATCGAAGTCCCGCAGGTCGACGTCGATGTTCAGCGCGATGCCGTGGTAGCTGACGCCGCGCTCGATGCGCAGGCCGAGGGCGCCGATCTTGCGGTGCGGGCGACCACGGCCCGGGTCGCCCTCGATCCAGCAGCCCGGATGGCCGTCGCGCCGGATCGCGCTGACGCCGAGGTGGGCGCAGGTCTCGATCATCGCCGCCTCGAGGGCCGCGACCAGCGGCCGCACCAGGATGCCCCGATCGGCGAGCCGGATGATCGGGTACGCGACCAGCTGGCCGGGACCGTGATACGTCACCTCGCCGCCACGCTCGACGCGGATGACCTCGATCCCGCGCCGTCGCAGCTCGCGCGGGCCGGCGAGGACGTGGCGCTCGTCCGACTGGCGACCGAGCGTCAGGACAGGATCGTGTTCGAGGAGCAGAATCCGGTCGTCGATCTCGCCAGCAGCCCGCCGCTCGAGCAACCCCTTCTGCCGAGCCCAAGCCTCGCGATAGCCGATCCGACCCAGCCACTCCGCGACCATCGGACGTGCCGTTTCCACGGAGCGGACCATAGCAAAGGGGCCTTCCCGCACCGCTCACCGGTGCCCCGGGCTCCGCAACCTCGACCCGGTGCAGACCGGCACATAGCCCGAACGGCGCTCGAAGGTGCCCCCTTCGTCGCGCATACGCCGCCCCTCCTGCGCGCGATCATCCGGATCGAGGAGCAACCGGAACACCCAGGAGCCATGCGCAGTCGACCTCGTACCCACCGCCTCGCGGCCGCCGCCCTCGCCGCGCTGCTCGCGTTCGCCGGCTCGGTCCCGCTCGTCGGCGCCTGGGCGAACGGCCCCAACAACGGCAACGGCTACGGGACCCATGACTGGATCCTCGACCAGGCCCTGCGCGTCCTCGACGACAACGGCGTCGGCCACGGCTGGGTCGATCGGTCGATCGCGCTCGGCGCGACCGACGACCCGGACACCGTCGAGGTCGCGGCCGACTCGACTCGCAAGATCGAGCACACCTACACCGCGACCGGGCGGCGCGGCGGCGCGATCCACCGGATCACCGAGCACTACGCGAAGCTGCTCCACGCCCTCGACGCGAACGACGACGACGAGGCGAGCTACCAGCTCGGCATGCTCGCGCATTTCTGGGGCGACATCGCCCAGCCGTACCACACGGACCAGGCCGCCCAGGACTTCGACGGCGAGCACTCGACGTACGAGCACCTCGTCGACGACCTGACGGACACGATCGACGACGCGCCCACCTGGTCCGCCGTCGACGCGAACTGGGACGTCTCGAACATGTCGAACGTCCGCGCCGCAGCGATCTCGCTCGCCGCGTACTCGCGGGCCCGGTACGACGACATCCACGACCATCTCGACGCCGGCGACAACTCGCTGAGCGACGCGGCAAAGGCGACCACGAAGGAGCTCCTGATCCGGGCCACGGGGAGCCTGGCGGACCTCATCGCTTCCGCGGGCAAGGGCATCGGCAACGCGCCGGCGGTCGGCTCGCTGCAGCTGTGGGCGCGCTGGCACGGCGTCAAGAGCAACGAGGGCAACCAGCTCATCTACGGCCGTGTCCGCGACGTCAACGGCGACCTCATGGAGGGCGTCCGCGTGGACGTCACCTTCCCGACGGACAGCGGGCCGAAGACCTGGGCGTTCTGGACCGACGACACCGGCGAGGGCCACGTTCGCATCGAGGTCGGCAGCCCGACGCTCATGAGCAAGAAGGACGTCAGCGGCAAGGTCAAGACCGACCAGACGACGGTCAACGACGGCGACTGGTACTACCGCACCAAGAAGCTCGCCGACGCGGACAAGGGCTTCTGGACCGACGTCAGCGACCGCAGCGTCGGCGCCGGGCAGAACGTCCTCATCAAGACGTACGTGCGCTCGACCGAGGGCAAGCCCATCAGCGGGCTGCTCGTGGACTGGACCTGGGATCTCGGCGGTGGCAACACCATGGTCACGACCGGCTACACGAACTCGAAGGGCAAGGCGACGAGCTCGTACGTGATCCCGGGTGGCTTCACGCACGCCCAGGTCTACGTGTACGCCCATACCTCGGCGTACAGCGTCAACCGCAAGTCCAAGACCTGGTTCCAGCGCACCGACTGACCGGCGCGCAAGGGCACGGTCGGCGCCGACCCGAGTCGGCGCGTCCCTGATCAGGCGGGCCGGCCCGCCCCCGCCATCGCGCGCAGGTGCGGCGGCGTGCTCCCGCAGCAGGCACCCACCACGTCCGCGCCCGCCTCGATGAATCGTTGCGCGAAGCCCGCCATGTCCTCCGGCGTCGTGTCGTAGGACACCGACATCCCGACGAGCATCGGCTGACCGACGTTGCCCTTCGCGACGAGCACGGCATCCGGAAAGGCCGCGCGCATCTTCTCGATCACGGGGATGAGCTCCTCCGGGCCGTTGCCGCAGTTGCCCCCGACGGCCGCGGCCCCCGCCTCGAGGAGCGCCGCGGCGGCGCGCTCCGGGGTGACGCCCATCATCGTGTGGCCGCGCGTGTCGAAGCTCATCGTGGCGATCACGGGGGTGTCGGGGGCCGCATCCCGCGCGCCCTGCACCGCGGCGATCGCCTCGTCGACGTCGCTCATCGTCTCGACCCACAGCACGTCCACGCCGCCCGCGGCCAGCGAGCGGGCCTGCTCCGCGAAGACGTCGCGCGCGATCTCCGGCGTGAGCGTGCCGCCGATCGAGGCCATGATCTGGCCCGTCGGGCCGATGTCGCCGGCGACGAGGACGGCGTGGTCCGCGGCGGTGGCCTCCACGCGCGCGAGCACCGCCGCGGTCCGGTTGAGCTGGTCGACGCGATCCTCGCGGCCGTGGAGCTCGAGGCGAAGACGATTGCCACCGAAGGTGTTCGTGAGGAGCACCTGGGCGCCCGCCTCGGCGTAGGCGCGCTGGACCCGCCGGATCAGCTCGGGGTGCTCGAGGTTCCACAGCTCGGGCGGATCGCCGAACTCGAGGCCGTTGGCCATGAGCATCGTGCCCATCGCGCCGTCGGCGACGATCGGCCCGTTGGCCCGGACGAGCTCGCTCCACCTTGTCATCGAGGCGGCATTGTGCCCCCGATGCGTCGCCCGCGCGTCTCCGACCGGGTTGCGGCGAGGTGCCGCGACGGGCGGGCGTTCCGGCCGGCGTCAGCTGCCGATCCGAGGGCCGAACCAGACCGCCGCGCCGATGATGGCGTACAGGCCGAGGAGCATCGCGCCCTCGAAGGCATTCGCCTCCCCGTCCGTGACGATGAAGATGACGAGGAGGACGCTGACCGCGAGCGTGCCGAGCAGCAGCGGGCTGAGGATGAGGGTCAGCGGGGCCGGGGCGACGAAGAAGCTGAGGAGCACGATCACCGGCGTCAGGAACAGCACGATCTGCAGGGCCGAGTTCAGGATCAGGCTCATGGACAGGTCGCCATTGCCCTTCGCGGCCGACGTGACGCCGGCCAGGTTCTCGACCGCGTTGCTGGCCAGGGCGACGACGATCAGGCCGGCGAACGCCTCGCTCATCCCGAGCGACGCCATCGCCGGCTCGAGCGCCTCGACGAACCAGTCCGCGACGAAGGCCGCGGACACGGCGGACACCGCCAGGAGCACGAGCGTCTGCCGCAGCGAATGGGCTGGCTCCGGCGTGGCGTCGTCGTCGTCGGCGGGAACGTGCGGCTTGGCCGCGGGCGCGCCGCCGGAGAGGCGGAGCGAGATCGGAACCGAGGCCGCGAAGACGACGAGCAGGACGATCGCCACGACCGCCGACAGCTCGGCCGCGTGGCCGAAGTCTGGCGCGCCGGGCTGGGTGGCGAGGAACGGAACGGTCAGGGCCGCCACGCCGAGCAGGAGCTCGGTCGCGTAGAGCCGGTTGGCCGCCGCGGAGAAGGTGAGCTTGCCGTGCCGGAGCCCGCCGATGAGCGTCGCCAGCCCCAGCACGAACAGCGCGTTGCCGAGGACGGAGCCCACGAGCGCCGCGGAGACGACCTGGAACAGGCCGGCCTGGAGCGCGAAGACCGCGAGGAACAGCTCGGGCAGGTTGCCGAGGACCGACTGGACCACGCCGGTCGCGGCGGGTGACAGCCGCTGCGAAAGCCGCTCGGTGGCCTCGCCGACCGCGACCGCACCGAACGCGAGCGCCACCACGGCCAGTCCGAAGCGGACGAGCGGGGGCAGGAGGAGCACGTTGGCGATGGCGACGGCCACGAAGGCCGCGGCGTAGCCGCCGAAGACGATGAGGGTCCGCCGGTCGATGCTCGGCATGTCGCCGGACATGATCGGGGATCGCGGCGGTCGCCGAAGCGGTCGTCGGGGCACCGCCCGTCGCGATAGCGTTGCGGCGTGGGCGTGAGGGGCAGCGGGGTCGAGGCGTCGCCGTCCGTGCAGGCGGCGAACTGGCGCCGGGTCCAGCTCGATTCGGTGTTCATCGGCGTCGTCAACGCCTCGAGCACGTTCCTGCCCGTCTTCCTCCTCCGGCTCGGCGCGTCGGGCAACGACGTCGGCCTGCTCACCTCGCTGCCGGCACTGACCGCGTTCGCGCTCGCGATCCCCTTCGGCCGGCTGCTCCAGGGTCGACCGAACATCGTGCCGTGGTACAGCCGGCTGCGGCTCGTGGCCTGGTCCAGCTACGCCGTGATCGCCGCGGTCGCGGCGCTCTTCCCACCGGCGCAGGCGATCCCGGCGGCGCTCGCCGTGTGGGCGCTCGGCTCCCTGCCATCGACCGCGGCCCTCGTCGCCTTCCCGATGGTCATGGATGGCGCCGCGGGACCGGGCGGGCGGTTCGACCTGCTCGGGCGCCGCTGGGCGATCGCGGGCGTCACCGGCGCCATCACGATCGCGGTGTTCGGGCAATTCCTCAATGCCCTGCCGTTCCCGCTGAACTTCGAGATCCTGCTTTTGATCGTGTCCCTGGCCGGCCTGGGCAGCTACCTGCAGTCGAGCCGGATCGAGATCGCCGATCAGGCGGTCAGCGCCGTCCCGGAGCAGGCGCCGCCCGCGCGCGAGCGCCTCCGGACGCTCTGGAGGCTCGTATCGGCGAACCGCCCGTTCCTCCGGTTCGAGCTGCGCGCCTTCGTGTACACGGCGAGCATCGGCGTCGCGCTCCCGGTGCTGCCGCTGTTCTACGTCCAGGAGGTCCTGGCCACGGACGCCTGGATCGGGATCATCGGGGCGGCGCAGAGCACGGGGGCGGTCCTCGGCTACCTCGCTGCCCGGCAGCTCGCGCGGCGGCGGGCCTCGAGCGGCGACACGGTGCTCCTGCCGGCCCTGCTCGCGGCGTGCGCCGTCTCGGCCGTGCTCTCGATCACGGCCTGGCTGCCCGCCGTGGCCGCCCTCGCGTTCATCGCCGGCGTCGCCGGGGCAGCGGCACAGCTCGCGCTGTTCGACGTCCTCATGCGCCGCATCCCGCGCGAGCAGGGCGTGACGTTCAGCTCCGTCGACCAGAGCATCCAGAACTTCGCGTTCATCCTCGCCCCGAACGCGGGCGGCTTCCTCGTCGTGGCGTTCGACGCTCGCCTGGCCCTCGTCGTGAACGCCGCGATCGGCTTCGCGGCGTTCGTCCTGTTCGCCGTGGAGGCTTTCCAGCACATTGGGATCCTAAGCTTAGAATTCCACGTGGACAAGTTGTCGCG